>Ga0302250_1000128_pt1 | contig 109196 bp, 114 predicted proteins | sample AAG_RA_Asp_MG_FD_193536 | JGI IMG/M metagenome (GOLD analysis project Ga0302250, IMG submission 193536) | Enriched activated sludge microbial communities from anaerobic digester in WTTP, New Holstein, Wisconsin, United States - AAG_RA_Asp | ecosystem: Engineered > Bioreactor > Anaerobic >... | reverse complement strand
TATCATTTCACAATGATCCGGAGCAACAGGGAATAAATGAACCGAAATGCAAACCGTCATTACCTCTCCCGAAAAATGATTCTCAAATGAAGATCGCCATCACCCGGCTTGCCGGAAAGGAAGCACGCGACGCATCCCGGTGCAAACGATATGGCCATCTGTGTTATAGCGTCCATCCCCTCAACTCCGAGATCCGCGATGATGCCGTGGCCGATTTTATTTCGGCGGTTGAACGGAACGAATTCGACTGCCTCTTTTTTACAAGCGCACTGCCTGCTTCACTTCTTGCTCCCCGTCTGAGGAATTTGCCCAGGGTGATTGCGATTGGGCCCCAGACTGCAGCGATCCTGAAAGAGTATGGAGTTCAGTGCGAAACTCTGGAACACTATTATTCGCGGGAATTCGTCCCTTATCTCGGGGACTGGATTATGGGAAAGCGGGTTGGGATCCCCCGTGCGGATGTACCCAATCCTTCGCTGCTTGAGGCCATCCGGACGGCAGGAGGCGCTGTCCGGGAATTCCGGTGCTACGGGCTTGAACCTACCAATGAGCCACTCGATCTTGAGGATGCCGATGCCCTCCTCTTCACGAGCGCCATGTCCTTTGAAAAGGCGATCTGGTCACAAAAACCCGATCTCCTGATCATGGCCATCGGTGATATCACCGCAGATGCTATGAGAAGGAGAGGTGTATCACCAGTAATCGTCGGCGACGGCTCACTTGAAGGGACACTGGAAACACTGAACTTGTTCCTGAAAAGAGAATCAACGGAAGGAAAAGGCCCGATCCAATGAACGATACTGCAATCTGGTCAGGATCCGGGCTTATTATTCTGGATAAACCGCGGGGTCCATCCAGCCATCAGGTCACCGCCTGGGTTGGTTCGCTCCTCGGTTGCCACACGGGACATTCCGGGACGCTCGATCCGCAGGTCTCTGGAGTTCTCCTCATCATGCTCGGCAATGCAGTGCGCCTTGCCCCACTTCTCCTGAGACATGACAAGGAGTATGTCTGCCTCATGCGTCTTCAGGGTGATATCGAGACGGGGCGTCTGAAAAACGTCATGCAGGAATTTACCGGAAGGATCTACCAGCGACCTCCCAAGAAGAGCGCTGTCAAGAGAAACCTGCGAATCCGGACAATTCAGTCGCTGGAAATCCTGTCAGTTGAAGGTCGCCTTGTCCTGTTCAGGGTACGATGTGATGCGGGAACGTACATTCGCTCGCTTTGTCATCACATTGGCATTGCTCTCGGGATTGGAGCTCATATGGAGGAGCTGAGGCGGATCCGATCCGGCCCGTTTGACGAATTGCGCTCGCACAGCCTTCACGAATTCACAGACGCCTGCACAAGGGCACGAGCCGGAGATCCCGGACCCCTCCGAAAGATGATTCTGGCAGTCGACGAGATAGTGCCGGATCTGCCGAAAATTGAAATCCGCGATTCCGCGGTTGATGCACTCTGCCACGGGGCTCAGCTCGCAGCCGTCGGAATAATCCATTGCGATCCGTTCCGGAAAGACGATCTGGTTGCGATTATCACTCGTGCCGGAGAGTTTGTCTGTCTCGGGAGAGGAATCGTTTCATCAACAGAATTCAGGCCTGGTGACACCGGTATCGTCGTCTCCCCCCATACCGTGTTTATGCGGCCGGGAACATACCCAAAAGGCTGGAAGAAACATACAAAAACGGAGTGAGCGAGAAATATTTTGCTGGGTAGAAAAAACACTCTGCTTTCTTCTTCTCCTTTGCAATATCCTGGTGAAATATGAACCGGCAAGGGATAGCATTAAAAAAAATCCCATCCAAACTATGGGATACGTTTTTGCTGAGGTAGTCTAGCGGTAGGGCGCAGGCCTGGAAAGCCTGTGGTGCGAAAGTGCCTCGGGGGTTCAATTCCCCCCCTCAGCGTTTACTTCACCTATTCAGGTTCTGCCATCTGATCATCGTTGACAGGACCCGCCTGCATTGCGTCCCTTTTCGAATGCCCTGACATTGACTTCGACTGTCTTTTTTGGCACGGACCGCCTTACTGCTTCGAGAAGAGATGCCGGGGAAAGAGGCAGGGCGTGGGACGCGGCACCCAGCATGACGACATTTGCAGAAAGAGGACTGCCGGCATCCTGTGCAATCTGGTCTGCATCGAGGGCACAGAGCCGGTATTTCTTCAGCGCCGCGATAATTTCCGGTTCCTGAGGAGCCGCGATATTCTGCGTGTATACTGATGTCGGCAGGACCAGGTGACGGTTCGCGATCATTTCGCCCTGCGTACTTAGGTAATGGGAATATCGGAGGGCTTCCAGAAGATCAAATGCGATGAGAAGGTCTGCGGTTTTTGGTGCGATCAACGGTCCGAATAATCCATCGATCCTGATGTGGCTCTCCACCGATCCTCCCCGCTGAGCCATACCATGGGTCTCGGCGCCCTTGACATGTCGCCCCTCGATTATGCAGGCTTCCCCGAGAATATTGGATGCGAGGATAGTGCCCTGACCGCCGATTCCAACGATAAGCACATTATAACCTTGCATGCTCATCGTTTAACCTCCCGCTGGATTGCCCCTGCCGGACAGATCTGCGCGCATACGCTGCAACCGCTGCACAGGTCATTGATCCGTGCTTTGTCTTCCTCTCCTTTCTCAATCGCCGGGCAACCGAAACGGATGCACGTACCGCAAGAGGTGCAGACATCGAGAGCAACGCTAAACCTGCCACGCTTTATTCCGGCACGCCTTGCGGAAATCACACACTGCTGCCGGGCGATAACAACCTTGACACCCTTCCTTGCTTTTGCGTTCCGGAACGCCTCGAGCATGCTCGGAACATCATACGGATCAACGGTTTCCACAAAGCTGACACCACAGGCGCGGCTGATCGCCTCCAGAGAAACCGGGTTGCTTTCGATACCGCAGGCTGTATGACCTGTATTCGGATTTGGCTGGTGGCCGGTCATCGCCGTGATACGGTTATCGAGGATAACAACCGTAATATTTGCATTATTATATACGGCGTTCAGCAACCCCTGAATTCCGGTATGAAGGAAAGTCGAGTCCCCTATTGAACAGACAACGTCGCGCGGTTCCCCGCTCTTTGCAATCCCGCTCGCCACGGTGATCGATGCACCCATGCAAATTGTCGTGTCTACAACTCCCAGCTGGAGTCCTAGGGTATAACAACCGATGTCGCTGGGATAGATTGCATCGTTGAAAACCCTTCGGATGGCATAGAATGTTGCCCGGTGGAGGCATCCGGCGCACAGGATCGGCGGACGCGGGGGCAGATTCGGGACAGGCACGGCGTCAGGGCAGGGATTTTGAGGGATTATTCCCGCTTTCACCATGATTGCGGCAACGACCGGGAGTGACAATTCTCCCTCCAGGGGAACATATCCATCCTTTTTGCCATAGACGGGGATATCTCCCGCGACCTGCCGGACCTGGTCCTCGACCTCTGGGGAGAGTTCTTCGATAACGATGACGCGATCGTGTTTTCTGACAAACGACTTCAGCCACGATTCATCAATCGGGTAAGCCCCGATTTTCATAAATGATACGTTATCCGGGAGGATTTCCCGGACATACGCCGCTGCAATACCGCTTGTAACAACGAGCCACTTTCCTTTTATCTCGCAGGTATTATACCCGAGTTCGACCAGTCGTTTTTTTATTACGGATTGTTTCTCGTTCAGTTTCTTATGCAGGATCCGGGTGTGCGCGGGAATGACCACGTATTGCCGGGGATCTTTTTTAAACTCCGCCTTCCGGTTCGAGACCACAGGAGAACCCAGGATGACGTCTCCTTTCGAATGACATATCCGGGTTGTCGGACGGAAGATGACCGGAAGACAGAACTCCTCCGACAATGCAAACGCATCGCGGACCATGTCATGAGCCTCCTGAATCGTTGAAGGATCCAGGCAGGGCACCTTTGCGAAGTGTGCATAACACCTTGTATCCTGCTCGTTCTGGGAACTGTGGGCAAATGGATCATCCGCGCTCATAATCACGAAACCGCCGGTAACACCGGTATACGCACTGGTCATGAGGGGATCTGCAGCAACATTCAATCCGACATGCTTCATGGTGCAGAGCGCACGAAGGCCGCACCATGCCGCGGCAAGGGCGTTTTCCAGTGCCACTTTCTCATTGACCGACCATTCGATGTATGATGACCGTTTTTCCTGCGACCGGAGCACGTCAATTACTTCCGATGAAGGCGTGCCGGGATACCCGGTGACGAAGTCAACCGGGGCCTCGATACAGGCATGCGCAATCGCTTCATTTCCAAGAAGATATCGTTCCTCCATGGTCCAACCCTGCTCTACCATAACTTGGGGCAATCCCTGTTTTTGTAGTTACCTGAGTTGGGCAGGGATTCACAATCTATAAAAACTCCGGTGGGTTAAGTTATAGGGTAATCCCAAACACCGTTGGGCCCGTAGCATAGCCAGGTGGTGCGCCCGGCTGATAACCGGGAGGTCATGAGTCCGAATCTCATCGGGCCCACTCACTTTTGTATCAGATGTTTGCCCCTTAAAAAACCAGATTCTGAATGAATTGGGATTCAGCTGTAAGGCGTGGCTATCCTTATTGCACCGGTTTTTCTGAGAACATGAAGGTAATCGTTGTGTCCAGAGCTGCAATGAGCAACTCCTCTCCTTTCAGAAAATCGTGCATCGCCTTATAGAGCATATACATCGCATCGTAACCATAAATGTCGAGAACGGAGCCCGCATCGAGTTCATTCAGGCAGGAATCCGTGATGAATCCGTCCGAACTGTACATAATCTCAAAAAATTTTCCGTCTTCTGAAAGCAGGCAGAACTGGTCGGTCACTTTCTTCGATGGATCATCCGGGCGGAAAGGTGCGGGGTCCGTCTTTCCGAGGATAATCATCTTCTTTTCGTAATATTTCGGATCATACAGGTCACCCTTCGTGTCCTGTTTCCCTTTTTGCAGTAACGTTATCCCGATTGAATTTACAACGGGGACTGCAGCATCTGCCATCCGTTCGAGGAGAAGTTGGTCATTTTTCCGGATCGTTTCGGAGAGTCCACCTATCTTTTCCTGTCCCTGCCCGATCCTTTCAATAATCCGCGCAAACCCGGTCTCGATCTCATCCATAAAAAACAACCTCAGTTCCTGAAGTGCAGGAGAGAATCTTTGTTCTTGCCCGTAATAAGTGCTGGGAAAACGGACAGGGCAAGAGGTTTTTTCACATCATGCCTTGAGAAATGTATCAGATCCGCTTTCCTTTCAGATAGTACGTGTGCGCTTCCAGGATCTCTGCCTTCCCAAAAAAACCGACCGGCAGGTCTTCAGGGAGAACTATCCCGAGATACGAGGGAGTCCTTGCCATGACAGTACCTTTCCGGATTTTTTCCGTCACGATGAACGGAAGAATTCTCCCAACATATTGCGTGTGAAGCGCTGCGGTGATCTTTTCTGCATCTTCCTGAAGCAACCGGGAACGTTCTTTTTTAACGGATTCCGGCATATCCGGCAGAGAACGAGCTGCAGTATATGGCCGGCATGAATACCGGGTCACATTTACCTTGTGGAACTTCATGCGACTGATGAGGGATCGGGATGCTGAAAAATCAGATCCGTCCTCGCCCGGATACCCGACAATCATATCGGTTGAGAGGGTTAAATCCGGATACTGTCGCCGGAACGAGCGGATAATGTTCTCAAATTCGTAACAACCATATCCCCTCTGCATCTTCTCAAGAAGACGATCGGATCCTGTCTGGACCGGGAGATGGATGAACCGGAACAGTTTTTCCCCGGAAAAAGCATCGATGAGGTCGTCAAGGATATCATAAACAGTTGCAGGATTCATCATACCGACACGTATTCGGAAATCTCCTTCAATATCAGTAAGAGCGTGCAAAACATCCGGCAGAGTCAGTCCAATATCCTTTCCCCATGCGCTGACATCCTGGGCGGTGAGCTGGATCTCTGCTGCACCAGCGCGGGCATACGCCGTAACCTGATTCCGAATCTCGGAGAGCGGAACACTTTTCAGGGCTCCCCGGGCTTTGCGGGTAATACAATACGTACAATTGCCGACACATCCTTTCGCGATCTGGACGATTGCGACGGGATCGGAAGAGACAGTACCAACATTACGGTACTGTTCTTGGATGATCGCATCAGGGATAAATACAGGACGACAGACTGCAAGGATTGCCTCACGTTGCACTTCTGCCATACAACCTGTTACATAGAGGTTGTTATCGGAGAGACTTGCAAGCCGGCGCAACATCCGTCTTTGGGTGGAAGCCACGACTGTGCAGGTATTGAGGACAACCATATCCGCCTCTTCTGCTTTCGTGACGAGAATGCAACCTTCATGCTTCAGGATCTCAGCAAGTTTCGCCGAACTCCCGAAATTGTACCGGCACCCGTATGTTTCGATGAATACGCGCCTACCAGAAAAGATGGTGAAATCAGGTGATGGTATCTGCTCTGCTGACATCATTCCTCCTCATTCTTGATCATCCTTTCGCACTGAAAATTTTCATAGGTCAATCCGATCACTCTTCAGGTTTTTCGTAAGAGTAAGGAAAGAAAGCGGGAGCACCAGAATACTTAATCAATTCTCCCTACAATCTGTTAACCATGATCCGGATCGGGCTTCTCGGATGCGGTAATATCGGACATATTATTGCCGCACATGCCCGTGGCGTCAGAATTGTTGCCCTTTTCGATAAATATCCAGACAGAGCAAAGGAACTCGAATCGGTAACAGGCGCAACAGCATTCAAAGAATTTGGAGACTTTATCTCATCGGATTTTGACATTGTTGTCGAAGCAGCATCCGTGAATGCGGTCCGCACCTTTGCACCGGAAGCCCTGACCCATCAGAAAGATATTGTCATCATGAGCGTCGGTGCTCTCGCGGATGAGGATTTTGTTGAGACACTGCGGGATTCTGCACGGAATAACAAGCGTCGTATCTACATCCCCAGTGGAGCAATTTTTGGACTCGATAACCTTAAAATCGGCCGCATCTCTCCGATCCGGAAACTTCTCCTGCGCACGATCAAGAGTCCTGCATCACTCGGAATTTCTGCAAAGGAACGACGCCTTATTTTTTCCGGAAAAGCCCATGAATGCATCAAAGCTTATCCAAAAAACGTTAATGTTTCTGTCGCCATGAGTTTAGCCGCTGGAAGGGACACTGATGTGGAACTCTGGGTAGATCCCGCGGTAAACCGGAATGTGCACGAGCTGGTGGTCGAGGGTGATTTTGGCGAAGTGTCAATCACCGTAACCAATGTCCCCAGCCCGGATAACCCTGCAACGAGTTACCTGGCTGCACTCTCCATCCTCGCGCTTCTAAAGAATCTTGACGATCCGATCATTGTTGGAACATAGTGCCTTGGGAGATCGCTGATGGTACCGATCGAATATCTTCTGAATTTGCTCCATGAGGACATCCCATTCGGGGATATCACCACTGAATCGGTTATCCCTGATACAGAATGCCGTGCAATGATTTCGGTCGAACAGCCCGCAATTGTTGCAGGGATTGAGGAGGTAGGAACCCTGTTTAAGTATTTCGGGATCTCCGTTTCAGGATCTGTTTCTGATGGTACAATAATCGAAGCCGGGTATACCGTTCTCTCCCTGAACGGAAATGCCCGGTCAATCCTCACAATCGAGCGGACAGCACTGAACATCATCGGAAGGATGAGTGGGATTGCTACTATGACGCACCGGTATTCCGAGATCGTGCACAGGATTCGACCTGACTGTCATATTGCGGCAACACGGAAAACCTGCCCCGGTTTCCGTGCGCTCGATAAAAAAGCAGTCATGATTGGAGGGGGGGATCCACACCGCTGGTGTCTGAGCGATGGGATCCTGATAAAAGACAATCACCTGTCATTCAACACGATACCCGAGGCAGTTTCGAAGGCCAGATCCCATTCCCGTTATCACATCGTTGAAATCGAAGTGAGTTCGGAAGACGATGCAGTTCTTGCCGCTCGTTCGGGAGCGGACATCATTATGCTTGATAACATGGATCCCACAACTGTCCGTGGCACGATATATCGCCTCAGAAATGAAGGTTTAAGGGACAGTATCACTGTTGAGGTATCCGGAGGGATCGATGAAGACTCCCTCTCCAGTTTTGCGGACAGCGGAGTAGATATCATCAGTATTGGTGCCCTGACTCATTCAGTAAAAAACATCTCTTTCCATCTCGATATCAGAAAAATATCTGAATAATTCCTGAAAAAAACAAACGGTCAATGCCTTATAAAAATCTTCAATTTGTTTAAATGATAATCGTTTGAAAAAAGAATCAGATTTTTGTCAATCTGACCGTTCCGAAGACATCGTCATGGTTCGATCCTTTCCAGCCGGCAAGACTACTCGAGAACCTGGGATCGATGATCAGGAAATACGTACTTTTGTCCTCTATGGAAAAAGTCATCTCCTTCTTTTCGACATTGCTCTGACTAAACGCCGGGACAAGTGGACTGTAATCCCACTGGTCCTGTTTCAGCGCTGTGTCCCAGACGGGTTCAATGGAATCGAACTTTATCTCGTCCGTTTTTCCAATTACCAGAACATTGACCGGCTTGTTGGCCGTTACGGATATTTTAAGCGTATCTCCTGGGTAAAGGTACAGATATCCAAAATCTTCCAATGCATACTTTTTGTAAACGGTCTGGTAACCCGATCTCATGCTGAATGATTCATCAAGCAGGACCGCCCCTGCATTTTTTATTGTCTCCTGGATGCCGGGAACAGTAGGGACAGCAGCATTTGTTGTTTGGGTCGGGGGGGTAGTTCCTGGTTGTGCCTGGGAAGAATTCGAAGAAATGGTGCAACCAGCCGCGGCGATGAACATCGCTGCGAAAAGCACAAGGGTGGCAATACGGGTATTCTTCATACCATTATCGTACCTGTGACGGATGAAAAAAGTTTTGAAATATATCTGAGTTTATTCATGTTGGGTATTTCATAAAAAGTTCATTCATGACCAGAAATGAAAATATCGGAGAATGATTGTACAGCAATCTCTCTTTTTCCCTCATAGGTCTGGACAATTCCGACGACAGTAATATTCATCCCTTGGGAAAAAGTCCGATCCCCGATGAACTTGTTCGGGATAAAGACAGAAAGATTGTCGACGATCAGGATACAATGACCGCCGCCTTTCGTAAGGGTTACCCTCTCAATCGTCCCCGACAGAACAACAAGTTCCCCATCGTCGGATTTTTCCGAATAGTTATCGGCAAAGGGTTGTTTTCCAATCTGATCGAGAATGATATGGGAGACGATTACGATCCCGGCAACCGAGAGGAGAAGCGCAATTGCTAAACGTTCCTGCCTGCCGAGCATGTATAATTCTTGAATTCCCCGGAATAAATGACCGACAGGTTGATATGTTAACAGTGTTAACATATTCACATGCATACACCACTTCCGCCGTCATCAAAGACGGTACTTGAGATACTGGATTCTGGTGGTGCGATGACCCACAAGGATCTGGTACAGAAGAGCAAGCTCGCGCCGCGGACAGTCCGCTATGCGCTGAAGAAACTGAAAGAGCATAAACTTATCATTGAAAAGTTTAATTTCCGGGATGCCCGCCAGATAATCTACCAGAATAAACCTGCTCAGGCGAACACTGCTCCAACGGCTGTTGCATGAATTCCGAACCCTGCCTCCTGATCCACTGTGACACCCTTGTCAGGACGATGCTTCCGAGCATGCGTGCTGAAGTGGTGTCCCGGCTCGTCCGTGATCGCGGTCTTTCCCAAAGTGAGGCCGCAAGGAGGCTGGGATTGACACGCGCCGCAGTTTCGCAGTATGTCGCCGGTAAGAGAGGAAGCAGTGAAGTGCAATTCTCTTCTGAAGTGAATGCACTGATTGACCGTTGGGTATGCGCGGTAGATACTGGAAAGAGCGATATAAATCTCTGCGAAGTCTGCAAGTGTGAGCGAAAGAAATTTTCAGCATCGTAATCTTTTTTCCCGAAAAGTATCCTTTAATTCGTTCCCTTCGTTCCGGTTCACCCGCTGCTTCTCCGTTTCCAGTATATTATCAGCAATAGGATAAGGACGACCAACAACACGGTAAGCTTAAGATTATCTTTGTCCCGGTTCTCATGCGATATCCCCGGATTCCAGTCGTCCTCAAACACAGTACGGAAATACTCAGCCACACCACGGTGATGGATGATAACTCCGGTTTCACGGTTGAAGTTCGGTGAATTGCTGTTCCAGTTTATACTGGACACAAGAACACTCCGGCTATCGACGATAACTCCCTTGTTGTGAATTTTCTCCAGATTATTGAGGGTGAGATCCGCGCATTTCGCTTCGAGGGGGAGGTTTTCCGCAGCAGCAATCCTGTTGATCAGCGCGATCATTTCATCATTGTCGTTCTCTTCTTCCGTATTGTACCAGTATGAATCGAGGAGGACGCGGACATGGACCCCATGCCGGGATGCATTGATTGCTGCGGCAAGGTATGGGTTCAGGTTGGTTGTGGACTCGTTGGTAATATAGGCCTGTTCTATCTCGATTGATTCTCTGGCACCATTGATCAAATCGAACAGCAGGTAACTGGTATCGGGAGAGACAACTGGAATCACCGTTGCGTTATAATATTGCTGCGGGGAAAAATCCGGAGAATACGGGGTAGTTGAGGACAATTCATAGGGCCCGGGTATCCCGGTTATCGGTACGCTGTTTTTTTGTCCGATATCGGATGTAAATATCCGCTCAAAATAATCTGCAAGTGCAGGATCTTCCAGAACTACACCCCAACCCCTGTTGCCTTTATAACCGGCGGGAGGAACACCGCTTCCTTTAAAATTTTCACTTGTAAGGAGTACCAATCTTTCATCAATAACCATGTATTTTGCATGATCGAACCGGTACGGGGCTCTCCTGGAGGGCAGAGATGTCATCTGGTATACCGGGATTCCTGTCTGGTTCAGGTTCCACAAGACAGCCTTCTCCTCAGAAATCATCCCTCCAACCGGTCCCCCTTCAACAAGTATGATAATGTCTGTCCCCCGTTCCTTTGCCTGTATCAAATCCCCTGCCAAGACCGGGCTGGAAAATTCGTAGACATTTATGTGAATGTTATCTTTTGCGGAATCCACAACCTTCGTGAAAACGTCGTTTGCACTATCGGGGGAGACAAAGGTAGTTACAGTAACGTTATGAAAAGTTTCCGGAGAAAACTCAGATTGTCCGATAAAGAACGGGCGCCTGTCCCACACCCCGTCTTTCAGATAGTGAACCTGCCCTTCCCTTGGTTTTACATCGGCGGGCCAGGATACTATCTGGAGAAGGGAGATATTATCATAAAGCATCAACTCATCACCGCTGTTCGCCATACGGAGGATATTTCCTGAGATGACATCAGGCACAGCGGATGTTGTATCCGACCATTCATAATCGGGAAAAATCCCATGAGTCTGATGATATGAAATCCCCTGCCTCGCAATTATCAGAGATCCATTCGAGGATGTCCCGGTAGGAAACCTGAAGCCTCCCTCACCATCCGATATTATAATCCCGTCAAGCTTTCCGTATCCCGAAAGAACAAGATACTCATCGGGGTCTTCAGGAAGATAAGGATCCGGGCAGAATTCAGTAATCTGGAATGCATATCCCGGATGACAGCAGAAAAAAAGCGCAACCAGGACCGGGATGAATTTCATCAGGAAAAATATGTTCGGTGTGTGTGATAAATGAGACGATACAAAAGAACCGCACACAGGAAGAGTCCATGGTGTAATGTTTTAAAGGTGAGAAGGAGATAATATAGGAACCAGTTTGGAGAGTACTATGGTCGAGAAGAAATGTACATCATGCAATGCCCCCCTTGCAGAAGAGGGCGCGACAGAGTTCGGGTGTCCTTCATGCGGGGCTGAGATCAGACGCTGTTACCGTTGCAGGGAACAAAGCATCCCTTTCACCTGTGGGAAATGCGGCTTTGCAGGTCCGTGATTGTATATGGGAAGTGTTGCTGTTATCGTCAGGGTGATGCCGGAATCTCCGGAGGTTGACTTCGAAGAATTGAAACGCGCGCTACGGCAGAAACTCCCGGGCATCCAGGATGTCAGGGAGGAACCGATCGGGTTTGGCCTGAAAGCACTCAAGCTTGCCGCAGTTGTTAATGATGCCGGCGGCGAAACAGATAAGATCGAACAATCCCTGAATTCAATACCCGGTGTTGAACGGGCAGAAATAATCGAAGTCACCCTGATGTAATCATTTTTTCTCTCTTTTCTAAAAAATCCTGTAGGTCACTTGTTAAAATCGTCGAATACTTTTTGTGTTATTGATCGGATTTTCTCCACAGATTCGCGAAATGCAACGATCTCAGACTCATCGATTCGTATGGAGATTGGAAAGACGCCATCGCGGTTCATCCGGGCAGGAACCCCGATGCAAACATCCCCCGGCATCTCATGCACTTCACGTTTTACGTGGGCCGATACAGTAAGAATCCGGTTTTCATCTCCAAGGACGGTCTTAACAAGAGAAGCAATCGCTTCCCCAGGGCCGTAGACGGTCGATCCCTTGTTCCGGATTATTTCCTCTCCACTGCACTTAACCGACTGGATAAACTCCTGAACGGGAAGGTGCGAGAACTCGGGGAGATTTGATATTTTTATGCCTCCGATTGTAGTTGCTGACCAGAGCGGAACCATGGATTCGCCATGCTCGCCGATAATGCGCGTGTGCACTTCACTCACATGCACATGAAAGTACCCTGCAATCAGGGATTTGAGCCGCATGGAATCAAGGTGGGTCCCAAGGCCAAACACCTGGTTCGGCGCCATGCCGGAACACCTAAGAGCGACGCAGGTCATCACATCAACCGGATTCGTTACAATAAGAATCTTAGCCTTCGGTGATACGGCACCGATTGTCTGTGCGACAGGTCCAATCACCCGCGCATTTTCCCTTGCGAGATCAAGGCGGTCTTGGCCGGGTTTTCGGGGAATCCCTGCTGTGATGACGAAGATATCTGAGCCGTCGGTCTCCTTCAGGTCAGTGGTCCAGTTAATAGCGATGTCTGTTCCCCGTGCAGCAAAAGAGTCTGCCAGATCCTGGACAATTCCACGGAGAAGTGGCTCACGGCCTTCCCTTCCATATAACAGGATTTCATGGACATGGGGGTTCGCCGAGATAGCATGGGCGGCATATCCGCCGACATTGCCGGTGGCTCCGATTATCGTCACTTTTGACATGATGAGCAATGGGGACACGTCATCGGTCGACAGTACGTGCCTTCATTCACCAGAATATCCTTCCTCCGCCCCGTTACCCCATGGGCGCCGGATGTCTGTGGTAAGTCTGCTCCCTTCCGGGCCTGAACCGGTCCCCACAGTAACAGGTCTCCACTCCCTCCGGAATCTTGATCCCTGTCCATCGACCTCATGGGACGAGGTTTCAACGTCGGGATGCCCCGGCTCCTGCAGGTCGTTGCAGCCTCCGTCAGACTTCGCCCCCCGCGTACCGACGGTTTCGGGTTACAAGTGACGCCGAGCCACCCGGGCTAGTCCCCATATAACTTTGCCCACTGGTCAAAAAAGCTTTGTACCCGGATTATTCGGAATAAATCCCTCGCGGGCATTTCATGGGATAAAGACTTCTCCTCCGATTTTCTCCTTCCATTCTTTGAGAATCAGGTCATTTGCCACTAGGTCTTTTTTGTCAAACAGGTCGATGACAGATAGTTCAGGACGGATTGTTAGGACGCGGTGGAGCAGCCGGAAATCACCCTGATACACTTCAATAACCTGATCACCCTCTGTCTCGGCAATTTTCAGCGGATCTCTTACAACGGGATGCCGCTTCAGATCGCGGTACTGTTCGAAGATCCGTATCCGGGAAAGCCGTAGGGCTTGCCGGTTTACTTCAAGATTGAATGCCGACCAGAATGCAGAGGCGTACCATGCATCGTTCAGGATTACCCGGTCAACGCCGAGACATGCGGCAGCAAGGCCGAGTGTCCCTACACCACAGCAGGCATCAACGAAACTTTTCACGAGCCGTGGTCCAACACGTTGTTCGATCATGCGTATTTTCGGATCATTTCCCCGGGGAAACTCAATATGAATGAGAGACTGCTGTTTGTAGAGAACAAGGGCACCACTCCTGAAGGGAAAGACATCTGCCCTTACATCGCAACCTGCAAGGAGCTCGTAAACTCGGGGAACCGCGTTAAAATTCAAATGTGCAAGCCCCGGGGTAAAATCCCCACTCCGGACAACCCCCCGGATCTCCGGTACCTCATCAACCATCCGGAGAGCAGTTTCCTTTGTAACTTTTTTCGAAAGGAGGACAAGGGATTTTTCCGGAAGGAAAGGGGGTCGTTCAACCGCAAAGCCGGGATGGATCAACGGTGATCCTACTGCATAAAGAGGATCCGTTTTCTTCAGATCCCCCTGTTCAACCATGATAACATAAAGATGGGCAAAAACTTCATCAATAAACCGTTTTCCACAAACACACGGGGGAAGGTATGAAAGATCCGAAAGAGGAACCCGCTTATCGAGCATGCGAACGCTGCAGCCGGAGCAGGGAAGGAAAATTGTCGGGAGGATATCGAGTATTTCTTGGGCAGAAGAAACACAGTCTTTGCCACAAACAGGGCACTTCATACACTGTGCTGTTACTTTTCCGCAAGGAAAAGGTTTCCAAAAGAGTCTGGTGATCCAGAAAGATTTTTTTCAAATGTGCAAGGGAGCGGTTGATGTTCGGGTTTGTTTATCCGATGGGCCCGATGCGATTCGAACGCATGACCGCCCGGTTATGAGCCGGGCGCTCTAACCAACTAAGCTACGGGCCCAGAATAAAAACGCCGCCAACAGGACTCGAACCTGTGACATTCTGGTTAACAGCCAGACACTCTACCAACTGAGTTATGGCGGCAAAGAGGACTTGCCTTATTAGATTCTTTGTAAGGCTTTTTAAAGGTAGCGCTTGTTTGGATCATGAAATCAAGAGCTGAAGGATCGCTCTGTTTAACGAACGCTCTTCATCTCTCCCAACAGCTCGATAAGGTCGTCAAGATCAGCATCAATTCCATTCAGGAGTCGCGTTGCTTTTGCTGTCGCAATAGCTCCATCCGGCGATGCACGAATATATCCGAACTGCTCAAGCACATGCAGGGAATACCGGATCCGGTGCGAGGGCAGACTGAGGTGTTCGGCAAGTTTCATGATCCCGATCGGTTGGTTGGCAAGGACAGCTCGCACGATGACGATATGGCGGCTGAACAGTTCTATCTCCTCTTTCATTTTTCGGATCATGAAGAGTCCTTCCGTTCCTGATCCGCTTTCCCGGCCGTACTTGGTGTGCTATGTTCGTCAAGCCACGCTTTTGTGGAGAAATAATTCCCGTAGAAAGTGTACGAGAGAATTAAATCAAGGATAATTAGAATCACAACTGAAGGAATCCTGAAGGAATCAGGAGCTTTGAGCACTGCCATTACAGTGAGCGCTGCACAAAGGATAACAGCATTAAGATGAAGGGCGAGGCGATAGAATTTCCATCGCCACATCTCTCTGGTTTCTGTATCCATTACAGGTACCTCATTGCCTCAATGATAAAAGTACTTGACGTTTTGCAGCATACATTCCTCTAGAATGGATGCCCTCGATCAGATTATCGTGGCGAATGGCGCTGATGCATATCTGGTCTATGCCTCATCCGTTGAACCGGATATGAGGTACCTGACAGGTTTTTCAACAAGCGATCCCTTCGTCTTTATAAAAAGAAATGGAGAAAGGGGAGTGATTGTAATATCTCAAATGGAGTATGCACGCGCAGTACGCGAGGCCCGGACAGCCGTCATGACACGTACCGCCGCCGGACTCCCCGATATTTTGAAAAAAGAGAACAATCTCTGGGATGCAACGGCGCTTATGATTGCCGGTTTAACGAAAGGGACGATTCTCGTTCCCCCAAATTTTCCAATCCGGCTCGCACGGTCATTGGAGAGAAAATTCCAGGTAAAGATAGATGAGAAAGGACTTGCAAATCTTCGGGCGGTAAAATCCCGGACCGAACGCCGCTATATTCGACACGTGCAACAGTGCACAGAAAAGGCTATCGACAAGGCAATCACGCTTATCAGAAAATCACAGGAGAGAAAAGGTACTTTGTTTCTGCAAGGGGAACCCCTCACATCAGAACGGATCCGCGGGGAGATGCACCGGCTGTTGATCGATCTTGGCTGCAGGGTCACAGACACTATTGTATCCTGTGGGGCAGAGACCGCAATTCCGCATGCCGTCGGGAATGGCCCTCTCCTTGCAAACGAACCGATAATCATCGACCTATTCCCTCAGGACGAGAGATCGGGATATTATTCTGATATGACACGTACAGTGGTCAGAGGGGAGGCATCTCCGGAAATTAAAGACATGTATTCCGCTGTTTCCGATGCCCATAATCTTGCGGTATCCTTGATACAGGATGGAAAAACTGGATCATCCATACACCAGAAGGTAATCGACCTCTTTTCGAGCCGGGGATTTGAGAGCGGATCCCGGGGATTCATTCATAATCTCGGTCATGGTGTCGGGCTCGAGATCCACGAAGCTCCCTCTCTCGGGCCCTCTGGTGGGCCCCTCGCGCAAGGCAATGTCATTACGGTAGAACCCGGACTCTACTTTCCAAAAATCGGGGGGGTTCGTCTTGAGGACATCGGGACAGTCGAAAAAAGAGGATTCAGACTGTTAACAAAATATCCGAAGGAACTGGTACTCTGATGGAAGACGACATCCTTGAAAAATACCTCACTGCTGGAAAGATCGCTTCAAAGATCCTTGCAGAGGGAGAGATGATGATTCGCGTCGGAACCTCCTATCTCGAAGTTGTTGAGACTATTGAGGGTGCTGTGGCAAGAGAAGGAGCGGGTCTCGCATTTCCTCTGAATGTTTCCCTGAATGAGGATGCCGCACATGACACGGCATCCGCGGGCGACGAACGGTTTTTTAAACAAGGAGATCTCGTGAAGCTTGACCTTGGTGTCCACTACGAAGGCTATATCGCTGATACTGCAACAACGATAGACCTGGGATCAAACTCCTCGCTGGTCGAGGCATCTGAACAGGCTCTGGCACGCGCGATCGATCATGTTCGTCCGGGCGAAACTGTCGGCAACCTTGGGAAAATAATTCAGACCGAGATCGAACGAAGAGGTTTTCGGCCGGTTGCCAATCTTACCGGCCATGGACTTGACAGATTTGTTATCCATTGCGCCCCGACAATACCCAATATTGGTATGAATGGGGGTGCTATCCTCGAAGAGGGGATGGTGTTTGCGATCGAACCGTTCTCGACAACCGGAACCGGTCGGGTAAGCGAAAAGATGAAAAAGGAAATTTACCAACAGATCTCGAACAAGCCCGTAAGAGTCCCTGCCCAACGGTCAGTCCTGGAACAGGTATCGGAACGCCGCGGTCTGCCTTTTGCCCGACGCTGGATAAAGGAGAAGAAAACGGATCTGCTGTTACCATCCCTGGTCCGATCGGGAAATCTTCACGTTTATCCCGTCTTATCTGACGTTGCAGGATCCTTTGTCTCCCAGCACGAACACACGGTCATCGTGACGGATAATGGTTGTATCGTGACAACCCGCGGTTGAGATAACCTTATTCATTTTTACGGGAAATATTCTGAGTTACAATGATGAGTGGCGATGCTGACACCCTGCGTCTTATGGAGATCCTGTTAACGGGGGAAATTTACAACCGTCACACGGAACTCGATATTAACGATTTAACCCCCGTGTGCCGCGACATCTTTTCCTCAGGGGGAAGCGGACCTGAGGCAATCAGGCGACCGGTTGCAATCAGCGATGGTGCCATAAAACGGGCCATCGGAATTGCAGAAGCCCATACGCGTCTTGCAGGTAACCCTTTTGTGACATTTGAGGAGTTCGGGCAACGCTTGAAAGTTACAACATTGGAGCCTGCAGCGCAGTGGTTCTTGAAGCAAGGGGGGAAGAACTTTATTGAAAAAAATCCCGCCCTCGCATTCTACTTTGAACATCTTGACTCTATCGGCGTTTCCTATCATGCTGTGAAAGCGGCAAATCCCCCGTTCGAAGATACTAAGGTATATCTGGATACAAAAATCGCTTCACTTACCGTTGATGATGAGAAACTGAAAAGTGCCCTCGATCTTGTGATAATAAGCGCACCGGATGAGGTAGAACAACGCATGGAGGATCTGGTGTGCACACCGGAACAGCTGAGCATTATCGCCAAGGTTAACCACGCCCTTGCGAATCGCAATTTTCTCCAGAAACACCGGATTTATGAAGTTGGGAAACTTCTCTTCGTCGGCCCACCGGGAACAGGGAAGACTTCGCTGGCTTTGGCAATGTCCCACACGCTGCATATGCCGGTCCTTGAAGTCAGACTTTCGATGATAACTTCACAATATCTCGGTGAGACTTCAAAAAACATTGACCGTATTTTCGAACTGGCAAAGAAAATCACGCCGTCGATCCTTTTCATCGATGAATTCGATTTTGTCGCAAAGAGCCGTGTCGCTGACGATCACGGTGCGATGAAGCGGGCAGTCAACGCACTCCTCAAAAATATTGACCGGATTAGTCTTGTAAAAAATGGAGTTGTTCTCATCGGTGCAACCAACCACCCCCAGTTGCTCGATGAAGCAGCATGGCGGAGGTTCGACGAAGTTATCGAATTTTCCTTACCGGATGAAAGAATGAGATCGGAAATCCTGAAGAAAATTACTGCTTCCATTCCCTGCAAATTCGATTTTCAAACACTGGCAGAGGAAACAGAGGGTTTTTCGGGATCGGATCTCAGGCTGATGGTAAAAGAAGCCCTGCTTTCCGCTTTAATAGACAACCGCACAGAGATCGAACAGACAGATATCGGGAAGGGCATCCTGATGGTAAGGAACCGGGAATCTATCCGCAGAATGAACTGGCTCTAGCATGAAAATTACCCTTCTTGGGACCGGTGATGCAGTAGGAACACCCCGTGTCGGATGCTCGTGCCCTCAGTGTATCCGGGCTAATACGGAGCATCTCTCCCGTCTCAGGACTTCAATCCTGATCGAAGCCGATGGCAGGAATATCCTGATCGATACGTCTCCGGATCTGCGTCAGCAGCTTCTGGCAAATGAATCCCCACGGATCGATGCAGTCATATGGACACACGGGCATTATGACCATTTCATGGGTTTCGGGGAATTTTACCGGGTTCAGGATATTCCACCTGTCTTCGCAGCGCCACCCGTGCTTTCGTATTGCGCCGGGCTTTTTGGATTCCTGACATTTAAAAAAAATCCATTCAATCCCTATGAGACTTTTGAACTATTTGGTTGCTCCATAACACCCTTTCTGGTCAGACATCCCCCTGCATACACCTGCGGAATACTGATCGAACACGAGGGAGTAAAAGTAGGTTTTACCTCAGATACGAACGCGGATATTCCGGCAAAGAGCCTCGGATTGCTCAAGAACCTTGATCTTCTGCTTCTTGATGCCCTCGTTCCCCCTGAAATTCACATTCCCAAGCACATGAACTATTTTGATGCATGTTCGCTGGCTAAAAAATTGACCCCAACGCAATTCCGATGTGTTCATGCAAGTCATCTTCTTGCCTGGGACCTCCCCCATATTGGGAGAGACGGAGAAACGTTCGTATACTAATCCCAGGATCGTTCGGCGCTCCCGCGACCCATACATTAATACTTATAAGCTCCCCAAACATAGGTGCATGATTGTCAAGGTGCTCGAGCTGGAGGCAAACAAGGCGCGTCTCATCATCCAGGGGGAGGGGCATACGTTCATGAACGCGCTGACCGACGAAATTCTCCGCGATCCCGCGGTTGATGTCGCGAAATATACAATCGAATTCCAGTTCTCGGACCCGGAACTTCTTGTTACAACCAAAGGAAAAAAAGCCCCTCTTGCAGTTATCCGCGATGCCTGCAAAAAGATTTCAAAAAATTGCGATAAACTCATTCAAAGTCTTGAAAAATAATCTATTTTTTAAAAAAATTTTTCTTATTGCAGCCTCTCCGTAAAAGCGATTGAGCCGGAGATCCGGGTTATCTTCACCCTGACTTTTTGGCCGGGTTTGGCATTCGCGACATAGATGATGTACCTGCCCATTTTCACTACCCCGTCTCCACGCCTCGACAGGGACTGAATCTCAAGGTCAACTTCGGCACCCTCCTCAAGATTCTCCGACACCGGTTCCGTTCGCACTTTACGTTTCCGCACTGGCCGATGCCCTCCACACGCATCACAGCGGAGAAGAAGGATCCGATCGTCTTTCACGAGCCTTGTATCAGGTCTCCCGCATTCCGAACAGATGACGTAGTCATCGACATAATTTTTCAGGATCGTCTTGATGAGGGAGATCTCAAATTTCCCATTAAAAATTGCGCGGTTCCCATCGATTTTTCCGGAAGTTCCCAGCTCACCCAGCAGGTATTTCATCATGTGATCCTTGTCACGCCTGACCTTATCGGCAATTTCTGTAAAATTTTCAAGGATTGTTGTTTTGCCTTCAATGTATGCCTTCGCTTCGGGAACTACAAATCGTTCCGAGGTCCCGCTCACCTCGGTGATTGAGGAATATGCTTTTTTAAGAAGGTTTTCGTAGGGATCTGTCATCGTTATATAATGAGTGGCGGTACCCCAATAAGGCTTCCCACAATGTTGCACCTGACCGAGGGGATCCTTTCCAATGCAAGCCGGTTCCCATAGATATTTTGTAATTTAAACCAAATCATGATCATGGCCTCTTTTATCCACAGGATAGAAGTACGGTATGCTTCAGATCCTCGGTTAAAGATACGTACAGAAAAAATCCGGTCTTTCGGTTTTTCTGTGACAGAAGTCAACCTCATCGATATCTATACCATAGTCACATGTTCCCGGAATTTTTCCAAAAAAGATCTTTTCCAGATTGGCAGTCAGCTTGCAAACCCGGTTGTCCAGAATTTTACCGTGGATACTCCGACAGAGGCCGATTTTGATCTTGCGATGGAAATAGGATTCCTTCCGGGAGTGACGGACAACAGGGGAACGACCGCGAAACAAACGATTGAAGATTTTTTTTCACTCCGGTTCGCTGAGGGGGAGTTTGTCTCAACATCTCAGTTGTATCTGATAAAGGGAAAACTTTCGCCGAAAAATATCAATGATCTTTCATCCAAACTTGCAAACCCCCTTATAAACCGGGTATATTTCAAAACGAGGTCAGAATATGGATCCACAGGGATGGATCGGATCGTGCCGGTCGTCAGCCTGAATGAATCAAGTTCTGCATATCCTGTTGATCTGGATATCAGCGACACGGATCTTTCACGCATAGGAAAAGAAGGTATCATTGATCCTGGAACCGGCCTTCGAAGAGGTCCCCTCGCTCTTGATCTCGACCAGCTGCACACCATAAGGAGTTATTTTAAAGAACAGGGCAGAAAACCCACTGATCTGGAACTCGAATCGCTCGCACAAACGTGGAGCGAGCACTGTAAGCATACAATTTTTGCTTCTTCAATGGACGATGACATCCCGGATGGGCTCTATAAAACCTATATCCAGGGCGCGACGAATGCGATCCGTCGTGAGAGGGGAAAGAAAGATATCTGTGTGTCCGTTTTCTCGGATAACTCGGGCGCAATCGTCTTTGACGATTCGTATCTCGTGACCCATAAGGTCGAAACACACAATTCTCCTTCAGCCCTGGATCCATTCGGTGGAGCCCTGACGGGAATCGTCGGTGTAAACCGGGATACCATCGGATTCGGACTTGGTGCAAAACCGGCCCTGAACTATTACGGGTATTGTGTCGGAGATCCTGAAACCGAACCGGGGCTTTTCAGAGGTAATAATAAGGTTAATCCCATTCTCCCGCCGCGCCAGATCCTTGACGGGGTTATCAGGGGAGTAGGAGTTGGCGGGAACTGCTCAGGAATTCCGACGCCTCAGGGATGGTGCTATTTTCACGAGCGATACATCGGCAAACCGCTCATTTTCGTCGGAACAGTTGGCATCATGCCAAGAAAAAATGGAACCGTAGACTTGTACAAAAAGAGAGCGAAAGCCGGGGACCTGATCGTCATGGTCGGAGGCCGCGTCGGAAAGGATGGAATTCATGGAGCGACGTTTTCATCTGAAGCTCTGGACCCGGCAAGCCCGGTAACGGCAGTTCAGATCGGCGATCCAATAACACAGAAAAAACTGTCTGATGTTATTGTAAAAGAAGCGCGAGATCTTGGACTATACAACAGCATAACAGATAATGGTGCAGGAGGGCTTTCCTGTTCTGTCGCAGAGATGGCCAAAGAATGTAATGGTTGCAATGTTGTTCTCGATGCCGTTCCATTAAAATATCACGGCATGGCCCCGTGGGAGATCTGGATTTCTGAATCGCAGGAACGGATGACTCTTGCTGTACCTCCCGATAAGGAGGGAGAGTTTCAGGATCTGATGAGACGAAGAGATGTCGAAGCAACCGTAATCGGTCGATTTACGGATACCGGACGGTGTGTCGTTCAGTATCACGGAAAAACCGTTATGGATATCAGTCTTGATTTCCTGCATGACGGTCTTCCGAAGAAACACCTGAAAACAACCTGGACAAAGAAAAAATATCCGGAGCCAGAGCCCGGCAGGGTTCTCAGGCTTGATGATGTGCTCCTCTCCATGATGAAAAGGAAAAATCTCTGTTCGAAGGAATTTATCTCTACCCAATATGATCACACCGTACAGGGAGGGCATGTCATTGGGCCGGTCCAGGGGCCGGGAAGGGTTCAGGGGATCTCTTCACTAACAAAAGTTATTCTGGGATCGAAGAAGGCGGTTGGACTCTCGCAGGGACTATTTCCGCTTTACTCAGAGATCGATCCCTACCGGATGGCAGGGGCAGCAATCGATACTGCAATCCGGGGATTGATTTCCCTTGGCATCCCTCTCGATTCAATCGCACTTCTTGATAATTTTTGCTGGTGTTCATCTGACGACCCGGAACGTCTCGGACAACTTAAACTCGCTGCAAAGGGGTGTCATGATTTCGCCCGCGAGTTTAAAACTCCTTTTATCTCCGGAAAAGACAGTATGTTCAACGATTTTTCTGGTTTCGATGCCAACAGTAATCCTGTGAAGGTATCAGTTCCGCCGACGCTCCTTATCTCATCCATCGGGATATGCAGTAATGTTGAAAAAGCTGTGTCCATGGATGCCAAATGCGAAGGAGACCTTGTCTATATTGTAGGAGAGACGTTCGAGGAACTCGGTGGGTCGGAATATTTTGCTTCCCGGGGATTCTCAGGTAACAGGATCGCCCATCTTAATGCAGCGAAAGCGATAGTGCAGTACGGAAATCTGACGACGGCAATCGATAAAGAGCTGGTAGGCTCGGCATATCCGGTCAATTACGGAGGTCTTTTCGTCGCATTCGCCAAGGTCGCTATCGCTGGCAGGCTTGGGATGGAAGTCAGGATACCTTTGGTCACGCATTCCGACTATTACCTTTTCTCCGAATCACTCTCGAGATTTGTCGTGACGATCGCACCTGAGAGAAAAACAGCTTTTGAACAACAGATGGGATCAGACGCGATGCTCGTTGGCAGGGTGACAGGTTCATCCCTGAGGGTTGTAAATGACCGTACTACACTTGCCGATGTTCCCGTAAGACAACTGGAAGATGCTTATAAATCGCCTTTCCGGGGGTATTGACACATGAATGCAGAAAAAAACAGGGATGCGGGAACAGGAAGAGAAGCCCAAACGGGAAAAGTAAAGGGGACACCGCCGCAAAAAAGTCGGACGGGCGAACGAGCACTCATTATGAGCGGGTACGGGATCAACTCTGAAATGGAAACGCAGGAAGCATTGGCCCGCGCCGGTATGAATTCAGATATCGTCCATATCAACGATCTCATCTCGGAACGTAAACAAATGTCTGATTACCGGCTCCTAATCTTCCCTGGAGGCTTTTCCTATGGCGACGACACCGGGGCCGGTAATGCATATGCGAACCGCATCCGGAACAATCTCTGGAGAGATCTTGAAAAATTCATCCAGGGGGATAATCTTGTCCTTGGCATCTGTAATGGGTTCCAGATCCTCGTAAACCTTGGACTCGTGCCCGCGTTCGACCATACATTTGAACGTTCCATAGCCCTGATGCCAAACCAGATCGGGGTTCTGGAATGCAGGTTCATAACCCTCCGGCCGGTCTCAGACAATCTATGGTCAAAAGGGATAGAAAGAATCTATTGCCCGATATCTCATGGAGAAGGGAATTTCTTCTGTTCGGATGAGATCCTGCACCGTTTGAAAAAAAAGAACATGATTGCATTCCAATATTGTCACGCGGATGGATCGCCTGCAAACGGAGAGTACCCCGATAATCCCAATGGATCTGTACTGGACATCGCAGGCATTACATCTGAAGATGGAAAAGTCCTTGGACTGATGCCACACCCGGAACGTGCAATGGAATTTACGAATCTGTATGACTGGCCCATTCAAAAGGAAAAGCTGAGACGGATGGGGATGGATCTCCCCGAAGAATCCCCAAATCTGCAGTTCTTTAAAAATATTGTCAGGAATTTTTGTTAAAAAAAAAGTAGATGCAGGAAGGTATACACTTTCTACGTTTTCCTTTTTTTCGTTTTTCAGACGGGATAGTCCGGAAATTCCGGTGATATATTGCTGCATTCATCGCTGGAGTCAGTTTTCGTGCGGGGACGTGAGGTGCGGGAATGATACGATCAAATATGGTTATGGGATTTTTCTTTTTTCAAGAGAATCGACAGACTCAATCATTGCGCGGTTCTTTCCATCCCATACAATGTGACCAGTTTATTTGTGGTCGGTGAAAGTATCGTACCTGGTTATCAGCATGGAAAAATGAGGAAACATGGGGGGAAATCCACTGGTTCAGATCCCGGAAAAAGAGGAATTTCTCAATGAATTTATGATCTTCACAATTTCATCAGTCTTACTTTCGTCCTCAATATCCCGGGAATTCACAGAAATTGTCCCTGCAACCTTCAGCCATCGTTGTTCGCACCATCGTGTAAAGGTTTCTTCAGTCGAGCCCGGCTTCCCACCATGGGTGAAAAAACCGATCACAGGTTTCCCGGTATGCCCGGTTAAAGCATTGATCGCCGCATGAATCGGCGGCGTGGGTTTGAATGCCCAGACTGGTGATCCCAGCACGATGAGATCATAATCCGTGACATCGATGTTTGAAGGATCTATGGGAGTCAGGTCCTCCCTGCGTGCCCTGCTGCATTGACTTAAGAATCTGGTAAGCCTGTTGTATCTCGCACAATCAAGTACTTCGATCAGGCGTTCGGCGCCACATGCTGATGCTATGTGTTGTGCAACATGCCGGGTATTCCCCGTCTCCGAATGGTAAATGATGCAGACCTTCATCAGGATAAAGTAGGAAGCCACGACAAAAAAGGTTTCAGACCGAAAAGTATCATTTCTTTCGCATTCTTGATTTGGTCATTTTTTTGACGGTTTTCCTACCAGTACTATCCGCTCCCTCTTTCCTGAACTGAGGCATGAGAGCCCGGACTTCACGGCCCACTTTTTCAATCTGGTGCTCTTCGTCAGCTTTTGTGAGCGCAGTAAACACCGGACGATTTACCCTATTCTCAAGCATCCATTCACGGGCAAATTTTCCGCTCTGGATTTCGTAGAGGATCTCCTGCATCGCTTCATACGATTCCGGACCAATGACCCTCGGACCCCGCGTCAGGTCACCGTACTGTGCAGTGTTGCTGATGAACTTCCGCATGTTTGTAAGGCCGCCCTCATAGATGAGGTCGACAATAAGCTTGGTCTCGTGAAGCACTTCGAGATACGCCATCTCGGGTGAATAACCAGCGTCGACGAGAGTCTCGAACCCGGCCTTGATAAGCGACGTTGTGCCTCCGCAGAGCACCGCCTGTTCACCAAAGAGATCGGTCTCTGTCTCTTCGCGAAACGTCGTTTCCAAAACCACAGCGCGGGTTGCACCGATCCCTTTTGCATATGCAAGGGCCAGTCTGCGCGCATTTCCTGTCGCGTCCTGGTGAACTGCGATAAGTGCCGGCACTCCCTTTCCTTCCTCATATTGCCTTCGCACCATTGCGCCAGGTCCTTTGGGAGCAACCATGATAACGTCGATGGTCGGCGGCGGAACAATCTGCCCGAAGTGAATGTTGAACCCGTGGGAGAACATCAGGCATTTGCCTTCCGAAAGATACGGCATTATTTCAGCCTGATAAATCGATCCCTGATGTTCGTCAGGAAGAAGTATCTGGATGATATCAGACTTCTTGACTGCTTCAGATACCGGAAGCACCCTCATACCGTCTTTCGTCGCTGCATCCCAGCTCTTTCCTTTCCTGAGACCGATGACAACATCAAGCCCGGAGTCCCGCAGGTTCAGGGACTGCCCGCGCCCCTGCGAACCGTACCCGATCACCGCTATCTTCTTCCCCTTCAGAACACGGATATCCGCATCAGCCTCGTAATATTTTTTTAACATATGGCTTCTCTTTGATATCAGCAACAAAGCACATAAATATTATATGAAAAAAACGGAAGTGCACAGGTTTAATAAGAAAAGCTAAGGAAGAAAAAGAAAGGATTTGATCTGCCATTCCTCAACCAGATTCTCCCCATAGTATGGGACACCCGTTCACCCGAGAGCTTCCTGACATTCAGGCAACATCTCCGGATGTCCGTATCAATCTGACCCGTGTCGGCGTGAAAAATGTAAAGAAACTGGTAGAAGTATCCCGGGGTCCCGATAAGCGCCCCGTTATCTTTATCTCGACATTCGATGTCTTTGTTGACCTGCCGGGGAGTCTTAAAGGTGCGAATCTCTCCCGCAACTTTGAAGTCATCGATGAAGTCCTCCAGCAGGCCATTGATGGGGAAGTGAAAGAGATCGAGAACCTCTGCAGCGCAGTGGCGAGAAAACTTCTTGATCGACATGAATACGCTGATCGTACAGAAGTCCTTATGCGCAGTGAATTCATGGTCAAGCGTGAAACACCTGTCAGTCACACTACAAGTCATGAAATCGTAAAGGTCCATGCGAGAGCAATCGCGCGCCGGACGTTCCGGGCCCCGATTGTCAGGAAGAGTATCGGCGCTGAGGTTACCGGAATGACCGCCTGTCCTTGCGCCCAGAATATCATGAAAGAGCGGGCAATGCACGTGCTACAGGATCTCGGGGTCAGGAATACGGTCATTGACGAGTTCTTTGACGAAGTGCCGATGGCAACCCATAACCAGCGCGGTCGCGGTTTTCTCTGCATTGAAACCGATGATGACCAGCATGTTGACCTTGAGAAGATCATCCGGATCCTGAAGGATTCGATGAGTTCGGGCATTTATGAGCTGCTGAAACGGGGCGATGAGAGTCACGTCGTCCTTGCTGCTCATAAGAATCCCCGGTTTGTCGAAGATTGCGTCCGTGAAATGGCAAAAAAAGTGCTCGCCGATTTCGTATACCTTTCGGGAGATTCCGTCGTCACGATCAAACAGACCAATGAAGAGAGCATCCACCAGCACGATGCTTATGCAGAACGGCGCGCGACAATCGCAGAACTGATGGATGAACTGAACGGAGAGCGGTTCCGCAGTGAGAATTGAGGTATCCATTCGGCTATAGAGAGAAATCCGCTGAATTTCAGAGAATGTTTACAATTTTATTTAAAAAATATAGTATATTTACCCAAAAAAAACTCTGAAGATATTTATTGCGGATCTCTCTAAATGCTCCGTAAAAATGGAAAATTCAATTAATTTTGATTTTTTTACAACCATCCGATCGACATAAAAAGAGTTATTAAACAGATGGTGTAACATCAGTTGAACGTACTTTGTACGGTCAATTATCTCTAGAGATGAGAGATCCAAAAATCCTGTACAGCGCTACGAACAACGCAACATACATGAGGCGATAGCATTGTCGAAAGTTGTAGAGATTTCCCCAACCACAAGACATGAGGGACACTCCAAGCTTGTCTTGAAGGTTAACGACGCAGGTATCATTGAGACGGGTAACTGGTGTTCCATTACCCCCGTGAGAGGCGTCGAGAAACTTGCCGTAGGCAAGACACCTGAGCAGGTCCCCAAGATCGCGTCACGCGTCTGTGGTATCTGTCCGATTGCCCACAACCTCGCGGCCACCGAAGCGATGGAAGCATCCATCAAGTGCGAGATCCCGAAAGACGCAAAGATGCTCCGTCACATCCTGCAGCTGGCCAACAGGCTGCACAGCATTGCACTGCATAACATCCTGCTCCTGCCCGACTACTATATCCCGGGCACCGAGACCAAGATCAATCCGTTTACGGCAGAAGAGCCGGTGCGCACGGTTGCAAAACGGATCCAGAGGCTCCGTGAGATCGGCCAGACCATCGGCCAGATTGCGGGTGGCGACTGCATTCACCCACGGAATACCCGGATTGGTGGGATGTACCGCAACTGCTCACCGCAGGCAAAGACCAAGATGTATGACCTCGCTAAGGAGGGCCTTGTCCTTGCTCACGCACAGTCAGAGTTCATGATCGCAGTCATCCGTAATTACCACAACAGGGACAGCGTGGATGTCGGCGGCATGAAAGTCCCGATGCCCAAGACCCTCGGGTACCACAACCAGGGCTACCTTGCAACCCATGCATTCTATGGGAGCTCAAGCCTTGACGAATGCCCCACTTGGGACATCAACCGGTTCAAGGAAGTCCGGCCGTGGGACTGGTACATGGGCGAGATGGACGTCACCCTCGAAGAACCCCGGTACCCGATCGGTGGAACCACCAAGCTCGGTACCAAGGTTAACCCGCAGATGGAGGCCTGCACGGGCATCCCGATGTACGACGGCCAGCCTGTCGAGGTCGGCCCCCGCGCCCGCCTTGTCACCTACAAGAACTATGACGAGAAGGGCACCGCAGGCCAGAACATCGCCCGACAGATGGAGTACCAGGACTGCCTGTATGAGATGATCGACTGCATCGACGCCCTTAACCCTGATGGTAAGGTCATTGCAGACTATATCCCCGACGGCGATGGATCCCTCGGCTGGGCATCCAACGAAGCCCCCCGCGGGACTGATGTCCACATCACCCGTGTCAAGGACTGGAAGGTCCAGTACTTCAGCATGCTTGTCCCGACCACATGGAACTTTGCGACATGCAGCGCTGCACTCAAGGGTGCACCCTGGCAGCTCGCCGAAGTCATTATGCGCGGGTACGACCCGTGCGTATCGTGTGCAACCCACATGATTGTCGTGGATGAAGAGAACAGGCTGGTAGCCCAGAAACTCATCCAGTGAGAGTACCGCAATGCTGTACTCTGAAATTGTGATTGCGGGGTGTGGAAATCCCCTGTTTGCCGATGATGGATTCGGACCGGCGGTCATCGAGGAACTCCAGAAGATCTCGCTTCCCGACAATGTGAGTGTCATAGATGCGGGCCTTGGAGGCCCCCATTTTATTTTTACGCTCCTTGACCCGGCAGTGACGAAGAAGCTGGTGATCATCGATATCGCGGATTTTGGCGCAATGCCCGGAACACTTGCAAAGTTCCGTGTGGAGGACTTGCCTCCCGGCAGTTACCGCGATGCCCATTCCTGGGATCTGACCGAACCGCTGCAGCGCATCAAGGATCTCATCGATATCACAATTGTCGGGTGTCAGCCGGCGCGGGTAACCGATCCTGAGATGGAGATCGGTCTCTCGGATGAAGTTTCACAGACTATCCCCAAAACGGTACATTTTGTACTCGATTTGGTAGGTGTAGAGCATGGGACTGCTAGACAGCATCTTCGGAAAGAAGAAAGTCAGCACGGAACCGCAGAAACCTGCGGCACCTGTAAAACAAGCTGACGCAGCACCAAAAGTAGATTCAACAAAAAAGGAGGTTAAGCCTGTGGCAGACAAAATTACAGTAGGCTACACACACCTGAGTGGGTGTACGGGTTGTACTGTGGCACTCGCAGACAACTATGCCGGATTGTTAACACTCCTCGACAAGTATGTCGACCTGAAGTACATGCCAACACTTGCAGACGCAAGGCACATCCAGAAGGTCGATGTTTCGTTCGTCGAGGGTTCCGTCTGTATTAACGACAAACTCGCAGTGGCAGAGATCAAGGAGACCCGTGAGAAGTCCGCAGTCGTCGTAGCACTCGGCGGCTGTGCCTGTTACGGCAACATCACCCGGTTCTCCCGCGGCGGCCAGCAGAACCAGCCGCAGCACGAAGCGTACCTGCCGATCGGCGACCTGATCAAGGTCGACGTGTACATCCCTGGATGCGCACCGACGCCCCAGATGATCCGGAACGTCGCGGTTATGGCATACCTGCTCCTCAAGGGGACCAAGGAACAAAAGGACCTCGCAACCAAGTTCTTAACCCCGCTCATGAAGGCAGCGGAGAGAGGAACTTCAGCATGCTTCTGCGACCTCATGACCAATGTCATCAACCAGGGACTTTGCATGGGATGCGGAGCCTGCGCTGCAGCCTGCCCGGTCAATGCCATTACCCATGAGTATGGCAAACCCCAGGGAGAGCGCGACCTGTGCATCAAGTGTGGTGCCTGTTACAACCAGTGCCCGCGGGCATGGTTCAGCTTTGATGTTGTTGAGAACTATGAGGCAATCAACGAGGCCATTATGGCCGCGCTCCAGTGAGGGTGATTGAAATGGGAGCAGAACTCGGTAAATACAAATCATGCGTCTCAGCCCGGAGCACCGACAAGGAGATCCTGAAACACGCTCAGGATGGCGGTATCGTTACCTCGCTCTTTGGATTTGCCCTTGACGAAGGAATCATTGACGGTGCAATCGTTGCAGCATCCAAGGATTTTGCAGCCAAGTACCCGTCAAAGGTCATGAGGGACAACTCGAATTTCGATATGATCGAACCCTGGAGACCCATCCCGGCGATCGTGAACACCAAGGCTGAACTGCTTGCAGCGGCAGGCACCAAGTACAACATCAGCCCGAATGTTTCCCTCATCAAGGAAGCAACCCGCAGCTTCGGTCTCGACAAGATCGGGATCGTTGGAACTCCCTGCCAGATGCAGGCGATCAGGAAGGGGCAGCTGTACCCGATTGGATGGCGTGATGTCGGTGCAAACATTGCACTCGCAGTCGGCATTTTCTGCATGGAGAACTTCCCGTACCAGAGTATCGTTCAGCTCGTGGAAGACCACGCAGCCATGAAGATGGAATCTGTCAAGAAGATGGAGATCGGGAAGGGTAAGTTCTGGGTTTACGGCAAGCGCGGACAGGTCGTCTCCCTGCCGCTCAAGGTTACCCACAAGTACGAGCAGCCCGGCTGCCACGTCTGCCTTGACTATGTCGCAAACCTTGGTGACATCTCAACCGGTTCCGTCGGCAGCCCCGATGGCTGGTCAACCGTCTTCGTCCGGTCCAAGATCGGAGACTCGGTCTGGGCAAAGGCAATGGCGGCAGGCATCTTCGAGACCCAGCCGATCGAGAAGGTCAAGCCTGGCCTTGAACTGGTGACCAAGCTCGCCAACGAGAAGATCACCAAGAACAAGAAGACTCTTGAGGAACGGGCGACATTCGGCGTCAACAAGGCGCTGCGCAACCCGTATCTCTAATCGTCATCCTCTAACTTCATCTTTTTTTTACGTCTGCAGCCAGACGCGGCAGATCTGACCGGCGTATTAAAGCATGTCCCCAACTACACTCATACAACTATGATGCAACCGACGCCCGTTGATCTAGGAAAAATCGCAGTACACGTAATGGAAAAGTACGGATTCGCATCCCGACATCCTGGATCCGTTATGCGTGAAGCTGCTGAAGCTGCAGGGCAGAATACCAAGCGCCAGCAAAGGGGGGCACGGGATCTTAGGGATATGCTCTGGTCGTCAATCGACAATATTGACTCTGAAGACCTCGACCAGGTTGAGTTCTGCGAGCGGATGCCTGATGACTCTGTTCATGTCTTTGTAGCGATCGCCGACGTCGATACCTTCGTACCAAAAGGATCGGCAACAGACCGGTATGCGGCCCATAACTCCACCTCTGTTTATACGGGCATCACAACATTTCCCATGCTCCCGGACGTGCTCTCAAAAGGGGCGACATCTCTCCTCCCTTTGCAGGACCGGAATGCCATCGTAACGGAATATACCGTTCTTCCTGATGGGGAACTGAAATACGGCACAATTTTCCCCGCATTCATCTGTAACAGAGCCAAACTTGTCTACGAAGACACTGGCGAGTGGCTTGAAGGAACCGGTGCAATGCCGGAAACAATCCGGGATACACCCGGTCTGGAAGATCAGATACGACTCCAGCATGAAGTCGCCACAAGGCTCCGGAAAGCGCGGATAGACCAGGGAGCGCTCGATCTCGAGACCCTCGAAACGAGCCCGGTAATTGAAGGCGGAGTTGTAACCGATCTAGTCATTATCAAACCAAATCCAGCTCGGAGTATTATCGAGGAGTTCATGGTCGCGGCAAACCGCACAATGATCGCGACACTGGAAAAAGCCGGCCTGCCGGCAATCGAACGCATCGTAAAAACCCCGAAGAATTGGGAAGGGATCGTTGCAACGGCTGCCAACCTCGGAACACGTCTCCCGAAAAGACCCGATGTAAAAGCGCTCTCTTCATTCCTGACAAGACAGCGGTCCATCGACCCTGAGCGTTTTCCGGATCTCTCGCTCACCGTGGTAAAACTTATGGGACCGGGAGAGTATTCGCCGCTCTGGCCAGGGGGTGATTCGCTGGGTCACTTCGCGCTCGCTGTGACCGATTATACTCATGCAACAGCTCCGAACCGCCGCTATCCTGACCTTGTCAACCAACGCCTGATCAAATCGGTCATCTACCGTCGGGAGGTGCCGTACACTCCGGAGCAACTCGAGGATTTTGCCGAACACATGACCGATCGGGAGAAAGCCAGCAAAAAAGTTGAGCGCTTTATGGAAAAAGCTGCAGCAGCCGTATTGCTCCAAAACCGTATCGGAGAAATTTTCGATGCAATTGTAACAGGAGCTTCCGAAAAAGGAACCTATGTCCGGATCTTTACTCCTCCTGTCGAGGGAAGAGTTGTTCAGGGGGAAAAGGGATTGTACGTTGGAGAACGTGTTAAGGTTAAACTGCTCCTTGTTGATCCATACAAGGGATTCATTGATTTTTCATTCTTGCAGAGACGGTGATGTTGACTAAAGGATCCCGATGAAGAGTACAAATTTTCGTTTGCTTTAGGGAAAAGATCCGAAGAACTCCACAAAATTTTTTTTTTCGTTTTGAAAGGACAACGAGCCCTCATAATGACTGAATTGTGATTATCTCATCAAATCTTGGATTTTTATGGCAAAGTCCAGTGCAGATCGATTGGGGTGGGAAATCACCCCCTGTTCCGGGTCTATTGCTTCGTGACTGTGACGGGATCGATTGTCGCATCAATCATCAGGTCAAAGGAAACCGTACCCGGCCAGCCGGCTTTCTCGAACATGCTCATGAAACACACACCAATGACTTTCACCGAGGGATGGCGTCGGATGAGATCCCGGACCTGTTCCTTTTGAACCGGCACATCCGGCATTGCGAGCCCCCCCATAATCACAATCACTTTTGGATGGAGCGTCGCGGAACCGCCACTTACCTGCATTCCTATATCGGGGACGTTCTGGAGTTCCTTCGCTTTGCTCTCGTCAAGCAACGGGACAAAGACCTGTTCTGGTTTCAGACCCCGTATTCCAATCGCCAGAAGCTCGATAAAAGGAGTACAGGTCCCGACGCAACCGTAGTAGACAATCTGATCACCCTCCGAAAGACCAATACTCTGACAGTATTCCTTGAACGGTCGCAGGATACCCGGGACGCTTTTGTATATACTTTTTTCAACCATGAACTGGTTTTACCTGCTCAATCGTAATAAGGATGGCGAAATAATGAGATAAACCGCCGGCAAGTATACACAAAATTCAATTAACCGCCATATCATCAATGACAGGAATTGGACATCAGATTGTTAAAAGTCAAAAGAATCCCGATCTTTAAGAAAATTCCAGACGCACCCGCAGGAATTATGATGTGAGAGAGTACTCTAAAGATAAATGACCGATGACTGGGTAAAAAAACTGACTCCTTACCGGATCATGGTAGCTCTCATCACCGGTCTCATGATTGGATACCTGCTCCAGGTAGCGCTTCTTATTTTTAACCGATGGTTGCTCGCACCCTTGGTCTTCCTCCTCGTGGGGGGTTGCGGGATCCTTCTTTTTGTCTTCTGGATGCAACGCCAGCCCGATCTCATTCAATGGGAATAACCTTATCGAAACCACGAAGGAACCGCGACCAGATTGCAGATTCTTTTTGTCGGTAGCGTAAAAAATGGTGTTTCTGATAAAGGTTTTCCGGGAAAGAGTGTGTTAATGACGCTATGAGAGGATTTCACTGGGATTCATGGAAAATGCACGTTGTTTCCATGGCAATGACGTCCCGCGGGAAGTGTGGCGATAAAATCCCTCAGTATTGCACAACACTCCGGTTGTAGTTTCGCTGATGCTTTTACAACTCGTGCTGAACGGATACTCTGTTTCAGGGAATCGGGCCGGGCACCCACATTATCGCATTTGTTCAGTACAGCGATAAACGGAATCCCGGACCCTTCAAGAGAATCATGAAGATGGGTAACGAATTCATCAAAAGGACTGGTCGCATCGATTAAAAGGATGGCTCCATCCATCCCACGACCAATGATTTCCCGTGCAAACTCAAAACGTTCCTGTCCCGGTGTACCGTACAGGTAGACCCTCCGATTCCCGATGTCTACCCGACCAAAATCAAGGGCGATGGTTGTGGATCCTCCGGAACATGGTGCTTCGATATGTTTTGATTCGGGATCAAGCGTTTTAATCATGGTCGTCTTGCCCGACCCGAACGCACCAAAAATTACTATCTTCAGATGATCTTGATCCATTACAAAAAATTAGCGGGCCGGTTCTATTACCATTTCGGTAACGGTGATAAAAAAAGGAGTTCTGCAGGATATGGATGGTGGTGAAAAATAAAAAGTGACGGTTATTTACTGCCTTTCGCGTCAACGGCCCCGGTAAAAACTGTCCGGAGTATCCGGGTATAAACCTCACGTTCATTAATCGTCGGGGGATAATGCATATCGCACATGGCAGTCTCAACCTGCCGGACAACGTCGCCAAGATTTGTCATGAATAGCAGACCTCTCTTCCTGATCGAATCAGCGGATACTCTCCAAGGCTGATTACAAAATCAATCAGGTTTTAATAAATATTACCGGAACGGCCCTGGTTCATTGATTGAACCTGCGGGTTAGCTAAAAAGGTGGTCGGATTACCCTGCCAGGTAATCGCTGGGTGTCGGCATCTGTTCTTTCAGGCCCTTGCGTTTGCGGATAGCAATGACGACGTCCTTGACCATGTTATTCGGGACCAGCTCGAATCCGGAAAATTCAGTATTCCACATGGCACGGCCTTCGGTTGCAGATCGTATGTCACCGGCAAACCCGAAGAGCTCGGCAACCGGTGACTTACCGACCACGGTAATCGTGTCGCCCTCGCTCTGCATGTCGAAGACCTGTCCGCGCCTGCCCTGGATCTGGGAGGTTGCCGCGCCCATCTGTTCCATCGGGACTGAGATCTGGATCTTCTGAACAGGCTCAAGGAGGGAATCTCCAGCCACCAGCATGCCGCCCTTGATCGCACTGCGGACCGCTGGTATGACCTGTGCCGGGCCGCGGTGGATTGCATCTTCATGCAACTTGACATCGACGAGCCGCATCTTGAGGTTCTGGACCGGCTCATCGGCAAGAGGGCCGCCCGCAAGAGCCTCGTGGATACCTTCGATGATCAGTTCCATGGTCTCGTTGAGGTACTGGATACCCTTGGTCATGTCAATGAGCATATTGGTGCCCTTGATGTCCTTGACGTTCTTGGCCTCGTCCTTATCCATTCCCGCCTTGATCAGCACGTCACGGCGCTCGAGGTTCTGCTGGTTCATCGAGACCTCGCCACTCTTGATCAGGGTTACGATCTCATCGGGCAGTGGTTCCAGGTCGAAGTAAAAACGGTTGTGCCGGTTCGGGGACTTGCCTTCGACAGATTCGACTTTCCCGGTAATCGTCTCACGGTAAACCACGATTGGTTCGGATGTGACGATCTCAACGCCCTTGTCCCGCTTGATACGCCCGGTGATGATCTCGAGGTGCAGCTCGCCCATACCAGAGATCAGGTGCTCGCCGGTCTCTTCGTTAATGGCCACACCGAGCGTCGGATCTTCCTTGGCTACCTGGCGGAGTACCTCGACCAGCTTGGGCAGATCCTTCATGTTCTTTGCCTCAACGGCAACTGTCATGACCGGCTCGGAGTAGTGCTTGAGGGACTCGAACGGTGTGACTTCCATGAGAGAGCTGACGGTTGACCCGACGATTGCATCCTTGAGACCGGTGACTGCTGCGATATTGCCCGCGACAATCTCCTCGACCTCGACACGTTTGGGGCCCATGAAGATCCCGACCTGCTGGAGACGGTTCTCCTTCTTTGCGGTTCCCATAACATACAGGCTGTCGCCCCGCTTGAGGCTTCCCGAGAAAAGACGTCCGGTGGCAACCTCGCCCGCGTGGGGATCGAACGAGATATCCGTTACCATCATGGCTACCGGACCGGCCGCATCGCAGGCAAGCATAGCCTTGCCCTCCTTCGTGGTCTTATCACCATGCCAGATGACATTGACCCGGCGCGGTTGGGCTTCCAGCGGATTAGGGAGATGGTGTACGACCATGTCGAGCACGACTTCGGAGAGCGGGCTCTGTTTCGCGAGATATTTCATGTCCCCGCTGCGGCATTTCTCGTAAACGATTTTAAACGAGATCCCGCTCTTCTTCATGAACGGAACGGATACAGCCCAGTTATAGAGAGCCGATCCGAACGCGACCGTTCCCTGCGAGGCGTCGAGCTTCCAGCCTTTATTGTACGCCTCTTCATTCATACCCTTGATAAGTTTGTTGACCTTGTCGATGACCTTGCCAAGCCGGATCTGCATCTCCATCTCGTCGACTTTCAGCTCATTGATCAGCCGATCGACCTTGTTGATGAAAAGGACCGGTCGCACCTGCTCCTTGAGTGCCTGACGAAGCACGGTCTCGGTCTGGGGCATTGTTCCTTCGACTGCATCGACTAGAACGACCGCACCGTCGACCGCACGCATGGCGCGGGTGACGTCGCCACCGAAGTCTACATGGCCAGGAGTATCGATCATGTTGATGAGGAACTCCTGCCCTTCGTACTCGTGGACCATCGAGACGTTGCTTGCATCGATGGTGATGCCACGTGCCTGCTCTTCTTCATCAGAGTCCATGAAGAGCTGCTTTCCGGCAAGTTCCTCAGAGATGATACCGGCACCTGCAAGCAGGTTATCGGAAAGAGTGGTCTTCCCGTGATCGATATGGGCTACGATACCGATGTTCCGAATGTGCTTCGGATCCTTCATGAGCTCGACTACACGCTCAACCGTTTTTTTGCCGCGGGACATAAAACACCAAAAAAGAGTTTATCGGGCGGATTTTGCGATCCGCTCGCGTTCTTCCTTCTTGTTTACCGAATAACACTTCGCGTCGCCCTTTGCCGCAGCGATCAGTTCATCGGCAAGAATTGCGCTCGCACTTTTCTTGCTTGAGCGCGAAGCCTTCAGGGTTGCTTCGGCGATAAAACCGATTGCGGAGTTGACCCTGCGCAAGGGGGCAGTATCGACCGACTTGGGGACATTAATGCCACCATATTTTAACCGGACTGTCTCTTCCCGTGGCCCGGTATTAGCGATCGCATCAACCAGTACTTGGATCGGATTCAGCTTTGTCTTTTTATTGATGATATCGAAGGCGTCACTGACTATCCGCGTTGCGAGCTGTTTCTTTCCCGTATTGTTCTCGGTCTGCATCAGCTTGTTAATGAGCCGCTCGACAATCATCATATTGCCTTTCGAGAAGTCCTGCTGCGTATACTTGCCACAGGTGTGGGGGATGATCTGGGGGGTGAGATTGACGTACCGAACGAGTGCCGGGTCATTGATCTTTACTTCCGCGGCATCCCATTTGTTGAAGAGGAGTTTCTTCCCTTCAACCTTACTCTCGGCTTCTGCCATCATGATCACCTGCGCGGCTTCTCCTTCCTGCCAATCACCATTTCGTGGAGGCAGACGTTGTTCACCTTGGTGACCACATACCGGACGCCGGGGATATCCCCCATCGAACGCCCGAGTCGGCCGCCGATCCCTTCAATCTCGACTTCATCGTGCTCGTCAATGAAGTTGATCGCGCCGTCACCAACCGCAAAGGCGGTGACCTGGCGCCCGTTCTTGATCAGCTGCACGCGCACACATTTGCGGATAGCCGAGTTGGGCTGCTTTGCCTCAACACCAATCTTCTCGAGTACGATTCCGCGCGCCTGCGGCGCCCCTTCAAGAGGGTCCGATTTTACATCGAGATTGAGTTCGCGGCGGGCGTAATTTTTGTCGGCCCACCGGAACTTATGAGAGTCCCGGACCAGTTTTCTGGCTGCAAATTTACCCTGTCCCATTCAATGTCCTCATGTACGTTCTGTCGTGATCGATACGCCACGCTGAGATATATACTAGCGCGGGATACCGATTTAAAAATTGTGGCAACCCTTCTGCCAGTCACTATCTATTGGTGTGCACTGATAATAAGATTATATCCTGTTGCGGGAAATTAGATACCGATGACTGTCGGGCTTTATAAGGAAGTACAGTTCGACGCAAGCCACCGTCTGATCCATTACAAGGGAAAATGTGCGAATCTCCATGGCCATCGCTGGAAAGCGGAGGTATGGATGGAGGGAGAGCCCGACACAACCACCGGTATCCTCATCGATTATAATGCAATCAGGCAGATTATCGACAGATTTGATCATCAGATCCTTCTCAATGAAGCCGATCCGCTTGTTTCCTGCATTAAAAAATACCAGCAGGTTATCACCACACCGGGTGAGCCTACCAGCGAACTGCTTGCGGTACTGATCAGGGATGAACTTGATGCGTACTGCCGTGCGCAGAAGATCTCTGCGAGTGTCATAAAAATCCGGATATGGGAGTCGCCGGGGTGCTTCGCAGAATTGAGAGCTCCGCGCTCGGTTGGTACGATCCCTCATGAAGATTAGTGAGATTTTTTTCAGTATTCAGGGAGAAGGACGCGAACAGGGAAAACCCTGCATGTTCGTCAGATGCGCGGGCTGCAACCTCGACTGTCATTGGTGTGATACCGGATATGCCCGGTCTGGCGGAACTGAATTAAGTACGGACGAAATCCTGGAACATATCTGGCGGGTAAATCCTCGACGGGTCTGTATTACCGGTGGTGAGCCCTTGCTCCAGGAGGACGCGATACTCCCGCTCCTTCATTCCCTGCATTCAAGGGCCATTGCCGTCACCATTGAAACCAATGGGACGCTCGACTTCTCAAGGGCCAAGAAATACGCATCGATATGCATGGATGTGAAATGCCCGTCATCAGGTGAGGAAAGTGATCTGTCTTTGCTCTCAGGGATCCGGGAATGCGACAGTGTCAAATTCGTTGTGGCGGATGAAGAAGACTGCAGGTTTGCACTGGAAGTGATGAATGCCCGCACGATTAAGGGCGATATCTTCTTCTCGCCTGTTTTTGGAACCGATTGCCAGCCAATCGTGCGATTTATCCTTAAACACAATATGCCAGTCCGGTTCCAGATCCAGTTGCACAGACTTATCGGGGTGAAATAATGGACGCAGTGTGTCTGCTCTCCGGGGGGATGGACTCGACAACGCTCGCCTACCTGGTAAAGAATGAAGGATATGCGCTGTATGCGCTCCACCTCAACTACGGGCAGAGAACTGAGAAGAAAGAGCGCGCCTGTGCCAGAAAGATTGCGGAACTTCTTGCTGTGCGGGAATTTATCGAGATTGATGTCGGTTACTTCCGCCAGTTCGGGGGAAGCAGCCTCACTGATCCAAAAAAATCCGTCGAAGATTTTGATCCGGCCCGAACCCACCTGCCGAGTACCTATGTCCCGTTCCGTAACGCAAACCTGCTCTCGATCGCAACAAGTTTTGCAGAAGCGCGGGGGGCGGATGCCATTTTCATCGGTGTACAGGCTCTCGATTACAGCGGGTACCCGGACTGTCGGCCCTCGTTTATTTCCGCATTCCAGAACGTGATTGATCTTGGGACCAGGGATGGGATGGAGATCAAGCTCATGACACCGTTCATCAACATGACCAAAACCGATATCCTCAGACTAGGGATCGATTTAAAAGTCCCTTATGAATACACCTGGTCCTGTTACCGGAATACGGATATCGCCTGCGGGACCTGCGGATCGTGTCATTTCCGGAGGGAGGCTTTTATAGCAATCGGGACACCGGATCCAGTTCCCTACGAGGTGTGAATGGAGATCTTTCGTGGAAGGCGCCTCTGGGCTGAGAAGAAAGAGATCCTTCTGCCTTCGGGATCGACGCGGGACAAGATTATCATCCATCCCGGTCATGCGGTTGCGGTTCTACCATTGGAGGGCGAACACGTAAAGCTTCTCCGGCAGTACCGTTACGCGATCGGCCAGTATATTATCGAGGCACCGGCCGGAACGCTCGAGCAGGATGAAGATGCGGAAACCTGCGCTCGCCGCGAACTGATCGAGGAAACAGGATTTGCAGCAAAGACCATAATATCCCGGGGATTCATCTGGACTACCCCGGGGTTCACCGATGAAAAGATCTACCTTTTCGAGGCGCACGATCTCATTCCTTCAAGCGAGTTTGGGAAAGATGATGACGAGATCATCGATGTAATTGATGTTCCGTTGCATGACCTTGATGCAATGATCCTGGATGGTACCATCAGCGATGCAAAGACGATCGCACTCATCCACCGCTGTCTCAGGTGAGAACATGCGTATCTTCACCGGTGTACTCTGCATCCTTTTTCTGTCAGCCCTGCTCTCGGGCTGCACAGGTACTGTAGAAAAACCCTCGTACTCTGTCGACAACAACGGCTCCCTCTCCGTCGTTTGTCCAGATGCATTGGCAACAGAGGATATTCTTACGAAGAACGAGACATTCCAGAAGAGCAGGATTACGTTCCACACGGAAGATGGAGGGGATGTGGTTACCTATCTCTCGGAACCGGACAATCCCCTCGGCGCAGTGATCTACGTTCCCGGAGCGGGGGAGAGTCCCGCTTCCCATGGGGAACGGATGGAACAGTACGCAAAGGCCGGCTTCGCATTCCAGTATGTTGACATCAGGGGAAATGGGGGGGAAACAAACGGCATTCCCTTCGGCCAGCAGCTGATCCAGTCGGATTATGAGAGCTTCAAATCCGGGGTATGGCCCCAGTATTATCAGACGGTCTGCGATATCTCATCCGCTCGCAAGTATCTTTCAGATCGCTATGGTGTCCCGGTTTTTGTGATGGGCTCCAGTAATGGAGGAAGGTACGCCACTGTTGCTGCGGGAATCGATCCGCAATTTTCCGGGTATATCGGGATCTCGACATCAGACTGGGGGCTGTATGAATCCGCGCAACAGGGGATGACCGGAGATCCGCTCCGGTTTGCCGCATCGCTTGAACCCTCGACATACCTTGCTAAGATATCTCCGCGTCCGGTCTGGATGTTCCATGCGAGGGAAGATCCCATAATTCCCTTTGAAAATAGCCAGGATCTCTTCGAAGAAGCAAGGGATCCAAAGATGTTCATTACTTTTAACGGGACGCATGGGATCAATCCCGAAGTGGATGAACGGATCCTGTCCGCGTGGGCGCAAATTTATGGCACGCGCGGGTAAACAGATATGAGATTTCTGGTAGTTGAGATAATCCCATGACCGAAGCCGTTGAGATGGACGAGGCACGCAGGCGCTACGAGTTTAAGAAGAAACTCGAAAAACTCCAGTCAATGCAGGGGAGCGGCACCGAACTCATCTCGCTCTACATCCCGCCAAACAAGCAGATCTACGATGTGACCAACCAGCTCAAGGATGAATTCGGGCAATGCGCCAACATCAAAAGTAAACAAACGCGAACGAATGTCCAGAGTGCAATCTCGTCAATCCTCTCCCGTCTCAAGTATTACAAGGTGCCGCCACCCAATGGCATCGCGATCTTCTGCGGAAGCCACCAGCTTGGGGGAGATAAGACCGATTTCTCCTGCACGATTGTGGATCCCCCGGAACCGTTGAACATCTCAATGTACCGGTGCAGCTCGAACTTCGAGCTGGAACCATTGAAGCAGATGCTCGAAGAGAAGAGCGTGTACGGTCTTCTTGTGCTCGACAGGAGAGAGGCATACTGGGGTTTTCTCCGCGGCAACCGGATCGATCCGATCGGCGGGACAACCTCGACGGTCCCAGGTAAACAGCGGAAGGGCGGCCAGTCGAGTGCCCGTTTTCAGCGGTTGCGGGAGATCGCTATCAACGAATTTTACACAAAGATAGGCGAGCGGGCGAGCGCGATCTTTCTTGCTGAGAAGGACTTCTTTACCCGGTTCAAAGGTGTGTTGATCGGGGGACCAAGCCCGACCAAGGAGGAGTTTGAGGCCGGCAGTTATCTCCACCATGAGATCCAGAAACGGATTATCGGTCTTTTCGATGTAGCGTACACCAATGAAAGCGGCCTTCCCGAACTTGTCGATGCAGCAAAGGATGCACTCAAGGGCATGACCGTTGTCAAGGAAAAGGCGTTCATGGATCGGTTTCTCAAGGAACTCGTCAAGGATGGCGGACTCGCCGCATATGGTGAAGAGAGTATCCGAAAGAACCTCGAGATTGGAGCAGTCGATACCCTGCTCCTTTCTGCAAATCTGCGGAAGTCGCGGCTGAAGATAAAGTGCCAGAGCTGCGGATATATGGAGGAAAGGACGGTGAATGTTGACCCGGGAAAGGAAGTTTCGGAGATTGCGCTGGGGTCATGCCCAAAATGCACTGCGCCGCTTATCCTTGAGGAGGAGACCGATATTATCGATGAAATGACAAAGCTTGCCGATTCAAGCAGCGCAAAAGTTGAGATTATCTCGGACGATTTCGAGGAAGGCTCAATCCTCTACTCCGCTTTTGGCGGGATTGCTGCAATCCTCCGGTACAGGACGGGATGCTGATGGAAGGGTATGAAGATCCCTTTGCAAAAAGGAGAGCAGAGATCCAAAGGGCGCTCCGGGACCATACCGGTGAAGATGAGGTATTGCTGACTGACGGCGGTGAGCATGCAGATCTTGCATCGACAATTGCGTTCGCCCTGGCAAAAAAACAGAAAGCATCTCCGGTAACAATTGCACAGAGCCTCGTTAAAAAAATCAGTGCAGATGCAGCAATCGCATCGCTGGGAATCAGTACCGAGGCAAAGGGACCGTATATTAATTTCCGTTTTGACAAAACACCCTTAATCGAGGTTCTCCGAGCAGCAGTCCGTGGGGGATATGGATCGTTCCCGAAGAAATCCCGGCAGATAGTTCTTGAACACACGAGCGCCAATCCGAACGGTCCGCTGCATGTGGGCCATATCCGGAACTCGATTCTCGGGGATACCCTCGCCCGGGCTTTCCGGAAAGCGGGGTACCGGCTCGAAGTTCAATATTATGTTAACGACATGGGCCGCCAGATAGCAATCGTGGTCTGGGGATTCAATAACCTTGACAGTACACAACAGCCTTGCGAAAAGGAAGACGCCCATATTGCCCGTATCTACATAGCGGCGAACCGGATGATTGAAGAGGACCCGGGGATCACGCAACAGGTCGACAAGCTCATGCAACTTGTCGAAAGCGGGGATGCCGACACCGTAAAGAAGTTCCGGAAAGAGGTTGGCAGGTGCATCGAGGGATTCGCAGTTACCCTGAAAGATCTCAATGTGGCCCATGACCGGTTTGTCTGGGAGAGCGATTTCGTCCGCAACGGGGACACTGCCCGCATCATTGGCAAGATAAAAAAAATCCCGCAGGCGGTCGAGGACGAGATCCTCGCCCTTGACCTCTCTGAGTTCGGGTTCACCAATAAGTACGTTATCCGGCGCAGCGACGGGACTTCAGTATACGCTGCCCGCGATCTCGCATATCATGCCTGGAAATCCCGGAACTTTGACCGGTCTATCGACGTGCTGGGGGCCGACCACAAGCTCATCGGCGCCCAACTTATCTGTACCCTGAAACTGCTGGGGGAGCGGCCACCGGAGATCGTTCACTTTGAATTCGTTTCGCTTCCGGAAGGCTCGATGAGTACCCGTGCCGGTAAGTTTGTATCGGCTGACGACCTTATCACGGAAGTAACCAAAAGGGCTTTGGAAGAGGTCACGATCCGGAGGCCGGAACTGTCCGGGACACAACGCGCCGAAATTGCAAAATCCGTCGCACTGGCGGCAATCCGGTATGATATCGTCAAGGTCTCTCCAGAGAAGAGTACGGTCTTTGACTGGAAGGAGGCTCTCAACTTCGAACGCCAGAGCGGTCCCTACATCCAGTATGCCCATGCCCGGGCCTGCAGCATCCTCGAAAAAGCAGGGGAATTCACGGAATGGTACGATCTTGACGGCAACTCCGAAATCGCGCTCGCGAAACAGATCGCACGGTTCCCCGCTGTCATCGAGACGGTGGTTGCAGAACTCCGGCCGCACGTCCTTGCCATCTATGCCCGCGAACTGGCTGATGAATTCAATTCGTTCTATCATTTCGAACCGGTTCTAAAAAGCGAGGGAGAGGTCAGGGCACGACGGCTCACGCTGGTGAAAGCGGTCCAGAACACGCTGAAGGAAGCACTCGAAACTCTTGGAATCGATGCCGTCCGGACCATGTGATGCCCTGACAAAACAGGGCTACCAGTTCTTTTCTCCGCAATCGTCAGCAGCCCTGAAGCCCTGCATGTGGTGCAAGCGGGCGCTCGCTGGTGGGGAGATGTGCTATAAGCACCAGTTCTACGGAATCGACAGCCACCGGTGCGTCCAGCTGACACCAACCCTTCGCTGCAATCACCGTTGCCTCTTCTGCTGGCGTTCGTTTGAGCACGAAGTGGCAGATGAAGAGGAGTGCGCGCCAGAAACAATCCTTGCCGGCATTCACCGCTTCCAGAAAAAAGCACTCGCGGGATATAATGCCGTCCTCGAGAACACGGTGACCGAGGAACGATGGCAGGAAGCGCTTGACCCGAAGCACGTTGCCATCTCACTCTCGGGAGAGCCGACACTGTACAAACCGCTTCCGGAGCTCATTGACCAGTTCAATGCCAGAGGATTCACAACATTTCTCGTCAGCAATGGTACAAATCCCGATGTTCTTGCCCGATGCAACCCATACCAGATGTACGTTTCACTTGCTGCCCCCGACAAGGAGACCTATCAGAAGATCTGCCGACCGGTTCATGACACATGGGAGCAGGTACTCAGGAGTCTCGCTATCCTGAAGAGCCGGCGGTCGGCCATCCGGATAACTCTTGTTGCCGGATTCAATGATCATGAACCGGAGAAATACGCGGCTCTTCTGCAGGAATCAGGCGCCAGATATATTGAAGTGAAAGGATACATGTATCTGGGATATAGTAGAAATCGCTTAAAGAGAGAAAATATGCCGGAACATGATGCCGTCCGCTCATTTGCCGAAAAAATTGCCGCAGAATGCGATTATACCTATGCCGATGAGAACCGGCTGAGCAGGGTCGTCTGCCTGGAGCGTGTAACATGAAATTTTCACCTGATGATTGGAAGAAACGTGCGCATGAGGATTTCGAGGGAGCTTGGCATGCAGGCCCTTCTGTCGTTACTCCGGCAGGGGAAGGATGCCGGTACCCAAGGCTCACCTATCCGCGTGCGCGGGCTCACCCGGTCTTCGCGACAATCCAGCGACTGCGCGAGACGTATCTCTCTCTCGGATTTTCTGAGGCCGAGAACCCGGTAATCGTTGAAGAAAAAGATATTTACCGCCAGTTTGGCCCGGAAGCAATGGCAGTACTCGACAGGGTTTTTTATCTCGGGGGTCTCCCCCGCCCCAATGTCGGTATCTCGCGGGAAAAACTCAACGCGATCAACGATATCATCGGCACTGCCATGACAACGGAAACCGAAGAGAAATTCCGCGAGACGCTCCATGCGTACAAGAAGTCGGAGATCGATGGCGATGAATTGACTTTCGAACTCGCTAAAGTCCTCGGGACGGATGATGCCCGGGTTGTACATATCTTGGATCAGGTCTTCCCGGAATTCCGTGCACTCGCTCCCGAATCTTCTCGTTCGACGCTCCGGAGCCATATGACAAGCGGCTGGTTCCTGACGCTTGGATCTCTCTGGGAAAAGTCCGAACTTCCCCTCCGTCTCTTTTCGGTCGATCGTTGTTTCCGCCGTGAACAGGCTGAGGGCCCGACCCGGCTCATGACCTATCATTCCGCTTCGTGTATCGTTGCCGGCGAGGATATCACAAACGAGGAAGGAAAGGCCGTGAGCGAGGCGCTTCTCTCCTCGTTTGGCTACACGGATTTCCGGTTCCAGCCGGATGAAAAGCGTTCCAAGTATTATATGCCGGATACCCAGACCGAAGTCTATGCACGTCACCCGGTCCATAACTGGGTGGAAGTGGCTACATTCGGCATGTACTCACCCTCCGCACTCGCTGAGTATGGGATTGGGATTCCGGTCATGAACCTTGGGCTCGGTGTTGAACGTCTTGCCATGATCGCCTATGGCGGAAATGATGTACGACAACTGTGTTACCCCCAGTTCTTTCCAAGACCCCTCACGGATCTCGAGATTGCACGGGCAATACGGCTTCGTGAAGAACCGGTCACGACGGAAGGAAAACTCCTCGCAGAAGCAATTGTGCGGGTAGCATCGGCCAATGCTTCTGCACAAGGTCCCTGCTCGTTCGATGTCTGGGAAGGATCCCTTTTTGGGACAAATGTCAGGATCACAACAGAGGAACAGGAATCAAACGCAAAACTCTGCGGCCCGGCATGTGCGAACGAGATCTTTGTCCATGAAGGTTCGGTCCTCGGGGTCCCGGATACTGACAAATGGAAGCAGGTTCGCACCCAGGGGGTTCCAACCGGTGTATCGTATCTCGGGGCGGTTGCAGGATACGCTGCAGCGCGAATCGAGGAAGCGGCACGGTGCGGGAAAGAGATCACGGTGCAGGTCAAGATGGCAAAACTTCCGAGCGACATTAATATCAGGATTGCGGAGTACGCGATGCGGTTTATTACCGACAACAAGAAAAAAGTCGATCTCCGTGGACCCGTTTTCTTGTCAGTCCGGTCTGAACTCCGGAAATAAACTCTTTATTACGAATTTTCCTCAAGGAAAATCCGCCGGTGAATAATTCTCCAGGATAGGATCAACTGGATAATGTCTGTAGCTGTAACGCTACTCCTTTGCTCGAACATCTGAATTGGGTGGACACCGGTCTGGTGTTCAATCGTCTTTTCCAGTGCACGAATCGTTGCATAATTCAGCTCACCGTCAAAAATCAGCGCCCGCATCTTTTCGCATGCAATCTGCTGGTTTGAGAACTCGATGAGAAAATCCGCGTCATGGAAAGAGAGGAGAGAATGCAAGTCGATGGAAAGTTCAATTTCCGCAATCGACCGTCGCATCCGGTTCTGCAGCAGCGAGATCTGGTAGATGTTCCGGCTTTCTCCAAGGTTTTTCCCATACTTTGAATGTCGGATCTGGATGACGGCGTCAGCATGACAACGCTGTGGTGCAATGTACTCTTCATAATCTTTTTCTCGCCGCGCGATCTCATCGATAACTTCCGCAGAGGAGTACCCGCGTTTCTCCATGTCCCGCTTCCGCTTCCAAGCATATTTGACCTCCTTATCGGGATCGACATAGATGGAAAAATCCATCAGGTCGCAGAGCCCGGGGGTAAAGAGTGTGTGAAGGCCCTCAAGGATCAGGATCTTCTGCGGTAAAAAAATGACAGGAGGATCGAACGTTCCGTTCCTGTGGTTGTAGACCGGTTTCTGAATTGGATGTCCAGACTTAAGAGTTGAGATATCCGACTCCACTCGGTCAAGATTGTTTGCGTCAGGATGGAGGGGGGTAATATTCCGAAGCCGTCGCCCTTCGCGGTCGTACAGGTGATAATCATCGAGCGTGATCGTTCCAACGAGATCCGGCCCGAAAATCTGCCGGATTGCATTCGTAAAGGTGGTTTTCCCGGATCCACTGTCACCGGCGACACCGATGGTAAAGATACGTGGAGAATTGGCAATGATCTCTTTGAAGTTCGGGGACGTCTTCATTTCAAAGGTTAACGTATTGTCACTGAATATTAAGAATTGTTTTTAAAAATCTCTCCGTTTCGATATGTTTCATCGTGAGGACCGGTTACCGAGTAAGATCCAATTTTTGTTAGAAATAGATAACATTATATACCATGTGTTAGAAAAACATAACAAATTCGGGGATACCATGAAAACAAGAAATCTCTATCGTATTATCATCGGGATGCTCCTGACCCTTGCCGGAGCACTGACCATTGTTCTGACACAGGGCGATTCCATCGCCGGCAGTATTCTTCTGATTGCCGGAATTGTTTTCCTCATCACCGGAATCATCCGCCACCGCAGGTATGGAGATGATCCTGAGTCGGATGAACGATCGAAACGGATTGGCGCGTACGGCTTGTCGTATTCATGGTTCACAGGATTGCTGTTCATGACTGTGCTCTACTGGCTCGACTACTCCGGGATCGTCAGGCTGGAAACGCAGGCTGCACTTGCACTTTCCATCATCGTGCTCGCTTTTTCAGCGGTAATCTACCAGACCTACCTCTTCAGGAAAGGGGATGTCGATGAAGATGGAATCCGCCGGGATGACCAATGCAGACCAGAATGAAAGAATACCGTGCCAGACTCTCCCTGACACAGGAGGATCTGGCAAGAAAGGTGGGTGTCCGCAGGGAAACCATAGTCTTTCTGGAGCAAGGGAAATACAATCCCTCGCTGCGGCTTGCTCATGACGTCGCAGTCGCCCTCGGTGCGAAAATTGACGATATTTTCATCTTTGATGGCGAAACCTCCGAACCCGACCGGGTTGTCCTCATCGATTAACCGTGCTCGGTAGTTCTCAAAGGTACCCCCGTCATCCCGCTTTCACTTAGGTATCCGACATCCTGTTGTCGGGAGAGCGAGAGAAGGATCCGGACCGAAGCTTCTTTGTCCAGAGGCTGGTTGTCATTCCCGCACTTGGGGGAATAGATGCATGACGGGCACCCCTCCTCGCACACGCAGTCCTTCACGAGAGCACAGGACGAGGTCAGGAGATCCTGCAGAAGGTCGAAGGCTTTCTCAGTAAGACCTATCCCCCCTTCGAACCCGTCGTAAACAAAGATAACCGGCTCTCCCTTTTCCCCAAAGACAGGGCTGGACAAACCGCCGATATCCCACCGGTCGCACATGACAAAGAGTGGCATCATCGCGATGATCGCATGTTCCGCACCGTGGAGGCCACCAGCAAGGTCGAGATTGAAATCGCTGATCTTTCGGCAGGTCTCTTGAGTCATCGTCAGCCAGAGAGCTTTGGTCCGGAACGTGAGTGGAGGAAGATCCAATGGTTCCACCGCGATAATGGTGTCCTTCCGTTTTATCTTAAATCCCGTGTATCGTTCCGTTACCTCAACATCCCCGAAGAAACATTCAGCTCCGTTGATCGTTTGTTTCCGGAGCGTTTCCAGAATAGCAAGCTCGACATCTCTCAGAGGCTGGGTATAATAATCGACATCGGTCTCTGCGACACGGATTATATGCGAGGAGAGGTCCATCTCTTTGACCAGGTAGGTCTGGCCCTGGTGGAGCAAAATCGCGCCTTTATGCGCTTCCCGGAATGCCTGCGCCCGGTCCATTGTCTCCAGAAGCCGGCCATCGCAGATGACCCGGAAACTTTCGGAAGAGAGCCCATCAAGCCGGACGGCATCGGTAGCCCGCCCCCTCCCCGTATAGATGATCCCACGGGCAGTTTCACGCAGGAGACCAGCGGCAACGAGGTCCCTGGTCAGGTCCGGAAAAGAGGTCCCGAAAAATTCGCCGTCTGTACCAGGATGCAGGGGGAGCTCGGCTGCCGCACAAAGAATATGGCCCGACACGATGTAGGGATTTTCCGTATCGATAATAATGTGTTCCGAGGGTCGCGAAAAGAATTCGTCCGGGTGGCGCATAAAGAATTGATCGAGCGGGTCCTGCCGTGCAACGAGAATCGCGACCGACTCCTTGCCATTCCGCCCCGCCCGCCCCGCTTGTTGCCGGGTGGACATCATGGTACCCGGATAGCCGGATATGATGACCGCATCGAGTGAACCCACATCAATTCCCAGCTCCAGGGCATTTGTTGAAACGAGTCCTTTCATCTGCCCTTGCTTGAGACTGTGCTCAAGGACCCTGCGTTCTTCAGGAAGATAGCCAGCTCGGTATGCCGCGATCGTCTCGGCGAGCCGTTCGGAGATTCGTTTTGCGTCCTCCCTGGCCCAGAGGGCAATGAGCTCGGTCATCTTCCTCGAGCCGGTGAAACAGAGGGTCTGGAGATCTGCCCGGACACATGAGAGGAGGAGATCCTTTGTCTCATGGGGATTGGAACGCTCCGCAACGCCATCATAAAATGGATTGAAAAGGATGGTGTGCTTTCTTCCGCTGGGCGAACCATCGGTCCCGATATGAATGAAAGAACGGCCCGCAAGTTTCGCCGCGAATGTATCAGGATTTGCAAGTGTTGCTGACGACAGAATGACCTGTGGGTTTGAGCCGTAATGACGGCAGATCCGGAGAAAACGTCGTATCAGGAAAGCAACATGGGATCCGAAGACGCCACGATACCGGTGGGCTTCATCAATGATGATGAACGTAAGCGATGAGAAGAGATCCCGCCATTTGGTATGCCACGGCAGGATACGGTGCAGCTCGTGCGGATTGGTAAGAATGACTCGTGCATGCTCACGGATCGCTGCCCGCTTTGATTGGGGAGTGTCGCCGTCATAGATAGCGGGCTTTGCATCAATCCCGGTATATTCGACTATCTTATCCAGGGAAAGGAGCTGGTCATTTGCGAGGGCCTTTGTAGGATAAATGTAGATGGCCCGGGCTTTACAGTCCGTAGCGAGCCTCTCAAGAACAGGGATATTGAATGCAAGCGTCTTTCCGCTTGCCGTCGGGGTCGTGAGAATGATATTGTCGCCAGCCGCGCAGGCATTGATCGTGTTGCACTGGTGCGAGTACAGCCGGATATGGTTTTTTGAGAGGTAGCCTTCAATAACGTCAGGAAGGATATGGTCAATGGTACCGTATAAGGGGGCCCCTGGCTCTTTCGTTATTGTACAGACAACACGGTTCTTGTAAACCGGGTTTGACGAAAGTTGATGAAGCAACTCAGGAATTGCCATAGTTCTCACTGATAAGGTGGAAAAAAATCATTGCAAGCGAGACTACATCCTGCCGGTTGTGATTCACAATGGGCACAAGCGGGCCGCAGTTTCCGGTTTTCAGGTATGTTTCGAAAAATTCCGGGACCATCTGGCCGGGGACATCGTCCTTCCTGACGACGCTGAATAATTCACGCTCCAGACTTGACAAGCGCAGGGATGAAAAACGGTCACGCCATTTCCTGCGGGCAAAGTGGAGGCAGTCGAAATGCGGGACATCGGAGATTACCCCCATGCTGTAATAGGCGAGGCGATCCTGAATGTACGGCAGGTCGAATGCTTTTCCATTATAGGTGATGAGTGCGGGGCTGTTTCCCGACAGATGACTGAGTGCTGCAGACAGGGCTGCAGGTTCCTCATCGACAGTACGCAGGAGGTACTGGCTGACGACGAGATTATTTGCCTCAAGCGTTCCAACTCCGATGAGAATAATTGGCCGGGAGAAGAGACCGAGCGTTTCGATATCAACGAAAACAAAATCATCGGGCTCATGAAATCCCGCAGCACCGAGGACCATCGGATGCGAACGCATATGTCGCGATCCGATGAGATCCATAATCCCTGCTGAGGAGTGCTCTTCCAGCTTGTGGATGACATCCTTCGCTGCCTGTTTGAACCTGGGGTGCCCTGCAAGATCGCGGATTGTTGTAAAACCTCTTGCCTTGAGCCGGCGCTCGGTGACCTTTCCGATCCCCCGGACGAGGGTCAGATCGTGCCAGACTGTGGTGATAAATTCCTCAGGGTCGATCCGTGCCTGCGTGATATGCTGACGGCTCCGGATGACGTAATGTTCACCTGCATCATTCTCTTCCACATTTCCGGAAAAAACATCCTCAAACGCCTGGTTCTGGTATTGCCCGAGAAGATCCGCGAGCAACCGAAAAGCACCTTCATGTTCTGATGAAAAAAGGCAGCTTCCAAAAAGGTTCGAACTGAAAACATTCCCGTCACGGACAACTTCGTATTCACGGAGCTCGCGAATCCGATGCTGCCATACTTCGCCGATCCGGGGAGTTGCAGGTACAGCGGTCATCGTTATGAATAGTGTGTCCGGGTATTGCCAGTTAAAAACATAACCGCATGGAGTGAAAGTGATAAAAATGCTCATGCACAAACACTCCAGACATATGCATAGTCGTCCGGTTCGATTACGGACACTGACAGGATTCGGAGAATGACGATTAAAGGTCTGCTGATCGACCTCGATGGTGTCCTGTATACTGGTGACTCCGCAATTGACGGGGCACAACGGGCAATCGACCTCCTGGGAGAGAGTGGTTACCGGCTCCGGTTCGTCTCCAACACCACCAGAAAATGCCGGAGGACGATTGCCGGCAGACTGCAGCACATGGGATTTTCCATCAGGGAGACCGCGATCTTTACCCCTCCGCTGGCAGCAGTTGCTTTCATGAAGGCATCGGGAAAGGAAACATACATGCTTCTGACCATCGGTGACGTGGAAAAAGATTTTCCGCAGGACGGTAGATGGACTCCCGGGCAAGAATCGGCTGATTACGTCATCATCGGGGATGCCGGAGAGAATATGACGTACGACAACCTGACCCGGGCGTTCCGGCTCATACGGGACGGTGCTGGGATCATCGCTCTTGAAAAGGACCGGTACTGGATGGCTTCCGAAGGATTGATGCTGTCGGCCGGCCCTTTTGTCGCCGCGCTCGAATATGCCACGGGCCGGTCTGCCACGGTTATCGGGAAACCATCCCGGCATTTCTTCAACATGGCCCTTGACGACCTGGGGCTCCCGGCAAACGAGGTTGCGATGGTTGGCGACGACATCATCACCGATATTGCCGGTGCAAAAAACGCGGGAATGCGGGCGATCCTCGTCCGAACAGGAAAATTTTCCCATATCGATCTTGAGAAGACCTCCATAAAGCCCGACGAAGTCATTGATTCAATCGTTCACTTGGAGGCGGCGCTTTGACGAGGCGTCTGAGGTTTTTCCGGGGGATCAGTTCCGCATTCCACTTTGCGCTGATCCAGATCATCGTGGTTTCATTTTGCCTCTCCGCCGGCTGCAGCGGAAATCCCATGAACGGCAATACGGTCATCGTCCCCCATATCGCCCCGGTTGCCGGGGCCGAAGATCCACCATCTCCATCCTACTCCTTTCCGTTCGAAGACGCAACGATCTCCCTTTGCTTCGCTGTTGACGGTACGGTATACGCCGGGGCAAAAGCCGCAGACAAGGAGGTGACGATCGTTGGGAATGTCCCGGAATCCGAATGGATGGCCCGGAGTTACCGGGCAATGATCGACGATCCAAACCAGGATCAATTCTATACCGGCCTGCAGGAGCAGCTCCGGACAATCAGGTCTGAAATGTCCCTTTCCGACGACGAATTCGCCGACCTCATGGCAGTTTTTGTCCAGTCAATCCCATATGAAACGACACCGGAAAATCCTGCTAAATTCCCCATCGAGACCTTCGCAGAAAAATCCGGAGACTGCGATGATAAAAGCCTGCTCCTTGCAGCACTCCTGTCCAGGGAGGGATTTAAAACCGCCCTTTTCTCATTCCCGAATGAGTCCCACATGGCTGTGGGGATCGCCTGCAACGGGTCCGGGTACCTCAATACCGGCTATTCCTATATCGAGACAACGAACCTGTCCTTCATCGGAGTGTCTCCCGATGGTCTTGGAGCAGGGGTAACCCTGAACTCGGATCCCCTCGTTATCCCGGTCGGCAGCGGGAATATGACGTACAATTCGTGCGAACAGACTTCATCCCTCCACACGGTGTATGAAAGCACGGGGAACCGGTTCAATAATCTTTCGCATCGCGCTGACGAGATGAGGGCCGACCTGAAGGATCTATCGGAGAACGGAAATATTCCTGCCTATAACCGGCAGGTCAGGGAATTTAATCTTCTTATTGCTGAAATGAACCGGGTTGCGGCAATCCACAATTTTATAGCAGGCCATCAGTACGACAGGAAAGGGACCTATGAATGGATCGCAGCCCATCCGCTTTAATATCAGTTCCATTTTCAGATCCGATTTACGGACCGGAAAAGTGATGGTGAGAATATTCTGTCGGATCGCTGTCAGGGCTTTTCAGCGAATCCGATTCGGGAACGGGCGATGCCGCAATATTCTTCTGAAATATCAATCCCGATGAAGCGCCGGGACAATTTCGACGCGACAAGTGTCGTTGTCCCGGCCCCGTTGAACGGGTCAAGGACGATATCGTTCTGGTAGGAGAAGAGCCGGATAAGCCTCCGGGGGAGTTCTTCCGGGAACATCGCAGGATGGCCATAATCCTTCATACGGATCTCAGGCGGAAACGACCAGCGCCCGATGACCCATTCCTTAAATTCCTCGGCGGTAATATCGATATTCTCGCGGCGGCCTGCCTTCCGGTGCGTCTCCTTGTCAAAAACTTCGATAAACTCCCATGTATATTTGATATATGGCATTGATGGGGACTTCCAGCTCCCCCACGCGGTATACTTCGCGTTGTAATTGTTCTTCTCCCACAACAATTCCGCCTTCCATAACAGGCCGAGCATGCGGAGCTGTGCAGAGATAATATGGTGGGTTGGAACGTAATCAGAGAATAAAGGCTGGACATTTACCGCAATTCTGCCGCCTGGTTTGAGCACCCTCGCACATTCACCCCAGATCCCTTGCAGCCTGCTGAAATATTCATTCCATTCATGGGTGTCATCGTAGGGATCATTCGCGTATGCATGCCCGAAGTTGTAGGGGGGCGAGGTTATGATAAGATCGATAGAATTGTCGGGAAATTCATGGAGAATCCCCCCGGCATCCCCGCAGATGATCCGGTTGATGAACGGCCTGATCTCCACAGGTTCTGGTACATCATTCAGTTTTTTCGCCTCTTTTGTACCTTTTCGTACCCTCTCCTTTTCGGGTTTGTCTCGCACCTTCTCCGGCCGCACAAGGATCCCCAGTTATGATTATAACCATATGCTCCCGACCTGTAAAATGTACTCCCATCCGCGACATTTTTCAGGATATGGCAGGTTGAAAAGCGTTTAATCCTGCTATCGACATACACTTCTGCGGTTATCCTATGCTGCACATCGAAGACCTGCATGTGAAGGTCGGGGAAAAAGAGGTCTTGCATGATATCAACCTGCACATCGGGGAAGGCGAGACACATGTCCTGCTGGGGCCCAACGGATCGGGAAAGACAACACTCCTCATGACAATTATGGGCTTTTCCAATTACACGATCACGGAGGGGAGAATCCTTTTCAAGGGAGAGGATGTGACAAAAATGCATGCTCATGAGCGGGCTAAACGGGGGATTGGGATGCTCTTCCAGCGTCCCCCGACAATATCAGGACTCAAACTGGGCAAACTCCTCACGGCGATATCCCGTGGAAGACAGAGGGACGTCGGGAAACTTGCAGAATCAGTCCATATGGACAAGTTCCTGGAACGCGACATCAACAAGGGATTTTCCGGGGGTGAGATCAAGCGATCCGAAGTCCTGCAGCTGATGATCCAGAACCCGGATTTTGTCATGCTTGATGAGCCGGAGAGCGGGGTCGACCTTGAAAATATTTCATTAATCGGGACAGCCATCGGATCTCTTCTGGAAAAGGAAAAACATCTTGCCAAACGGCAGAAGAGCGGGCTTGTCATCACTCACACCGGATATATCCTCGATTATCTTGAAACTGACAAAGGCCATGTCATGTGCGAAGGAATGATCAAGTGCCGGGGAAACCCCCGCGAGATCCTCAAGGACATCAAACAACACGGATACAAGGAGTGCCTCGAATGCCGCCAGACCTGATTCCGGTCCCCTTATCAGCGGTCGACAAGGAACGACTCGCCCAGTCGGGAATTGACCTCGCCATGAAGAACAGGTGCGGGAGTTACCTCCAGATGGACCAGGACATCGTCCAGTCTGAATGTGCACAGGAAGGCATCGAGGTCCTGACATTCAAAAAAGCCCTTGAGAAATATGACTGGATGAAGGATTATGTCTGGAAAGTTGTCTCCCCGGAAAAAGATGATGTCACAAAATATGTCGCAGCCCAGAAGGACCCTAAAGGCTATGTCATCATTGCCCACAGGGGGTCGTCCAATATTCTCCCGATTCAGGCCTGCCTCTACCTCGGGCGCGAACAGATACAACATGTCCATAACATCATCATCGCCGAAGAAGGAGCAGAACTCCATATTATATCGGGTTGTACCAGCGGGGCACATGTGGGCAAGGGCGGGGCACACTACGGCATCTCGGAGTTTTATGTGAAAAAGAATGCCAAGATAAGTTTCACGATGATCCATAACTGGACAGAAGATATCGAGGTATTCCCAAGAAGCGCATCCATCGTTGAGGAGAACGGGATTTTTCTTTCAAATTATGTATGTATGCAACCGGTCAAAAACGTCCAGATGTACCCGACGGCAACCCTGAAAGGAAAAAATTCCGTCGCACGATTTTCGAGTATCGTGATAGCGTCAAAAACTTCGCATATGGATCTTGGTTCGCGGGCAATTCTCGAAGGGGAAGGTTCGAGCGCTGAGCTTGTCACCCGGGCAATCACCAAAGGCGGCACCATCATCTCCCGTGGCCATATCCTGGGAAAGATAGCAGGAACCCGCGGACATCTCGAATGTAAAGGTCTTATCCTGGAAGATGGCCGGATTTATGCGATTCCGGAGATCGAAGGCACGGTAGTCGGTACGGAACTCTCGCATGAGGCAGCTGTCGGTAAGCTGGCAAAAGACGAGATCGAGTACCTGATGTCACGTGGGCTTGATGAGGATGAGGCAACTGCAACAATTATCCGGGGATTCCTTGATGTGAAGATCTCGGGACTTCCCGAGGCGCTCCAGAAACAGATCGACGCGTCCATCGATGTCGCAGAAAAATCCGGATTCTGAAGCAAAAGGAAGGTATGACAACGAAAGACAGGGATGACGAGCGCAGGAGGATGGTGGAACTCCAGATCAAAGCCCGGGGAATCCGCGATCCCCGCGTCCTTGCAGCCATGCAGGTCGTGCCCCGGCACTTTTTTATCCCGCCCCCCTACGACAGGGCTGCCTATGAAGACAGCCCGCTTCCTATCGGGAGCGGCCAGACGATCTCCCAGCCCTTTATCGTTGCCCTGATGACCGAACTCCTTGAACTGTCCCCTGCAGATACTGTCCTCGAGATAGGCGCGGGATCGGGATACCAGGCTTCTGTTCTTGCCCGGATCGCGCAACATATCGTCACCATCGAACGGGTCAGTTCCGTTGCCGCACTTGCGAAGAAAAACCTCTCGGGTCTCGCCATCAAAAACGTCGAGATTATCGAAGGGGACGGAACCCTTGGTTACCCGCAGAAAGCACCGTTCGATGCGATCATTATAACTGCAGCGACGCCCGAGATCCCGCAACCCCTTCTCGACCAGTTGAAAGATGGCGGCCGTCTGGTTGCACCGGTCGGCGGACGGGAGATCCAGGAACTCACGAAGATTGTGAGAGCCGGGAAGACCTTTACAAAATCCTGCCATGGAGGGGTCCGGTTCGTTCCGCTCATCGGCAAACATGGCTGGGAAGGAAGCAGTGCATGAAGATCCATGATGTCACACGGCCCCTGTTTTATCAGGATCTCGTATATCCGGGGGACAATGCCCCGTCATTCCGGCAGGAGGAGAGGGGTCTCTACCTGATTAGCGATCTCCGCATGAGCAGCCATGCCGGGACGCATGTCGATGCACCTGTCCATTACCTGAAAACGGGGAAAACCGTTGACGAGATCCCGCTCTCGGCCCTGATCGGGGCATGCCGTGTCCTTGATGTCCGTGACGCAAAAAGTTCTATCTCCGCATCTCACCTTGATAAGAAGATCGGCGGGATGCAGCGGCTGCTGTTGAAAACTGCTTTTTCGGGTTGTACAACATTCGATCCGGACTATCCCCATCTCTTACCGGATGCGGCAAAAATCCTCGCGAACCAGGGCGTGATCTGTGTTGGTATCGACTCTCCGTCCATAGAAGCATTTCAGTGCGATGGCTCGGTGCATCGTGAATTGCTGGCTTCCGGCTGTTTCATCATCGAACTGCTCGACCTCTCCTCTGTCCGGGAAGGGGAGTATTTCATGGCAGCGCTCCCGCTGCGTCTCAGCGGTGTCGATGGCGCTCCGGCCAGGGTCGTGCTCATCGAAGGTGGGGGATCAGCATTATGGGAATAATTGAGGATGCCGTAACGCAACTGGAAAAGACAATCGAGGGTACCGGGTGCGAAGAGGGGGCGGTGACGCTCCGTCGCAACCCTGATGAGGTAACCTGCCAGTATGAACACGGGGTCTGTATTGAAGCCTTGTATGGGGGAAGGTCAGGGGAGTTTGTGACGACAGACCCTGTTGAGGCAACAACGAAGATCTCCTTCCTGTTCGGGGCGTCCCTTTCGAATAACACGGCGAAGAGCGCAGCCTGCGCTGTCATCAATGTTATTGCAGCATTCCTGTGTATCTCACGCAAGGTCCGGGCATGCCCGCCTTCGGCACATCCCCCCTGCCTGCTCAGGCTGAAGGAACACATTGGCGGAAGACAGGTATTTCTCGTTGGAGATTGCCCGATCCTTCGCCGTGAACTGGGCGCTCAGGTTACCGATGATCCCGCCTCCGCCGGCGTCCTGATCATCAACAACGAAGGTCTTCTGCAGGATGGGACAGAGGAAATTTTTGCTGCCACTGGCAGGGACCGGGAGATCCTCTGCATCGGGCCTTCCTTATCGGGTGTGGCGGATCTGAACTGCCTTGAACGGTTCTGTCCGTACGGGACATAGATGAGCTTTCGGCCGATACACCTATCTGAAGAGATGGTGATAGTTATCCATGCTCTTCGGGTCGTCAGGAGTCCGCCGGAAGTTCGGGTATGATCTGGTCTCAATCGGACTCTCCCTTGGTTCTGCTCTCGCCTCGCGCTCCCATGAAATTATCCTCGGAATGGATACACGCACAACGAGCCCGGTGATCTCTCATGCAATTCTTGCGGGAATCACAGGATCAGGAGGAACCGCTCTCCACGCGGGGATCGTTCCGACCCCCACGGTTGCGTTTTCTGCCAGGTACCATTCCGCAGGATGCATGATTACTGCATCCCATAACCCGGAAGAATATAACGGGATCAAGCTCTTCAACCCGGACGGATCGTCGTTTACGCGGCAACAACAGGATGAGATGGAAGACCGGATTCCTGCACCCCGCTGGGCCGGCTGGGATGATCAGGGAACCGTTGGAATCATTGATGCGATTACCCCGCATTCGGATGCCATCCTGTCAAGGATCTCGATTGACGAGAACCTTCCTGTTGTCGCCGACTGTGGCAATGGGGCGGGATCCATGGTAACCCCCACTCTCCTCCGCGACGCCGGGGCCAGGATGACCCTTATCAACTCCAATCCTTCCGGCCATTTTTCCCGCCCTTCGGAGCCCCTCGAATCAAACCTTCCGTATCTTGGGGAGGTCGTGCGCAAAACTAAGGCAGCCTGCGCGGTTGTTCATGACGGTGATGCAGACAGGATGATGGCATTCGATGCAAAGGGGAGGTATATCAGCGGCGACCACCTCCTGATGCTCTTTGCAAAATACCAGGGGGCAAAGAGGGTGGTCACGACGACCGACGCCTCGATGCTGATCGAGGAAATTGCCGATGTGCACAGGACACCCGTCGGCGACGCATTCGTCTCTGAAGAACTCCTCTCATGGGGGGACTTCGGAGGAGAACCCTCGGGCGCATGGATCTTCCCGGAGATCTCGCTCTGCCCGGACGGTCCGTTCGCTGCAGCACTATTCTGCGAGATCACATCGGAGTGGAACGTGGCAGATGAACTCGATGAAATGCCACGGTATCCTATCCTGCGGGGATCGTTTCCCAACAGCACTGCAAGGGATACGATGATCGCGCTCGGTGCGTCCAACCCGACGGATGGCATCCGTATCGAAGAAGAGGACGGGTGGTGTCTCATCCGCGCCAGCGGAACGGAACCAAAAATCCGGATCACAGCAGAAGGCAGGACCAAGGATGCGGCGGAGAGAATGTTTGAACGCGGGCGTTCGCTCTTAACCATGACAAAAACTGCTTAAGGCTTGCACACGGATCACTAGCTATGGAATGTGTCGTTCTTGCGGCGGGGGAGGGGAAACGGATGCGCCCTCTTACCGCAAAGCGTCCCAAGGTGATGCTCCCCCTCGCGAATCACCCGATGATGGAACACCTCGTGCTCGCGGCACGCAATGCAGGTATCGACCGGTTTACCTTCGTGGTCGGGTACGGTGAACGAGAAATACGTCGGCATTTTGGGGACGGGTCCTCATTTGGTATCAGCATCGCCTACGCCCCGCAGCGCCACCAGAGCGGCACCGCCGATGCCCTGAAAACAGTGAGAGACAGCGTTTCAGGCCCTTTCATCCTGATGAACGGCGACATGATCGTAAAAACCGAAGATATCCTGGCCATGTCCCGTATGAGCGCCCCGTGTATGGGCGTTTTTACGACGGATCACCCGCAGGATTACGGGGTCGTTGTTGTCGAAAAGGATATTGTCGTCTCTCTGGAAGAGAAATCGAAGAACCCGAAGAGCACCATGATCAACGCCGGGATCTACCTGTTTGATGAGGAAATCTTCCCCCGCGTTGATGCTGTCAGACCCTCTTCACGGGGGGAGTTTGAACTGACCGATGCACTTACAGAATATATCAGGGGAAGGGCGTTGAATGCATACCGCCTCTCGTACTGGCTTGATGTCGGTCATCCCTGGGATATGCTGGACGCAAACGCCGCTCTGATGGAAAGAATGACGGAATTTTCTAAAGGAACAGTTGAAGAAGGGGTAGTTCTCAAGGGACCAGTCGTAATCGGGGAAGGGACGGTTGTAAAGGCAGGCACCTATATCGAAGGCCCCTGTTGCATCGGGAAAAATTGCAGGATCGGCCCCCATGCGTATATCCGGGGTGCGACGAGCATCGGCGACGGGTGTCATATCGGCCATTCTACGGAGATCAAAAATTCCATCATTATGGCAGAAACAAAGATCCCCCATTTCAATTATGTAGGGGACAGCATTATCGGGAGCGGTTGCAATTTTGGTGCAGGCACCAAGATCGCGAATCTGCGCCATGATCATGCGACAATCCGAATCGGGGGGAAGGATTCCAGGAGGAAGAAATTCGGGGCAATCATCGGTGATAACGTCCAGTTCGGGATCAACTGCTCCGTTAATGTCGGGGCAGTGATCGGATGCAACGCGAAGATTGCTCCTTCATGCTATGTCGAAGGGCAGATTGGTGAAAATACGTTTATCCGGTAGGTGAATCATGCAGGCAGTGATTTTAGCAGCAGGAGAAGGGATGCGGGTGCGCCCGCTCACGAGGGGAAGACCGAAAGCGCTGATCCCGATCGCAAACCGACCGATCATCGGGTATGTCATTGATGCCCTTGTCCGGAACGGGATCCGGGACATCGTTGTTGTTGTCGGGTACCGGAAAGAACAGGTGACGAGATATCTTTCCCAGCTCGAGATCCCGGTAACCGTCGTTGTCCAGGACAAGCAGCTTGGTACCGCCCATGCCCTGAAGTGCGCCCGGCAGATGATCCATGATGATTTCCTGCTTCTCCCTGGCGACAATTATATCGATCCGGGCTCAATTGCGAGGATTGTGAACACCCGCAATGCGATGCTCATCAGGGAACATCCCAGCCCCTCGAATTTTGGCGTCGTCCTTTTACACGATGGATTCGTCACCCGGATCCTTGAAAAGCCGGAGCAGGCCCCCAGTTTCATGGTAAGCACCGGTATCTATTCGCTGACCCCTTCATTCTTCGAGTATATTCGTGAAAATGACATCACCGATGCGGTGACCCTGATGCTGGAAAACGGGGAGAAGATTCATGGGATCATTGCGGATGACTGGCAGGATGCCATCTATCCGTGGGATTTGTTGAAGATGAATGCACGGCTCCTCCCCTCCATCGAGCCGGCACGGGAAGGAACGATCAGCAGGAATGCGATAATTACCGGCGTCGTAAGGATCGGGAAGGGTTCCGCGATCGGACCGAACACGGTGATCACCGGGCCGGTTATCATCGGGGAGAACTGCGAGATCGGGGCGAACTGCTGCATCATGCCCAACACGAGTATCGGCGCCCGGGTCCGCATGGAGCCGTTCTGTTTGGTGGGTAACTCTCTTATTATGGACGACTGCAGGTTTGGTTCCCATTCCCGCCTCGTTGATGCAGTTCTCGGAGAGGGGAACGTGCTTGCCGACCATGTCACAACCTGCACGAGCTCGTCCCTGATGGAGATTGGGGGGGCGGCGATCCGGCCGGCCTTCGGGGCCATTCTCGGCGATGAAGTCCGTGCAGGATCGTTGACGACATTTAAAAACTGTATCGTAGGGAATAACGCTACAATCGAGGATGGGAACCGGGTCATCTCGTCTGCAATCCCGGATGACGCTCTGGTGATCTGACGTGTGCGGGATCGTCGGGTATATCGGAAAACGAAAGGCGGCGCCGATCCTGATCCAGGGGCTGAAGAAACTGGAGTACCGCGGCTACGATTCCTTCGGGATTGCAACCCTTGGCAATCCTATCGAGATCTACAAGCATGAAGGGAAAATCTCGGAACATGCCGGATCTGCATCGACCCTGAACGGGACGACGGGTATCGGTCATACACGCTGGGCAACGCACGGTGTCCCCAACGATACCAACGCCCACCCGCATACTGACTGCAGTGGCAGACTCGCCGTTGTTCATAACGGGATCATCGAAAACTACGCGGAATTGAAGCGCCAGCTCATGTCCCGCGGTCATAAGTTCCGTTCCGAGACAGATACCGAGGTGATCGTACATCTTCTCGAAGAAAAATACCAGGGAGACCTGCTGGCTGCCATGCATGCCACCCTCCCCCAGCTTCAGGGATCGTATGCCATCCTCGCTCTTGCTGCCGGAGAAAACCGGATTATTGCGGCACGGCAGGCGAGCCCGCTTGTCATCGGAAGAGGTGACGGGGAGTTCTTCGCGGCATCGGATATGACCCCGGTCCTCGAGCATACGGAACGGGCGCTCTTTCTCGAAGACGGGGACGTTGCCGATCTCTCGTTGCAGAACGTCACGATATACCATGGGGGACAACCCGTCGAGCGGAAGACCGAGCTGATCGACTGGTCATTCGAGGACACCAAGAAAGGCGGATTTCCCCACTACATGCTCAAGGAGATCTATGAACAACCCCAGGCATTCTACAATACCGTTAAAGCATGTCCGCCAGAGATCCTTGCTTCCATGATCAAAAAACCCTCGCAGGTGACGCTTGTCGCATGCGGATCCTCGTACCATGCGGGGATGATCTTCAGGTATCTCCTGGAAGAGACCTGCAAGGTTCCGGCACGGCTCGAATTCGCGTCGGAATTCAAGTACTTCCCGCCACCGGTCAACGGGCTTGTGATTGGAATCACCCAGTCGGGAGAGACTGCAGACACGCTTTCAGCGCTCAAACAGGCGAAATCCCATAACTGCTGGACGCTGGCAATCACGAACGTGCTCGGCAGCACGGTGAGCCGTGTTGCCGATGATACGGTGTATATGCGTGCCGGTCCCGAGATCGGCGTTGCCGCAACGAAATCATTCACATCCCAGCTTGCGATCCTGATGCAGATGGTCACCTGTCTTTCGGACAGGAAAGTCTGTGACCTCCTGCTCCATGGCCACCGGGCAATCGAGGAGGTGCTCCTGAAGGATCTCGCGCCTGCTGTGGATCTCTGCCGTAAGGCTTCGAGCATCTTTTTTGTCGGCCGCGGTCCGTTCTACCCGGTATCCCTTGAAGGAGCCCTGAAGATGAAGGAGATCTCCTACATCCATGCCGAGGGATATGCAGCAGGCGAGATCAAGCACGGTCCGTTTGCCCTGCTCTCCCCGGAGACGCCGGTGATTGCGATCTGCATGCCGGATGAGACATATGGCGTGATGCTCTCCAATATCAAGGAGATGAAAGCCCGGGGAGCGCCGGTCATCGCTCTGGGTCTCGAGGGGGATTCGGAACTGACGGATATTGTCGATATGTTTATTCCGCTTCCGAAAACACATAAATTCCTCCAGATACTCACAAGCCTCGTCGTACTCCAGCTCCTCGCGTACCATACCGCAGTGACACTCGGAAGGGATGTCGACAAGCCGAGAAACCTTGCAAAGAGCGTGACAGTAGAATGATTGAATATGGAATCAACACCATCGGGAAAGGCGCGCAAATCTTCGAACCGGTTACTCTGGGATTTCCCTCGCGGGACCGGATCGGGACAACGGGGTTTCCCGGCACAAAGATTGGCAGCGATGCCGTACTGAGGTCGGGAGCCATCCTGTACTGTGATGTCACGATTGGTGACCGGTTCCAGTGCGGCCACAACGTTGTGATCCGGGAACAGACAAAAATTGGCAACAGGGTTGCAATCGGGACAGCATCCATCCTTGAAGGACAGATAACGATTGGGGACGATGTCAGTCTCCAGAGCATGGTCTATATCCCGACCGGCACCACGATCGGGAACCGGGTATTCATCGGTCCCAATACCGTTCTCACCAATGACCGGTACCCTCCCACCCGCATCGGCGGGCTTCAGGGGCCGGTCATTGGGGATGGGGCTGCACTCGGGGCAAACGTCACCGTTGTCCCGGGAGTCCGTATCGGCGAGGGGGCGCTGGTCGCGGCAGGCGCGGTCGTCACGAGGGACGTTCCCGCTCGTACGCTGGCCATCGGGGCACCGGCGCGTATCCGCGACCTGCCCGATGCAATCAGAACACCGTGAATTACCGTTGTAACCAGGCGCTTTAGGAAGCGGGAATGCGCATCGCATGAAAATCCTCCTTGTCTCAACCCAGGATTACCTGCACCATCCCATTCCCTCCCGGCACCATTATATATTCGAGGAGCTTGCAACCCGGCACGAAATCCACGTTCCTCATTTTCACGTCAGCCGTGATGCTGAACGACAGACCCGCCTCATCGTCCATGACGCGACCATTATTCCATCAACAAATCCGCTCCTTCACTACACCCTCAACGCCCCGTGGCATTTTCATGTTATGAGAAAAATCGTGCGGGAGGAGAAGATCGATATCGTTGTTGCGGCAAACGTCCTTGCCGGCACCGCCGCGGTCCGTGCTGCCACCCGTGAAGGTAAACCGGTCATCTTCGATCTCAAAGACTGGTTCCCCGACTCGGCCGCGGCATATGTCAGGAACAGCATTCTTCGGGAGGCGGTCAGAAAAAGTGTCTGGGAAATCACCCGTTTTAATCTCAGGCAAAGCACTCATATCACCACGGTCTCGCCTTCGCTCGTGGAAAAACTCGCCCGAGAGGGATTCCAGGCAGAATGCATTACCAACGGGGTGAATACAGAACTGTTCCGGCCCATGGATGGTTCTGCGAGAAGGCGGATGCTCGGGATTGGAAATGGAGATTTTGTCATCGGGTTTGCGGGGAGCGTCGAACGCTGGTACGCAATCGACGAATTGATCCGTGCCCTTCCGGACCTGCTCGTCATCAACAGCGCGACCCGGCTCCTTGTTGTCGGGGGATCGCTTTTTACCCCATACATGAAAGAGCTCAGGGCGCTCGCATCCGATCTCGGCGTTGAAGACCGGGTAATTTTCACGGGAATCCGACCAAACGCGGAACTCCCTGAATACATTGCCTGCATGGATGCCTGTACAATCCCCCTCGCACCGCCACAGTGGGCAGATATCGCACTCCCGAATAAGTTCTTCGAGTACTCCGCCTGCGGGAAACCGATTGTCATGCGGCCGATTCCCGATGTTTTGAAGATCGGCGGGAGAAATCTCTTTGTCTATCACACGATTTCGGAATTTATCACAATTATCCGCCACCTTATGGATGAACGCCCCCGTTTCGACCCGGATGTTCAGCGGTTCAGCTGGAAGGAGAGCGCCCGCCGGTTCGAGGAACGGCTCGCGTCCCTCGCCTGACATGCGTTAAGCCAAATTTATTTGTACCGCGGCTGAGAAACGTATATCCAACCGGGTTGATCCAATGTTTTCACTACCGAATAAGAACAGTCGTACAATCCTCATTATCGTCTCTATCATTTTTTTCTCGCTGTTCGCGCTCTACCTGCGGCTGATCCCTCTCTTCAACTTGGGCAGTACTGATATCCTCAACATTGTCGCAAGTGACGATCCGATGTACAACCTGCGCCAGACGGAGCTGCTGCTGCACAATTTCCCCACCTACGCGTGGTTCGAACCCATGACCCATTTTCCCTATGGGGATTCCATCTACTGGGGACCATTGTTCACCTATATTCTTGCCGGCGCCTGCATGATCTCCGGCGCCACAACGCGGCCGGAGATTATCGGGACGACGCTCCTCGTCCCACCGATTCTCGCAACGATCCTTGTTCCGATCATGTACTACGTCGGGAAACACTGCGGTGACTGGAAGACAGGTCTCTTTGCATCCGGTTTCACGGCAGTCGTATCCGGCCAATACTTTTATCGCTCATATGTCGGATATCTCGACCACCACATCGCTGAGGTTTTCTTCGCAACCACCTTCTGTCTTCTTTATATCTATGCACTTGAGTCGGGGAAGGAGGCAAAGGTCCGGTTCAGTGATACAGCGACGCTGAAAAGACCGGGTTTGATCGCATTGCTCACCGGCGTAGCGTACCTCCTTGGCCTTTTCACGATGCCGACGATGATCCTCTTTGCGATGATCGTCGCTATTTTTACTGTCTGCCAATGCATCATCGACCACTACCGGGGTGATTCCCTTGAATACCTCGTTCTGATCAACAGTGTGGTCTTTGCCGTGGTCATTGTCCCCTTCCTCCTGTTTGGTATCCGGACTTCCGGCATCGATCTCGCAAACTATTCTATCGGGCATATCTATGCCTATTTTGGCCTCATCATGGGGACTCTCGCCCTGTATGCGCTTAACAGAGCCCTCGAAGGCAGAGACAGGCACCTCTACCCGCTGGCGCTCGCCGGCCTGGGTGTTATCGCAAGCCTACTGCTCCTCATTGTCAGCCCGACCATGTTCACCCTCCTTGTATCGAGTTTCTTTGCCTTTTTCGGCCAGGGTGCTGAGTCGCTCACGGTGCAGGAAGCACGGGGCTGGGATATCGGATCGGCATGGGCAGCGTTCAGTTACGGCCTGATCCTGATGATGTTCGGGTTCCTTGTGCTCGTATACAAAAATTTCAGGGAGGAGCATCCCTACCAGATCTTCGCCATCGTCTGGTCGGCAGTCATCCTCGTCTCGACATGGCAGCATATCCGGTACGAATATTACCTTGCCATCAACATCGCACTGCTTTCAGCAGTTGTGGTGAGCTTTGCAATCGATTTGAGCTGGCGTGAACTTTCACGACTGGTAAAAAATATACTCCCGCAGCCTGCTCCATCCGAGCCCGCCATTGTCACGGAACAGAAAAAAGGAAAGAAACAGAAGAAGGAACGGGTAAAACAGGCAGAGAGGAAAGTTTCCGGTAACCTTGCAACTCTCGCGATCCTGATTTTCATTACAGCCCTTGCCATCCTCTTCGTAATAAATTCAGTAGGGTACAGTTATACCAACGCGTACGTAAATCCGATTGTAATGAATCCGGACTGGCGTGAGTCACTCGAATGGCTCGGCAACAATACCCCGGACACTGGCGTCGACTATTACAAAATCTACGAAAAAGAGACCTTCCGATACCCGGATTCCGCGTACGGCGTGATGTCCTGGTGGGACTACGGCCACCTCATCACCTATATCGCGAAACGCATCCCGAATGCAAACCCGTTCCAGCAGGGAGTGGCGGGTGAAAACGGCGCAGCGGCATTCTTCATGACAACGTCCGAGGGTTCCGCGAATTCCATCCTCGATAACCTGGGCACAAAGTATGTGATCACCGATTACGAGATGGACGTTGGGAAATTCTGGGCGATGGCGACATGGTTTAATGCATCACAGGGGATCAACCCGTACGAGATGTATTTCGCGGTCTCCGACCCTGATAATCCGACGAGTTATAACCAGCTGCTCCTTAATAATGCGACCTATTACCAGACCATGGTCTCCCGGCTCCACAACTTCGATGGGTCGATGGGTGTTCCCACAACGGCCTATTACATCGAGTATGCAGACTCATCGCTGACACAGATCAGTATCCCCCTCGTGACGAGGGCGGATGCAATGAATGCCTCGGATGCCCGGGCACTCGCCGCTCAGTATAACCTGAATCCCAAGGCCGGGTACCACGCCATCGTGATGAATCCGGTTCTTGCAGTCTATGCGCCCATCGAACCTGTTCAAGCCCTCCATAACTACCGCCTCATCCATGAATCACCGACGAATATTTACGAGTCCTCGACGGTCGATATCCGTTACGTCAAAGTATTCGAATACGTCAAAGGGGCCCGCATCAAGGGCAATGGGACCATCGAAGTGCCGGTTGTCACAAATACCGGGCGTGCATTCACGTACCGCCAGGAAAGCGTGAACGGGGAATTTATTGTCCCCTACTCGACACGTGGGGCAACCTACGAGGTCAGGACCACTGGAAAATACCGCATTACCGATACGACGAAAGAATTCGATGTTCCCGAAGAAGCAGTCGAGAAAGGGCTTACCATCACCTGATCGTTGACCGGGGCGGCTCGCTCATTTTTTTCCAATCAGGAAAAGCAACATTTTCAATAATTGTTAGAATTCCTTCATCTCAGGGTGCAGGGAACGATACTTTTTTCTCCGGTATACGCCAAAGGTCATCTATGCACGCGGATGCTATAGTACCGGGAATGAGGGTACGGTACCCGCAGACAGGGACGACGGGTACCGTTGGCCGCATCGATGTCATCAGGGGAAAGACCTTTGCAGAACTTGACAGCACGCACCTGCTCTATGCCATTGAACAGTTGATCCCGGCGGAAGCTGCCGACACTGCACGGCAGGCTGCGGCGGTCGAGGACGCAAAGAAGATCATCGAAAAGGAACGGGCATTTGCAGCCGGCTCCGAATTAACGGAAGCCCTGAAAAATATCGACCAGAGCTGCGAAGGTGGAGGCTGATAGTTCCTCTTATTACATTTTTCCTCCATATTTAGGGGACTGCGGGGACATATTCTTTATTTTTCATTGGTTTTTCTACACACTTTTCGGGTGGTACTTATAAGTAGGATCATCCTCTATACAGTACGGAGGTTCGATCTCATTTGCATGATGTGACAATTCCCAGTGTCAATATCGGGGTGGTGGGGCATGTGGACCATGGCAAGACATCTCTTGTCAAAGCTCTTACCGGCGACTGGACAGACCGGCACAGTGAAGAGATAAAACGGGGCATCTCAATACGGCTTGGCTACGCGGATGCGACGTTTTTCCGGTGCGACGGGTGTTCCGGCCCTGACTCCTTGTCGACGCAGGCAGAATGCCCTGGATGCAAGGGCACCGTGAAACCGTTCCGATCCGTCTCGTTTGTTGACGCACCAGGGCATGAAACACTCATGGCAACGATGCTCTCAGGTTCCGCCCTGATGGACGGAGCGATGCTCGTCATCTCCGCATCCGAGAGATGTCCGCAGCCTCAGACAAAGGAGCACCTGATGGCGCTCGAACTTGTCGGGATCAACCGGATCGTCATTGTCCAGAACAAGATCGATGTTGTCAGCCAGAAAGAGGCAATAACAAACTACGAACAGATCAAGGCCTTCGTGAAGGGCACCATCGCGGAGAATGCCCCCATTATCCCGGTATCGGCACAGAAAGGGATCAATATGGGGGCGCTTGTCGAGGCGCTCGATTCAGTCATCCCGGAACCGGTGCGGGATCCGAACGCCCAGCCGGTGATGCTGGTCGCACGATCTTTTGATGTCAACAAACCCGGCAGCAACTGGAAAGAGATCCGCGGGGGTGTCATCGGGGGCTCCCTGGTTCGCGGAAACCTCCGCGACGGTGAAGAGATCGAGATCCGCCCTGGCCGGCAGCTGCAGGTCGAAAACCGGATCCGTTGGGAGCCGATCATTACGACGATAACGTCGATCAATGCAGGATCGAAGCAGGTCGAAGTGGCAACTCCCGGGGGCCTTCTCGGGATCGGCACGAAACTTGATCCTGCCCTGACCAAGAGTGATGCTCTCTCCGGACAGGTCGCAGGCCACCCGGGAAAACTGCCGCCGGTCTGGGACCGGCTGAAGTGTAAAGTTACGCTCATGGAGCGGGTTGTCGGCGCAACGAGCGAACTTGCCATCGAACCGTTAAAACACAACGAACCCCTCATGCTCTCGGTCGGTACCGCGGTCACGGTTGGTGTCGTGACCAATACGAAGAAGGATACTGTGGAGATCAATCTCAAACGACCGGTATGTGCGGATCTCGGAGCACGGATTGCAATCAGCCGGCAGGTGGGAGCACGCTGGCGCCTGATCGGGATGGGACTGCTCATCGAATGAAGGTCCTTATCGATACGAATGCTCTCATGATGCCTGCGCAGTTCAGGATCGACCTGTTCGGGGAACTGCAGTATCTTCTGGGATCATTTACCCCCCTCGTTCTTGAGGAAGGGATACGGGAACTCCGTGGACTCTCATCGGGCTTTGGGCGGGATGGCGCGGCTGCGCGCTGCGGGCTTGCACTTGCAGAAAAGTGCACGACTGTCCGCCCGGAATGTCCTGTGCGTGGCGGGGCAGATGCACAGATAATTGCATTCGCCGCAGAAACCGGTTGTCATGTCGTCACGAACGACCGGCGCCTGCGGGAGGAACTGCTTGCGCGGGGGATCGGTGTTATATCCATGCGAAAACAGAAAAGACTGGAACTGATACAGAGGTAGGGTGAGGTATGTATTATAAAGTGCAGCTGGAGGACAAGGTACGTGTTCCTCCGAACCGTCTCGGAGAAGACCTCGAGAAGGTCATCCTTGATGTCCTCCAGGAGCAGCTGGAAGGAAGTATCGACAAGGAGATCGGCGTCTTTATCTGCGTCATCAAAGTGAACGAGGTCGGGGATGGCGAACTTGTCCCCGGGGATGGCGGCGTCTATTACGACGTCAGGTTCGAGGCGCTTGTGCTCCGCCTCTCCCTGCAGGAAGTCATCGAGGGGCTCGTCGTCGAGACAACCTCATTCGGTGCCTTCGTTTCGCTCGGTCCCATCGACGCGATGCTCCATGTGAGCCAGATCTCGGACGAGTACATCAACTACGACGAGAAGAACGCCCGGCTGAACTGCCAGGAATCGAAGCGGTTTATCGGAGTCGGGGATTCTGTCCGGGCCCGGGTGGTAACCCTCTCGCTGAACGAGCGGGAGCCGAGAGACAGCAAGATCGGGCTTACGATGCGGCAGGCAGGACTCGGAACAGCGCTCTGGCTGCAGGAAGATCTGGAGAAAGAGAAAGAGCGGGAGCAGGAGCACCCTGGTGAAAAGAAGGAACGGACTCCTGTAAGAAAATCGCGGGGGAAGGGTAATGGCGGAGAGGACTAAGAAAAAATTGGGCAAGGTCTGCCGCGACTGTCACAGGGTTGTTGACGGAGAGACCTGCGTTGTGTGTGGGACTGCCAATGTCAGCGAAGACTGGGCAGGCTATCTCGTGATCATCGATCCCGAGCACTCCGATGTTGCCAAAAAGATGAACATTAAGCTGCCCGGGCGGTACGCACTGAAGGTCCGCTGATGTTCAGCCTTCCGGAAAACAGCCGCCTTTTTTTCAAGACCCCGTTCGGGACTCTTTTCCGGAATATTTCTGAAGCGGTACCTATTCTTTCCGGCCGCACGGTTTATACCGTCGGCGATGTCGTAACCCACAATCTGGTAAAAGCGGGTATCAGTCCGTCAATAGCTATCGTTGACGGTCTCACCATGCGGTCCCCGTGCCGGAAAGATGCCCCCCTGATCGGCAGGCGAATCCGGATCACCAATCCCGCAGGCACGATCACTGACGAACTTATTGACGCCATACGGGAAGCAGTAGCCCATCCGCCGGCAACTATCGATGTTATCGGGGAAGAGGATCTCGCCGTCATCCCCCTTGTTCTTGAAGCCCCGACAGATTCCGTCGTTATCTACGGACAGCCGAAGGAAGGCGTTGTCGTCCGTATCGTCGATGCCGGGGCAAAAGAAAAGGCACGCGAACTGTTTGCCTGTTTCATCAAATCATGAGAGAACTCGTATTTTCCGGATCCCCGGGACCGAACCTTACGTCTGAATCCGGTGCCAGGTAACCCAGAGTTTAAATAAGCCGCTTGCCAATAATTACAGGATATTCAATGGACGTTTCAATAACATCCGACATGCGGAACGAGCTCCTGTCCCGGCGCGAGATCCGTTTCACGATCCAGTACGACGGGGCAACCCCTTCACGCCTCCAGATTATCGGGAAACTCTGTGCACTCCTTAATGTGAAGGAACAGCAGGTGACCCTGGATACCCTCTCAACCCGGTTCGGCAAGACAGAACTGACCGGTGAGGCACGGGTCTATGACACCGAAGAGGGACGGAAGAAGACAGAGCGCGCGCACCTGATGGAACGCGGTGTCCCCAAGAAACAGGAAGGAGCTGCATAAATCCATGGCGGCAAAGAAGGCTGCTGCCAAGAAAGCCGGCCGCGGAGCGTACTTCAAGGTCGAATCCGGGAAGGTCACTACCCCGAAGAAGTACTGTCCCCGCTGCGGCCCTGGCGTCATGATGGCAGACCATAAGGACCGGACTGCCTGCGGGAAATGCGGCTACACTGAATTCAAAAAATAACCACTCATGCCTGTTTTTGGACAGGTCCTCGGGATTGAAGGGACTGCATGGAACCTGTCCGCAGCAATTTTTGATACCGATCTTGTTGCCCTCGCCTCCCGCCCGTACCGCCCGCCGCAGGGGGGGATCCATCCAAGGGAAGCCGCCCAGCACCATGCTGCTGTTATGAGGGAGGTCATCAACTCTGTTCTGGCGGATCCCGGGAAGATTACGGGCATTGCTTTTTCCCAGGGACCTGGACTCGGGCCCTGCCTTCGGACCGTTGCAACCGCCGCACGGTCGCTCGCGCTGGCACTGGATGTCCCGCTTGCCGGTGTCAACCACTGTGTTTCCCATGTCGAGATCGGGAGGTTTGCTACCGGGTGTACCGACCCGATCGTGCTGTACGCCAGCGGGGCCAATACTCAGGTAATCGGGTATCTCAACGGGAGGTACCGGATTTTTGGGGAGACACTGGATATCGGGATCGGAAATGCACTCGATAAATTCGCACGTTCAAAAGGCCTTCCCCATCCCGGTGGCCCGGTTGTCGAGAAACTGGCTGTGGGCGGAACGTACACAGAGCTCCCGTACACGGTCAAGGGGATGGACCTCGCGTTTTCCGGGCTGATGACCGCAGCGAAGGAGAGCAACGCTTCTCTTCCCGACATATGCCACTCGTTCCAGGAGACTGCATTCGCGATGTGCGTCGAAGTGACCGAACGGGCGCTCTCGCTCTCCGGCAAGGATGAGGTGCTTTTGGTCGGAGGAGTCGGGGCAAACCACAGGCTTCAGGAGATGCTCCGTCTCATGTGCGAGGACCGGGGAGCCTCCTTCTTCGTTCCCGAACAGAAGTATCTCGGTGATAACGGTGCCATGATCGCCTATACCGGCCGGCTGATGCTGGAAAGCGGCCAGTCGATCCCCGTTGAAACCTCGCATATCAATCCTTCATTCCGCTCGGACCAGGTGGATGTAACCTGGAAACCTCCGGAACGGCACCGTGTCCCGGATTCAGGATTACCGGCTGGCAGCGCCCGGGGTGCCGAAGCCGTCGTTGAATTCCTGAATGGAAAAGCCGTGAAGCGAAGGGTTGCAAAACGGTACCGGGCCCCGGCTCTCGACCGTCGGCTGATTGCCGAAAGGACCCGGGCAGAGGCACGCCTCATTGCGGCTGCACGGCGCGCCGGGGTGCCGACCCCGGTAATCGGTGACATAACACCAGATGCCATCGAGATGGAACAGGTCTCCGGCCCGACCCTCAATAATGAACTCTCAGAGGCCACAGCGCGGGAAGCGGGGAGGATGACGGGGATACTCCACCGGGCAGGGATCATGCATGGCGACCTGACCACAGGTAATATAATTTTTGCCGAAGGAAGGTGCGTCTTCATCGATTTTGGCCTGGCTCAGGTCACCTCTGAGGTTGAGCAGCATGGGGTCGATATCCATGTCTTCTTTCAGACGCTCGAAAGTACCGTGTCCCGGGTTCCGGAACTCCGGATGGCATTTATCGGGGGGTACCGCTCTGAATATGAGAGAGCTGACGAGGTAATCACCCGGGAACATGAGATAGAATTGCGGGGGAGATACCTGTGAATCTGACGGTCGTTACCGGAAATGTAAACAAAGCACGGGAGGTGGCATCGTTCTTCTCCGGTCTCCTTGAGGTTACCCATATCCCGCTCGACTGCCCGGAGCGCCGGGACAATGATGTTGCGAAGATCGCAGCAGGGAAGGCCGAATATGCGTATCGCGAACTGAACACGCTGCTGATCACGGACGATACGGCATTCTCGATCGATGCCCTGCGAGGGTTCCCCGGCCCCTACGCGGCATACGTACTGGATACCCTCGGGAATACCGGGATCCTGAAACTGATGGAAGGGATTCCCGATCGAACGGCAGGTTTTACGACGGCGATCGCATTTACGGATGGCGGAACTGTCCGAATCTTCACCGGCTCGATACGGGGATTGCTGACCACGGAACCACGGGGGACGAACGGGTTCGGGTACGATCCGATATTCCAGCTGGAAGATGGCAGGACGCTTGCCGAACTGACGCTTGAGGAGAAGAGCGGGCTCTCACATCGGGCGCGGGCTCTTGCCGCGTTCAGGGACTGGTTCCTGACGGAATATGGCCTGTCCCGTGACACAAACGGTTAATAGCTCCGGCATCCTTTATAATAGGACAGGAGAGTTCATCACCATGGTTAAGTTCCCGGAGGCCGAGGCCCGGCTCCTCAATGTCAAGGTCTGCATGCACTGCAACGCACGCAACGCGATCCGTGCAACCAGCTGCCGCAAGTGCGGGTATAAGAACCTGCGCCCGAAGAACAAGGAACGAAAGGCGTAACACGATATCCCGTTTTTTTATTTTTGCTATCTTTGGTTACCACAAGCCGCAGGAACTATCCTTCTAGTCTGACAGGTTCATCGTAACGCTGGACAGGCGGCTAAAGGAAGGGGAAAAATCCGTTATGCAGAATAATACGTGACACGTTTTCCCTTCTTCGCGTATTCCCCGGCAAACGTCTCGATATTGCGCTTGTACCCGATGCGGTCGATGACGCCAAGCCCCTTCAGTCTCTCCCGTACCCGCATCACGTCGGATTCATCTGCCCAGTCCTTCGTATAAACATAAATCACTTTCCGCGTGTCCCGCGAATCGGGATTGGGCTTTGCCGTCGAAACCTTGGCAGAGATCCCCAGCTCGCCGGCAACGGTCGCATCCCGTACCTTCTTCCACAGGGCATCGACCTGGTCCGGCTCCTGGAAGATGAGCCATTTTCCGGCATTTTCATCCTCGATTGCTTCCGGTTGACTGTCCGGTGCGTCCTGCACGATCCAGTACATCTGAGTGGTTTTTGATGGAACAATCCCTTCCCCCGCAAGGATCATGGTGTAGATCCCGACATTGCCCGGAAACCGGATGGCGAGTGCCTCGGCAAGCTGGGGATATTCCGCCGCAAAAGAGGTGTAAATCTCTTCAAATTCCTGCAGGAACCCACACCCCTGTTCGACAAGCATGAAGAGGTGCTTTCCCCGCTCGCGCAGCCCCTTGTTCAGGAGATGCTCGAAGATCCCGTATCCGACATCGGCGAGTGCCTCGGGATCGGCGTCTGGCATACCTAATCGTCCGGCGCCATTACGAAAAATAGTTTTGGATTATTATCAATCGTGAAAAAAAGCTCTCCGTGGTTCCAGTTTTTTCCGGCACTAACTGTTGGTATAGTAGAATTCTTTAAAAGCGTATCTGTCAAATATAGAATAACCATGAACTGGAAACGTGACTGGGGCCTTACCGGCCGTATGTGGCTGACGATGTTCCTTCTCTTCGTCGTCTACATTGTTTTCCTTGCTGTCCTCTGGGTGCTCGGGATCCCGTCCTCGTTCCTGATCCTGATAGCCGTCGGCATGGCGTTCATCCAGTACTTCTTCTCGGACAAGCTGGTGCTCTGGTCGACCGGTTCCCGGATCGTCGCCGAGGACGAGTTCCCCGACCTCCACCGGATGGTTGAGAAGCTCTGCAGGGAGGCGGACCTTCCCAAGCCGAAGATTGCCATCATGCAGAGCCCGGTACCCAATGCTTTTGCAACCGGGAGGAGCCCGAAGCATGCCGTTGTTGCCTGTACCGACTCGATCATGCGTCTCCTCTCCCGCGACGAACTGGAAGCCGTGCTCGCCCACGAGCTCTCCCACGTCAAGAACCGGGACATCCTGACAATGACACTTGCAAGCTTCGTTGCAATGATAGCGTCCATCATCATGCAGAACTTCCTCTGGGGAGCCCTGTTCTCGGGAAACAACCGTCAGGGAGGCGCCGGGGCATGGATTATCGCCGGGATTGTTGCGGCAGTGGTCTGGTTTGTCGCAAACCTCCTCATGATGGCGCTCTCCCGGTACCGCGAGTTCGCTGCGGACAGGGGAAGCGGCTATATCACAAAGAACCCCCGTGCACTCATCTCAGCACTCAGTAAGATCAGCGGGCGGATGGATGCGGTACCCGCGCAGCACAAGGCAAAAATCGAAGGGGCGAATGCCTTCTTCATCATCCCTGCCCTTTCCGGCAATGCCTTAATGGAGCTCTTTTCCACGCACCCGGCACTCGAGAAGCGGATCGCCAATCTCGAGAAGGTCGAGGCGGAGCTCCGCGGATACTAATCCGGTCTTTTTTTTTACGCGGTTCTGTTTTCTCTGGTCCTGCTGGACGCTTCAGAAACCATTGAAAAAAGATCGCAGCAGAGGTGATCCCCCTTTTATCGGGTTCAATTCCGTCGCTTTCAGAAGCAGTAATCCACGCAGTCACCGGAAAAACAGGATGAGACCGGTGAGCGCTATCTGGAGAGCGAGGAATACCGGCACCAGAAGAAACTTTCCTTTCTTCGTCTTGTGATGAAAGAGGTGCATCGCGGTAAAAGATCCAAACGGCCCGAGAGCTGCAGAGAACAGGAGTGTCCCCTCGGAGATCCTCCAGGAATCCCTCCGTGCCCGCCTTTTGTCAGACAAGAAAAGGAAAAATGCCGTGCCGTTGGCCGCGATGAAAAATGCCGCAATCACCGTTGACAATGGAATGCCGGGCATAAAGTCTTCCTTCAGGTCCGCCCTTTTTTACCGGAGAATCCCGGCCCTGCATTTTCGCGACGGACCGGAGAATTTCCGGTCAATGCCCTATCATCGGGACGTCGAAGTACGGGCTCTTTCCTGAAGCTTTCAAAGGGATACCGTATGCGATGCTGCATCCTTTCAGCATCCCAAGCGCCATGGCAGCGACTCCCGCCGTGAACATGATCCGGTTGTCCACGTTATGGATCGAGGCAGTTTTTACTGCCGATCCGACGGCTATGCCAAGGTCGGATACCTTGAAGATGCAGTTCGGTCCCCCGTACAGTGACTGCCTCTTCGCTGCAGCTCTTCCGGCCTTTTTCATCGCCTCACAGGTGGGATACCCGCATCCGCGGCAGTTGAGCCCGAGAGGGCTCTTTCCCGCAACTCCGATAAGGACCATCGCATCGCTCTTCTGCACCTGATCAGCGTTGACGCTGAAAAATCCGAGGCCAAGCTCCTTTCCCATGAGCTCGATCTGTCGCGCAAGCTTCTCCTGTTCTTTGCCGGTTACAATCCTGCATACGATCGAGTCCTGCCCGATCGCTTTCGGCGCTGTCCGTGCGGCAAGGACCATCAGCCTCGCTACCGTCTCAACCGCTTCTGTTTCGACAGTCATAGTGGATACTGGATCGGAAGAGGGAAATAACCTTAGGCACCCGGGGTCAGAAATCCGTTCTCCACCACTCCGCCCCGCCGTTTTATCCAGGCGGGCAGGATTGATACGGAAGACTCCGCCGCTCCCCTGGCGGTTCAGGGAGGTATTTGACGGGCGCCTGCAAAATTACATATAATATACTCTCTCCAGTATGTTTTAAGAGACCAGGAATGCCGGCTGGCGCGCGAACAGCCCTGAATATCCCGTAATACCTGCCATGATCACTGTTCTGTATGTCGACGATGAACCGGACCTCCTCGAAGTCGGAAAGCTCTTCCTTGAGAGGAAAGGGGAATTTTCAGTTACCACGGTTACGTCCGGGAAAAAAGCGATAGAACTGCTCGGGGAATCGGCGTTCGAAGCAATCATTTCGGATTACCAGATGCCGGAGATGAACGGCATCGAACTTCTCAAGCTGGTCCGTGCGGCCAAAAACAACATCCCGTTCATCATATTTACCGGGCGCGGGCGCGAAGAGATTGTCATCCAGGCACTCAACGAGGGGGCGGATTTCTACATCCAGAAGGGCGGAGAACCGGTCTCCCAGTTTGCCGAGCTTGCCCATAAAATCCAGAAAGCGGTACTCCAGAGAAGAGCAGAGGCAAGTATCCGGGACCACGAGCGCAGGGAAACGGACATAATCAATTTCCTGCCCGATGCCACATTTGCCATCGACACCCGCGGAGTCGTCATCGCGTGGAACCAGGCGATGGAGAAGATGACAGGCGTCAGGGCAGAAGAGGTACTCGGGAAGGGAGAGTTCGAATACGCACTGCCATTTTACCACGAGCGTCGTCCGATCCTCATTGACCTTGTTTTGAACGATGATCCAAATATCATCGCACGATACCCGTATGTCACGAGGGAGGGGGATAAATTCTTCTCCGAGATTACCATCCCCCATTTCAACAACGGAGAGGGCGCCGCACTCTGGTTCACTGCCTCTCCTCTGTATAACACCCGGGGAATGGTTGTCGGTGCGATCGAATCGATCCGCGAGATTACCGAAAGAAAACGGGCGGAAGAGGCGCTCAACGAGAGCGAGAAACGGTTTCGTGAACTTTCCGACCTGCTCCCCCAGACAATCTTTGAATCCGATCTGAACGGAAACCTGACCTACGCGAACAGGATCGCTTTTGAGATGTTCGGGTACGGGTATGACGATCTTGAAGCAGGACTCACCATCCGGGAGATGGTCGCACCGGAGGACCGGGATCGTGCGGCAGATAGTATCCACGGTATTGTCGAGCAATCTTCCAAACCCATAACGAAAGAATATCTTGCCAGAAGAAAAGACGGCACCACGTTTCCCGTCGCCATCTATTCTTCACCGGTCACCATCGAAGGCAGGATCACCGGGATACGGGGAATCATCGTCGACATCAGCGAACGCAGGATGGCGGAAGAGGCGCTCCAGCAGAGCGAGATCCGGTTTCGTTCCCTGATCCAGAATGCATCGGATATGATCCGTATCCTCGACCGCGAGGGAAAGCTCGTCTATGAGTCCCCCTCAACGGAAGCTATCATGGGATACCCGCCCGGCGAGAATATCGGAAAAGATCCCCTGCAACTGATTCATCCCGATGACCTTGAACGCGTAAAGAACGATCTCCATGAAGTCTATGACCGTACGAACCCTGGCACACCCACAGAATTCCGGGCAAGGAGAGCAGATGGCACCTACCTGTGGGTCGATTCGATTGCCACAAATATGCTGGATGTTCCGGCGGTCAATGGCATCGTCATTACCACCCGTCCCATCGAACAACGCAAAATACTGGAGAACGCAATCCTGGAGAGCGAGGAGAAGTACCGGCTTGTTGTTGAGAACAGCCATGATGCCATCTACATTCACCGGAACGATCGGCTCATCTTCGTCAATAATCGTTCAGCAGAAGTAACCGGTCATTCAAAGGACGAACTGTTGAACATGAACCTCTGGGATCTCGTCCACCCTGACGACCGCACACGCCTGCAACAATCCGCAGCACGCAGGCTCACCGGGCAGGAGGTCCAGTCATATTTTTCTGCCCGGCTCGTAACAAAGAACGGTGAGATCCGGGAAGGGGATTTTTTTGTCGACCGTATCGATTACCTCGGGCAAGCGGCAATTCTTGGGATCTTCCGCGATAGTACCGAACTGAACCGCGCGGCACGGTCGATCCTTGAAAGCGAGGAGAAGTACAGGACGGTATTTGAGACAACGGGGACGGCGACGACCGTCCTGGAGGATGACGGTACGATCAGTCTTGCGAATTCCGAGTTCGAGCGGCTGAGCGGGTACCGGAAAGAAGAGATCGAGAACAGGAAAAAATGGACAGAATTTGTTGCGCCGGAAGATCTTGAACGGATGGTTGCCCAGCATAAACTGAGGAGGACTGATCCCAAGAATGCACTCCTGCATTATGAGTTCCGGTTTATCTCCCGAAACAGGGAGATCCACAATATTTATCTGAGTATCGGCGTCGTCCCTGGCACGAAAAGGAGTGTCGCTTCCCTGCTGGATATCACCGAGCGGAAAAAAGCGGAAGACAACCTCGTTGCAGCGAATCAGGAATACACGAACCTTCTGTCCCAGATCCAGGATGTTTACTACCGGAGCGATCCAGAAGGCAGGCTTGTGAAAGCGAGCCGGTCGTGGGCGGATCTCCTTGGATACGACGATGTCTCGGAATGCATCGGCAGGAATATCGCAACGGATTTCTACTTCAACCCCCCCGACCGCGTCCGGTTCCTGGAAGAGATCGGCGAGGAGGGGAAAGTCACCAACTATGAAGTCCTGCTCAGGAAAAAAGACGGTACCCCGGTACTCGTGGCAACCAACAGCCATCTTACGTACGATTCATCCGGGAGGATAACAGGTATCGAGGGGACATTCCGTGACATCACGGAACTGAAACAACAGGAGAAGATCTTAAAAAGCCAGCTCAGCCTTGGCCTCGCCCTCCAGACGACCCGCGGGATGGAGGACACCCTGAACGTCTGCCTGAGTGCAGCAATCCGGATATCCGGAATGGATTCCGGGGGGATTTATCTCGTGGATACGGAGACCGGGGAACTGAACCTCTCTGTCTGGGAGAACCTTTCTGACGAATTCGTCGAAGCGGTTGCCACATTTCCGGCAGGTTCTGTCCGGGCAGATATTGCCAATGCAGGAAAACCTGTCTACGTCCCGTTTGACGCCATCAGCCCCCGTCACACTCCTGCCCAGATCCAGGAAGGGCTCCGGTCAATTGCGATTCTCCCGGTTACTTTTGGCGGCAGGGTTATCGCATGCCTGAACGTGACTTCCCACACCCGGGGGGAGATCCCGGAGTCATCCCGCGTCGCGCTTGAAACCCTCGCCACCCAGATCGGCGCCGCGGCCGAGCGGATCCGGGCTGACGAGGCGCTTTATAAGAGCGAGCAGCGGTACCGGAATGTTGTCGAAGACCAGACGGAATTCATCTCGAGGTTTCTGCCGGATGGCACGCATATCTTTGTCAACGAAGCATATTGCCGGTATTTCGGGATGAGACGCGAGGAGATCCTGGGGCACCGGTTCCGGCCAAAGATCCCCCCCGAAGACAAGGCACGCGTCGAGAGATTCTTCGAATCCTTAACCCCGGATCAGCCAGTCGGCATCATTGAACACCGGATTATCATGCCGGATGGGACGATCCGCTGGCAGCGGTGGAGTGACCGGGCGATCTTTGATGCTGATGGTCTGATTACTGAATACCAGTCGGTCGGCCGCGATATTACGGACAAAAGAGAGGCTGAGGAGGCGCTGCGACAGTCGTACCTCGTCGTCGAGAACAGCCCGGCAGTCCTCTTCCGCTGGAAGGCGGCGGAGGGTTGGCCGGTCGTCTATGTCTCCCGGAACGTGATCCGTTTCGGGTATACGCCGGAAGAACTCTTCTCTGGCGTCACTCCCTACACTGCGATCATTCACCCGGATGATGTCGGCAGGGTAACGGAGGAAGTTGAGAAGTATGCAAAGGACGGCACGGACCAGTACCGCCAGGAATACCGTATTGTTGCCCGTGACGGCAGGATCCACTGGGTAGATGATCGCACGCTCATCGAACGGGAACCTGACGGCAGGATCACCCATTTCCAGGGGATTCTGCTCGACATTACCGAGCAGAAACGTTCCGACGAGCTCCTGCGCGAGAGCGAGGAGAAATACCGGACGCTCGTAGAGCACAGCCAGGACGGGGTTTTTATTGTACAGGATGGCAGGCTTGTTTTTTACAACAAGGCGTTTGCGGAGATGACCGGGTATGATGAGCCCGAATTAATCGGCCGCCCTATCGCTGAGACAATCGCACCTGAGGATCGTGAGATGGTCCTCTCACGGTACAAGGAGCGTGTTTCAGGCGGGACAGTCCCTGCATCCTATGAATTCTCCCTTCTGCATAAAGACGGTACGAGCAGGATCAGGGTCCGGATGTATGCCGGAAAGGGGACGTTCCGGGGCCGTCCTGCGGTCATCGGCACATTCCACAATATTACTGAAGAGGAGAAACGGGAGGAGGCACTCCGGGAGAGCCGGGAGCTCTTCCGGAAGATCTTCGAGAACAGCCCGCTGGGGATTGCGATTCTCTCACCGGATTTCAGGTTCCGACTGGTGAACCGGCAGTTCTGCAGGATGCTGCAGTACGATGAAGACGAACTTCTGAAAAAAACCTTCGCGGATATCACGCACCCGGATCACATCGCGCCGGATCTCAATGGATCCCGGAAGATCTACACCGGAGAGAAAGAGGCGTACCGGACCGAGAAACGATATGTCAGAAAAGACGGCTCGTTCCTGTGGGCATCCGTCACGGCAGCGCCGGTGAAAAACAGTGCCGGCATCATCACCTACACCATCGCACTCATCGAGGACATCAATGAACGAAAGAAGGTGGAGGAGCAGCTTGTCGCCATGTCCCGGGAGTATACCGGGATCCTTGACCAGATGCAGGATGTCTTTTACCGGACGGATACGGAAGGCCGGCTTATCCGGCTGAGCCGCTCGATGGGTCTCATGCTCGGGTACGGGGATGGTTCCGAACTCATCGGCAAGGATATCGGGCAGGACCTCTATTATCACCCGGACGACAGGAAACACTTCCTCGAGGCGATCTCCCTCGAAGGTAAGGTTTTCAATTTCGAGACACGGCTCAAGACAAAAGAAGGATCGCCGGTATGGATCTCGGTGAATAGCCATGTCTGGTACAGACCGGACGGCACGGTGGGGGGTGTTGAAGGGACGATCCGGGACATTACCGAAGAAAAGCGGATCGCGGATGCCCTGAAGGAAAGCGAAGCGAAGTACCGGAGCCTTTCTGAAGCGTCACCCGACCTGATCTTTGTCATCGATCGTACGGATACCGTCACCTACCTCAACAGCAGTGCGGCGGAGATGATCGGAAGCGCTGCACAGGATATCATCGGCAGGAAGCGTACCGACCTCTTTTCACCGGAGGTTGCAGAATCGCAGGGACGCGCAATCCGGAAGGTGTTCGAGACCGGCGAACCATTCCGCAGCACAGGAAAACTCGGTTTTCCCATGGGTTCATTCTGGTTCGACCACGCTATCCTCCCGATCCGGGATACGTGCGGCAAGGTCTCACTGGTGCTCGGGATATCCCGCGACATCACCGACCTGAAGACTGCTGAAGAAGCGCTCCGGGAGAGGACCGGTGAACTCGACGACTGGAACCGGGTCTTTTCCACGATCCTCGATTCGGTCCCGATCGGTATCTTCATGGTTGAAGCTCCGTCCGGAAAACTGATCATTGCCAACCGTGAGGGGCGGCGCCTGATCGGGCAGGGTCCGTTCCCGGACGCGATTGAAGAGAACGCCGCGCGGTTCGGTGATGTCCAACGCGAAGGGACGGACACACCCTATCCCGTTCACGAGTTGCCGATCATCCGCGGGATACACGGGGAGGTCAGTCATGTCGATGACGTTATCGTCGTACACCCGGACGGCACCCGGTTCCAGCTGGAAGTATTCGGGACTCCCGTAACCGATAACCAGGGACAGGTAATCGCAAGCCTCGTCAGTTTTCTCGATATCACGGAGCGGAAGCGGGCCGAAGAGGAGTTTGAGGGCATCCAGGAAAAGTATACCAAAGCATTCCTCGCCGTACCTGACGCAATCACCATCAGCGAGCTCGACACCGGGAAATTCATTGAGGTCAACGATGCGGCTACCGTCCTTTTCGGGTATTTCCGGGAGGAGTTGATCGGTCGGAGCGCTGCCGAGCTTGGGATCTGGCTGAAAGAAGAAGACCGGGCCTTCTTCTTCGGCCTGCTGGAAAAAGAGGGGCGGATCCGCGACTTCGAGGTTGTCGAACGGAAGAAGACCGGCGTGCAGTATACGGCAATGATCAACGCCGATATCCTGACGCTTGGGGGACGGAAGTACCTCATCGCAATTCTTCGGGACATTACTGAACGACGACGGACGGAGCAGGTCATACGGGAGCAGAATCAGAAGATCAATCTCCTGACCAGTATCACACGGCATGACGTGGCAAACCAGGTTTCCATCCTGAAAGGGTACGCCCAGATCGCCCGGATGAAAGGCCCTTCCCCGGATATTGACGAGCTCCTGGAGAAGATCGATACCGCAGGATCTGCCATCGCACGTCAGATCGAGTTCACCAGGACCTATCAGGACCTTGGCCTGCAGGCCCCCCGCTGGGTTGAAATCCGCGAGCTTGTTGAGAGGCAGAAACGGGAGAGTGTCATGGTATCCTGTTCATGCGATGTCGCGATCTTTGCCGATCCCATGCTGGAAAAGGTCTTTTTCAATCTTTTCGATAATGCCGTCAGGCACGGGGACCATGTGACCTCGATTGCAGTCTCCTGCGACAGGGACGGCGACAACCTTGTCATCATGGTTAAAGACGACGGGATTGGGATCCCTGCCGACCTGAAGGAGAAGATCTTCGAGAAAGGGTTCGGAAAGCACACGGGATTCGGTCTCTTCCTCGCGCGCGAGATCCTCTCGATCACCGATATGACGATCCGGGAGACGGGAGTTCCGGGGGAGGGAGCGAGGTTTGAGATCGTCGTGCCGGAAGGTGTCTGGCGCAACGGCTGAACTCTTATTAAAACCACAGGCGAAGCTCCAATTTTATTAGAATCCGGGGAAATAACACTCTGATCCGTTAATCTGGAGGATCGCCCCTTATGCCCTACACCATTACGCTGATCGGTACCGATGAGAGAGACCAGCTGGCGGAAAAGTTTCTCCCGCGGGCACGGTATGAAGTGAAATCCGAGATCTACGGGTGCTGCATCAAGCTCCTGTCCGATGATCCCAAACTGCGCGACACCTGGCAGGAGAATTTTTTCTCGATGTCCCAGAATATCCGGTCGCACGGGCGACTCTTTGTCTTTGCCGATCCGGATCACCCGCCCGATACGGTCCTGTATGATCCCTTCTCGAAGACGGCGTTTCTCCTCAACGTACACTACTACGGCTGGGTGAAATCCCTCGCGCTCAGCTGCGCCGGGGATATTCTTGAAGACGAGCACGGGATCGCCTCCCTGCACGGGGCCTGCGTGGACATCGACGGCCGGGGACTTTGTCTCGTGGGAGTCTCGGGTGCGGGAAAGACGACCCAGACCTACGGGCTTCTCTCAAATCCTGCAGCGCGGATTGTCGCAGACGACTGGTTCTTCGCCCGTGTCTTTCAGCAGGACATCCTTGCCTACGGATCGGAACGCAATTTCTATATCCGGCAGGACCTCGCAATGATCTGGAAGGAGTATGCCGGTCTCGTGGCAGCCGATGAGTACGATGCGGATGGCCGGGCGGTAGCCGATCTCCGCTGGGTCGTCGGAAAGGGGCGACTCTTCCCAGTCACCACCGTCCGCACGGTTGCTATCCTCAAACGCGACCCGGCCGATCCGGCAATCGTTGCTCCCCTCTCCCCGGAAGAGGGCCGGCGAATTTTTACGGAAAACCGGTACTTCAACCCCCACCTGCTGGTTGCCGACCGGCGCAAGACCATCCTCCGGGATCGGTTCATCGCCGATCTGCTGGACAGGACACGCCTCTATACCGTCAATACGACGGGCAAACCGGCCGAAACACAGGAGCAGGTCCGGCGGATTGCGGGAATACAGGAACCGTCATAGAACATGAGCTCCCGGCGCAACCTGCGGCGGACATGACCCGCAGGTATGTCCTGCGGGGTATCTGCCCTCGCACGGCTCCGTTCCGATGCCACCTGTCCGTTTCGCCGGTGATCTGATCCAATCGCAGCATATATTGGCACGGGCGATGAAACAGTCCGGCGGTGAACTGATGCCCATGGAGTTCAAGGGGAGCAGGACGGAGAAGAATGTCCTTGCCGCATTCGCGGGCGAATCGCAGGCGAGAAACCGGTACAGCTTCTTTGCAGGTGTTGCGAGGAAGGAAGGCTACGAGCAGATCGCGGGGATCTTTGAGGACACTGCGCAGAATGAACGGGAGCATGCAAAGCTCTTCTTTGCAAAATTAAAGGGAGGCGAGGCGGAGATTACCGCCGCGTACCCGGCCGGGATAATCGGGACGACGAAACACAACCTGCGAGCTGCCGCAGACGGCGAGAAGATGGAATGGGGGACGCTCTACCCGACATTTGCAAAGACCGCAGAGGAGGAGGGTTTCAAGGATATCGCGCAGCTCTTCAGACAGGTCGCTAAAGTGGAAGCCCACCATGAGAAACGGTATACAACCCTCCATGCGAATATGGAGAAGAACGAGGTCTTTAAAAAAGATGTCCCGTCGTGGTGGCACTGCCGGAACTGCGGCTATGTCTCTGAGGGAAAATCTGCCCCCATGAAATGCCCGGTCTGCGACCACCCGCTGGCGCATTTCGAGCTGCTTGCAGAAAATTACTGAATCTTTTTGGAAACGTTATTACCGGTGTATCCTCAAGTACCTACCAGAGCCTGCAAGAACGAACAGCATATCTCTGTCCGTCACTGTCTCTCTGGATACCGGCAATCAGATGGCGCAGTTTCCTTTTCCCTAAGAATCGCGATGCCGGTATGGTGAAGTTGGCATTTATCCTGTATGATGGGGTTACGACGCTCGATTTTGCAGGCATGTATGACCCGCTTACCCGGCTCCGGACCATGGGATTCCTCCCCGATCTGGAGTATCAGGTCTGCGCGCAGAAAGAGAAGATACGGTCGTCCGAAGGCCTGGAGCTGGTACTGGACATGGTCGGCGGGAATCTCTCTTCATATGATTATGTCCTGATCCCGGGAGGAAATGGAATTACAGACCTGATGAACAACCATGGGTTTCCCGACTGGATTACGGTGAGGGAGACCGATCCGTCGTTGCGGAGTGTGCGGCGGGGCGCTCCTTGCGGGAGCAACGGGCATACTCCGGGGCAGACGCGCCACAACACACCCGAACCTGCAGCCAGTCCTCACCCGTTTTGCCCGGGAAGTAACCGGAGAGCGGATCGTGGATGAAGGATCCGTGATAACCGCAGGGGGCGTTACCGCAGCAATTGATCTCGGATTATATGATTGCGAGAAAATTGCAGAGCACGGGATTTGCGGGAAGATCCAGGTACAGATGGATTATCCGTACTACCCGTTCCCATAACCTGTCCCTTTTCAGGAAGGGTTACCCACAGGGAGCGGAGTGTTCAGAAAAGAACCGGCACTGCCAGTACGGGCAGAAACTGAAAAATAAACGGAGATCAGGCATTCTCCCCGACAACCACGGTATAACTTCCGTCCCAGGTCAGGGTAACCTGCCCATTGCCAAGGATGGACGAAGACGCCGGATCCTTTGCAACAACGGTGATGATCACCGGAATTGTAGGGGTGGACGTGTGCCCGGTGAATGTCCAGTACACGGTCTCGGTCGTCGATGTCGCCGGATTCCCGAGGACGTGGATCGTATAATCAGGAGCCCCCCATGCTATGAACTGCCCGTTCGTTGCGGTCCAGTTGAAGGTCGCGCCGGAAATGGAGAAGCCGGTAGCATTGGGAACGAGTTTCACTCCCGGGGTCGAGGACATAACGGGCGAGTACCGGGGCGGGGAGGCGTCGATCGTCAGCGAGGGTGTTTCAATAACCGGGATGCTACCGCCGTGCGATAAGGATTTGATACCGCACGTCCCGTCAACACACTCGCAGCTGCCGGCGCCACAATCGAGGGGGCCCTGGCAGACCGCCGTGCACATAATGTCATCGCAGGATGGAGCGTTGGTTTTTAACGTGCAGCTCGTCGGGTGACAGCATTGGGCCGGCACGCAGTCACCTTCAGATGTGCAGCTACCGGTATCGGGGGCCGGGGTTGTTGCCGAAGCCGTCGTCGCGATCTGCGTGGGTTCCGGGGACTGCGCCGGGGTCGTGGTTGCAGTCACTTCCGAAGGCTGAGTACCGGTACACCCGGCAGCCGCCACAAGTACGATACCTAGCATGAGAAAGGCGATGATTCGTCCGTCCATATACTCCATGAATCTCTTTCAGGAGATAAACGCCGCGGTTTGATCGGGAGGGAAGAATCCGGGAAAAGAGAGATTTTCCCGAAAAAAATGATCCTGTGAAGAGTCCGTCTACTGTTTTGCGGATTTTTTCTCCGGCTTGTCACCATGATGGATAAGCCGGCACTTATTGATGCATTCCCAATTCTCGGGTAAAAATTTCCCATCCGGCCCCGGTTTCATGACCGCATGACGCTTCTCCCCGCAGACAAGGCATTCCATCAGTCCCGTCTTCTCATCGACAATCTTCATGACATGTTCATTCTTTGCCATCCTCCAGTTCTCTGATGGTGCGGGATATAAACGCGTGGATAAGGGCATACTGCGGCGCCGGAACTCCCTTCCTGTACCTGAAAACCCAAATGACCGTACCGGCTAAGGAGACCGGACCGGGAACCGGAGCGGACACCGGTCAGAATTCCCCGACCCATGATCTGATCGGGTTTTGTTCCGGTCCTTTTTACCTCTCTACCTGGTTTTTCCTTTTCCCAGCCCCGCAGCAGGTCCCGGTCTTCAGAACCCGGTGGCGTAGTACCAGCCGGATTCACTCCTGACGCGGACCGGCACGCTGAACAGCTCTCCGATTCCCGCATCGGTCAGGACCTCGTCCTTTGGCCCATCCGCAACGATCCGTCCGCCCTTCATCAGGATGACGCGCGAGATCTCGGGGATGATGTCGTGCAGGTTATGTGTGACCATGATGATGCCGGTGCCGTCCTGTGCGACCGACCGAAGCGTCGATCGGAACGTGTGCAGTGCGGAAAGGTCGAGGCTGCCCGTCGGCTCATCGAGAATAAGGGTTTTGGGGCGGTGCACAAGCGCACGGGCGATCAGCGCCCGCCGGGCTTCGCCGGAGGAGAGCGAGTCCATGGCCCGGTCCGCGAGATGATCGATCGCAAGGAAGGCCATGATCTCGTCTGCCCGCCGTTCCATTGCCGGGGTAACATGATGCCTGAAGAGGCCGATGCTCGAAAAGAACCCGGAGAGGACCGCCTCCCTGACGGGTATGTCGCGGCAGAGCGAGGCCTGAAGACCTGGTGTGACAATCCCGAACGCGGAGCGCAGGTCAAAGACATCCCAGGTATCCCTGCCCTGGAGCCTGAAGATCGTGCGGCGACCGGATACGACCGGGTAGTATTCCCGGTTGATGGTTTTCACGAGAGAGGTTTTCCCGGCTCCATTGGGACCGAGGATGGCAACGTTCTCGTTCTCTGCAATTGAAAGGGAGATCCCTTTGAGGAGGACAGTATCGCCCTTAACGACCGTGACATTCCGGAATTCGAGGAGCGGGGGGGAGGGTTTATCCGGGGCAGGCAGAGACCGGGTCATGATGGGTCAGGGATCGTCCACGATTAAAAAATTCACGGGAGTGAACGGAGGTCCCCTGCGAATCTTTTCTTATACCGGTAGGACGCCCGGCATTGTCATCATTGTGGTCATTTGATCCTAACGCATATCACGCGGTTCAACACCCTTATGCGCTGTTCCTGCGAATAATTCTCCGATGCCGGTTCCTCTTTACGGAGTTGCCGTCTCCGAAGCCGGCGGTTTGTCACCGGCGGGACGGTCACTCCTCCAATCGCTCGAATCATTCCGCGACATCCTCTCCCGCAGACTTGTGCAGGAGCAGGTTACCCTCCCCGACCCGGACCTGAATTCCATTGTCATATCGTCAATTCTCGAGGCTCTCTTCCTGAGAACCGGGCAGGACCGCGGATTCATCGCACCGGACACGCTCGGTCTCCTTGCGGAGAGTGACGGTATCGGGAAACGGATGGGTCGGGCATGTTCCGATGCCGGGCTCCATTCGGAAAATTTCTTCGACGCCGGGGTTGACGGTCCCCGCCCCCTCCCGGAAATTCCTGATTCCGGACTTCGCACGATGATCGATCGCGTAGTCTCTGCGGAATTCCCCGTCCCAATCACCGTGATCGAACCGGAGGAACTCGCGGCTGTCTTCGAGTACTTCGTCGGGATGCGGCTGGAAGTTACCGGGGGCTGCCGGGTGAAAAAGACCGAGAAGTCAACGGTGCTCTACACCGGCTCAATAGATGTTCCGCCCCGCGCGCTTGTTCAAGAAATCGTGAGGGTGACCCTTCGGGGGATCGTGCGGGACCCGCCCCAGGAAAAGAGTCCGGCAATCCTCGACCCCGCCTGCGGAGCGGGGATCTTCCTGCTTGCCGCCTACCGGTTCCTTTCAGGCGACGGTGGGGCACCTGGACTGCAGGATCTCTCGGACCTGGCCTGCCAATCACTTTTCGGTGTCGACCTTGACCCGGAATCCGTCAGTGCGGCCCGGTTCGTCATTCTCCTGGCATGCATTGAGGATATCGGGAATGCAGGGATGATCGTGACAACGGAGCATGTGCACGGGATCGCAACCATTCTGACCAGGAATATCCGGTGCGGGAATTCCTTAATCGCGCCCGACTTTTTTACCGGACGACCGGTCCACCCATTCAATGCCGGTGAGCGGCGAAGGGTCAGTCCGTTCGACTGGGACACGGCATTTCCTGCGGTCCTCAACGCCGGAGGGTTCGACGCCATCCTTGGCGCTCCTCCGCCATACCAGCCGTTTCCTGTACCGGCGCGCGAAGCGTATTTCCAGACGCACTATGCGACCTATGCGCCGTCGGCCGGCCTCTCCGGGTACTTCATCGAGAAAGCCCTCTCCCTCCTCCGGCCAGGAGGGGCAATGGGGATCCTCGTCCCGGGAACATTCCTCCGCGCGCGGCATGCCCGGGGACTCCGCCGCCTCATCCTCACCCGGCAGATCGAGACGCTGGCGGATACGGGCCGGAAACGGCAGATGCAGGGAGGTGCCGCACGGGTATTTTTTCTCATGCTCTCGAACCGGCCACCTGAACGGCCGTTCCTTGTCCTGCCGGTTGCTCCTGGAGAACGGTTTTTACCGGATGCTGTCCATGGATCGCGGGGATTCCTGATCGACCAGCGGTCGCTCGGTGACGGCGGCTGGATCCTTGAGGACACGCGTGCCGGCGATCTCCTGAAGAGGCTGATGAGGGCCGCAACCCCCCTCGATCATTTCATCATGGGGGAGTTTGTTGCCGGGGAGAACAGGATCCGGAACAATCCGCTCGTCATTACCCCGGAAACACGAGAAGACCTTGCGAAGAGATCCTGGTGCCGGCGCTTTTTTGTTCCCCTGCTGCGCTCTGCCGATATCGGTCGGTATGTTCCGGCGGGACCGTCACGGTTCGTCATCAGGATAAAGAACAAAAAACAGCTCCGGAAATGCCGGGCCCTTGAACAGTATCTCGAACATGCGCCCGGGCCTGACGGAACACCCGGCAGGGATGAAAAAACCGGCGTCTCCGGTTTTTTTTCTGTGGATCGGCCTGCTTCCGGAATACAATCCCCGGATACGGTCCCGAAGATCATCTTCGGGGCGTTTCAGCACACCCCTGCATTCGCGTACGACCCTGCAGGATCCTTTGCTATCACAACTTCCCTCGTTGCGATACCACGCCCTGACCCGGTCCTCGTCGCGATCCTGAACTCATCGCTCGGCCGGTTCATCATTGCGCATACCTGCCCGGTTACCGATCGGGGATACAACCTCGGCCCTTTGCATCTCGGAAAATTCCCGGTGATTGCGCCGGATTTTGACCGGCTCCCGGAAAAAAACCGGCACGCAAGGATCGCAGCGCTGGTGACGCAGGTGCTGGCGCTCCATGCTTACCTGCGGAACGTAAAAACCAGTCAGGAGCGGCGGCTCATCCGGCAGGAGATCGATGCAATTGAGGTGAAGATCGATGCAGTGGTGTACGAGCTGTACGGGTTGACCCGGGACGAGATCGTTACCGTCGAAGAATCAGTAGTATAATCTTTATAGAATACTGATCTGGATAAACCCTTTCCTTCATTTTTGACGTGTTGCAGCACGTGCCAGAAAACATGACCTCGTATAGTTTCTGATCCGGAAAGAATACTGTCGTGTGTAAAATCCTTTGTGGGCAGGGAGACAGCACCGCGGGAAGGGACGATCATCATCCTTATCTCCTCCATGTGCAGAAGATGATCGGACATGGATATCAGACAAAGCCTCGAAGCGATCGAGCGGTCTGTGGGACACCTCTCGCCGATCCAGAAGTTCCTTCTCGGCACGGACGGATCGGTAACCCACCTTCTCGAAGCGATCACCGGCCATTCGGTCACGATCGCGACACTGGAGCAGGACGTCATCCCTGCCGATACGGCAGTCGCAAAGCGGCTCGGCATCCGGGCCGGGGACAATGTCAACCACCGGGTCGTGCAGCTGAAGAATGCGGATACGGGGGACGTGCTGATGTACGCGGTGTCGGACACGCCGCTGGTGCGGCTCTCCCCGGAATTCCGGGACGACCTGATGCGGGCGGATATCCCGATCGGGAAGATCATCAGCCGGCACCGGATCGAGGCACGGCGCGAGATCCTTTCCGCCAGGGTCGCACCCGCGGGCGATACCATTGCACCGCTCTTCTCCATCGGCAGGAACGAACCGCTTCTCTCCCGCGATTACCGGATCATCCACCGCGGCGAACCACTCATCTTCATCACCGAGCAGTTCCCCTACAACCGGTTCCTGGACGAGCGTCGCATCGTTGTCGAGACCGGCAGCCGCATCCACCTCGGGCTGATCGAGATGCACGGTGGTACGGGACGGGTCGACGGGGGGATCGGGATCGCGCTGAGGGATCCCGGGATCCTCCTCGAGGCGCGGCAGTCCGAAGGGATCACCGTTACCGGCGGCGATGAGACGGCTGCGCAGGTCGTACAGAACGCAGCGCGACAGTCGCTTTCCGGGATCCACGCAGGCGCCGGGGTATCGATCACGATCCGCTCCTCGTATCCTGCTCACACCGGCCTCGGGTCCGGCTCCCAGCTCTCGCTTGCGGCCGCACAGGCGATCTGCGGCCTCTATGACCGTGAGATGCCCGTGCGGGAGATCGCCCGGCTCACCGGCCGGGGCGGGACGTCCGGCATCGGAACCGCTGCCTTCGAGCACGGGGGATTTATCATCGACGGCGGGCACCGGTTCGGGCCGGGGGCCGAGAAGACCGGGTTCGCCCCCTCTTCTGCATCGAAAGGGATCCGGCCCGCGGCAATCACGGTCCGGCACGACTTCCCTCCGGACTGGAAGGTCGTGATCGCACTCCCGGAGATCCCCCGCGGGGCGAGCGGCGGGCGCGAGGCTGATATCTTCCGGACCTGCTGCCCGGTCCCGCTCGGAGAGGTGCAGGCGCTCTGCCATGAAGTCCTCGTAAAGATGCTGCCGGGAATCGCCGAGCACGATCTCGACCTCTTCGGCGCGTCCGTGAATGCGATCCAGACCCTCGGGTTCAAGAAAGTGGAACACAGCCTCCAGCCCCCGGAAGTCGCCGGACTGCTCAATGCAATGCGGCAGGCGGGGGCGGCAGGAGCAGGGATGAGCTCGTTCGGGCCGGCGCTGTTTGCCTTCTGCGACACGGGCACTGTGGACGTGGAACGGGCTGCCCGATCGTTCATGGACGACTGGTCCGGCGGGACAACGTTGGTAACGACCGCAAGGAATACCGGCGCCGCGGTCCGGGTCGCGTGATTTTTCCGTTACGAACCCGGTCAGTCCAGATACATGATCCGAAGCAGGCTCCTGCCGGTCTCCGTCCTGAAAACCCGGTCAAGCACGGATTCTGTCGCTTGTCGTTCCATCCCATCCTCAAAGATGTTGACGAGGAAGTCGGCTTCGACGAGGACCTGGAAATCGATCCCGTCAATTTTCGTATAGGTATGGTGGTTGCCGGTAATGAAACAGACCCGGTCGATGATTGCGGGAGCGACCCCGAGGTCAGAAAGGATCTGCCGGGCAATCGGCGGCCCTTCGATTTGCTGGTAGTTCCCTGCCGTTGAATTGTATTTCCGCTCTGCTTCGTGGATCCCGATATCGTGGAGAATGGCGGTGTATGCAATAATTTCCCGCAGCTCCGTCCCCGGGCATTCATGGGCGGCGATGATTTGGGCGAAGGAGCAGACCTTCAGCGCATGGTTGATCCTCTTTGCATCGCGCCCGAAGTATGCGATCATCCTCTCCATGACGCGGGAGAACGGAGGCGGCTCAACAGCACCTGTGCAGACCATCGAAGAATTCAAGCTATCCCGCCCTCGATTGTGATCGTCTTCTCTACAACTGGTATCGCTTTTCCGGATTTCTCCAGCGCCTTGTCAACGACAGCGCGGACGCCGCTGCAGCATGGCACTTCCATGTGGACGACCATGATCGACCGGATGGCATGGCGCGAGAATATCTCCGCGAGTTTTTCGATATACCCCGGGATATCCGGGTCCAGTTTCGGGCAGAAGATGATCAGGATCCGGCCTTTCAGGAACTCCGGATGAAATCCCGCGTACGCGAACGGCACGCAGTCGGCGGCGATCAGCAGGTCGGCGTTCTCAAAGTAGGATGCAGCCGGGTTTAAAAGGCTGAGCTGGACCGGCCATTGCCGGAGCTCTGAATCCGTTACCCCGACTACCGGCTGCCGGGGTCCTCTGCCGGGTTCCCGGCGGATTGCCCGTGCTGCCGACCCCGGGCACGCCGCGAAACGGGAGGGATCGGGAGACCCGGGAGGGCAGATGATGCCTTCTCCCATACGGCCCGCCGCCGGTTTACCGGGGGGGGCGGGAGCCGGCGTACGCTCCGGGGGAACATGATCCGGGATCGGGAGACCGTGCTCGATCAGGTACTCGATCGCTTCGTTGTAGAGCGCGACCTGCCCGTGACCGGCGAGGTGTTCGAGGTGGGCTTTGGTGACCGGTGCGCCCTGTTTGACGATAGTTGCCATGACGGCCGCCTCGTTATAAGGTTCGGCCTCGCGTTCGATGACGGTAATTGCGCCTTCCGGGCATGTCCCGATACAGGCCCCGAGCCCGTCGCAGAAGAGATCCGAGACGAGCCGGGCCTTCCCCTCGATCAGCTGGAGTGCTCCTTCCGGGCAGTCCGGGATGCATTGGCCGCACCCCGTGCATTTCGTTTCATCGATGCTGATGATCTTCCGTTTCATTTTTCATCTCCGGGTTTCGGTTGTTCTGGGAGTAAGCTTTTTACGCGACGGGAACTTCCACCGTAGTACGAGAAGGATCCCTGCCGTGATGAGAAGAAGGACGAGGAGGGGTGCCAGTATCGCGACGACGGCCGTTGTCAATGACAGCAGATCTTCGATGAGGCTGACCAGCCAGTTTCCGGTACCTCCGGTTGCAAGGGTGACTGCAGGACGGGCCGCGGTCTTGGCAGCGTGGACACCCCCGGCGATCAGGAGCCCGGCGATGAAGGACAGCGCCGGGTGGAGTTCTCCCACCACGCCGGCGCCGGCGATAAAGAGGATCGCCCCTGCCAGCGGGCGGCCGACAGTCTGGATGATATCGTTGAGAGAATCAACGACCGGGATCTTATCGGCCGTCATCTCGATGACGAGAAGAACTGCGAGTGCCGCGAGCACCCAGCCGTTCGTCAAAGTGTCCCACGGCTCATTGAGCGGGATGAGGGTCGTAGAGCGGGCGACCAGCCCGACGACGAGCAATGGCAGGTAAGCATTCAGTCCCGCCGCGACGGAAAGCCCGATGGCGCACGCGATAAGGATGACCGTCTCGATCATATCACCTATCCCCGCTGCGCCTCATTCTTGTTCGTCTTTTTCTCTGATCAGGCCGTGTCATGAGCGCATTTTTGGTTTCAGTGCTGATCATTCCCATTCCCTACAGTACGCAAGCCTTGCAGTCCTGCTGTCCGCAGGGAATGTTGTCGATCTTCCACTTCAGTGCCCAGCGCTTGATGTCCCGGATCACATCGACAATCCCGAGCCCGCTCTCCGTCAGCGTGTACTCGGAACGGACCGGAAACGCGGTCGCATCAACGTGCCGGATGATGATCCCCTCGTCCTCCAGTTCTTTCAGCCGCTCCGAGAGAACCTTTGGCGTGATACCGTCAAGGGCATCCCGGAGCTCGGTGAACCGCCGGGTATACCCCTCCCCCTTGTACAGCTCGAGGATTATGAGGAGCGTCCACCGCTTCGAGAGATACCGGACAGTCTTATTGACCGTGCATGACTCCTGCATGGTATGGTATTGGTAACTCCTGAATATTTATAATCTGGTATGCTATTGATATTTTGTATCAATAAGAAATCAAATGGAGGATAAACAATGTTCTGTTACCAGTGTGAAGAGACGGCACGAGGGACCGGCTGCACGATCAAGGGCGTCTGCGGCAAAGAGGAGGAGATCGCCGCATACCAGGACGCGCTCGTCTATCTCTGCAAGGGGCTTTCCGTGCGGAACCTTGCGGCAATGGAGATGGGGAAGGGCAACCCGGATGCGGGGCTGTTCATCGCGGATGCCCTCTTTGCAACACTGACCAACGTCAACTTCGACAAGGCCCGGTTTATGGAGTTCATCAACAACGCCGTTACGATGAGGGATGCTCTCCCAAAGAGCGGCGCCAATGAACCGGATGCCTGCACGTGGAAGCCGAAGGGTGATGCCGATATCCTTGAGAAGGCAAAAACCGTGGGGATCCTCTCGACCGCCAACGAGGATGTCCGCTCCCTGCGGTCAACGCTCCTCTTCGGCCTCAAGGGGATCTCCGCGTATTATACCCACGCTGCTGTTCTCGGCAGGACCGATGCGGCTATCGCCACGTTCCTCCAGAAAGGGCTCGCCTCCACGCTCCAGGAAGTACCGGTCCCTGACATGATCGCGCTCGTGATGGAGTGTGGGAGCACCGGGGTTAAAGTCCTCGCGTTGCTCGATGAGGCGAACGTATCGGCATACGGAAAGCCGCAGATCACCAGCGTGAAGACGACAGTCGGGAAGCGACCGGGCATCCTGATTACCGGTCACGACCTGAAGGATCTCGAGATGCTGCTGGAGCAATCGAAGGATACCGGCGTAGATGTCTACACCCACGGCGAGATGCTCCCGGCCCACGGGTACCCTGCGTTCAGGAAATACCCGCACCTTGTCGGCAACTACGGCAGCTCGTGGTGGCACCAGAAGGAGGAGTTCGACCAGTTCAACGGCCCGGTCCTGTTCACGACCAACTGCCTCGTTCCCCCGAAAGACACCTACAAGGGCCGGCTCTTCACGACCGGCCTGACCGGGTTTCCGGGCGTCCCGCACATCGCGGCAGGCCCGGGCGGGAAGAAGGATTTCTCGAAGATCATCGCGCTCGCAAAGACCTGCCAGCCGCCAACAGCTCTCCCCGGCAGCGGGAGCGATCTTGTCACCGGCTGTGCCCATGACGCGGTCCTCGCACTTGCCGACACGGTCGTCGGGGCCGTGAAGAAGGGAGACATCAAAAAGTTCATCGTCATGGCAGGCTGCGACGGCCGGCAGAAGGAGCGGGAGTACTACACCGCGTTCGCCAAGGCACTCCCGAAGGATACGGTCATCCTCACCGCCGGCTGCGCCAAGTACCGGTACAACAGCCTCGGTCTCGGAACCATCGGGGGTATCCCCCGGGTCCTCGATGCCGGCCAGTGCAACGACTGCTACTCGCTCGTCGTGATCGCGCAGGCGCTGGCAAAAGCGTTCGGCGTCGGGATCAACGAGCTGCCGGTCTCGTACAACATCGCATGGTACGAGCAGAAGGCCGTTCTTGTGCTCCTCGCCCTCCTCTCGCTCGGGGTAAAGGACATCACGCTCGGCCCCAAGCTCCCGGGCTTCGTCTCCCCTGCCGTCCTCGATGTGCTCGTGAAACAGTTCGGTCTCAAGCCCAATACCACGGTACAGGCTGACATGGCGTGGATGGTAAAGGCCTGAACCTGCAGAACGGGAGATACCCATATAACCTCCCGTGCGCATACCCACCGGTACTGAGTTCATATGACACCATCCAAGCCGGAAGAGGGGGAAGGAACCGCCGATAAGAAACGCGAGGCGCTCGCAGGAAGAGTCCTCACCGTCAACGACCTCGTCCAGTACCAGGATGGGACCGTCGCAAGCCGCATGCTCGTCTTTAAAAAGACCGGCACCATCACCCTCTTTGCGTTCGATGCCGGGGAAGGGCTCTCCGAGCATTCAGCGCCATTCGATGCGGTCCTTTCCGTCACCGACGGCATCGCTGATGTCGCGATCGCGGGGGAGTGGTTTATGGTAAAAAGCGGGGAGATGATCATTCTTCCGGCGAACAAGCCGCACGCGATCTCCGCAAAAGAGCGGTTCAAGATGACGCTGACCATGATCCGGGAGTGACGGGAATGGGCGGAGATGAGGAGGACGGGTACTATTGCACGGTCTGCGGCGGCATTCCCCCGGACCGGATCAAGATAAAAAAGATCCCGGTTGACGGGAAAGAGACCGGCATCGACCGGCTGGACTGGATCCTCCTTGACGTTGCCAGCATGGATCTTCATGACGATGAGCGGATCACGGATGAGATCGTACTACGGGTCCGGCAGTTCAACTACATCCCGACAAAGAAGATGGCGGAATACCGAAAAGCTCTCTTAAAGGAATACAAGCTGGCCGCTCCCACCCTCCTGCGCCGGAAAAGTGACGGGGATGAGATACGTGTTTGACCGCTGTCCCGGCGCCGCGAACATCCGGACCCCGACCCTCTCGATCAAAAAATGCCCGCAGTGCGGGGATGAGGTGGAACTCTTCTCCAATGACGTCAAGGTTGCCTGCAGCAGGTGCGGTTTTGTCGTCTGGAACGACATCGCCTCCTGCGTCCAGTGGTGCAAGTACGCAAAGGAATGTGTCGGTGAGGAAATGTACCGGAAGCTGACGGAGAAGAAAGAAGGTTCGTGAAACGGATCGCGGGAAGCGTTCCTTTGAGTGCACCATTCCGGTAGGCAGATCGGAAACGATATGGGAACCCGGGACAGGGGCACGGTTCGAGATCACCGTGCCAAAGGATATGTTCAGGGCAGTCCGGGGATCCTGAAATCCTGTTTTCCGGTATCCACAAGAAACCGGCATCGGCCCGGGATTTTTGGTGAAACCGATGACCTTCATCTCACGTTCGTTTTCCCGAAACCCCCATGCACCGGTCAACCTTTGGAGCCCAGGATCGTACGACAGAAAGTTTTATTATTAACATACGACTAACTAAAAGTGAAACATAGGTCTGGAGGAATGCCTATGGATCGTGAAAACCCCGAGAGAAAGAAGACCGATGTTGTTCCCATTACTCCGGGTTCTTCGCTTTCGACCTGGAGGATGCCCAGCCTGTTTGAACGCGATATCGACACGATCTTCGATGATTTCCGGAGATCGTTCGATGTCATGATGCGCCCGTACTTCCCGATGGAGGCACGCATGCAGGAACTCGGGATGCTGCCGGTCCGGTTTGCACAGCTCGACCTGATCGACGAAGGAGACCATTATGTCATCCATGCCGAGCTGCCCGGCTTCACCAAGGAGAACGTCGATGTCCAGATCAACCGGGACGGCATGACCATCCGGGCAAAGAAAGAGACCGATAAAGAGGAGAAGAGAAAGAACTACCTCCACCGCGAACGTGCGTACTCCGCATTCGAGCGGTCGGTCGCGTTCCCGGAAGAGGTCGACCCGGCAAAAGCCGAGGGAAAGATGAATAATGGTATCCTCGAGCTGAGGGTGCCCAAGAAAGAACTGAAACCCGAGATAAAACCGCGGAAGATCGAGCTGAAGTAGGTTTTTTCAGGTTCTTTTTTTTAGAACCCCTTATCGGATACTCCCGAAGGGAAGATCTTATTTCCCGATTCGGAGCAGCATTTCTTCGAGCGAAGGATATTTGGACTCGATCTTCTCTACCCGGCCCCCGACTTCCGCGATGAGGGATGTGGATTCGTTGAGTTCCTCCATGCTCTCCGCGTCACAGACATAGAGCCCTTCTTCCTGCCGGTAGGTCTTTGTATGCCCGACCAGCCGGTCGGGGTTCCCGATCGAGAAGAAGATCGTATAGGTCAGGGAACCGAACTGTTCGCGGAGTTCCTTCATGGAGCCGAACGCAACGACCTTCCCGCGTTTTAAGATCATGACCTTGTCGCAGATTGCCTCGACCTGGTACAGGTTGTGCGCCGAGAGGACGATCGTCTTGCCCTCTTTCCGGAGCGTGCGCAGGTAGTCGGCGATGAACCGGGAGGTCATGGGATCGAGCCCGCTCGTCGCCTCATCGTACACGAGGAACTTCGGGTCGTGGATCAGCGAGCGGGCGATCGCCGCCTTGCGTTTCATGCCCTTACTGAACTCGCCAAGCTTCTTGCCGTTGGGTTCCAGCGAGAGTGCCGCGAAGAGCTGCCGGGAACGGACCGTGATCTCCTGCGGGGAGAGTCCGTAGATCTCCCCGAAGAACGCGAGGTAATTCTCCGCGGTCATCGTCTCGTAGAGCCGGGATTCTTCCGGGAGGTAGCCGAGCATTGCCTTGAGTGCGGTAGGATCGTTCACGACATCGATCTCGTTGACCCGGAGCGATCCGGAAGTCGGTGCGATCAGCCCGGCAATGATCTTCAAGAGTGTCGTCTTCCCCGCGCCGTTGTGGCCGATGATGCCGAAGATCTCGCCATCTTCGAACTCGAACGAGACACCGTCCAGCGCGGGGAACGCTTCGAACTTTTTTACAAGATCGCGTCCGGCAATCATGGGAACCTTAACAATCCTGAATCAGACTTGCATCCGGTGCAACATATACGTTAGGATGGAGGACAACGGGGAAATGGGAGTAAATTTTTTTATCGCCATCAGAGGAGAGAATGCAGCATGGCGCGGATATCCTTGTCCGAGAAGGGCTTGACGATATAGCCATCCGGTTCCGCTTCCCGCATCCGGTCCGGCAGCTCGGATCCTTCGTACGCGGTCAGGAATACAAAGGGAATATTGAACTGCTTCTTGATCTGCATTCCGGCCTCGATTCCATCCATGTCGCCTTCCAGGGTTATATCCATGACAACGAGATCGGGGCGGATTTTTTTACAGACCTCGATGGCTTCTTCGCCGGTCCGGACCGGATCGCAGACCGAATATCCCATCTTTCGGATCTTGTCGGTGAGGATCTCGCTGATGGTGGGATTGTCCTCAACAATGAAAACGGTCTTTTTTTCCAAGAATGCTTCCCCCCTGTCCCTGCAATACCCCTGCGAGAGGTCCCGGAGGCGTTCCGGTTGGGGCGGGTATTGACCCTGCGGGATGTTCCGGCTCAATTTCGGGATGGTCTCGTTCGATCTCTCTCGCTTCAGGTTGTACAGCGATTGCCTGATAATATCTGCGATGGAGGCATTAAATCCTCCCAGACCCTCCTGCAGAAGGGCAGGACATTTCCGCTTCCCTGTCAGTACTCGAGCCGCCATGATCCCGCCCCCCGTCTCCGGCCGGTTTCAATTGCCAGAGAGGCAATCGTTGCGGTGAACGGTGTGGCGTGGCAGGAGCACCGGACCTCCAGGGAAGCATTCCGGAGATCTGCGACCGTGGGATCGATCGTTGCGCGATCGGACGCTTTGCGATACGCTGCCGATGATGTCCGGATACGTCCCGTGCCGTGATCGTCTCCGCTTGGGCGACCATGCGTAGGAGAATCTCCCTGCGTGATTCCAGGACGTGCCAGCCGAGAGAATTCACGCTTTGCCTCCCTTCCTGCCCTCCCTCCATCCACCATGGCCTCGTCGTTCCGAAGATCTTCCGGACCGGCCTTAGCATGACGTTTTTTCACCCTGCAGCTATGTGCTCCCTTTTTTACAAGGTCTGCAAGAGTATAGTATATCAAGCCGGTGACCGGGCAGGCCATGGGGACGTTTGCTGATATCGTTACGATTGCGAAATGGGAAATACGGCGTACGCTCACGCAGATGAGCAAAGACACGCTCCCGCTCGCGATCGTCCTCTTTGCCGCGCTCGTCCTCGTTATGGGATTCACCGCGCAGAGCGGCATGCACCTGCAGGACGGGATGTACACCATCGGTGTCGATGACCCGACCCTTGCACAGGTGCTTGCTTCCGACACCCGGTTCACGGTCTACGAACTGGATGATGCCACGCTCTGGAACAACCGCCAGGCGTTCGATCTCGTCATCTACCGGGGAACGGCGCTCCCGGCCACCACCGAGCGGGGAAGGGCGGCACAGAAGACGATCCAGCGGGATTACGGGCAGTACACCGCTTCGGTCTACAACCGTCAGGAGGATCTCTTTGCCGCGTACCCGCTCTGGATAGATATCCAGAATGTCAAATCCGAGCTGGACTTCACCGCTACGCAGAGCGGCCAGTATATCTCCGCCCGGCCCGGTGCCGCCGCCCCGGAGCCGGAGGGCGACCTTCTCGATGTCCCCACACCCTCTCCGACCCTCGCAGTAACGAGCGAGGAACTCAGGACAAGCCTTGCCGAGACTGAGAGCAGCAACTCCCAGCTCTCGCGGTATACCGAGATGCTCTCCTCGTCCGATACCGGCACGACCTTCAAGACCCCTTCGCAACTCTCCCCGCCGCTGCCCTTCGATTCCATCATCCTCATCTTCATCTTCATCTTCCCGCTCTACTTCTCATCCCAGTTCTTCATGATGAGCATCATGAACGAACGGATCGAACGCAAAGGGGAACTCCTTCTCTCCACCCCTGTTTCGGCACCCGCCATCATCCTCGGGAAGATGCTCCCCTACCTCGTCCTCATGCTCGCGATCTCGGCGGGCCTCACGGTCTATATCGGGGCGCCGGTATCCATCATCCTCCCGCTCATCCCCGTCATCCTCTTCTTCCTAGCAAACGCCCTCATCATCGGCATGGTCTCCCGGAGCTTCAAGGAGCTCTCGTTCATCTCCATCTTCTTCTCGACGATTGCGACCTCCTATCTCTTCTTCCCCTCCATCTTTGCCAACGTGCATGTCATCAGCCTGATCTCGCCCCTTACCCTGATCGTGCTCACTCTCCAGGGTACGGCATACACGGCGACCGACTACCTCTTCTCGACCGCCCTCTTCTGGTTAACCGCCGGCGTCCTCTTCTACGTCGGCATCCGGAACTTCAGCGAGGAACGGCTCTTCTCCGAGCACGGGCTCCTGACCCGGATCCGCGAGTTCGTCGGTTCGAGCCTCTCGGAGAAGCATACCTTCGCCTCCCTCTTCCTCCTCAACGGGTTTGCCATCCCGTTCGTCTTCATGGCGCAGATGATGTGCCTCGTTGTCTTCTTCAACCTGCCCATGCCGTTCTCGCTCATCCTCCTCATCCTTTTCGGGGCAGAGATCGAAGAGATGGCAAAGGCGGTTGGCATCTACACCCTGTATGCCCGGGACCCGTCTTTCTTCTCGTGGAGGAACCTGCTTCTTGCCAGCGGCGCCACTGCTCTCGGATTCCTTGCCGGGGAGAAACTGCTGCTCTTTGCCACGCTCGCTGAGATCACCGAGTCGGTCTTTGGGAGCATCCTCTTTCTCTCGCTCGGCATGCTGTGGCTCCCGCTCCTCCTGCATTTCACCGCCGTCTGCGTCGTTGCCACCTGCCTGAAACTGGGCGGCAGGAAATGGCTCGTGCCCGGGCTTGTGCTTGCAACCGTCATCCACTGTCTCTATAACCTGTACTTCATCCTTGGGTGGCTCACATGAAGGCAAAGAACATCGCAATCATCGTAAAAAAAGAGCTCCGGGGGCTCATAAACGAGAGGACGATCCTGCTCGCCATCCTCCTCCAGCTCTTCGTCGCACTCTTCTCGTCCTTCCTCATGGTCGGGCTCACGTCTATGTACGACCCGTCCTCGCTCTCGAAGTACTCGCGGTTCCGGTATAGCGTTGCCTATGTCGGGAACGACTCCGCGCTGAATGATTACTTAAGCAACAGCCGGGACTTCGCGGTCTTTTCCATGGAACTCTCGCCGGCAGTCACCGCCCTCCAGGAACGCAAGCTCGCCGCCGTCGTCTATGTTCCGGACACTGCACCTGATGCACAGGATCCGGTGAAGATCACGCTCTATACCCTGGAGAACGACCTCCAGAGCGCGATCGTCAATGTCAAGCTCAAGGACATCTTCCTCTCCTATGAGAAAGATCTGCGCACGCTGCGTAAAGCCCGTATCACGGAACAGCCGGTCCCGCTTGCCTTCAACCCGACGCGGGGCGGGGGTGACTTTTTCGAGTTCGTGTACGGGCTTTTAATCCCCCTCCTCCTCTTCATGCCGGCGATCATCGCATCGGCGCTGGTCATCGACCTGATCACCGAAGAGTACCAGCACGAGACGCTCGAGACCCTGATCGCGAGCCCGGTGACGTTTTCAGAAATGGTCTGGGGGAAGGTGATCGCCTGCGAGATCCTGATCCCGATCCAGGCCGGGGCATGGATCTTCCTCCTTGTCATCAACCGGATTGCGATCCTGAATATCCCGCAAATCTTCGTGCTCGTGACCATCTCCTCGCTCGTCCCGATCCTGATCGGGGCGCTCACTGCGCTCCATTACCGTGAACGCACCGCTGCCCAGTTCATCTTCTCGACCGCCCTTGTCGTCGTGCTCCTCCTGATCCTTGCGATCCCGGCAAATCCCCTCAATATGGTGACCCGGCTCGCGGTGGGATCCGCGGGAACAGGACAATGGCTCGTGCTCGCCGGGGTTGCTGTCGCAGCCGTCATGATCTCCGTCATTCTCCAGCTGTATGCGGGAAAGGTCGGGCGGGAGCATCACGCGGGTTAGCGGTCGAAAAAGGGGGAAACGGCTGGTTGTTTTTTAAAGCAATCAGTACCCGTAGAACCCGCCCAGTTCCAGGGTCTCATCGATGACCTTGTACCGGATGCCGGCTGATGTCACGTAGACCTCGCACCGGTCGCTCCCGCGGGTTCCTTTGATGACGAGGGTATCGCCGCGTTTCGGTTTTGCCCCGTTATTCATGAACTGGTCGATGACCTGCCCGTCCGACCGGGTTACTCTCATCTCGATCGAGTTGGTGAACATCTCGCCACCCCCGCCGTTGTAGGTGAGGGTGATATCGGAGTAGACACGGTCCTTGGCAAGGTCGAGATAGATTTGCTGTGCTGACGGGAGGGTCTGGACCGGGTCGATGTCGGATGTCGGAACGGGGGTCGCAATCGTCGTGGGTTCCGGCGTCGCTGTCGTGGGGAGGGGAGTCGCGGGGGGTCGTTCCTCCCCGAGGCACCCTGCCCCTGCAAGGGCGGCAGCGATGAGAAGGATGGCAATGAGGCCGATGTATTTCATGTACTGAGATCGGGCACTCGTTCTATAATGTTTTTGTGCAAAACGCGCTGATGCTTGACGCTTTTAAAGAACCGGGGCGTTCCTGCGAGACCGGAACATCAGGATGCGGGAGATTTTGCCCGGATTGCTGTAAAGAACAGTTAAATTAAAAAGGGCATCGGGTTTAATCTTACATATCAGGAGAGAAGAAATGTTCTGTCCGAAATGTGGAAAAGAGACTGATGCTTCCGGAAAATTCTGCCAGTGGTGCGGGGCTGACATCGGGACGCCCATGCCCCCGCGGGCAATGGTAAAGGTGGAGGAGGAAGAGGTGGAAAGCGAGCCGGTGGTCGGGGATTACGCTGGCCTCGGGCGCAGGTTCTTTGCTTTTATCATCGACCTGATCCTGCTCTTCATCCTCGGCGCGATCGCTGCCGCCTTCTTCGGGCTTATCCGGGGTGTTCAGAACCTGTACTTCCTGGTCGTCCAGCATGCACCGATCTCCTCGCTGACACCCGAAGGCACGAGCTTGTCGGCGTACATCACCATCATCGCCGCATATGGCGTACTTTTCGTCATCATCCCGTGGTTCTATTTTGCCGGGTTCGAATGCTCGCGAGGGATGGCAACGCCCGGCAAGACGGTCATGAATATCGTCGTCACGGACAGGACCGGGAGCCGGGTAACGTTTTCCCGGGCGACAATCCGGCACTTCGTCAAGTACATCTCGGCGGCAATCGTCCTGATCGGGTTCATCATGATCGGGCTTACCAAGAAGCGGCAGGGCCTTCATGACCGGGCAGCAGACTGCCTCGTGATCCTCACCCCCGAATAATATTCCCGTCCAATACCTCTTTTTAACCGTGATCGCCACGACTACGGTCAGTGGTATTTTAGCTTGAGCCCCGCAAGGACGAGAATCAGGAGAAACGTGATAACGTTTGCGGCGATGATCGGGGGAGCGGAGACAGAGAAGCCATAGATCGTCCAGAGAAGGACACCAGCGGCAAACAGCACGAGCATGGCGAGCGAGATGTCCCGGGTCTCCCGAAGTCTCCATGCCCGACTCACCTGAGGGATGAATGCTATCGTTGTCAGGGTACCGGCGATATAGCCGACAAGAACAGTCGTGTCCATTATCTCTCTCCGGATACTGCATCCTGTAGCATCTTCAAACCGTCCGTGTCTTTTTTTACGTGTCAGCGCTCTGCGCCGGAGTATTCTGGAGAGGTTCCGGCGAGAACTGGTCGGCGACGATCTGCCACTCCCGGCCTTCCTTTACCAGGAAGAACATGTCCCGGCCCTGCATGACGGCCTGCTGTGTTCCAACGGTAAACGAGATCGAGAAGAGGTAGGTGACGACCGCACTCTTTCCGCCGTTATAGATCTGGACCCTGTGATCCCTTTCCTGCCATTCCTGGATGCTGGCAGCCGTGGTAAAGCCCCGCCATCCCGCAACATATGCCTCCCTGCCAGCCAGCCTGCCGGGTTCTGACGGCACTATCGCGACCGCCTCCGGGTGGATGTACTGCCGGAACTGTTCCTCATGCCAGCCTTCCGTCCAGCAACGGTTCATTGCACGAATCGTTGCAAGGATCTCATCGGCAATATTTTGTGTATCCATTCTATCCTTCCATCTCCCATTGAAGACCTTAACGTAAAAGGCCCGGGGATGCACAGGGTGAAAGTAACATGGTTAAAATTTTACCCGGGGGGCAGCCTGCTCCCGCATGTTGTCCGCCATGGTCCAGAAGTACGCCTCTCCGTGCCCGATGCGGAAGATTGCCACCTTTGCATCCTTCGGGGCATTTTTCAGGAGATCGGCAACCCACGGCCGGTCCCTAAAAAGCCGCTGTTCCATCGCCGGGTCGTTCATGAACTCCGCCTTCCCGGCAACCCGCATCATCCTGCCCGCACCTTCGCCCGGTGCGAAGAAGCAGAGCTCGACCTTTTGATTTTTCTTCAGCTGCTTAAAGACGTTCTTTGGCGTGCCGGTGTGGTAGTAGAAGCCGGTCTCGTCGGCAAACCACATCGCGAACGCCCGGACCCGGGGCTGGTCGCCGTCAGCGGTGGCGATAAACGTCACCGGGTTCTCGTTAGCGAAGCGTACGCATTCTGAAAAATCCATCGTTCTCACCATACCTCCATGAAGCCTTCACGCCAAAAAGGTTACCGGATCCAAAGCGAGGCGCACGCAAAGGAATATATAAATCGCAGATATAGTGAAGGTCTGAGATCATGAGCCGGGCCACGGTCCTTGTGGTTGAAGACGAGAGGGATGTTGCGTACATCCTGACGCACACGGTGGAGCGGTTGGGATTCTCCGTTGTCGGTAGTGAAGACACCGGAGAAAAGGCCGTCAAGGCTGCCGGAAAACTCCGGCCGAATATTGTCCTCATGGATATCAGTCTCGCGGGGACCATGGACGGGATCGAGGCTGCGAAGGTCATTACCAGGGATTACCATATCCCGGTCGTCTTTGTAACGGCGCTCTCTGATGATAAGACACTCGAACGGGTCGCTGCGAGCACGCCGTACGGCTACATCCTCAAGCCGTTCATGGACGACGAACTCCGTACCGTCATGGACATCGCGCTTGTCGCGAAGGCGGTATAGCGGCGCTGTCTTCCAACCTGACGGTTTATCTGCGTTTCACAGCCCCAGGTGCGACGGCAGTTCCCGCGCCCAAGCCGCGATAGCTTTCCAGTCGCGGAAATCTCCCGTCGGGACGTTCAAAAGCGACGTCATCCCCCGTTCGAGGAACGAGAGCCGGGCCGGATCGAGGGTGCCGGCAAACATCGTCACGGCGACGAGCGGTACCGGTTCGAGAATTTTTACGAGCTGCCCGGTGAATTCCCCAACCTCCCCGGTCTTTGGGTATACCGGTGCGATGCCGGTGACAAATCCTGCAACCGGGATTCCTGCAAGCGGGTCCCTGAACCGTGCGGCAAATGCAGCGGTCTCGCCAAGGACTTTCCCGGTATAGACCGGTGCCCCGATCACGACAGCGTCAAAACCGGAAAGCGACACAACCTTTCCCATCTCGGCAACTTCAGCACCGTACCCCAGGTCCCGCAGCTCGTTTCCGACTGCAGCCGCGATCTCTCCGGTCGATCCCCTCCTCGTCGCATAGGCAACAAGTATCCG
>Ga0302250_1000127_pt1 | contig 109949 bp, 93 predicted proteins | sample AAG_RA_Asp_MG_FD_193536 | JGI IMG/M metagenome (GOLD analysis project Ga0302250, IMG submission 193536) | Enriched activated sludge microbial communities from anaerobic digester in WTTP, New Holstein, Wisconsin, United States - AAG_RA_Asp | ecosystem: Engineered > Bioreactor > Anaerobic >... | reverse complement strand
ACTACAAGAAGCCGTACAGGATATCGAAGAAAGGGAAGAACCGGCTGACGCATGGGGAGGCGGCAGGGATAGCGAAGGAGGCGATTGCGTGTGAACGGGCTTTGCTGTTTCGGGAGCGGGCGTTTTTGAGTCGAGCTGCTATGCCTGCGCTGGAGATACGGTTGTGGATGCGAGCCTTCAGGACACCGTTGAAGAAGAAAGCCGACTATCTGCCGAAGTATGCAGTTGGGTGAGGGCATGGGAGGGCCAGGAAAGGATTCGATCGAGCCTTGCGCAAAATATACAAGGTTCGAGACACTAAGCTCAAAAAGCAGCGGTATAAATCGCTTCGATATCCGACTTCCGAAGCTCCACAAAGCGCCCGACGGTTTTCGTATCCCCGCTTGTGCATTTGTCAGCCATCAGGCTCAGGTTTTCAGGGCCTATGCCAAGATCCGCGAGCTTGGACGGAAGGCCGAGGCTCGACCAGAAACTGGAAAGCCTTTGGATGCCTTCTTCTGCAACACGGTTTGTATCAAAAAAATAGGGCTCAACATTCCAGACCCGGGCGGCGAACTGGGCAAAGCGAGCGGGGTCATGGGAAAGGGTGTATCGCATCCAGGATGGGAAGATAATCGCGAGCCCTGCGCCGTGCGGAATATCATAGATGCCGCTCAGCTCGTGTTCGATATCATGCGAAGCCCAGTCACCGATCCTGCCTGTGTCCAGAAGATTGTTGTGCGCGATGGTACCCGCCCACATGACATCAGCCCAGGCGTCGTAGTCTGGTTCATCGTTAAAAATGCGCGGTGCCGCGCTGATGACGGTTTTCAAGGTTGCCTCAATCAGCCGATCGGTAAATTCGACAGCGGGAACATTGGTAAAATACCGTTCCATGAGATGAGCCATGATGTCAGCTACACCATAGGCCCGCTGATTTTTCGGCAGGGTGTAGGCGAGAACTGGGTTCAGAATTGAAAAACGCGGATACAGCAGATCGTGGTTGAGCGCTCGCTTTAAAAGCCCGGCCTCATTGGTGATCACGCTGCCCGAACTGGATTCACTGCCGGCGGCAGGAATGGTAAGCACTGTACCCAGCGGCAATGCGGATGAGGGAACCGCTTTTCCCGTGTAGAAATCCCAGACATCTCCCGCATAAGGGACGCCAACCGCGATAGCCTTGGCTGAATCAATGACACTGCCGCCGCCGACCGCGAGAATAAAGCCGATTTTTTCCTTTCGGCACAGCTCGATGCCCGAATTGACAAGACTGAGCACCGGATTTGGCCGCACGCCCCCGAGCTCGGCCCATTCGACACCGGCTGAAGTCAAAGACGCCTTAATTCGATCTAAAAGCCCAGTATTCCGCGCGCTTGCCCCTCCAAAATGGAGTAAAACCTTTTTGGAAAACCTTGCTGTCTCGGCGCCGACTTTTGCTTCGCTGTCGCGTCCAAAGATTATCTTGGTCGGATTCTGATATTCGAAATTATTCATGCTATGCCTCCATCAGGGATTGAGCGAACCAACTTTCAGGTTTTCCGCGTTCCGCGCGCCGAGCCGGGCGCCTTCCCGGACAGCTTCGCGCAAGCTCCCCCCGTTCAGCATGACATGGGCAAGCCCCGCGGTAAAGGAGTCGCCCGACCCGATCGGGTTAATTACCCTCGCTGGTACAATTGGTTCTTCCGCTGGCTGGCCGTCCTCATTGAACCAGATAGACTCTTTGCCCCGGGTCACGACAAGTTCGGTCCCATATAGAATTTTCAGCTCACCAGCAATCGCGGCAATATGAGCGCGGAGAGGCTCTGCCCGCTTTCTGTTATGCTCCAACTCCAGCGGCCAGGTGGCGAGCGCTTCATGGATATTCGGCTTGACAAGGAGCGGACGCCAACGCAGACATGCCAGCAGATCCTGCCCTTTAATATCCAGAATAGCCGGTATGCCGAGCTGAAACGCCCGCTCAGCCATCCGCGGAGCAATTCGATCCGAATACCCTGAAGCCTTTGTTCCGGACACCACAAGCATGGCACAGTTTGGCAGTACCATATCGAACAACCGCATGAAATCAGCTTCGGTGTTGGGCTGGACAGTCTGGGCCTCCTGCACCAGCTCGGTCGCGGTTCCTGCGCTCAGATCTATCACTGTCGTGCAGATTCGAATATCGGATCCCGAATCTACCCAGCGGACATCCAAACCATCCGTCCGGCACATGGCGAGGAACCAGTCCCGATTCTGCCCGCCGGCGTGGGTCAGGTGCACGCAATCCTGACCAAGCTGGGTCAGCACCCGAGTCACGTTCACCCCTTTTCCCGAGGCGTCAACCCGGTATCGCGCGGCTCGATTTACCTGATCAGGCGTGACTGCGTCAAATACCAGCGTATTCTGGATGACAGGATTCAGGCAGACGGCAAGTATCGGTTTCATATGCAACCTCGAAACTCAGATAGACGGTGCGTTGGCGAGCAGGTAATCCTCGGCTTCCTTACTCCACAAACCATCATGCCGGCTCGCAATTTCAGCCAGCTTGGCGAAAAATGGATCAGTTTTCCCTTTTTCGCTAAAATCCGCAATCGCAGTCAGCGGCAGATTTTTGTGCGTATAGATCAGCTTTTTTCCGCCGGGGATTTTATCCAGATTGATGGTCGTTTCAGGCACTGCGTTCAGGCCGCCCACGTGCGTGATCATGACCTCGGGCCGCAAATGGCCCGCCGCCATCATTTCCAAGGACTCTTTGATATCGTCGGTGTTCCCGCCCGATGTCCCGACCAGATGATGCGACTCATAGTGAACATTGTAGAAATTGAGGTTTGCGGAAAAGCTGGGATCAGTGGGGCCCGCGAAAAAATTGAGACAGCCGTCATGTGCCAGCAGTTTGTCCGCCATTTCCACCAGCGGTTTTACCGGTGCGAACACAAACACATCATCGAATTTCCGCCCCTTGTTCAAGCCAACGAGGCAGTCGACAGGATCGGAAATATCTTTAGTGTTGACGTAGATGAGTTCGATGCCGAACCGCGTGGCTTCTTCGACGGTTATCAATGATGCGGCGCGGGAAAGCCGCGATTGATCGATATCGGTCACCACAATTCGCCTCGGTTTGATGCTCCCATGGATCGCGTAATCGATAGCGCCCATTCCCATCGGCCCGACAGAAGCGAGCAAGGCCAGCGAACCGCCGGGGACAATCCCCATGCTATGGACATAGGAGCCCGCCTCGGTATGATATTGCGCGTGATAGGCGCCGACAATGCAGGACATCGGTTCCGACAGCGAGCCCATGAAAAAGGCATCGGCCTTATACTCGAGCAGACAATCCATCTCCATAACTTCCGATGGAATAATGACATAGGTGGCATCGCCGCCGATATGCCGATACGAATACCCCGGCGCCCAGAGGGTCCCCTGATAGTTCAAAGCCGGCTGAATCGCGAACTTCTGACCTTCCTTGAATTTTCCCGCCCACTTGGCGCCGACTTTGACCAGCCTGCCGCAAAACTCATGCCCGATTATGACAGGCTCCTTTGCAAGTGGAGCCCGGACCCGCTTGTGCGCATCACCCTGCATCGCCAGCTTGTGACTGGACATGCAGATCGAGTCCGAGACAATCTCAGCCAGAATTTCATCATCGCCAATTTCTGGCAGATCGAATTCCTCAAGCCGCAAATCATTAACTCCGTAAATCCTGACTGCTTTCGTTTTCATGGTGTGCCTCCCTGGGCTTTTTGACGGGCGAGCTGGTCGAGCCAGATTCGCCGATATTTTTTAAAACCTGACAATCCTGCCATTGGAAGGACTGGTTCTTTTTCATAGTGAATCAGCGGCGCCAGAGCGTCGGGTGTTTTGCCGGAAACGGCGGACATCGCGGTGAGCGCCGCTCCATACGATGTCGCTTCCTTCATGTCGGTCAGGAAAATTCGGTTTTGTGGCAAGGCGCCCGCCAGCAGAACAGCATACTGCGTGTTGTTTCTGAAGCTGCCTTCGATAAAAACACTTTCTCCCGCGCTGAGCCCCGCACGTTCCAGGGCAACCAGCGTTTGCAGAACCAGCGAAAGATTCAGAACCGCTTCTGCCCTTTGCGCATTCATGATGAATTCAGGATGCGCCATGCCCCGAGCAATGTCCGCTTGTGAGAAAAATCTGCCATGCTCCACGGCTCCGGCGATTGAGCCCGGGAACTGACCCGATCCCGGAACGATTTCCGGGAGGATAAATTCCGTGGCATCCTCGATGACAGACTGTAATACAGAGAACGAATCGGCGGCCAATCGGGACTGCCGATATGCCGATGCCAGCTCCGACCAGACTTCATATTCCCTGCCGCCAAGGAATATAGCTGTCTTGACCGGCGTGTTGTACGCTGAACGGTTAAAGAAGACAACCTTCCCCAGCTCTTCCGGTGCAAAACCGTACGATTGCTGCGGATGCATCAGCACACACCAGGTGCCCGTTGAATCAACGACAAAATCCTGTTTTTCTTCCTTTATAATATACGGAAGGAGAGAAGCGTTCGAATCATGGATCCCCATAGTCACCAGGGTGTTCGGGGACAAGCCAGTCTGTCGGGCAATTTCTGGCTTCAGGGTTCCCAGCGTTTCCCAGGATGTGCGGATTGGCGCGGGGAGCTTTCCGGCAAGGCTGAGTTTTTCAGCGACGATCGAATAGTTCGATTTTTTCCAGTCGAACAGGTAGGTATGACAGCCGATGTAGGTCCCTTCCGCGCCCGCACGCCCCGTCAGGCGCATGCCCCAATACTGGGGATAAGCCAAGACCAGTTCAGCACACGAAAATTCAGCAGGAAAACGCTCCTTGAGAAAAAACAAGCCCTTTGCCGGATTGATGAGAGCTGAAAAATCCGGTGTGCCTGTCACTTCCTGCAAGGTCCTGGGGTCTCCCGCGAGCGAGTAAAACCGCGCGTGAAAATCGGGGCCGGGCTCATGGGTGTAATACACACAAGGGGCAACAGGATTCCCTTCAGCGTCGGTGCAGACAAAGGTAGCCCCGTGCGTGCAGACGGCAATGGCTTCAATATTATAGGATGTAGAAAAACCAGCCAATGCCGCGAGAAACCACGATTCCATGCCCGCCAGGTCGTGAGTTTCCAGCCCTTCCACCATAACAGGCTCAAAACCGCGCTTCTCCATTGCGAGGAGGTTCAGTTGTTCGTCCCACAGAGAAATTTTCTTGTTGGTCATGCCAATATCGATGACCGCGACAGCTTTCCGCATTTCTGCCTCCAAGCGCTTACCTCAGCATGACCTGACCGCCCGTGACCGGCAGGGCCTGTCCGGTTTCGTATTCCTGTTCCACCAGATAATACAGCGCGCGCATGACATCCTTGCCGCTGGTACCGCGCTTCATCGGAACTTTGGCCTCATAAAAGGCGCGGACATCGGCGATGGACGCGGCTCCCGGCACTTTTCCTGAATTGAGATACTGGACGAAAAGCCCATTTTTCGGATCCGACCAGAGCGGCCCGTCGAAAAAATTTCCAGGGCAGATCGCATTGACTTTGATGGAGTATTCGATCAGCTCCAGCGCATAGCTCTGAACAAGCCCGATGCCGCCGAATTTGGAACCCGCGTAGGCGCCATTTTTATTCGAGCCCTCAAGCCCGGATTTTGAATTGATCTGGATAATGTCGGTCATCCAGCGCGGTGCAGTACGATACTGCCTTCTCAGCAGTTGACCGCCGTGCTTGGCAATCAGGAAAAAACCCAGATAGTTCACATCGGTGACAAAGCGGAAACTCTTCTCATCCTGTTCCAGCACCGACCCTGCTTTCAGCACCCCGGCATTTGAAACGATCAAATCGAGCCCGCCAGTCTGGTCAGCGATTGCCCTGAACATGGCGGCAACCGATGCTTCATCGGTAACATTGACGGCAATCGGAAAGGCCGGCCCCGGCAAGCCCTTGTCACGGTGTGTTTGATGTTCCGAATTGATGGCGTACGCAAGCTTCGTAGCACCATCGAGATTCATATCGGCGATGAACACATAGGCACCGGAAGCGGCAAGCCCCCTGACAATTTCCTCGCCAAAACCCTGGGCTCCGCCTGTCACCACTGCGACTTTCCCCGCGACCACCTTTTCTCGGCCGCTTGCTGAATTGGGATTGGCTTGGTTCGGCAGGGCATCTGACTCGGGGAACCAGACCTGGAAGCTCAGCGAGGCTGAATTCCCTTCTAATACGAGGGAAAGCCCTGATTCAGTGTTTCCAATCTTGTGCTTTTCCCTGCTGAACTCTTCCGCGAGAATGGCAGCGGCGCACTTTTCATCGAACCCCTCGTCCTCAAAAAACCACTCAGGCACCGCGAACAGCAAACGCGCTCTATTGCCGGCACCGGAGCCAGCGCTCTCATCTGGCTCCCTGACAGAAACCACAACCGGCACCGAATATTCGTTCAGAAAAAGCCCCCTCGCCAAAGGCGCCAGCCGCGCTCCCGCTTTTCGGATACTTTCTGAATTCATGCTTCATACCTTCCTTTTTCAAATGCCGCAAGAACTGCGGAGACATTGCGATGTGCGCGCACCATATCCCTGCCGCACCGCGCGTACATTGCCAGACGCTCGTCAAGCGGCAAGCTCCCATAGCGATTCAAGGTCGAAAAGAGTCCGGCTGAGGGCTCGATGCCGGCAAGCGCCTCATGCGCCACCAGTGCCCAGGTAGCCGTGTTGAGATGCGAAAATTCGGGCAGCCTGAGTTCAGGGCAATTGAACGATTGCCGAGGCTGATTGATATCGACGCCTGAAATTTCCATAAAGCCATGACGTGCGCACATCTCTCTGACCCGCGCCAGCTGAGCCTGTGAGTTTCGCGGCGGCATATAGGTTATCGAGGGAAATCCAATCTGCTTCAGCACATCAAAAAGCTCCGGCAAAAAATCATCCTCAAATTTTTCTGCCTTCTTGTCACCCGTCGGCGACTCATGCACATCCCCCAGATAGGCATAGGCTGGAATTGCGCCAATTTCAAGCGCGAATTCCACCGCCTCACGGGCTGTCACGCACTCGTCAGAGGGCTGGATGAAAATCGATGGCAGAAATTCGGCTTTGAGCGCCCCGAGCAGGTCGTATTCGAGATAGGGATTATCCTTGTCGGCAAGGCGCTCACGGGTTTTAGCATCGAGCTGAAGATTCAGCGCCTTTTGCAGATTCAGAACGAATGCAAGGCCTTTGCCGAAGGCTTCAATCAGCACCTTGCTGCAGGCAGCCAGCAAATGCCGTTCTGTTATGCTTCCGCCCTGGTCATAGCAGGAAATGCCCCGCACATCGCGGTCAAAATCGATGCCGGCTACACCTGCCGCCGAGAGCGCCGAGTTTGCAGCCTCCGTCATTTTCCGCGTCCGCTCAAGCCTGCGCTCGCGGATTGGTTTGAGAAAGGCCCGAACCCTGTCCCGAGCCGGTGCCGGCACGCCCTGCACCGTCATATAGAGGATTCCAGCGGAATCGGGATTATTCAGCTTCCGCAAGGCAAGATCACCCCAGGTTTCGCCCAGAAAAACCCGTATTTCAAAGCCCGTCACCGACCCCAAGCCCAAGAGCTGGCAGGCTTCTGTCATTTCTGCCGCGGCCTCCAGCGAGTCATGGTCCACCGAGCCGGCAACCGTCAGACCAGCCTGACGCGCCCGGTATGCCGCTGCTGTTGGAGTATAGGGGCTGAAACTGTAGCAGGTGTGGATATGGTTGTTGGATTCTTCCGCTTCAGCCGGCCCGGCCGCTCCCGCAAGCGGGGCAAGCTTTTCAGCCCTGATTTTTGCCTTGAGCGCTTCCAGCCGCATTTCTGACGGTATCGAACGATCGTTCAGACTATCCATGACTGTTTTCACACCCCCAGACGAGCCCGTCGGAGCAATTCGCCTTCAGTCTGCACCGTCGATACGACATGACCTGCAAGCGGTACAATTCTTTCATGGATTGTATCAAGAATCCACGCTTTCTGTGGAAAGTACAGGCTTTCCATTTCGGCAGCCGGCGTAATCCAGTTGCGGGAACCGACAACGGCGACCGGTGCATCGAGATGATCAAAGGCGAGCGTCTGCACATGCGACGCCACCGTGTGGAGGAAATTGGCACGTTCCACCGCGTCCGAAGCGAGCATCAGACGGCCGGTTTTTCGAACTGAATCCAGCAAGACATCATAGTCCAGCGGTGCGACAAATCGAAGATCGATGACTTCAGCCGACAGGCCGTAGCGCGCTTCAAGTTCTTGCGCTGCGTCCATCGCCCGGTACAGGGTCGCTCCCAGCGTCGCGATAGTCAGGTCAGTCCCCTTTCTCCGTATTGCGGGCTGCCCTTCCGGCACTTCATAATACCCCTCAGGCACGCCGCCGGGTTCAAACTGCTCGCCAATATCGTACAGAAGCTGGCTTTCCAGGAAAATGACCGGATCGGTGCCGCGAAGCGCCAGGTTGAGCATCCCCTTGGCATCGTAGGGGGTGGCGGGGAAATACACTTTCAGACCGGGAATATGGGCAGCCAGCGCCGACCAGTCCTGGCTGTGCTGGGCGCCATACTTGTTTCCAACGGAAACCCGCACGACCAGCGGCATTTTCAGAAGACCGGCGGACATGGACTGCCACTTGGACGCCTGATTGAAAATTTCATCGCCCGCGCGGCCGAGGAAGTCGCAATACATCAGTTCGACCACCGCCCTGCCGCCAGACAGCGCGTATCCGACACCCGCGCCGACAATCGCTCCCTCAGAAATGGAGCTGTTGAAAAGCCTCGGATAGGGAAGCGCTTCGGTCAGGCCGCGATAGACGGCAAAAGCCCCGCCCCAATCCCGGTTTTCTTCCCCCCATGCCGCCATGGTCGGATCCGTGGCAAAGCCATGGAGCATGGCTTCGAACAGGCCATCCCGGAACTGGTACATCTTATTCTTGGAAACCGGCTTGCCCTCGGCATCAAAAGCTTTCCTGATTTTTCCTGCTATTGATTTTACCCGCGGATTATCCGCGAGTGTTCCGACAATTTCGGGCTGGCGCGAATCCAGTGCTTCGGCCTTCCCGTTGGAATACATGACCGACTCGATAAACTGCCCGGTCACGCGGGGGCATTCGGCTTCGTTGGTGGCCAGCTTCAGCACCTTGACCAGACGCTCATCCAGTTCGGCCCGCATTGCTTCAAAATCCTGCCGGCCCAGGACCCTGTTTTCTTCCAGATACCGCGCAAAGTCCTCAATCGGATCGGCTTTCTGCCATAGTTCGATTTCTTCCTTGGTGCGATAACTTGAGGCATCTGAGGGCGAGTGGCCGGAAATCCGGTAGGTGACCGTGTCGAGCAGAACCGGACCTCGGCCTTCCAGCAGAATTTTCTTCTTTCGGCTGACCGCGTCTGCCACTGCCAACGGGTCATTGCCATCGACACGCTCAGCATGCATGGCTTCTTCATTGACGCCGGCCCCGACGCGGGCAAGGACACCGTAGCCCATGGTCTCGCCGGCTGTCTGACCGCCCATGCCGTAAAAGTTGTTGAAAAAATTGAACAATATCGGCGGAGCTCCGCCCGCCGACTCCGGCCACAAAGTTCGATATTGATCCATCGAGGCCAGCATCATCGCTTCCCACACAGGGCCGCAGCCCATTGCGGCATCACCGATGTTGGAAATGACGATTCCCGGTTTTCTATTGATTCGCTTGAAGAGCGCTGCGCCGGTCGCGATATCGGCCGAACCGCCGACTATCGCGTTATTCGGCATCGAGCCGAAGGGAGTGAAAAAGGCGTGCATCGAGCCGCCCAATCCCCGGTTGAAGCCTGCCTTGCGCGCAAAAATCTCGGCGAGCGTTCCAAACAAAATAAAATTCTCGGCAAGCTCCGCCGTGTCGCGATACCCGGCTTTTTCAGCATAGGACAGGGTTTCTCCGTCGAGGAAGCCGCGCATGATGGCTTCCAGGCTGGCCTGCGGGAGTTTTCTCGCCGCGGAAAAGCATTTTGCTAAAATTTCGCCGTGACTCCGATGCGAGCCAAAAATGAAATCATCAGGGTCCAGCGCCGCAGCCTGGCCGACAACCGCCGCCTCCTGGCCAATGGACAGGTGCGCCGGTCCCTTATGATTGTATTCAACACCGTTCCAGGCGCCTGTTGTCTTGATTGAATTCAGCATCGATTCGAATTCGCGGATTGCCAGCATATCATGGAGCATGGCTTTAAGGCCGTCTTCGCCAAAAATCCTAGCTTCTTGGGCAAAATTACGCTGATATTGATTCAGCGGAATCGATTTGATTTCCAGAATTCCGCGTTTCCGAACATCCTGAGGATTTACTACAAGTGATTTCGGCATTTCTTTCCTCCTGCCTTGTTACGCGATATCAAAAGTCCAGGCGGCTTCACGAATCCCTTCCGATACCGTGGGGTGCGGGAATACCAACTGGCGGAGATCTTCAATCGTCATTTCTTGTTCCAGCAAGATCGAAGCTCCCCAAATCATTTCGGACGCATACGAGCCGACCACATGCACACCGAGTAGCCGGTGTGTGGTCGGATCAGCAAGCAGTTTCACCGTGCCAGGCGCCGCAAAGCCATTTTCCGCGGCAAAACGCCCCGCAGCTTTGAGCGGTACGATGACCGACAGAGCATGCAGCCCCCTGCGTTCAGCTTCCTGGCTTGTCAGCCCGATGCCCGCCGCTTCCGGAATCGAATACACCGCCCAGGGCACACAATCCCAGCGCATACGTTCGCCGCGCCTGACAGCCTGCTCGCCGTCTGCAATATTCGCGGCGGCAATCTCAGCCATTCGATAGGCCGAATGCGCCAGCAGGCTCCTGCCGGTCACATCGCCCACAGCCCAGACATGGGGCAGATTGGTTCGCATCCGGTCATCCACCGCAACCCCTTTTTGTGAAACATCCAAGCCGGCTTCACGGGCTCCCCAGCCTTCAATCACTGGCTTCCTGCCCACCGCCATCAGCACATAATCGGAAACACTCGTGGCAAGCTCGCCATCCTTCTTCCGATAAAGGACGGTTCCCCCCTCGATTTTCTCAACTGTGCACCCCAGGTTGAACCGCACCGACTTCAGCGCCTTTCTTAATACCGGCGCAGTCTCCCGATCCATGAATGGCACAATTTCATCCAGCATCTCCACCACTTCAACCTGACTGCCGAGCGCCGAAAATAGGCTCGCAAACTCGATACCTATAACGCCGCCCCCGATCACGCAAAGCCGTTCGGGAACCGCCTCGATTCCCAGAAGGCCCGTTGAGTCGAGCACCTGGGGATTGCCCTGACTGCCCGGAATTGGCGGCATGACCGGAACCGAGCCTGTTGCGATGATAATGTCCTCCGCGCTCAGGACACGGCCATCGACTTCCACCGCGCGCCCGCTTGCCGCAAGCTTCGCTGCGCCATGCACAACCTCTACCCCCAGCTTCTTTTCAGCAAACGCAATGCCGTTCCTGAGTTTTTCAACAACCTCCTGCTTCCAGGCCTGCATCTTCTGCCAGTCACAGCGCACCGATTCGACATGGATCCCGAACCGATCGCCATCCAGCGCGTTATGATAGTGCTTGGCTGAATTCAGCAGGGTCTTGGTCGGAATACAGCCGATATTGAGACAAGTTCCGCCTAGAAATTCCTTTTCCGTCAGGAGGACTTTTTTCCCATGATGGGCAAGGCGCTCCGCAGCAAGATAGCCGCCGGGCCCCCCGCCGATGACAATGACATTGTAATCGCTCATTCGCGCCGCTCCTTTAGTCCTTCAACCCTTCGGCTAGCAGGTATAGGTCGAATTCAGCCAGCACTGCCGACAGGTCTTTCAAAAAGCGAGCTCCATCCGCTCCGTCCACAATCCGGTGATCGATGGTCAGTGAAAGCCCGATTCTCATTTCAGAACCATTCCCTTCAGCCTTGGGCCGCGGCACGATTGAACACAGCCCAAGAATCGCCGTTTCAGGCTCATTCAGAATCGGGGTAAAGCTTTCAATGCCAAAGGCACCCAGATTGGTCAGGGTAAAGGTCGAACCCGACAGAAGGTCGGGTGAAATGGTTCCTTCCACGCAGGCTTTGGCCAGCTGTTTTGACTGCGCTGAAATTTCTTTCAGCGAAAGGCTGTCCGCGTTTCTGATGACAGGCACCATGAGGCCGCGCGGCGTATCCACCGCAAGACCCAGCTGCACATGCCTGAATTTTCTGACTATCTCCGGCAGAGCGTGGGCGTTGAGCGCTGGATGCCTGGGAAGAACCCGGGAAAGCGCAAAGGCGACCATGTCGCCGATCGTGAGGCCGGAGAGTCCCAGGCTCGGCGCTGATTGCTTGAATCGTGCGCGAAGTGCCAGAAGCTGGTCGGCATTCGCACTGGAATTGAGGGTAAGCTGTGCGCTGGATTGGATCGAATGCAGCATCCGGTCTGAAATGATTTTCCGAATTCCCTTGATAGGTTCGTCAGTATAATCGGCCTGCCCGGCAGCGCCGGCACCTGATTCCCGCATCTTTTCAGCCAGACGCGCCACATCTGACGCGAGAAGTCTGCCGCCCAATCCACTGCCTGATTCTCCGCTGAGGGCCGCTCCAATTTCTGGATTGCCGCGTCCCGCCGCGCCCCGCGCGGCCGAGCTGAAACCAGGAGCGTTCTGAAGCACGGCGCTGACATCCCGTTCCAGAATCCTTCCATGCGGCCCGCTTCCCAGAATGCCATCGAGGCTGATCATTCCCTTCTCGGCGAGTTTCCGCGCCCGCGGGCTGGCAGCAACCATGTCAGCAGGATTGTTCTCTGCGGCAGATCCTGTCGGAGATACCGAAGCACGATTTTGAGCTTCAGGCTCTTGATCATGCGCCGCTTTGACGCTGTCCGCCGCTGAATCTGCCGCCCCTGCCGCGGCATCATACTGTTCCCCCGGCTCCCCGATAACCGCAATCGGCGCTAGGACCGGCACATCATCACCCTCAGCGTGCAAACGCTTGAGCAGAACACCGCTCGCTCCCGCCGGAACATCCATGGTCGCCTTATCCGTTTCAATTTCGCACAAAACATCGTCCTGCGCGATTCGCTGGCCTTCTTCAAAATGCCACTTCACAATGATGCTCGATTCGACCGTATTGCCGAGTTTGGGCATTACAACACTATGCGCCATTACAGACCCTCCTATGCCAACCTGAAACGAATCGACTGCTCCGACATCCGCTGCCTTGCCGCTGAATCGAGCCGCTCATCGGTAATGATTCCATCGACCTCTGACAAGGGCAAAACGCTCACAAAGCCCGTCTTGCCATATTTGGACGAGTCAGCCACAAGCCAGGTCTCGTCCGCCTGGTTCCGCATCGCTTTGACAATTTCCGCACCTTCCACCAGCTGCGTCGTCATGCCCCGCTCCAGACTGAAACCATCCGTCCCCACAAACGCGAGCCTGACATTGAAATCCGCAATCGCCCGCAGCGCCACCGGCCCGACCAGCGATTCCGTCTCTTTCCGGAAAATCCCGCCGGTCAGAATGATATTAAGCGCCGGATTCAGCCGTGCGTATGAAAAAACCAAGGTGGAATTGGTGACAATCTGAACCCCGCGCCGCCCGGTCAGATACCGCACAATCAAGGCTGTCGTCGTGCCCGCCTCGATCATGATCCGATCGCCATCCTGGACAGCTTCCGCCGCCGCCCGTGCAATTCGATTTTTTTCTTCCATATTGAGGCGCTGGCGTTCCAGAATGTCTTTATGAAACGATGGATAGGCGCCGCCCCTCGTCCGGTAGATAAAACCCTTTTCTTCAAGGCTTTTCAAATCAGATCGAATTGTCACTTCCGAGACACCGAGGGTCTTTGACAGCGCGGACACAGCCAGAGTTCCTTCCCGCGCGAGCATGTCCAGAATAAGAGATTCTCGTTCGGTCAGCTCAAGATTCAATGCCGCCTCCATCAATTCGAATTGCAATCGTCACGCGGCCTTGTGGACTGGCCGGTTCGATTCTATTTCGAATTACTTTCGAAAAACCTTCGAAATACTTTCGATTAGTTTAAGTATAGGCAAATCCAAGATGGCTTGCAAGTGCAAAAATCTAAAAAAGCATATATCCAGCGCAGAAAATCTGTCTTATACTCTTGGGTATGACGAAAAAAACCCTGATTGTCTGGGGTGCCGTGCTTAGTCTGTGTCTCATCATTTTTTTCGGCATTCACTATGCATACCGACTGCCTGAGGGAGCAGTGCAGGTTCAAACCGGGCAGGCAGTCACCATGCCCTCCGGAAAAACAATCGACGTCTCTGGCGAATGGTACATTGGCGGCATTAAAACCCCTGACTTTCAGCCAGGAGTCTATTCGGTCAGGATGAATGTGCCGCTTTCAGAGCCTCACGGGGGTGCAGAAAGCCGGGAGGATTACATCCTGGTGTTTCCTTCGGTCGATGGCAACTCGCTCCGGGTTTTCTTCAACGGGCACTATATCGGCAGCCAAGGTGATTTTGCGCAGGGAAATTCCAACATCTGGTATGCAGCCAAATTCTTCACAGTTCCTGCGGCAATCGTGTCCGCGGAAAACACCATTGCCGCGGAAATCAGGGGAGTCTATGAAGCGGGAATTTCTCGGCTGCCCTACCTTATCCAGAAATCAGAAAGCCCGTCCTCTCTCTCGTGGCTCTCTTTTTCTACCCGCGGGCTGGTTGTTATCCTTGCCGGCGCGATTATAATTCTGGGCTTCATTTTGATTTTCATGGGCTTCGGCATGTACCCGCAGAACAATTCGCGGCTGATCCTGGGCATCGCTTGTTTTCTGACCGCGCTCTTTCTCACCGATTTCATGAATCTGGAATATCTTCCAGTGTCTTTGCTTGCCTTCAAGAAAATGGTTGTGATCGCGCGGCATCTCGCAGCTATCACATTTTTCATTGGCTTTTTAAAACTGCTTGAACACCCCTCAGACATTTTCATCAGAATTTTTGTCGTGATTCAGATTGCCTGCTCTGCAATCCTGCTCTATCCGTCTGAAGTCCATTTGCTTAAACAGTTTTACACCGTAACCTATCTGACCATACTGCCTTTGCCGCTTTACTTGCTGTATTTTTTATTCCACAAGCGCTTGCAAAAAAAGGAATATTCCATACTTCTGGCTGGTGTTATTTTCGCAATGCTGACCGCGATTCGCGATGTCGCCATTCCCCTCATCAATCCCGGAGCCCTCTATTTTTCCCATTTTGGTTTCATGATTCTCATCATTTCGGCTGCCTGGTTTATTGTGAACGATGATATCCAGCACTTCCGCCTCCTCATCCAGGAAAAGACCAGATCTGAACAATACCGGCATGAGAGCCTTCATGACCCGCTCACGGGTGCCTATAATCGCTCAATGCTGGAACAGGCGCAACGCGATTTACCTTCCGATTTTTCACTCATCCTGATAGACATCGACAACCTGAAAGAAATCAACGATAGTTATGGGCATCTAGCGGGGGATTACGCGCTCCGCAATCTTGTTTCCCGGATACAGAACCTGATCCGGCATGACGATCTGACCATCAGATATGGCGGCGACGAATTTCTTGTCATCCTGCCGCACTGTCCTTCTGAGAGGCTTGCATCGATTGTGGAGAATTTCGCCGCTGAGTTTTCACGTTCAGAGGTAGCTTTACAGGATGGACAGATATTCACCTATTCAGTCAGTCTTGGCAGTATGTGCGTCATGTCATCCAACAGATCCTGCTCAGACAGTTTTGAAGACGCGCTTGTCCGCGCCGATGAAAAAATGTACGAGAACAAACGCCTTAAAAAAAGCAACTCCAGGATAGCGCTGGATCAGGCGTGATACAGTTCCTGCTTTATGAATTTCCTGTACTGGCTTCCAACTTCCATCAACTGCCGCACTTCCAGCTTCATCGATTCGGTAAATTTTCCGGCATCTGCCCGTCGTGATATGAGATTGAAGGGAATGCCTTCCATTTGCAGTGCATACATGGCGTTGACAGGATACAGCTGATATTCAATCACCGAAGCGAGCCCGATAAAGTTCTGCAGTTTCTCGGCAAGCTCCGGATCCGCTTCCCAGTTTTTGCAGAGCCACACATATAAATCGGCATGAAAGTTCGTCATGATGCCCGAATACCCTGCCGCACCAGCCCGCAGAGAATCAAGCAAGGTCGCTGCATTGGCGTTGAACAGCTTGAACCCGGAACCTGCAGCTGCCGCTACCTTCGCGCGTATATCAGCCATCCGGCAGCTGGTGTCTTTCAGAAAACCGAAGCGGCCGGTCGCGACAAGATGACTGATGAGATCGGCATTCAGAAGCCGCTTGTACGGAGCGGGGCATTCATAAAAACCAAGCAGAACATCCCGGTCAAAATTTTTCAGAAAGATATCCAGATTCTTTTTAAAGACATCATCGCTCTCATGCTTGCGCACAAAGCGATTCGTTACCAGGATAACCGCGTCCGCGCCGGTATCAGCCATCATTTTGGCTTCATCGATCTGATCGGCCAGCGTGTCAGAAACATGCCCTGATGCGATGACCGGCACCCGCCCATCAGCAAATCTGATGCAGGCTTTTGCCAGCTCAAGCCGCTCGCGGAGGCTCAAATGAAACATCTCACTGGATTGGCAAACCGCGAACAGACCGGCAACGCCCTTCTCGATATACCAGTCGATCAATTTTTCCAGCGTTTCATAGGCAATAGTTCCATCCGCGTTATACGGCGTAATCATGGTCGGCCATACGCCATTCTGAATATTTTTCATCCTTTTCTCCCGGATTTCCATCTCGGAAATCGCTTATTTGAATCCCGCAAGCCTGGGAATAAACAGCACAAAGTCAGGAATATACGTTATTAGAAAGAGAACGACAACAATAACAGCAATCATCGGCAGAATTTCCTTGATCACCTTTTTAAGCGGTGTTCCTGATATACCTGCAACAACAAAGAGCAGCATTCCGTACGGCGGCGTCGACAGACCGATCATCATGTTCAGGACAATGACAACACCGAAATGCACCAGATTGATTCCCAGCGCATTGATGAGCGGAATCACGATGGGGATAAAGACAAGCGTAATCGCCATGGTGTCGATGAACATGCCGAGAATCAGGAACAGAACATTGATGAGCAGCAGCATGATGTATTTATTATTGGTCATACCCAGCAGCAACGAAGCTACGAGATTCGGGATCTTTTCAATCGTCACAATGTAGGAAAACGCATAGGCACAACCCACCAGCAGGGAGAGCGTCCCTGTCGTCTTCACCGTATTGATCAGCACATTCTTGAAATCGTTCCATTTGAATGCGCGATAGAAAAATATGGAAACCAGCAGCGCGTAAAATGCGGCGAGCGCGCCAGCTTCAGTCGGCGTTACAATACCGCTGTAGATTCCCCCCAGCAGGACTACGACTGAAAACAAAGCGGGGATGGATTTCAATGTCAGCACAATAAATTCGCGGAACGGCAGTTTGTTGCCTTCAGGATAATTCCGCTTTCGCGCGATCACCGCAGTATACAGCATCAGCGCGGCGCCTATCAGAAGCCCTGGAATGATTCCTCCCAAAAAAAGGGAGCCAATTGAAGCGCCCGACAGCATGGCATAGAAAATCATCGGTATGCTTGGAGGTATTATCGGGCCGATGGTCGCCGAAGCCGCAGTAATGGCGCAGGTGTAGCCATCATCATAGCCGTTTTCTTTCATGGCTTTTATTTCCATGCTTCCAAGCCCCGACGCGTCAGCCAGCGCGGATCCGGTCATGCCGGAAAAAATGATGGAAGCAATAACATTGACATGCCCGAGCGCGCCTTTCTTTTTGCCGACTAACGCGTTGGCAAACGAAAAAATCATGCTGGTCACTTTTCCTGAATTCATGATTTCGGCCATGAAAACAAAGAGCGGAACCGCTATCAGAATAAAGCTCGAATTCATATTGGTGAGAAACTGCGTCGCAACCATATCGAGAGAAGCAGCCGGGTGCTTAGAAATCGCGAAATAGAAAACACTCGAAACCATCATGCCGATGCCAATCGGCATGCGCAGCAAAAATACCGCGATGAAGGTCAGAAAAAATACTATCAAAGCCACATTCATTGTTCCCCTCCACCCGCCGGTTTTTTCAAATCTTTAACAATATCGATAACCACCCGCACGATCATGTCGGTCAGAAATATTATGAAGGGGAAATATGCCCAGTTCATCGGTATGCGAAGCGCGTCGGATTTTTTGTACGCCATAAACTGCACATATTCCCAGGATGGGACATAGACAATAATGAGCGCAGCGGCCATCAGCAAATTCCCCGCGAGCCTCATCCAGCGCTGGGTTTCGGGCTTTGCGGAATCATATACCATGGAAAAAGCCACGTGGGAATTTGTGCGTTTGGCATACAAACCTCCCAGCAGGGCTGTCCAGACAAAGCACATGAGGCTCAGCTCTTCAGGCCATATCAGCGGCTTGAAAAAATATCGTGCCACAATCTGCGTCATAAAGGAAACAAAAAGAACCACAAATGTCGCAATCGGAATATACAGCTCAATCAGATTGACAAAAAACATCCCCGCTTTTTTCAGGGACGATTGTTCCCGCATGGCAACCTCCGGAAAAAATCGGTGCGGGCTGAAACAAGCCCGCACCATCATTGCAATTGCTTTACTTATTTTATCTTCTGGATTTCATCATAAAGATCGAGATCCCATGCTTTTGAGATATCCTTGCTCTCAGTCAGGTAAGAGTTCTTGGCATAGGCAGCGAAAGCCGCACGGTCAGGATTCTCGATGACGACAATTCCTTCAGAACGGAAGAAGTCAAGAATATTCTTCTCGTTGTCAAGATTCGTTTTATCGCAAAATTCCCGGGCTTTGTTGGCGGCGGCGAGCACCCATCCCTGCTGTTCTTTTGTCAGGCTCTTCCACTTCTTTTCATTCATTGAAGGCCAGGTTGAATCAACCACATGGTTGGTCAGAACAATGTATTTTGTCACTTCATAGAATTTTGCGTTCTTGTCGGTAGGAAGGGGATTGTCCTGCCCGTCAACAGCGCCGGTCTTCAGGCCCATGTACACTTCGTTGAAAGCCATCGGCGTGGGATTCGCGCCGAGCGCCTTGCCCATGGCAATCCAGGTCGGGCTGTTGGGAACCCTGAGTTTGACGTTTTTCATCTGCTCTGGCTTGGTGACGGGTCCAACCTTCGCGGTGAGATTGAGCTGGCGGGTTCCAAGATAGTAGGCAGTCAGCGGCCTGATTCCTGTCTTTGCCGCGACTTCTTCAAAAATCTTCTGGCCAATCGGTCCGTTGAAGGTTTTTGTCATCTGGTCATAGCTCTGGAACGTATAGGCCGCTCCAAACATTGAAAGATAGGGGATAAATTCAGCGAGCCACTGCGCTGAAGTGTAGACCATATCTACCGTTCCCTTCCGGATCGCATCCTGCTCGGCCTGCTGCGTAAAGAGCTGGCCCGAGTGATACACATCCACATGAATCTGCCCGCCTGAAAGTTTTTCAACCTCATCCTTGAAGACGAACATTGCCTGCGTGTGCGCGTCTCCGGGTACGCTTACCGAGGTAAATACCAGATTGACCTTGTTCTGCGCAAACACGGCTGGCGTCGCGATCATCAATACCGCGAGCACGAGCAAAAAGAATTTTTTCATACCTGCCTCCCATACAATATTTCTGGCCGGCCATACGCCGGCAAACAGTTCAAAACTTGGCCGCGGCTGCTGAAACAGCTGCAGTATCAGCGCCGCAATGACTGCGGTTCGCCCCGCCAGCCCAGCCGCCTGCTGATTTCCAGCCCGGCTGCGACAACCTCAGGCGCCATCTCCAGAATCCGCTCCATCGTATTCCGCTCTGCGGGCCCGGACAGACTCAATGCGGCAAAAACACTCCCCTGGCTGTTGAAAATCGGCGCACCGACACACCGCAGATGCTCCTCATGCTCCATATTGTCGATGGCAAAGCCCTGCTTTCTAATGGTGTCAACTTCCGCCGCCAGCCGTTCCGGACTCGCAATAGTTGCCGCGGTAAATACCGGCAACCCCTTTTCCGCCACGATTTTTCGGATCTCGTCGTCGGGAAGAAAAGCGAGGATGGCCTTCCCTACCGAAGTGCAGTGCAGCGGCGCTCTGACACCGATGACCGAATACGTCCGCAGTCGCCGCCGCGACTCGATGCAGTCGATATAGAGCACTTCATAGTTATCCAGCACGGTCAGATGCACCGTTTCATCGAATTTCACGTTGAGTCCCTGCAGAAACGGCGCGGCTATGCGGCAAATATCAAGGCCCGTTTGCGCGCAATTACCCAATTCTATGAGTTTTACTCCCAGACTGTATTTTCCGGTTTGCATATTTTTTTCAACGATTTTTTCAATGACCAAGGTTTCGAGAATTGAGTAGACACTGCTTTTCGGCAAGCCCAGATTTCTTGCAAGATCAGATACCCCCTGCGGCTGGCTCTCACTCAGCGCATCAAGAATCTGCAATGCTTTTGCGACGGTGTTGACCATCGGCTGACTCCATTACCTGCTGTTTTAATGTTATATCGTTCATATATATGAACATCGTTCCAGTATATAAACATTGTCGTTCAGCTTTTACGATTTGTCAAGGACGATTTTATAAGCAGCCCAATAAAGCTTTCGCTCAAGCCCGAATTAAAAAAAAGCCGCGGCGCAAAGGCCGCGGCTTTTAAGCCTAAGCTTCAGGTGCATGAATAAATCAGAGGCACAAGCGGATTATTCCGGCTTGTGGTACAGGAAGCAGGCTACCTGGTGGCCTTCCTCGGTTGTCTTGAGCTGGGGCCTGCAGGTTTTGCAGACATCCATGCGTTTCTGGCAGCGATCATAGAAGTAGCACCCGGGTCGCTGTTTATCGGGAGAGGGCACATCGCCGGTCAGGATAATGCGCTGGCGCCGGGCTTCAATTTTGGGGTCAGGAATCGGCGCGGCGGACAGCAATGCCTGGGTGTAAGGATGCAAGGGATTTTTGTACAGGTCTTTGGAGCCTGAAATTTCCACAATAACACCCAGATACATGACAGCCACCCGGTCAGAGATGTATTGAATGACCGCCAGATCATGCGCGATGAAAAGGTAGGTGAGGCCGAACTCCTGCTGGAGATCTTTGAAAAGATTCAGAATTTGGGACTGGATGGATACGTCCAGAGCTGAAACCGGCTCATCGCAAAGCATAAGTTCAGGATTGAGGGCCAGGGCTCTCGCGATGCCGATGCGCTGGCGCTGGCCGCCTGAAAATTCGTGCGGATAGCGATTTTTGAAAAACCTCGACAAGCCGACTTTTTCCATTAGGTGCTCTACCCGGTCATTTCGCTCATCATTGCTGATATCGAGCAGGCCGCGCTTCTGGAAAATGCGCATGGGCTCTGCGATAATGTCACCGGCAGTCATACGCGGATTGAGCGAAGCATAGGGGTCCTGGAACACCATCTGCATATTTTTGCGGGCTGCCAGCAGGTCATGCGGGGCCATCTTGGTAAGGTCTTTGCCTTTCAGAATCACTTCGCCGGCGGTTGGCTTATACAGCTGAGCAACAGCTCGGACAGTTGTGGACTTCCCGCAGCCGGACTCACCGACCAGCCCCAGGGTTTCTCCTCGCTTGATGGAGAAATCGACACCGTCAACGGCATAGATAAAACCGCGGTTTTTAGCCAGAAGGCTTTTCCCGATGGGAAAATGCATTTTAAGACCGCGCACCTCGAGTAGGGTATCGTGTTCACTCATTTGGTTTCCTCCGCATAGAGCCAGCACGAAACAGCGCGGCCGTTTTCAAAGCCGGTAACCGGCGGATACTTTTTCCTGCAGATATCTTTCGCCTTCTCACAGCGCGGATAGAACGGGCAGCAGTCCGGCAGGTCTATGACATTGGGCGGCTGTCCGGGAATGGAATACAGCCGATCCGCGTTTTCCTTGTCCAGCCTCGGTACCGAACGAATAAGGCCCTGGGTGTAGGGATGCTTCGGGTCTTCAAAGATATCATCTGTCTTGCCGCGCTCTACGATTCTTCCTGCATACATAACGCAGAGCGTATCGCACATGCCCGCGACAACGCCGAGCGAATGGGTTATCAGAATAACTGCGGTGCCCAGTCGCTTGGTCAGCTCCTGCATCAGTTCCAGAATCTGTGCCTGAATCGTAACATCGAGGGCGCTGGTCGGCTCATCGGCAATCAGGATTTCCGGATTGCAGGACAAGCCCATGGCTATCATGACGCGCTGGCGCATGCCGCCGGAAAACTGGTGCGGGTACTGGTCAATACGCTTTTCAGGAGCGGGGATGCCCGCCAGCTTCAGCATATCGATGGCCTTCTCTTTGGCAGCCTGCTTGTCCAAGCCCTGATGGAGCACAATCGTCTCGATCATCTGGGTGGAAATTTTCAAAAACGGGTTCAGTGAGGTCATCGGGTCCTGAAAGATCATTGAAATCTTGTTGCCGCGAATCTGGCGAAGTTCGGACGCTGAAATCTTCAGAAGGTCTTTGCCGCTGAACAGCACCTGACCGCCGACAATCTTTCCGGGAGGGTTCGGAATCATGTTGATAATGGAAAGATTGGTCACGCTTTTCCCTGAGCCGGATTCTCCGACAATACCCAGGGTTTCGCCTTTGTGCAAATCAAAACTCACCCCGTCGACGGCTTTTACAACGCCCTCGTCAACGGTGAAATAGGTCTTTAGGTCCCTGACCTGGAGAATAACTTCATCAGTCATGTCGTATTGCTCCTTACTCAGGTTCTGTTCTTGCTCTGCGGATCCAGGGCATCACGGAGACCGTCACCCAGGAAGTTCATGCAGAAGAGGAATAATGTCATTGCCACCGCTGGCGCGAGCAGCTGCCAGGTAAAGAATTCCATGGCACGCACGCCTTCAGAAACCAGAGTTCCCCACGAAGCGTTCGGCGCTGAAACACCCAAGCCAAGGTAGGACAGGAATGACTCGTTCATGATAAAACTCGGCATCAGCAAGGTTGAAAAAACCACGATGACGCCAAGGGTATTGGGCAGGAGGTGCCTGAAAATGATTCGCGGCGTACTCGCTCCCATGGACCTGGCCGCCTCGACAAACTCCGAGTTCTTGAGGCTGATGATCTGACCGCGGACAACACGGGCAATTGTCAGCCAGGAAACCAGCGCGATCGCCACAAAAAGAATGACAAAACTGCCCCGCGCCTTTTCACCGATCATTGCCATGATGATGATAACGATAAGCATGTAGGGCAAGCCGTACATGATATCGACAAAGCGCATGAGCAGGTTATCCAGCCAGCCGCCCACATAGCCTGAAACGGAGCCGATGAGGATACCGACCAAAGCTGCTGTCAAGGTACCGACAATGCCGATCAGGATGGAAATCCGCCCGCCGTAGATAACCCGCGCCAGCATATCGCGGCCAAGGTCATCCGTACCCAGGACGTAGACTTTCTGGTACCCCGGGTTGGTATTCATCTCGGTCTTGACTTTTTCAAGCGCTTCCTTCTGGTAGCCAAGCTCGCGAACCAACGGATTTGAAGAAGACTCGGTGTCGGTTCCATGACCTCCGAAATCCAGCGAGAAGTTCAGATTTGGATCCACTTCCGCTGACTGATCCGCTGTTTCGGTTTCGGTTCCGGGAACCGCGCCGAAATCAAAGCCATAGGATCCCGAAGGGCCATTCGCTGCTTCTTCGGCTTTCTGTTCTTCCAGAGTCCTTTCCAGGTCTGCAATCCGGGCTTCCAGCTTCTTGATCACCAGCTGACCCGCCGGTTTGAAAGACGGCGGCAGGCTGGCATTGCTGATGGTCTGCTCCCGGTAGTCATAGATAATGCCTGCTTTGGTAAGCAGGGGCGCGAAAAGGGTAACAATTATATAAAAGGAAACAATATACAAGCTGATAAGCGCCATTTTGTTCTTTCGGAGCCGCTTCCAGGCATCCGCCCAGAGCGAAACCGGCTTCATGACCTGGTTGAACTCGTTTACCGCCTGCTTTTCTTTCTTTTCACTCATGCAGAACTCCTACTTGTACGAAATGCGCGGATCGAGTAATCCGTAAATCAGGTCAACCACGAGGTTGGCAAAAATGAGAATCACCGAGTAAACGATAACCTCACCCATGATGAGCGTATAATCGCGGTTCAGCGCTGACTGGACAAATGGTCTTCCAATACCGGGAATCAGGAATGTGGTTTCCACAACGACCGAGCCGACGACAATGCCGGAAAACGCTGGCCCCAGATAGGTGACAACGGGCAGAAGAGCGCCTTTCAAAACGTGCTTCCACACCACCATGGACTCTTTCAGGCCTTTGGCGCGGGCAGTTCTGATGTAATCCGAGCGGAGCACTTCAAGAATGCTGGCGCGCGAAAGCCGGGCAATATAGGCAAAGTACGGAAAGGACAGGGTCAGAGCCGGCAGGATGATTGCCTTTATGCCGTGGACCGAAATCCACTGCCCCATAGGCAAGATCTTCCACCGCATACCGACAAACAACTGCAATATAGGTCCCATGACAAACAGCGGTACTGATATACCTATAACAGCAATTGAGACTGCCACATAGTCCGGCCACTTGTTCTGCCTCAGCGCCGAGATTATCCCGACCGCAATACCGGAAACTACCGCAAGAACCAATGAGGTGACGCCAAGCGTCATTGAGACTGGCAGCCCCTTGTCAATGATCTCATTGACTGACAAATCCCGGTACCTGAAAGAAGGGCCGAGATCCCATCTGAGGATATCGCCGAGATACCGCAAATACTGTTTACCAAGCGGTTCATCCATGTGATAGCGCTTGAGAAGGTTCTGGAGGATGAATTCCGGAACATCTTTTTCCCGCGCAAAAGGTCCGCCGGGAGCCAGCCTGATCAGAAAGAAGCTCAAGGTTACAATGACAAAGAGCGTTGGAATCAGGCTCAATGCTCTCCGAATGAAATAACGTGCCATTCGGAACCACTCCTTTTCTCGATGCAGCAGGAACATGACACCACACCCCATCCCTGAATGCGTATCATGAACCGTGCAAAGTGTTTGGGATAATCCAGGACAATGTGAATTGTCCAAGGTGCTTGATTATACGTCAATTTTCAAAATAGCACCAGCACCAATCGAAACAATGTTCGCTTGACCAATCATTTTTCATATTTGTGTTATTTCATATAGTAACAGAAATTCGATTCTATTCATTCATAATAAAAAAGGCTGCCCGGAAAGCGGGCAGCCCGAAGGATGTTCAGCAGTCAGCCCTTATTTTTTGGGGCGGATGAATTTCCAGGGATGGGTATTCATCGGGTTCGGATACCAGCCATCCCACTTGGTGAGGTCAATCATGTTCTGGGTGACATAGAAGTAGATGGGCATAATGGCCATATCTTCATCGATGAGAACCTTTTCAGCGTCGCCGAGAACTTTCATGCGCTCAGCACCGAGGAGTGTTCTGGATTTTTCGATGAGCTCATCATACTTCTTGTTGGAGTACAGACCGTCGTTCTGGGTTCCGCCGGTGACCCACATGTCGGAGAAGGTCGAGGGATCCAGATAGTCGGCAATCCAGCCAGCGCGGGCGATATCGAAGTTGTGGGACTGTGACCTGGTGTCCAGGTAGGTTCCCCACTCCTGGTTCACGAGGTTGACCGTGATGCCAAGATTTTCCTTCCACTGGGACTGGATGAATTCAGCGATGCGCTTGTGGTTGGCGCTGGTGTTGTAGAGGATGGAGAGTGTCGGGAAACCCTTTCCGCCCGGGAATCCAGCTTCGGCAAGCAGTTTGCGTCCCATTTCAGGATTGAAATCAAATCCCTTGGCTGGCGTATAGCCGGTGCTGGGGGGCACAAAAGAATTGGCCGGAACCTGTCCGCCCTTGGTGACGTTTTCGACAAGGGCTTTCTTGTCAAAGGACATTGCCAGTGCCTTGCGGACGCGGGCATCATCCAGCGGTTTGCGGGTTACGTTGAAGATGTAGTAGTAGGTGCCGTATTCGGGAGCGACATGGAAATCCTTGCGGAGCTTGATTTCATTCATGAGCTCGGAAGGAACGGTGTCGATCCAGTCCGCGCCGCCGCTCTTGTAGAGGTTGTAGCCGACATTGACATCATCGTTGGCGAGGAAGGTGACCTTCTGGAGCGCCACATTCTTGGCATCCCAGTATTTCGGGTTCTTTACGACAACGACTCTTTCCTGCGACTTCCACTCTTTCAGAACAAACGGACCGTTGGAAACCCAGTTCTGCGGTTTGACCCAGTCATTGCCGAATTTTTCAATGGCATGCATCGGGACGATGGCAAACGCATAGTGGACTACCATGTCGGGGAAGAAGGGAGTCGGGCCGACAAGCTGAACCTCGAAGGTGTACTTGTCAACTGCACGGATCTTCACCGCTTCGGGACCGGCTTTGCCGGACAGATAGTCCATGCCGCCCGCGATGTAGCTGGCCGGAAGGTCGGCATACTGGAAGGCGTTCTTGGGATCCATCTTGCGGAGCCATGACTTGACAACGGTGTCAGCGGTGATTTCCACACCATCAGACCACGTGGCCTTTCTCAGCTTGAAAGTGATGGTCTTGAAATCTTTGCTGAAGGACCAGCTCTCCGCGATACCGGGAAGCGCGCGGTTAGTCTTGGGGTCAGCGATGGTGAGTCCCTCAAAGAGGGCCATGTAGATTCTGTGTTCCGGCACGCCTTCAACAGCATGCGGATCGAGCGACACAGGTTCAGCGCCATTGACGATGGTGAAATCCTGAGCGCCGAGCGCCACTACCGAGAGAAGCGCGAAAAGGACAAATAAACTCCTTTTCATTAGTACCTCCTATTAAAATGATACTCAATAAACTATATACTCACTCGAACAGGATTGCAAGGAAATTTTCAAACATATTGAAAGAGGTCGGAATATGTTCGTTTTCAACTCGCCAACCAAACTTGTTTTCGGAGAAGGTACTGCTGCCAGCGCTGGTTCCGAGCTTAAAGCGCTCGGGGTTCACAAGGTGCTCTTGGTCACCGGACCGGGCAGGACAGCTTCGCAGGAAACGCTCGCTGGCATTCTTGCTTCAATACGGGAAGCTGGACTGGAATTTGTCCATTACGCGGGAGCCGGTGCGGATCCTGCCACGACCATGGTGGACGAGGGCGCGGCGCTCTATAAAAAGGAAGGCTGTGACGGCATACTGGGATTCGGCGGAGGCAGCCCCATCGACTGTGCCAAGGGTATCGGCGCTTCAATCGGCGAAAACAGGCCGATCCGGGACTTTATCGGAACAGGGCTTGCCTTTACCAGGCCGGTGCCGCCCCTTGTCGCAATACCGACGACAGCTGGAACCGGCACCGAGGTTACCAACGCCGCGGTGTTCACCCTTGTTGACGGACCGAAGAAAGCTAAAAAAGGGACCGCTGGCACCAGTCTTTTCCCCCGAGTCGCACTGGTAGACCCAACCTACCACCTGTCGATGCCGCCGGAACTGACCGCGGCAACCGGGATGGACGCGCTGACCCACGCCGTTGAAGCCTATGTGAGCCGAAACCACAACCCCATTTCGGACTTTTTCTGCCTTGAAGCTATCAAACTGATAGGGCTCAATTTAAAGCGCGCCTGGAAAAACGGCGATGATATGGAAGCCCGCTCGGGCATGGCGCTTGCGTCTACGCTGGCTGGCGTCGGGCTGTCCCAGGCAGGTCTGGGCATGGTTCACGGCTTTGCACACGCTGCCGGAGCGCTCGGCGGGCTGGCACACGGCATGGCTAACGCCATCATTCTGCCTTTTGTCCTCCGCGAATACATTTCCGACGCCAACATGAGGCTTGCAGCTATTGGGAAAGCTTTGACCGGCAGGCAGGCGTCCACCGCCCTCGACGCAGTCTCCGCCATCGCCGAACTTGGCAGTGACATCGGCATCCCGCGCAACCTGAAAAACGCGGGCATCCCTGAATCGCTGCTGCCGGAGCTTTTTAACGACGCGAAAACCTACAAGCGAAGACCGCAGAGCCCTCGCCTTTTTACCGACGAGGAGCTTGAGCGCCTTCTGTATAAAGCCTGGTCGGATTCGATGATTGACTGACCGCCTGGCATTGGAAGCTTGGCATTGGAAGCCTGAAAGCAGCTATCTAATCCTGAGCGTGGATCCCTGAGCCGTCTTGACCACTTCAAGCTGGTTCGGGATCCGATTTCTCAGGCTTGTAACATGGGATATGATCCCGATCGTCCTGCCGCCGCGGATTTTTTCCAGCACATTCATCGCGGTATCCAGCGATTCTTCATCCAGCGAACCAAAACCTTCATCGATAAAAATCGCCTCGAGCGAAACGCCGCCTGAACGCTCCCGGATCATGTCCGAAAGTCCGAGGGCGAGGCTGACCGCGGTAATGAATTTTTCTCCGCCGGAAAGTGTCCCCGTGGACCGGTCCGCGCCAGTCCAGGCGTCTCGCACCTTGAGCCCCAGCCCTATTCTCCCGCGCCCCGCCCGGCTTACGGCGGAGCTCCGGCTCACATCCTGGCTGAGTGTTTCTTCCGGAATGAGGTAGTATCGGCCGTCGCTCATCTCGGACAAGTGCAGCGATGCACGGCTGACGACTTGCCGGAAATATTTCGCAAGTATGAAGAATTTAAATGGCAGCCTTTTGCCCGAGAGTTCCCCCTTGAGCAATGCTGACAGCTCCTCCGCGGTAGAAACATCGGAACGCTTTCCTGCTCTCAGCACTTCAAGCTCGGCGATGCGAGCCATGGAATTTTTCATGGTTTGCAAATATGTCGAATTTTCGAGCAGTCTGGTTTGCGCATTGTCCAATGCTTCCCGGGCTTCGGAAAATTCCTGTTCGAGCTTCGCGATATCCGGCAATGATTCGCCTTCTTGCGGCAAATCATGGGCAAGCGCCTGCGCCAGCGTTTCAGCTTTCGCCAGCGCTTCGCGATACATCCTCGATTTTTCTTCTTCGGTATTTCGCTCAGCCTTGCCCAGTTCAGCCGCGTGAACAGCCTCCAGTGCCGCTGAAAATTCAAGCTCATGTATTGAACCAAGCGCTGAAACTGCGTTATGCGCTTCTATTTCGAGTTTTTCCGCAAGGCGCCATGACAGCGCGTTCTGCAGCACCGAATATTCCGAAGGCTCGCTCAGCCAGGCAAAATGCGGCGTGCTGAATTGAGCGTGCTCTGTCCGCGGGCCGCCTGCTGATGCGGCAAATCCCGCGGAAACAAGAGCGCTGGACAGCTCCGAGAGTTCCAGATTGAATTGCTCGAACACAGCGGCAAGCTCAGTTTTCAACTCCGCATGCCGGTCATATGTCTGCTTTTTGGCCTGGTTCCACGACTGGAAATAGCGCTCGGCTTCTTCTTTTTCCCGGGTATGGCCGGCGATTTTTTCGCGGACAGCCAGCAAATATGGCTCAGGATTTTCCTGTCCCGCTTCTTTTGCAATTTCCGAAAGCCTTGCAGCGTTTGCCGCGACAGCTTTCTCGAGTTCCGCTAATTTTTTCTGCAAAAGATCGAGTTCAGCTCGAATTGTTTCTCGTGCATCGCGAAGCTGTTTTGCCTTTTTTCTCCGGTCTTGCAGGGACACACTGCACTTCTGCGCGTCGGCAAGTTCGGATTTGATTCTTTCAATATCATCGTCAAGCAGATCAATATGCGCAGAAATTTTTTCTTCGCTGAAGAGGTCTTCCAATAATGCTGGAGGCATTGCGAGCTTGGCGCAGGCTGACACAGCGTGAGCGGCCAGTACCGAGAATTTTTTTTCTTTTCCAGCCTTGTCCTCTGTCAGATTGCTGATTGTGGCGCATAACGCGGCTAATTTTGATCGCGAGGCATCAGCTTCTTTTCGCTTCGATGCAAGCTTCAGTTTCAAATCTTCTATGGTCTGCTCAGAATCGCCAGTGTCGGCTGTTTGTGTTGCAGCTGGTGCCGGATGATCGAGGGAACCGCATACGGGACAGGGTTTTCCCGCTTCCAGCTGCAAAGCCAGATGTTCGGCTTCTGAATGGAGCAAGCCTGCTTCCAAGCCCGCCATCTCCTGCGTAATCAGGGTGTCAAGCAGTTCAGCCTCGCGCCTGGCAGCTTCCGTCTGTTCAATCTTTGCAGTAACCGAAGAAATTTCACGGCGCCTTTCAGCCAGCTCATGCAGGGTTCGCACAAGCTCTTCGCGCTCTTTCAGCTGTGTTTGCAAGCGTTCCCACCGCTCGGCAGCTTGCGTTTCTTCTTCTTCCGCTGGCTCAACGGCTGACAGCTCCTCTGCACGCTTTTGCAGCGCCGTCTCTTTCTGCTGAATTTCCTGAACGAATTCCGCTTTTTGCTGGATGAGCGAAAGTGCCTGCTTTTCCAAATCCATTTTATTCGCCCATGCTTTGCAGGCACGTTCCAGCTGAAGTTCTTCCCGCGCCAGTGACTGCAACTCGGCGGAAAGCTGTGCCGCTTTTCCCTGCGCTTCAGAAGCCTTGTTCTGATCCTGTACCAGCTCAGCGAACTTCGATTCCAGTTCCCGAGTCTTGCGGACTATTTCCTGGGTCCGTGCATTCGCGCCTGCAAAAGCCTTTATCTGATGCGCCACCTGCTCGGCCCGCCTTGCACGATCAAGCCTTTCAGCTCGGATATCTTCCTCTGGCTTTCTCGCTCGCAAAGCTTGCAGTGTTTGCACCGCCTGCATGGCTTTCTGCGCGCGTTCAACCCGATCCCGGACGGAATCAAGACGGCTTTTCCGATCAGCCACCATGCCTGTCGCTGATTGTACCTCGGTTTCGAGCTGTGTCTGATCCAGCAGAAGAGCCGCATAACGCGATTCATAGTCAGAACCCAGCTGATTTTCGATCCGGGATTTTTCATCCTCCATCGCGGACAGCTCATTTTTCAGTTTTTTATATTTTTCAGCCGCAAGTTCGGCTATCGTGTCATACATCGCTACCGGGAAAAGCTTTTCCAGAATTTCGCTCCGTTCGGCCGAATCCATCTGCAGAAACTCCTGGAATTCGCCTTGCGGAAGCAGAATTATTTTTGAAAACTCTTCCGCCGTCAGATTGATGAGAGTCCCGACCTTCAAGTTGGTGTCCCGCACCCCGGAAGCAAGCACCGAAATCTCGCGGCCTGCCGCGTCAATACATGCAATACTGGCTTCAGGCGGCACTTCGGTAAAACCGCCATTTTTTTTCAGGCGGCGATACGGCGGGGTTCGCTGTATCAGATACCGCGCGTTCGACAAAGAGAATTCAAAGCGAACTGAGGGTTCTTCGCCGATTTCGGCATAATCGGAAACAAGCTCGCGCTCATGCCCTTTCCGCGCACCCGGCGCTTCGCCGAACAAGGCATAGGTGATGGCATCGAATATCGTCGATTTGCCGGAGCCCGTTTTGCCGCAGATCAGAAAAAACTCGCCGAGCTCGGAAAAATCTACACTCACAGTGCCGCGATACGGCCCGAAATTTTTCAATTCAAGCCTGATTGGCCGCATTCCGAGCCTCCTTCAGCAGCAATTCAAACTGATCCATACTCTCCTTCGATGGGACTTTTCCCTTCATTTCCTGATGAAACTCGGCAAATGCCTGCATGATTGTGTCATCGCTTTGGGCTTTTTCCGGATCAAGCAGAGAAGCTTCGGTTTCCGACATAGCAGAAGGGCGGGAACCCGCGGCCGCTTCGTCAGCCTCCGATTTCAGAAAATAAATCCTAGGATACAGTTTTTTAAGCTCATGCAGAGGATTCACAACAGGCTTAGTATCGCACAACGTTATTTCGACATAATCTTCCCGCTCTTCGGCGGTAGGCTGGTATCGCAGAATATCGCCGAAAAAGCCGCGCAGTTTCCGAAAACCTCGGAGCGGTTTGAGCGGAATACATTCGACATGCGCCAGCGGATCGCCGGATTTCAGCGTTATACGACACAGTCCGGTTTTTCTGCCAGCGTCCGGAACACCGTATGGCATCGGCGAGCCTGAGTACCAGATGCGCGGCGCGGGACTCTGGAAAAAGTGCAGATGGCCCAGGGCTGTCACGTCAAAGCCGCTGAACAGCTCGGTCCCAACCTGCTCGGCCGCTCCAATATAGGAAGTTTCGGAATCGCTCACCTTCGCGCCGGCGGCATAGCAATGCGCCACAAGAATCCGCCATGACGCCGGGCTATCGGCATTCCGAACAGCATCATTCCAAGCCTCGTTTTCATGAATTTTGGACACCGCAAATTCCATCAGGTGCTGCTGAGAGGGAAATTCCCGCACAGCCGGTTTCGCTGTGCCTGCGTCTTTCGCTTCGCTGTCAGCCTGCCAGCCATTTCGAAACACCGCCGGCGAAAGGAACGGCAGCGCCCAAACAAACGCCGTCTCGCCCTGCTTTTCCAGCACGCACGCGGGCTCAGCCTGAAAATTCGTCACAATATGGACGCCCTGCCGCTCCAGAAGCCGCGCGCCGAAGCCCATCCGCGGCCCGCCGTCATGATTGCCCGGAATGATGACAATTTTCAAATCGGGCACCAGCGTAAGACATTGCATCAAAAAATTATCCAACAGCTCGATCGCATCAGGCGGCGGGACCGGCCTGTCATAGACATCGCCGGCTATCAGCAGAGCATCAGGCTGTTCAGCAGAAATTCGATCTAAAATCCTGGCAAGAATGAACTCCTGGTCTTCCATCAGGTTGTAACCATGGAAGGTTTTCCCCAGATGCAAGTCCGAAACATGGAATAGCAGCATGTCTGACAGCATGGTTCGGGCTTTCGTTTCGGTCAAGAGGAAAATGCGCGGTTTTCGTGGTACGGCCCATAATCGCGGTTATTCCTCAATTCGAATTTTCGCTGAAAACGGCGCTTTCCCTCGGCTTCGGAATATAGTACGTTTATGATATAGTTATTCGATGTGCTTTCAGAAGCATGACCTTTTGAAGGCCTCAGCTTTTATATCGAATTTCAATTCCGGAGGATTATATGGAATATCGAAGATTGGGATCGGCGGGAATCAAGGTGTCGGTGCTTTCGCTTGGCTCATGGGTGACCTATGGGTCGCAGGTCGATGTAGAAGCCGCGGCCGAAATGATAAAGCTCGCCTATGATAACGGCATCAATTTTTTTGACAATGCCGAAGTTTACGCGGGCGGCAAATCAGAGGAAATCATGGGCGCAGCGTTCAGGAAGCTCAACCTGCGGCGCTCCTCATACCTGGTTTCCACCAAGCTGTACTGGGGGCTGCATGACGGGCCGAACGAAAAGAACACGCTGAACAGCAAGTATCTGCATGAGTCGATTGAAGGAAGCCTTGCGCGGCTCGGCATGAATCATGTCGATTTTGTCTTCTGCCACCGGCCCGATTCCGAAACACCTATCGAAGAGACGGTATGGGCGATGCACGACATCGTGGCATCGGGCAAGGCTTTTTACTGGGGCACCAGCGAGTGGTCCGCCGAGCAGATTCGCGAAGCCTGGGAAATCGCCGACAAGCGCAATCTGAGAAAACCGCAGATGGAACAGCCGCTGTACAACATGCTGTCCCGGACCAAGGTGGAAAAGGAATTTGCGCGGCTGTACAAGGGCATCGGCCTGGGGCTCACTACCTTCAGCCCGCTCGCTTCCGGCCTGCTTTCAGGGAAATACAAAAACGGTGTTCCGGAAGGCACCCGCTTTTCCCTGCCCGGCTATGAATGGCTGAAAAATCGCTATCTCCACGACGACATCCTGTCCAGCGTGGCAAAGCTGGAGCCGATTGCCGCCGAGCTGGGCTGTACCATGAGCCAGCTGGGTATCGCCTGGGCGGCCCGCAACCCGAATGTCAGCACGGTCATCACCGGTGCGTCGCGCCGCGAACAGCTGGAAGAAAACCTGGGCGCTTTGGCGGTCATCCCCCGGCTCAATGCCGCGGTGCTCCAGAAAATCGATGAGGCGCTCAAGGCTGTTTTGGAGTGAAATTGAGGGGTACCTAAGCTGAGGTACAAAACGAAAAGAAGCCCTGGACTTTTCCAGGGCTTCTTTTTCTCTTTGAGCAAAGGTTTTTTGAGTTATAAACCGAATTGAATTCAGTAGAATATTTCAACCCACATCAGGGCAGCGGACGTAAAAACGATCCCAGGCCCTTCTCCTGCAATTCAGCATACGCCGGCACACCGGTGAATTCAAGGGCGGAATCCGGATTTTCGAGCGTCCAGGAGAAGGCAAGCTCTGTGATGCCGGCAAGATGGCGGCCGGTGCGTTCTTCGAGCGGATGTCCGTTTTCGTCATAGGGCACATAGAGCCTGCCCAGTTTCTGCGCCTTCACGTACCATTTGTCCTTGCCCGTCAGCACCAGTGCTTCATCGGTGCGGCCGCGGAGGCGGCCCTGCGAGGCGTTGGCGGTTTCCATCAGAACCGGCAGGGTGTCGGTAAAATCACCCAGCTCGCGGTGCGTCAGGCCGCGCAGGTTGACCGGCGAGGGTTCCAGTCCGATAGTGATATCCTGCATTTCCAGGCCGAGAACGGTTTCAGATGCCAGGCCCATGGCCTTAGGATGCGCGACAATTGCGTTGATGACCGGGTATTCGGGCGAAGCTTCATGCAAATCCACCGTGATGGTTACCTTTTCCTTTTGTATGAGCTGAACGATGCCATAGCAGACCCGCTCGGTCAGGGTGCCGTTTTCACGCCCCGGATATCCGCGGTTCAGGTTGCGCGTTTCGGAACCGGATAGGCTCTGGCCGCTTGAAGCGTGAATGTAGACGTTGGGGTCGGGCCACTGATGGACAGGGTTGGTCGCCCGTGAGCCATAGCGGAATACGCGCGGTCCGTTCGGAGTCTGGATGGTGAAGCTCTGCGGCGCGCCTTCCTGCGGGTCGTTGTGGGTAAAGCCTGAGGCGTTGGCGCGGGGAATGACATAGAGGGTGCCGGAGGTCATGACCGCGTTTTCAATCAGGAGGATGGCCGCCATGTGGCCCGAGGGTTCGTTCGGATGTGTACCGCCCAGCACCAGCATGGAGGCGCCGGGATTGCCTTTTCCGAGAATGTAGACTTCAGTATCTCCGGGCGTGCCTTTCAGCTGGGGATACCAGTTCGAAAGCATGACCACTTCGGAAACGCCGGGACCGGGAACTATGATATCGGGTTTGCGCATCGCCAGAAATGAAGTGCCGGAAACGATGGCCGCAGCGCCGGCGAGCGCAAGAAAAATGATCGCGGAAATATGATGTTTTTTCATGCCATCTCCTCTATTTGATCAACAATAACCGCAGGAGAAGCGGCACGATCACCATGGCGGCGGCAGCCTGGAAACTCGGCTTTTTCGAAGTCACCAGAGCCCAGAGAACCAGCGCGAGCACCGCGGCAAGAATTCCAAGATAAATAATTGTCATCTGGCGCTCCTTTCAATACAAGGTTCTGATTTGTTTTGAAAAAATGATGAATGCCAGCGCCCACACAATCACAATGAGCGAAGGAATCAGCAGTTTTTTCACGGTTTTGCCGTACCCATCAAGGCCGACAACCTGAGCCGCGAAGATCGCCGAGAGGGCTGTCGGCGGCATGAAATCTCCAAGCGCCGCAATGAGCGACAGCGAGGCAGCCGTGATGATCTGGTCCCTGCCAAGCAGGGCAAGCAGGAAGGGGACTCCCAGAACGCTGGAAGCGCCGAATGACGAAACCGCGCCGAACAGCGGGATGCTGATCGCGATAGCGAGGTACAGAAGGGCAGGCGGCACGGACAGGGCGTTCACAACAATAAAGCCTCTGACGCCAGTCAGCGTCATGATCTGGATGAACATGCCGACCCCAACCAAGATTCCCAACACCGGCAAAGCCTGCTCGATGGCGGTTTTCGCGGAATTCAGAATATTGAAGCGTTTCCCGGTAAAATATGCGGGAATCGTGCTGAGGACAAAAATCAGCGGCATGCCTAGATTGAAAATCTTCGGCAGCGCCTTATCCAGGACCATGAGTATGAGCACAATGAGCACCGGGGAAAAAAGCCGGAAACCGCCGTACTGATCCAGGGTTTTTGTATCGAGGGTGCGAACCACCGCGGAAATATCGGTTTTTTTTACAAAGCGATAGCCGAAATAGAAGGCCGAAAAAATCGCGAGCGGGACGGTGAGCAAAAGGAGGGGAATTTCAAATCCCACATAGGGCATGTCAATGCCGCCGCCGATAATCATCGCGGGGATGTTGACGGGCGGCGCTATCATGCCGAGGATGCCAGCCATCGCGATGAGAGCGGCCGCTTCGATGCCGGGGATGCCGAGGGCTGCGAACATCGGTGCGACAACCGCTCCGGCTGTCAGGACCGAAGCGCTCGAACTGCCAGTTATCATGCCGGGGAACATCACGACAAAGGTCAACAGGACCAGCAGAAGCCCCGGTATCTTGTGAAAGCGGCGAATGGTAGCCGCGGAGAGAGCTTCAAGACCGCCTGAATCCTTGAAGGCGTTCATGAAAACCATGGCGGTGGCGATGGTCAGAATCGTATCGACATAGCCGAAGGTGCCTTCCACGAGATGGCGGATTGGAACGCCGAAACCGCCCGCCAAGGCTCCCGCGACGGAAGCCAGCAACATGGAAACAGCGACCGGCCACTTGAGCGCAAAGGTTCCCGCGGCAAAGACACCGACCATGACGACAAAAATAAAAAATTCCTGTGACACAGGGATCCTCCGGATTTAGGCTATTTCAGGAAAGCTGCGGCCAGCGGCGCTCCCGCTTCGGCAATTTTATTGACCGAATCGAGCGGAATTTTTGTTCCGCAGAGTTTATTGAACAAATTATCCTGATTGCCCTCGGCGACTACGATGACATAGTCGCAGAATGGAACCGTCGCATTGATGAACTTATCCGACAGCTCGCCCCGGCGCGCCTCGCCGCCAACATGGATGCCGATGATTTTCATGCCGAGTTTTTTGGCTTCCGCAATCAAAGCCTTTGCCCGCTCGAGTTCGGATTCAGCGGAAATGCCCGCTGCTCCCAGCCCTTTGGAGGAGCCGCCGATAGCCAGCACCAGGGTTTTAGCCTTTGTCGCTGCCAAACCTGTGCCTTTCACAAGGCCGTCCATGGTGAATTCGATCTTGTTCCGGGAAAGCAGAACTTTGACCATTTCGATATCGGCGCTCTGGCCGACTGAGGTGAGCAGTACCGGCTTGGCGGCGATCGGTGCCTTGAGAGCAAAGCCCTGGGCTCCCGCCGCGAACGTGCACACAAGGAGCACCGCAAGCGTTGAAATTGCAATTCTGGTTCGAGTTTTCATAATGCTACCTTATCTTGATACTGTGAAAAAAGTTTGCGCAGGGCTGTGAAAGTCTGCGCAAACTCGATTGCTGGACAATCAGGCCGGCTGCCAGCGGCTCGCGGCAACAGCGCATGGCAGAAGCTCGCGATGGCTGGCGGTCCGACCTGAGTTTTGTAACGTCAGCTGACGTTAGAAGGCTGCAGCCTGTCCGTCTCGCCGAGGATCAGCGCCGCCGTACAGAATGCCCTTGTTGTAATCGTAGAGAACCGCATGGACACCGCCAAAGTACGCATCATAATCGCGCCGCACCGTGATGGTATGGCCGAGTTTTTTCAGCGCTTCATAGGCGTTGATTGAATAGCGGCCTTCCATGTTGAGCGCGCCTGATGCCATCTGGAAAAGGCGCGGTTCCATGATCGCCTGCTGAATCGGCATGCCGAAATCAACGACATCGGAGATAATCTGGGCAACAGTCGGGAAAATCCGGGTCGCGCCGGGCGAGCCAAGGGTCATGAAGGACCTTCCCTGCGGGTCCAGAACCAGCGTCGGGCTCATGGAAGACAGCGGGCGCTTGCCGGGCTGGACTGAGTTGACTGAACCGGGAGTCAGCACAAAGTCGTCCATGTGATCGTTCATGATGATGCCGTATCCCGGGACCACAACGCCTGAACCGAAGAAGTAGTTGATTGACTTGGTTATGGCGACCATGTTGCCCTGCTTGTCCATGACCGACAGGTGGGTCGTCGAACCGGATTCATACTTGGAAGGATCGCCAGCTGTTGCTGAAGCCATCGGCTTGGCAGGATCAATCTTTGCCGCCAATTCCTTGGCATACGCCTTGTTGGTAAGGCCTGCGAGCGGAACCTTGACAAAGGCTGTGTCCGCCATGTATTTGGAGCGGTCAGCGAAGGCCATTTTCATGGTTTCAGCCCAGAGATGCGCGGTCGCTGCAGTGCCCTGCCCCGTTTTATTCAGATCGAAATTTTCCAGAATATTGAGCATCTGGATCAGGTGGGTGCCGCCGGAAGAGGCAGGCGGAACGGACAGGATGGTGTAGCCGCGATAAGTCCCCTGAACCGGCTTTCTCACTTCGACTTTGTAGTTGGCCAAATCTTCGAGGGTCAGGATGCCGCCGCGTTTCTGCACTTCGTTGACGATAGCCTGCGCGATTTCGCCCTTATAGATGGCGTCAACGCCTTCAGCGCCTATTTTGGCCAGTGTTTTAGCATAGTCGAGGTTGACAATCGTATCGCCGATCTCATAGGGAAGTCCGTCATTCAGATAAATTTCCGCACCATTTTCGTATTTTACGAGTTTGGTGAAGTTATCTTTGATGATGGACGCAAGGTTGACCGTGACGGGAACGCCTTTCATCGCCCAGTTGATGGCGGGTTCGACAATCTGCATGCGGCTGAGCTTGCCGGAACCATAGTTTTCCAGCGCGTAGAGAAGGCCTTTAACCTCGCCGGGAACGCCGACCGCAAGGCCGCCTTCCACTGACTTTCCTGCCACGACCTTGCCGTCCGGGCCCAGGAACATGGTATCGGTTGAGGCTTTGGGTGCTGTCTCGCGGAAATCGATGACAACGGCTTCTTTCATATCAGCCATTTTGATGATCATAAAGCCGCCGCCGCCGACACCGGAAGCATTCGGCTCGAGAACACCGAGCGCAAAGGCTGTCGCGATGGCTGCGTCGACTGCGTTGCCGCCTTTTTTGAGAATTTCGATACCGACTTCGGAAGCCTCAGGTTTGGCCGCTGCGACGACGCCATTGGTTCCCTGCGCTCCTCGTCCATAGAGATTGACCGGGGTCTGCGCCGCTACCAGGCTGATGCCGACAGCAAACAGAACCATGAGTGCTGAAAATCGCTTCATTTCTTACCTCCTATTGTTACTGTATAGAAGGATATTCTGAAGCATGAATGGAGCGCGGTCAAGGGCGCGGGAAAAATATTATTGAATTTGTGAAATTTTTTCAGCGGTCTGGTCTCCGAGTTCCGAAGCTTGTGCCAGGTGTCACTGACGAGCGCCAAGTTGTATTTCTACAGTATTGGGCGTGTAACCCAGTGCCGAGGTGCAGAAGGCGCGGGCAAACTGCTCAAGGCCCTTTTCCATACCTGCACGGATTTCAGGATTATCGATGGCAGCTTGCGCCTTGCCCATGAGATCCTGCGAGAGCTCTGCCTGCATTTTCGCCGCCTCTTCCTTGAGCCGGAACAGGGTGTTCGTCACCAGGTTGGCACCCTTTGTTTTGATTTCGATGGTTTCCGTTTTGACTGCAGGCGGGAAACAAGCAGGCGGCGGCGCTTTCAGCGTCAGCGTGCGGGTTTTCCGATCGGACTGGATGGTCCAGGCCGCGGGGTCGGAAAAATCGACATAATAATGGACATCGGCCCACGCGGTCAGTTCGATTGCGGCACGGACATTGACAATAGCCAGCAGTCTGGCGGTAAATTCCTTGCTCGCCTCATATTTCTGGATCGAGTTCAGCACCACCAGCCTGGATGTGGGCTCCAGGTTCTGGACATAGAGGGTAAACTGCTGAGCCGGGCTGGGTCTCTGCCGTATGGAAATTCCAATCAAAGTGCCGGCAAAGAGCGCGAGGGCAAGAGCGACATACACCAGCTGATGCACAGCCACGCTTGTTTTTTTCGATTTCATAGACTCTCCCGATGCATATTTTGAGATTTTTTTCAAATTTTCCGTAAAATTGGTTTATTGGCCGTTGTCTTTAGCCCATCCTGCGATCAAAACTTCGGCTTCCTGCTGGTACACTGCAAGGGCGCTCGAGTGCGAATCTGCCTTGATAGCGTTGAGCGCTGCATCAGCCAGCTGGACAAGCGAAGCCTGCGTTTCGGCAAGGCGCGAAGCGAAGGCTGGGTCTAGAGATTCAGCGCCCGCTTTTTTGCCGGCAATCCAGTCATGCTGTCTTTTCCAGTACTGAACCCCCGCTTCGGAGCCTTCGGAGTAATCGTAGGTTTTCCAGAGAGGGATGAAGGAGCCGTCGCAGAGGAGGATCGGCTTGTACAGCGAAATGCAGGGGTAGGATGTGCCGGTAAACCAGATGACGGCGTCGGAGCCGCGATACTGGACCGCCAGGGATGCCGTGGTAGCGTTGTTCGGGAAGCCGCCTGCATGCACGCAGAGGCTTTCCATGTTTTTCAGGGGCGACTGGAAGGGCCAGGAACGGCGGGGGTCGTAGTCGCCATGAGAACGGAGTATCGCGAGGAAGCCGGCGATGCCGCCTTGGGCTTTGGAATCCGATGCCGCGTCCGCGCCACGAGCCTCGTTCTGCGACTGCACAAACCGCTCAAGGAGCGAGAGGGAGAGCGCCCTACGCTGTGCGCCCCGGGTAAATCGCGGATAGAAGGTGTTTTCAACCTTGTATTTGTACGAATCCTTGTGCCCCTTGCGCCCCGGGTCGGACTCGTCGGAGCAAGCGGCGCGCTCATTGACCGGCGCGAGCTCCTTGCGGGACTGCGGGTCGAGGCGTTTGAAATCTTCTTCGATTGTATAGATATTGGAAATCGCATCATAAGGATTGGCAGGCCGCCATGCCCACCGATGGGCCGCTGTCTCGACAACATAGGCTCCCGAAGGGTCCGCAATCAAAAAGCTGTTGTCATAATACAGCGAACCTTTGTATGCGCCGTTGCCGCCCTGCTCGTGCTTTTCCACAAAGGCGCAGATATAGTCCACCGCCTCTTTCGCGGTCGCGCTCGAGCCAAGCGCCAGCCGAAGGATATCCATGCCGAGGACGCCGTCTTTGGCGGGTTTGAATTTGGAAAAAACCGCCTCGTTGCCGATGGCGACGCCGAATTCGTTAACCCCCATTTCGCCGCCCTTCATCCATGAGGGCTTGGAAAGGAGAAACGCGAAGCCCTTGTCTTGAGCTTTCAGCACTTTGCCGCCGACTTCAACCTGGCCGCTTGCGGGTCTGCGGGGAACCAGGCATACACTCTGCGGTTCGGACGGGACACGATCCGAATTTTTGCCCCAGAATCCGGGCGCATAGATGGTGTCACACATGGGAATGCCTCCTGTGGCAGCTAGAATAGTATGCTCAAACATCGGACCGCGCAAGCTGGAAATGGAAACAGGTTGACCGCTCACGGTTCAGCGGGTATGCTGAATTCGATGCGAATCAAGAGAACCAGGCAGGCCGCGTCTGCCTACCCATATACAATCTTCGTGACACTTATAACTGCCAGCCTTTTGGCTTTTCCGTCAGTTTTCAGTGCCTTTGGCCAGGATTTCGCGGGCAACCTGCTGAGAACCTTGCAGGCTGGCAACGGCTCCGGCAATAGCGGCGGTTCTGTCCCCGTGTCCGGCTTTTCCAGCCTTCCGCCTGATTTTTCAGCAGAACTTGCCGCCCTCCGCGACGGGGTTTACAACAACGCCGACCCCCGGGAAATTCTCCAGCAAGGACAGAAACTTCTTGGGAGCCTTCCGCAGAACGAAACCGAGCTGGCGGCTTCGCGGATCGAATACTTTATCGCACGGTCATTCAAGGAGCATGGCGATAAAAAAAGCGCCGTCATTCACTTTGAAGCGGCGCTTGAATATGCGAAAAAATCGATGCCATCCGGCGAAACCGCCGAGGGTTTGATGGCGATCACACGGGCACTGTCCGAACTCTGCCTGCTCAAGGACATGGCTTTTCTGATTTCGAACGGTCCCAAAATTTCGCAATACACGAAAAGAATTCTGAGCCTGGATCTAAGCCATGTCGGCGCGCTGATAACATCAGCGGCATCCAAAGCGTATCCGCCACCCATTTTCGGCGGCAATCCCAGGCAGGCTATCGCAGAATTGACGGCGCTTCTCAAAGCAAAGCCCGAAGGCTTTTCCCGAGACGATTTATTCGATATCCGCGCCTGCATGGGAACCGCCTATGAAAAACTGGGGCAGAAATCGGACGCAGTCTTCTGGTTTTCCAAAGCGCAGGAGCTGTACCCCAACAACAGCTATGCCCGCGAGGAACTGGAGAAGCTGAAACAATGAACATCACAACGATTGTCTATTATTATGCTATCCTCTGCACCATCGCAGGCGGTTTTATTCTTGTGATCACGTTCTCTAACGTTATCTGGCTGTCACATACCCTCTTTCCCAAGCCGCTGAAGAAAGGACCGAAAGTCAGCGTCCTCATTCCCGCCAGAAATGAAGAAAAGCGCATTATTCCCTGCTTGGAATCGCTCCTCGTCCAGGACTATCAAAACTACAATATCTACCTTTATGATGACGATTCGACCGATGAAACCGGCAAAATCCTGGATCACTATGCCCGCGAGTATCCGGGATTTGTGCATGTCATCCATGGCGAACCGCTTGAAGCAGGCTGGTTCGGCAAACCTCATGCGATGCAGAAACTGCTTGAACGCTCTGACGGCGTCTATGTTCTCTTCACGGACGCCGACACGATCCACATGCCTGACTCAATTGGACGCGCAGTTGCGCTCGCTCAACGCTATGAAGCCGATCTGGTGACGGGCTATGTGCACCACACCACCGGATCCTTCGGAGAAGCTCAGATTATTCCTTCCATTTATTTGCTCACGATGGTTGCGATGCCGCTCTGGCTGGTGCCGTACACGAAAAGCCCCGCGATTTCGCATGCCATCGGGCAGTTCATGCTGTTCAAGGCGATAAAATTTGTGCGATTTGGCGGCTATGAGCGAGTCAAGCATGAAGTGACCGAGGATGTCCGCATCGCACGGCTTTTTAAAAAAGCGGGGCACCGGATTGTTTTCGCTGATTTGAAGCCTTCAGTCGACTGCCGCATGTATGACAGCTACAAAAGCGCAAAACTGGGCATCGCGAAAAATGTCTTTGATTATTTTAATCATAATATCCTGCTTCTGCTTGGTGCAACCGCCTCGGTCCCGCTCTTTTTTTTCATCCCGCTCATCGGAATGTTCTGGGTGCCTGCCGGTTTTGCCGCAAGCCAGCCGTATTTCAACATCAGTGTCATTTTCATGCTGTATTCGTGGATTCTGGTCACCATCGAACGAAGGCTGCCCTGGTATGTGCCCCTCATCTATCCGCTGGTGATGGTCAATGTTCTGTCAGCCGCCTGGCGGGCTTTTGCCGCACAGCTGACCGGCAAAGCTCTGGAATGGAAAGGACGGCCTCTTCGATGAACGCGGTCAGCACCAAAATGCCAGGCCTTGGCGTCGGCGGGGTGGTTTCCCATGGCCTATAAACGCGGCGATCCCCTGCTCAACCGAACACCGCTTTTTCTGGCGTTTTCGCGGCTTCTTTCTGTCATTACCTTGCTGATCGGCTGGCCTCTTATAAAACTTCTGTATGGATTTCGAGTCAAAGGTCGAATTTCAAAGCAGAACCTGCCTGCCATTCTTGTCAGCAACCACACCCTGCCGCTGGATCCCCTGCTGCAAGGTGCGGCGCTTTTCCCGCGATTTACCTACTTTACTCTGCTGGAAGAAACCGTCTTTACCCCAATTTTAGGAACACTGGTCCAGCTTCTTGGCGGCATCCCACTTCCGCCGGACCCCAGCCGTCTTCCCGATATCGAATCAGCTGTGAAAACCGCGCTGGACAAGCGCCGCATGATTCATTTTTATCCCGAAGGCGAATGCTTTCTGCTCAACCAGGAGGTTAAGACCTTCAAGGCCGGAGCCTTCTATTATGCGATTGTATTCCAGGTGCCTGTGATTCCCCTTGTCACGGTGCTAAAAAAAAAGAGGCGCCTTCGCGCCTCTGTCATCCTGCTTGAACCAATCCAACCGCCGCCTCGCTCTACCTCTCAGCGGGAAAACATCCATACCGCCATCCGCTTTGCCCGAACGGTCCAGCAGCGGGTTCAGGACTGCATCGACCGGGAAGGCGGCGACCGCTCGCTGTACCGCGGTCCAATGCCTCGCATCAAAGGGGTGAACGACCGCAACCGCGGATAGTATTGCCTTACTTTAAACTGCGCCCCGTCCGCTACCAAAACAGCTTGATCGACAGCTCGAGCAGATTTTTCAGGGAAGGCGCCGGGACCACCTCGCCGCAGCCATTTGTATCTTCCCACCAGGTGTAGGAAAACCCATAGCCAAGCCCCAGCTCGAACGGAAGCCTGGCTTCCAGCGGGCGCCAGCTCAGGTTCAGCGACGCGATATGGTTGAAATCATAGAGCCCGTCGTGCAAGAAATGCTTTTCAAGCGCGATGCCCGCCGTCGTATAGGGCAAATCCTTGTTGACATCGCCGAAAACAACCAGATCTCCGCGGTTTTTTGAAGGGTTGTCGCCATGACGGACGAAGGTATACTTCAGCGTTGTCCGCAGACCCGGCGCCGGCATCGCCTCGAACTTCAGAAGAAATTCGTCTGAATTCGGCTTCAGATAATAGCCAAGATTTTCGCCGTCCTGCGTGTAGGACGTATCCACCCGGAGCCGGTAATCCGGATACCAGGTCGGGTAGTGCGCATACACGAAAGGTTCAATCTTGGTGTACTGCGCGGTGAGCGTTGCAAACGGCAGACTGGCAAAGGGAAGCGGGATTTTCGCGCCGCCCTGCAGAGCGAACATGTTCCGCGCCTTGGTGAAGAGCTCATCGAGGTGCGTAATTTCCATTTCATCGGCGTAGAACGAGAGGTACAGCTTGCCAAGCTTCGGTACCTGCACGCTCCCGTCTATCTGCACCGCCAGATTGTCGATATCAGCAAGCTGGTTCTGGTACATGACCGAAAACAGAAGCGGCGACATATAGCCCAGCTCGAAGCGCTTGGCGCCGACAACACTGCTGGTTGCCGACACTGTCAACCAGTCGAAGGGAAAGAGCTCCATCCGCTGGAGGCCGAGCATTTTCTGCCAGGAAATGGCGGTGGCGGCCGCCGGATCCGTACTCTTCTCAGCGCTCCCCTTTTCCCAGTTGGTCAGCGAGCCCATCAGCCCGGAGACCGCAAAAAAGCGCGATGGCCGGAAGGCCATTTCCAGGCCGACAAAGGGACGGGCCGTGCCCGAAAGCGAAAAACTGCCCGAGCCGACGCCCCAATCCCGCCTGAACCGCGAGAGCCTGACCATGAGCCCGCCGTCATCGGTCTGGGCGGCAATGTCCTGGCGGATGTCGTAGCTGAAAGAAGGGTAATCTAATTCGCCATTCGAGTAGCGCGATGGCGAAAAATCAATATGCCCAGCGTCCCACTCTTTGGAAAAGCTGTAAGGCAGGTAGAGGCCGCGCTCGATTTTGTCGATGTCGAAGCCCGCCTCCCCTTTGATGGAAAGCCAGGGTGTCAAATCAGCCGAGAGGTAAGGCACCAGGCGGGAATTGAGATGCCAGAGATCCTTGAGCGGCGTCGTGCCGGTGCCTGCGGCGAGGTCATAGAGCCCGTCAAGGCCGAAACGGGTTGTCGCCTCAAAACGAACTCCCGCGCTAGCGGATGAGCCTTGAGCAGCCGTGCCCGTTCCAGGAAAGAGCCGCAAGGCGCCATGATCATCGGCAAGCACGGACTTTTCCTGACCCGTGCCTCGCGAAAATTCGGCGGCATAATGCTCAATCAGAACGCGTTCGGCGGAAGAAAAAGCTTCGGACCTGGTCAGCATCGCCTCGAGAAATTTGAGCACCTGGGCGCTGGTATAGGGCTTCACTGAAGAAAGCCGCGTCAGCACCCCGCGCAGTTCCGCTGTCTCGATTATGGCGTAAACTGGGTGGCTGAGCTCAACCGCCAGGCGGCTCGAAGAAGTCTGCGCCTGAAGCAGGGACTCGGGGCTTACCGTGCCAAAGAGTAAAAGCGCGGCTATAACGCTGAAAACTGCAATTCGATTTGAAAGAAGAGACTTCATCAATAATCCTTGCAGGCGAGAATTTGGGAAAAGGAGCAATAGATGACTAACTGCGGGCGTGCGAGACGGTTTATCAGCGCCTCGCAGGAAGGTGCGGTGCTTTTTGGTTCACCGACAAAGATACAGCGGGCATCCGGCATGAAAAACTCGTCGGGACAGGCATCCAGCTCTTTGCAGAATACAAGCCCATACTTCAGACAGGCATATTCGAAGAGGAAGTCAAGCTCCTGCGGGCTCAAAAGCAGCAGGCCCGTATATCCAAGCCGGGCAAAATGACCGACAAAGGCTTCAATTTTCTGCCGATAGAGCGACGCGTTCTGCGAGGCGCGGGCAAAATAATCCACCGCCCGCATAGCAATTTCTTCCATTCCCTCCGCGGTCAGGGCATATTTTACCTTACGCCCGTTCAGGTGCAGCAGCTTTACCCAGCCCCGCTCAATAAACCGCTTGAGGAGCGTGTTGGTCAGGCCCAGGGACATGCCTGTCCTGGCCGCCAGCTCGCGCTGGGAAACAGGAGCCGCGTTTGACGCGCCTCCCTCCCCCATTTCCTGCTGGGACTGGTACAGAGACTCCAATAATACAAGTTCCGGATTGTTATTGCTCATCGTTCTAAATATTGAATAAAGCTCAAGAAATCAAAACGATAGATGTGCGGACTGAAGCCGCAAACAGAAAAGCGCTAGTTTTTTACGGCAAATTTCTTCCGAACTTCCGGATCCGCAAGCAGTTTCTGCAGAGCTTCCCGGATAAAGGCAAGCAGGATAGCAAGAAAACCGCCGGCCATAGTGCCAACCACGCATATCATGGACCGAGAGGGCTCGGATTTTTTATCAGGGGCGACCGCGTAATCAATTACTTCAATAAACAGCTTTTCTGAAGCGTCCTGTATGCGCATGGTTTCTAGGCTGGAAAGAAGTCCGCCATAGATTTTTGTCGCAAATTCAAGCTCAGCTGAAAGGTTGGCAAAATCCATGATCGCTTTGGGGGTTTCACTGAGCGGCAGAGTAACGCCACTGCCTGTTTTTTCAAAATCAGAAATCTGCTTTTTTATTCCATCCAGCTGGGCTCTGGCGGAAGTCAGCTTGGGGTTATCAGCGGACAGGGCATTCTCAAGTCTGGAAATTTCAATTTCCAGCATTATTTTTTGCTGTATGAGTGTTTTATACAGCTCAAGCCCTTGCTGGCTCTGCGCCTGCGGTGAAACAAGCTTATTTTTCCGCTGATAATCAGTGATTTTATTTTGCAGTTCCCTGACTTTTTTCTCCTGCTCGGAAACCTGCTGCTCGAGAATGATTATGTTTTTACCGCTCGCTGAGAGAGCTCTGTTTTTCAGGTCTTCCTGCAGCAGATCAATGGCTGCGTTGACAATATCCTGTGAAAGGACGCCATTTTTAGTTTTTGCAGAGACTTTTATCAAGGAGGTTTTTGTATCCACGGAAACACTGAGGGTATCTTGCAATATTTTTATTGCGACTTTCAGAGGGTCTTGGTCCTTGAGCTTTTCTGGCTTTTCTATCAGTTTTGCCGTTAGATCCAGTTTTTTAGTCAGTTTTTCAGCGAAAGACCGTGATGTCATTATGGCTTGTATCTTCACTGTCGGATTGGATGAGCTGCCTGTCGGCAAACTCACACCTGCCAGCGATGCCAATCCGGCATATTGCGCGAGCATGGAAGATGAAGTCCCGGAAATTGGAAGCACCGTGCTGGTCGCCGTATATTTATTCGGCTGCATGAGGGCATAACCAACCGCCAGCACAGCGCTCACAGCGGTCACTATCACGATAAGCCATTTCTGCCGCCACAAGGTGGCGGCGAGATCGATAAGGCTAATTTCGTCATTTTGTTCGTTTGTTTCTTCAGCCACCATATGCTCCTTGCCTCAAAGTCCCAAGAGTGTTTTTGCCGTCAGCGCACCGGTAAGGATATTACTTATCACCGCGAGGCTGTCACGCAAATACGCCCAGCCTAATGATACTTTTGCTGACTTCATCGGGACAAATACAGTATCGCCGGGATTCAGCTTGAAATTCAGGATATTCGGTTTAAAAATCCAGAAGCCCTTGCCTTCAGTGCTATCCAGCTTGCCGCTGGCCCGAATGATGTACGCGTTCGCCAAATCGGCTTCCTGAGAAAGCCAGCCTGATTCTGCTATGGCTTTGCGAACTGTCATACCCTCGGTATAGAGAACGACATTCTGGCTCGCCACCTCGCCTGAAACCAGCACATAGGTTGGGCGCTTTGGAACGAAGATCACGTCATCACGTTCAAGCAGAATATTGGCTGACGAAGTTTCCAGCTCTTCCATGGTTCTCGGCAGTTCGAGCGTTATCCGGCCAAAGCCTTCCTTGTAGAGCTGTTTCAGGTTGCCGAGCTTGGATTTCTGGATTGCCAAGTCAATCTGCATGTTCGCAATCACGGCAGATGCCGAATTGAGCGATGTGTCTGACGATGTTGGCAAGGCAGATCCGGCAATTGTCGCTGCGTCGAGCTGGGCAATGAGCCTGTCAATCTGTTTTTGCTGGGCTTCTGCAACGGTTTTCCGTATCAGCACCAGACCGTTGGGATAGGCGCCCGAATCGTAGCCGCCCGCGGCTTTGAGGGCATCAGCGAGTCTCATTCCGTCAGAGAATTCAAGCGTCTGGGGTTTCTTAACCTCACCCCTGACAATGACTGACGCAAGATGTTCATCAGGCATAAGCGCCTTGATTGTTATGGCATCGCCAGGTGCAAGCAGTATCTGTCTGTTTGGCTGACGCTTCAGATAATCCTCAAGATAAACTTCCTCGGAGTTTCCATCTGTTTTTCTGATAACAGCCTTGAGACTTGCCAGTTCCGCAGAGAGCGAAACCGATCGGAGCACTGCGGATAGCTCCATATTGGCAAAATAGGGAATGACTTTAGGTTGCAGTACCTCTCCGCCAACCGTCACCGGCAGCAAGGTATATTTCGGATAGAAATGAACAATATCCCTAGGGTTGAGATCGACATCCGATTTTCTGTTCAGGATATCCTTGAGCGAGAAACTCAGAATGCTCTGCGTGTTGTTGAAATTCCGCTGAATCTCGGCATATCCTAGTTCTGTATCGATGAGCACATCTTTATCGCCGATGATGTCGCTCATTTTCAAACCTTCATACCAGGCATAGCGGCCTGGATATCGGATAACACCTTTGACTAACACTGTCTCAGGGAATTTTGAAAAGTCATGGGCTTCTCCCTTGTCCCCGGCAGAAACGAGTTTGATAATATCTTTCGGGAAGATGGGGATGTCTTGTCTGCCAGTTAATATCGCCAGAGGACTGAATGTGAGGCGCTCGACTCTTCCGCCAACTACCCAGCGTTCTATTTCGGCATAATGGATATCCGTGGTAGCAATGAGCATGTCCCCATTAATAATTTCTGAAAGATTCTGTGGTTTACTGATTGAATAGAGGCCGGGATATTTTGCCGCACCGACAATCGCGATAGCATTGCCAAAGCGGTCAAAATCGAATTGCTGCGGAAGGTATTTAGTAATATAGAATCTAATTGTATCTGAAGCCCTCATTGGAATGTCGTACATTCCCAGCAACACTTCGCGCGGTGAGAAGGTCTGGTATTCCCAACTCCCATCCGCTTTTCTTCTTGTAAGCTCAGCATAATCCAGGTTGGTATCCTGCAGAATTTGATCGGCCGTGACTACCTTCGACAGCGTCAGGCCCGGTGTCCGCGCATACGGCCCCTGGTACCGGATTGTCCCCGTTACCTGCACCACTTCTAAAAATAACCCGGTATCGGTTTCTATCCCGCCCCCAGCTCCTGCCGCTGCGGGTGCTGCCTGTGCTGGCGCTGCCGCGGCTGTCCCTCCAGCCAGCTGACCTCCAGCTTCTCCACCTGCTGCCGGCGCTGCCGCTGTCCCTGCGGTTGGCGCCGCAGTTTGCGCCGCAGTTTGCGCCGCTTCTGCTCCTTCCGCCGCCCCCTGCTTCGCTACAGTGCTTACCGCCATCGTCGTATACAGCCGCACCGTGTCCCGGGCTCTCAGCTCAAGATCATATTCCTTCCCTTCCACTTCCCGTAGCGCAAACGTCACATACTCGTTCTTACCACCACCGATCGGCCTCACTACTTCCGCATAGACCCGGTTCGTCTCAAGCTTCGGCTTGGCTAGGCTTAATAGCTCAGCAAGCTTCATCCCCGCTTTCCACGCGTACACGCCTCCAAACTCAACCGGCCCTTCTACAACGACTGAGTCCACAAACCGGTCCACATCGAGCTGGGCAGGCTTATACCCCACCTTCACCAGCCGGATCACATCGCGGGGACCAAGCGCTAGGTCATACTTTCCACTGATAACTTCTCCCGGCCGGAAGGTCACATATTCATTCTTCCCGTCTTTCCTGAGCCGGACGATCTCCCCATAGTTCAAATTCGTCTCAAGCAGAACCTGTTCCTTCGTCAGCACTTCCGAAAGCTTCATCCCTTCCCGCAGCGAGTACACCTCAGGCCGCGCTACCGCTCCCGTCAGCTGCACTACTTCCGAGAACTTCTCAAGATCCGCTCCTTCTCCTTTTCCCCCAAAGACTGTCTTCTTGATGAACCGGATCACGTCCTTCGCTCTCAAGCTGAGATCATACTTCCCCGCCAGTACCTGCCGCGGTGAGAACGTCCGGTATTCCGGTGTCCCATCGACTCCGATCCTCGTCAGTTCCGCATAATCAAGATTCGTCTCTTCCAATATCTGGTCTTTTGTCACTACCTTCGACAGGCTCAGGCCCGGTGTCCGCGCATACGGTCCCTGGTAGCGGATGGTCCCCGTTACCTGCACCACTTCCAAAAATAGCCCGGTATCGGTTTCTATCCCATCCTCAGCTTCTGTTCCTGTGGCTGGTGCCGCAGTTTGCGCAGCTTCTGCTCCTTCCGCCGCCCCCTGCTTCGCTACAGTGCTCACCGCCATCGTCGTATACAGCCGCACCGTGTCCCGGGCTCTCAGCTCAAGATCATATTCCTTCCCTTCCACTTCCCGCAGCGCAAACGTCACATACTCGTTCTTACCACCACCGATCGGCCTCACTACTTCCGCATAGACCCGGTTCGTCTCAAGCTTCGGTTTCGCAAGCCCCAATACCTCCGACAGCTTCATCCCCGCTTTCCACGCGTACATGCCCCCAAACTCTACCGGACCTTCCACAACGACTGAATCCACAAACCGGTCCACATCGAGCTGGGCAGGCTTATACCCCACCTTCACCAGCCGGATCACATCGCGGGGTCCAAGAGCTAGGTCATACTTTCCACTGATAACTTCTCCCGGCCGGAAGGTCAGATATTCATTCTTCCCGTCTTTCCTGAGCCGGACGATCTCCCCATAGTTCAAATTCGTCTCAAGCAGAACCTGTTCCTTCGTCAGCACTTCCGAAAGCTTCATCCCTTCCCGCAACGCATACACCTCAGGCCGCGCTACCGCTCCCGTCAGCTGCACTACTTCCGAGAACTTCTCAAGATCCGCTCCTTCTCCTTTTCCCCCAAAGACTGTCTTCTTGATGAACCGGATCACGTCCTTCGCTCTCAAGCTGAGATCATACTTCCCCGCCAGTACCTGCCGCGGTGAGAACGTCCGGTATTCCGGTGTCCCATCGACTCCGATCCTCGTCAGTTCCGCATAATCAAGATTCGTCTCTTCCAATATCTGGTCTTTTGTCACTACCTTCGACAGGCTCAGGCCCGGTGTCCGCGCGTACGGTCCCTGGTACCGGATTGTCCCTGTTACCTGCACCACCTCCAAAAAGAGCCCGGGATCGGTTTCTATCCTGCCCCAAGCTCCTTCTGGCGCGGTTGCTGCCTGTGCAAGCGCTGCCGCGGCTGTACCCTCAGCTTCTGTCCCTGTGGTTGGTGCCGCAGTTTGCGCCGCAGTTTGCGCCGCTTCTGCTCCTTCCGCCGCCCCCTGCTTCGCTACAGTGCTCACCGCCATTGTCGTATACAGCCGCACCGTGTCCCGGGCTCTCAGCTCAAGATCATACTCCTTCCCTTCCACTTCCCGCAGCGCAAACGTCACATACTCGTTCTTACCGCCCCCGATCGGCCGCACTACTTCCGCATAGACCCGGTTTGTCTCAAGCTTCGGTTTGGCAAGGCTTAATAGCTCAGCAAGCTTCATCCCTGCTTTCCACGCGTACATGCCCCCAAACTCTACCGGCCCTTCTACCTTCACCGCCGCGCTGTACCGATCCCACTCTATTTTCTCCGGCGCGTACCCTATTTTTACCAGCCGGATCACATCGCGGGAGCCAAGAGCTAGGTCATACTTTCCGCTGATAACTTCTCCCGGCCGGAAGGTCAGATATTCATTCTTCCCGTCTTTCCTGAGCCGGATTATCTCGGCATAGTTTTCATTCGTATCGAGCAAGAGCTGGTCGCCGGTCAAAACCGCAGAAAGCTTCATCCCGGGTTGGAGCGCGTACACCTCAGGCCGCGCTACCTGCCCCGTCAGCTGGACCACATCGCTGAACTTCTCAAGATTCGGTCGCTCCCCGCTTCCCCCAAAGCTCGCTTTCTTCACAAACCGAAGCGAGTCTTTGGCCTGCAGGGCAAGGTCATACCTGCCTTCCAATACGGCCCGCGGTGAGAAGGTATGGTATTCCAGCGTCCCATCAACCTTGAGCCGGGTTAGCTCCGCATAATCAAGATTGGTTTCTTCCAGAATCTGCTCGGCTGTGACCACCGAGGAGAGTTTTAAGCTCGGTGTCCGCGCGTAGGGCCCCTGGTAGCGGATGGTCCCGCTCACCTGCACGACTTCAAGGAAGGCTCCCAAGTCTGTCTCTATGCCGGTGCCTGCGGTTGCTGGGGCTGCGGCGGCGCCTTGAGTGCTCGCCGGAGCGCTTGTGCTCGCCTGAGCCGTTGCTCCCGGAGCGGCAGCCGCTGTGGCTGCAGCGCCTTCTTGAACTCCGGTGCCCGCAGTCGGCGCACCGGCTGTGCCAGCGCTTTCCGTTCCTGCTGTCCCCGCTTCCTGCGCTCCCGCTTTCCCGACCGTCAGCACCGCGGTTGTACTAAACAGCCGCACCCGGTCACGAGCTTTCAATTCTGTATCATATGCCCCCTGCTCCACTTCCCGCAGCGCAAAGGTCACATATTCATTCTTGCCGCCAGCCATGGGCCGCACAATCTCCGCATAAACCCGGTTCGTCTCAAGCTTTGGTTTGGCAAGGCTTAATAGCTCAGCAAGCTTCATCCCCGCTTTCCACGCGTACACGCCGCCAAACTCAACCGGCCCTTCCACAACGACTGAGTCCACAAACCGGTCCACATCGAGCTGTGCAGGCTTATACCCCACCTTCACCAGCCGGATCACATCGCGGGGGCCAAGCGCTAGGTCATACTTTCCACTGATAACTTCTCCCGGCCGGAAGGTCAGATATTCATTCTTCCCATCTTTCCTAAGCCGGACTATCTCGCCATAGTTCTCATTCGTATCGAGCAAGAGCTGGTCGCCGGTCAATACCGCAGAAAGCTTCATCCCGGGTTGGAGCGCGTACACCTCAGGCCGCGCTACCGCTCCCGTCAGCTGCACCACTTCGGGGAATTTTTCAAAATCATGAGGACCTGCGAGATCGGCACGCTTTAGAAACCGCACCTGATCGAGACGAGACAAAACCCTGTCGGTTTTTCCAAGCAGAACGTCTTTGGGCGAAAAAGCGGCATATTCTTCTATACCATCTGCGTTCCTTGTCACGATTTCCGCATAATCACGGCTTGCGTCGAGGGTCAATTCGTTTTCAGCCATCAAAGCTGAAAGCTTCATGCTCGGCTTGTACAGGTAGAAACCAGGATATTTGACCTGCCCCGAAACAATGATGGTGTTCGGGAACCGATTCATTTCAGCATCGATGGTTGTGTCATCATAGCGATACAGCACAACCCGGTCGAATTCCGCAAGGGGGATATCAGCGCCGGACAGGACATCTTGCGGCGCAAAGGTAAAGGATCTATCACGGCCGGACGTGTCAGTCCGATAGACGCGGCCGTAGAAGAGATTGGTTTCCGGCATCAGCTGTGCTTTAGCAAGCGCGGCAGCAAGAGACTTTGTACCCGCAGCCTCAAATTTCCCCGGATATTTTACGGATCCCTGAATCTGAACAAAGCCTATCAGAAGATTGGCCGATGAACCGACAAAGAGAAAATCGCCGTCAGCAGCTGACTGTGAAGCGAATGCCGGATCAGCAAAATCGCCCGAAGCAATGCTCCTGCCAGATTCCAGGAATCTGACCCGGGTCATCGTGCTGGTTCGAGATGAAGGAAGCAGGCCGCCAGCAAGGGAAACAACCGCCGCCAGCTGTGTATCTTTGGTCAGCTCGTAAATACCGGGACGCTTGACATCTCCGGCGACAGCTGCCACCGGGCCGATGGCTGGAATATAGATTGCATCACCTTCACGCACGCGCAGATCGATTGGAGTGCCGTTTATCAAGCTGTCATAGAAATCGACAGGGATCGTGACCGTTTTGCCGTCTACTTTCCGAGTTACTACCACGGATCGAAGACTTCCCGTCCGGCTGATGCCGCCTGCACGGGAGAGAACGGTCAGCAGGGTATCAGCGCCGGTCGCCAGCACGGTCCCGGGATTCTGTACATACCCGGATACGAAGACCGGGAACTGCCGGAGACTGGCAAGGGTCAGGCTCATCTCAAGGCGCTTATACCGCCTGTCAAGATTGGCTTTGATGACCGAACGAAGACTGCCAAGGCTCTGCCCCATGGCGGAAATCTGCCCGGCAGGCTGGAAAAAGATGGCGCCATTTCGATCGACCGTCAGAGAATAGGTGGATGAAACTTCTTTTATATCAACTGCGTCTCCCCAGAGATATAAGACAAGATTGTCTCCAGGGCCGAGGATATAATCATCTCCAATGGAGGCAAGCGATGGTACGGTTGGTTTGTCAAAGAATGAATAGCCAAATTGCGTCAATATTTGCGATTTGCCGCTGACCGCCTCGGCCTGCGACGAAAACATGGATTCGATTGGCGATATTGGCAGACTGACCGCAGCGGCAGCGACCGTTGGCTGCGCAGGCTGCTTTTCGGTTCCTTGCGACACTTGCAGTGAGTTGACAACTGGCTGAGTCGGTGCAGCTGCTGGAGCTCCTGCAGCCGCGCCCTGTCCCGCAAGCATTTGTGCCAGGGCAGCCTGATCAGGTGTCTGTGCACTCGGCACTGTCAGGGCAGCAAAGACAAATCCAAGGATCAACGCAAGACTTGCAATCTTTCTGTTTTGTATCTGCATTCAATCAACTCCAGGTTTTTTTATTCATGCTGGGTCGCATGGGCCAATTTTGCGTAGTAATAGTACTACATATCACATTATCAGGAAAGACAGCGAAGGTATCAGCAGAAAACGAACCAAACAGGATGGTGCGAATCCGCGTTTACCACGAGCGTACTGGAACTGTCTTTGAAAAGTATTGGCAGAGCTCCATCACATTCAGCAGCAAGCATGCCTGTATTGCCCTAGCTGTCCGCCGGCGAGGATGACGGCGTAGCGATGTGAAGTTGTTGTGTTCATAGCGTTCCCTAAAAATTTTTCAAATAGCGAAGTCAGCATGCAAGGGGACAGCGCTTACCCGCTCTGCAAGAGAGTAGGTTTTTGTTCCGGGATAGATGACGAAAAGGCTGTCGAGGTGCAAATCCTCAAAGGCGACCTTCATTGAGCGGGTCCAGGTCGGAGCCTGGTTCAATTTCATTTCGAATCCGTATCGCTTATTCTTGTAGAGCAGGAGAAGATCCAATTCGGCTCCCCCGTGGGTGGCATAGAAATAGGGTTGAGCTCCCGGGAAACGGTCAAGTATGGTCTCAATCGCATATCCTTCCCAGGAAGCGCCTGCAGCAGGATGCGACAAGAGTGTATCCATATCGAGGACTTCCAGCAGTGCATGCAGAATGCCGCTATCCCGAATGTAGACTTTAGGCGCTTTCACAAGGCGCTTGCCGAGGTTTTCATACCACGGAGGCAGGGTTCGAATCAGGAATGTCCCTTCGAGGATTTCCAGATAGTGATGTACAGTTTTATCGCTTATGCCGAGCGATCTGGCCAGCACTGATCCATTCCAGACCTGTCCATGGTAATGCGCGAGCATGGTCCAGAATCTGGACAGGGCAGAAGCCGGAATGCGTATGCCCAGCTGGGGAACATCGCGCTCGAGAAAGGTTCGGATGAATGCCTTTCTCCAGGCAAAACTCGATGCATCGGAATCCGCGAGCCATGAGCGGGGAAATCCACCGCGAAGCCAGCGTTGCTGCCATGCCTTGTTTCCTACTTCTTCAAGCGAAAAGCCCTGCATATCGACAAAGCTCGTTCTTCCTGCGAGGGTTTCGGACACACCGCGCACGAGCGCAGGAGAGGCGCTCCCCAGAAGAAGGAATCGGGCTGTATTGTCGGGCTTGTCGACCAGCACGCGGAGGACCGGAAAAAGCTCCGGCCTGCGCTGGACTTCATCGATGATGACCAATCCCTGCCTGCCGTCAAGGGCAAGCATGGGATTTGCCAGCGCTGCTTCATCAGCGGGGTCTTCGAGATCAAAAAAAGCACTCTGGCTGCTGTGCGCGATGAGCCGCGCGATGGTTGTCTTGCCGCATTGGCGAGGTCCGAGCAGGGTAACGATCGGAGCAACGGCAAAGGCTTGTTCGATGCGCTCCTGCAGGATGGGACGCGGAATGATGGCAGACATGACATGATAATAAAGCTTGAAATTTCGGATGTCAACTCCGAAATTTCAAGAAAAACCAAACTAGGTGCGCTTTGCGTAGTTCTGTTCAATCCAGGCGCGGTAGGCGCCGGTGCGCACATGGTCGACCCAGGTGCGGTTGTCAAGGTACCAGCGGACGGTTTTTCGCAGGCCTTGGTCGAAGGTGGCGCGCTGGCGCCAGCCGAGTTCGGTTTTGAGGCGGGTGCAGTCGATCGCGTAGCGGCGGTCGTGGCCCGGGCGGTCTTTGACGTAGGTGATGAGGCCGCGCAGGCGCGCGGGGTCGATGTTCGCTTCTTCCGCAACCAGCTCGATGAGGCGGTCGAGGAGGCGGATGTTTTCCCATTCGTTTTCGCCGCCGATGTTGTAGGTGCGGCCGGAGGTGCCGTTCTGCATGATAGTCCAGACTGCTTCGTTGTGGTCTTCGACATAGAGCCAGTCACGGATGTTCCGGCCGTCGCCGTAGACCGGGAGGGGCTTGCCTTCCAGCATGTTGAGGATCATCAGGGGGATGAGCTTTTCCGGGAACTGATAGGGCCCGTAGTTGTTGGAGCAGTTGGAGAGGGTGAGCGGGAGGCCATAGGTGTGGTGGTAGGCCTTGGCGAGGTGGTCGCTGGATGCCTTGCTGGCCGAATAGGGCGAGCGGGGGTCGTAGGGGGTTTCTTCGGTGAAGTAGCCCTTATCGCCCAGGGAGCCGAAGACCTCGTCGGTGCTCACATGGTGGAAGAGCACGTCCTGGCGCATCGAGCCGTCCGGGTTTTTCCAGGCGGTGCGGGCCACATCCAGGAGGGTGTAGGTGCCCATGACGTTGGTGCGCACAAAGGCTTCCGGGCCGAGGATGGAGCGGTCTACATGGCTTTCCGCGGCAAAGTGGACGACCGTATCGATCTGATATTCGGTAAAGATGCGTTCAACCAGGGGACGGTCGCAGATGTCACCCTTGACAAAAACGTAGCGGCGCTGGCCCTGGCGCGCTTCGATGTCGGCGAGGTTTTCGAGGTTGCCCGCATAGGTGAGGGCGTCGAGATTGATGATGCGCCCCGTGAAGCTGTCCTGGGCAAAGAGCCAGTGGATAAAGTTGGAACCGATAAAGCCGGCGCCGCCGGTGACGAGGATATTGGAAAGCGCTCGCATGGGTTGCTCCTTTCACTTTTGCGGGGAAATCGAATGGATGAGTCCCCGATTTTTTCTTCGTTTTTCAGGCAGACTGGGAACGCAGTTGAGCGTGCAGTCTGAAAAACAGGTGGGAACAGGTGCTGTCCGCAAAAAAAGACTCCAGGTATTCCTGCCAGGTATGGGATGGAAAGGGGTAGCTTTTGCGGATTTTGGCCGAGGCAAGATGACAGCAGGGAGGCCGAGCCGCCCTGCCCGGCTTGGATCCGGGAGGAACCTCGAATACGGTGACCGGACGTTCGATATGATGATACTTCCAAGCAAGGCGGGCGCATTCGGCCGCGAAACCGGTCCAGGACACCTTACCGCCATCGACATAGTGGTAGATGCCGGCTGGGAGCGGCATAAAGGGCGTTTTTTCGCGGGAGAAAAGACTGTATTGACCCTTGTCGCAGAGCGTAAGGCCGAGGATGGCATCGGCAAGATTGCGGACCCAGGTGGGCGAGGCTACTTCATCATTGACGACGGCAAGGCCGGTCCCTTGCTGGGAGGCGCGGATAAGCTCGCTTATGAACCTGGCAAAGGGGCCAAACTCTTCATCGCCATAGAGCCAGCCTGTGCGAAGGATACGGGATTCAGGATTGGCGGCGAGCAGGGCGCGCTCGCCTTCCAGCTGGCAGGCACCGAGAACATTGACCGGACGGCAGGTTCTCGATTCGGCATAGCCCCGGGAGGTCAGGGTGCCGGAAAAAACATAGTGCGTGCCCAGGGCAATAAAGCGGGCATTCAGGCGCGCGGCCATGGCTGCCAGCAGGGGCGGCAGGGCGGCGCTCTGCCAGCGCGGAACATCAGGCTCGCGCTCGCAGCGGTCGGGGTCGATCTCAGCCCCGCAATAGATGATGTGCGTGAGGCGCTGCTCCTCTGCCAGCCTCGCCTCCAGGTCCGCCAGCGCTTGGCTGCTGGGGCCGCCCAGCTCGGGACCGGCTTCAATCACCTTGACGCTAATCTGGCTGAAGGCCAGGGACGCAGCCTGGCCGATCATCTTGTGCGTTCCTACGATACAGACTGCCATGGGAGTTTACGGTTTATGGTCAGGCGCCAATGCGCCTTATTCCAACACTAATGGTCTTTATATTCCATTGATATTGAAATATAAGATGGGTGCACCTTTTTTCAGAGATATTTTTGAAGCGCTTTCGGCGGCTCGGGCAAATCCTTGAACCATTTCTTCCAGAGTTTGGTGCGGGGGCTTACGAGCGCCCAGGCGGTGAGGAAAATGAGTTTGAAGTAGTTGCCGAGGGTGCGGTGCCTGGTCCACCAGACTTCAAGTTCGCCTTTGTAGGGAGCGATAAGGGTGTCGTGGAAGCGGTCACGGTCGCCTGGCACTTCGTCCAGAATGGCTTCTTCATCACGGAAGACAACAGAGCCGATACCGGTGAGGCCGGGCGGAACCTTATCAATCTCGGCGCGAACCGGCAGTGAATACAATTCATAGTGCCGCCGTGCCTGGGGCCGGGGACCGACAACACTCATCTGCCCGATCAAAATGTTTGCCAGTTGCGGAAGTTCGTTGATTTTGGTTTTTCTGAGAAAGCGCCCCATGGGCAGAATGCGCGGGTCGTTTTTCTGCGTGAGCACGCCGCCCGGGAGATTGGGGCTGTTTTTCAGCATGGTCGCGAATTTGAAAACGTCAAAATCGCGCCCGCCTTTCCCCACGCGCGGCTGAAGATAGAAAATGTAGTGCTCCCCTGTCAGCTTGAGCCCAATCATGATGGGGATCATGAAGGGTAAAAGGATGACCATGGCGACGAACGAAAACAACATATCGAAAAAACGGATCAGCATCCTCACATCCTTCCATCGAGGAATTTCCCCGTCTCTTTGTGGGCGAATTCAGGGATGGTCGCATTAAAGAGGTCGATGAGCTCCTGCCGGGTCCAAAAGCCCCACGTTCTCATGGCGCGGATTTCGGACTCGAAGCGCTCAATCGCCTGTGCATCGAAGACGGGCTCGTTCTTGATAACCCCAATAGACTCGAACCTGTCCATGTCGAGCGTTTCGCGTTCGGTATAGAACTCCTCGAAGTCCTTTTCCCCCGTGGTGTCGCTCTTGAAGAAATAGACCGGCCACCTGCCCTTGGCCTTGAGCTCATGCACACGGGCCCGCGCTTCGTCTTCGCTTGCGCATTCCACTGGCTCATACCCGCGATACCGAAGATAGCGCACCGCGATTTCCGAAAAGGTGATGAGATTCGCCTCCGCATCGAGCTTGGGGAAGAAAAGATCGCGGTTTTCGCCCAGCAGTGCCGACATGAGGCAAAGCTCTCCCGATTCCTTGGGCGTGATAAAATAGCGCCGCACGTCATTCGGCGCCGAAAGCGGCTGTTCCTTCTCCATGCGCCGATTGAAGCCATACAAAAGGCTCCCGTCAGAAAAAGCGACATTCGCAAAGCGCGCCGTAGAAACCGGCAGTTCCAAACTCCTGCGCATGAGGAAATACTCCATGATGCGCTTTGAAGCTCCCATCATATTGACCGGATTCGCTGCTTTGTCGGTCGAAACACAGAAATACTTGCGCGCGCCATGCTCTTTCGCCTGGCGCATAGTCTTATCAGTATTGAAAATATTGACATCGATCATGCGCATGAGCGTCCAGGGATCCTTTTCGCTCCGCACATGCTTGAGCGCGGACAGATTGAGCACATAATCGTAGCCAGGCCCGTTGGCTATAAAGGCATCGAAGATATCACTGCCCGCATCGATGGCAAAAGTAGCGAATTCCCCAGAGGTATAGCCGATGGAGGAACGCAGATCGCGCACAAGCTCCACCATGTTGTTTTCGCTGATGTCCACCACATGAAGAAGCTTCGGATCGCGCCTGAAAATCTCGCGCGTCACCGCCTGGCCAATCGAGCCGGCACCGCCAATGACGAGAAAGCGCGAAGCTTTTACAATATCGGACAGTTCGCGCTCATGATGCGCAACATCAGCAGTAAAGAGCTCCTGCGAGCGCCCTATGAGATCGAGTATGAAATCCATAATCAGGCTTTCACCAGCGGAAGATTTTTCTCAAGCGAATCACAGACGAGATCCACTTCCTCGAGGGTCATGGTGGGATAGAGCGGTAAAGTGATCTCATGCTCGCTGATGTACTGGCTCTTGGGCGTCGGCCCCACCCTGTCCTTGTATGCTGTAAAGCTCTGAATTGAAGGATAATGAATCGAAGTCTGAATGCCATCTTCCTTCATGAGGTCGATGAGCCTTGCCCTTTCTGCATTTTCAGGAAGCAGGATGGGCATGATGTGGTAGGTCGGTGTGCCCCGGTCATAGTGGCGGAAAGGAATGGTGAGCCCTTCGAGCCTGTCGAGCCGGGAGAAGTAATGTGCCACCAGTCGGGCACGCGCAGCATTGGCTTCCGAAAGCTTTGCGAGCTGGACAAGACCCAGCGAGGCACGCACTTCATCGATACGGTAATTGAAGCCTGGTTCAAGCACATCATAGCTCGTTGCACGTCCCTTCATGCGGTCAAAGGAAGCAACCGTCATGCCATGCGAGCGCAGGTTCTTGCATTTCTGGTAGAGTTCGGGATCTCTCGTGGCGACCATGCCGCCCTCACCCACCGCAAGGTTCTTGTTGGAGAAAAAGCTCCACGCCGAGACATCACCAAAGGTGCCAAGCTTTTGGCCCTTGTAGGTACCTCCATTGGCATGGGCGCAGTCCTCGATGAGCTTGAGATTATGCCGTTTGCAGATATCGACGATGGCATCCATATCGCAGGCATAGCCCGCATAGTGGACAATCATGACCGCCTTGGTGCGGGGTGTAATCTTCGCTTCAATATCAGCAGGATTCATGGACCAGTCTTCCATGGAGATCACATCAGCAATCACGACGTCGGCACTCGAAACACGGACTGAGTTGAGGTCTGCTATGAAAGTAAGCGATGGCACAATGACTTCATCACCAGGTTTAATTCCGCATGCGAGTACTGCAATATGCAATGCTGCAGTGCCATTGGACACCGCAAGGCATTTAGTTCCCTCGCCAATTTCCTGGGCATAGGCCTCTTCGAAATCGATAGTCCTCTGCCCCATCGTGATCCACCCCGACTTGAGGGTGTCCATTACGGCATTGTATTCGCGCTCATCATAGTTGAGCTTGAAAAGCTGAACTTTCCATTGCATTATAATATCTCCTTGTATTGAAGCACTAACTTTTCATAAGTATGGTATTTGAGTACATATTCTTTGCCGTTTTTTCCCATTTCAGCACGCTGTTCTGGAAACATTTGATATAGCTTAATAATTGCATCTACTATAGCTTCAGGATTTTCTGCTTCAACAGATATTCCGCATTTTGTTATAGATATTATATCATTTTTTGCATTAATCGAATGCAATATTGGTTTTGCATAATATGCTGATCCCTTGAATCATGACCACAAACGAGCAACGAATAAGGTGGTCAGTTCAAGTGGCGCTTGGATATTTTAATAGAATTATAATACAGAATTCGTTTAATACGTTTAAAAAACAAATTAATCCCGACCCTTATAAGAATTCCTAATTGTACAAATGGCTTACCTAAAAGCGGAGGTTCTTTAAAATGTTTACGCAATGCTAATAAATAGCCTTTCAGCATATAAAATGAATTTTTTGATATATTATTGGCATGTTCCCTATAAAATGCTAAGGGCTCATCTAAATAACCAATAGGAAATTCTCTAGCAATCCGCCACCAAAGATCATCATCTTCAATAGCTAGTTTTGGATCAAAACCACCTACTTTTAGTATTGAAGACATCTTAAGCGTAACTGTTGAAGCTGGTATTACTGTATGAATCATTAATTCAGAATATAGATTTTTATTCTGAGTGCCACTATTAAACAATTTTCTAAGTTCTGGTTTATACTGAGACCATTTATGATTGATAAAATTATCTTCATAAAGAATATATGCATCTGTAAATACCATAGAATTTTCAGGATGCATTTCTAAATATTTGACTTGTTTTTCCATTTTATCTAATTCCCAAAAGTCATCCGAAGCGAGAAATGCTACATAACATCCTTCGACTTTTGAAAGGCCCAGATTTAGTGTTTTACTCACCCCTTCGTTAACTTTATTTATGAATAAAATATCTCTATCGATATGTGAATTTACAAATGATTGAATTATATTTGCAGTTTTATCTTTTGATCCATCATTAATAACTATAAGCTGAATATTCTTGTAACTTTGATTAATTACACTTTCTAGAGCAGCAAGAATATACTTTTCATGATTATATGCTGGGATGATCACTGATACTAATGGGTTTTGCATAATATCAATCACACCTTTAATGAATCATATATTTTGCTTAAAAGAATTTCATTATTTTTCCAATCATAATTATTGCGTTTTTCTTTCATGCTATTCATCATATCAGTAAGCATTTCTGGACTTGTAATAACTAATTCAATTATATTCTTAAGATCTATTTCTAATGAATTTTCTGAAATACTAAAAGCCCAGCCATTTTCCAATGCAATTTTACCAAAATAGCTATTTTTATTAACAATCATAGGAGTACAAGATAGTACACTTTCAAAGAATTTATTGGGAAGAGCTGTTGATGAAATAAAAGTAGGATATACTATATATGCTATATCTGTGTTCCTATATATTTTATTTATTGAAGAATAGTCAAAGTAACCATGAAAAATTATATTGCTAAAACTTTTATATTTATTAATTAGATATTGCAAACAAGATCCTGAGCCATAAATATGAATTTCTATGTTATTAAAATAATATGACCCACATTTACAAAGAAGGTCAATTTCCTGACAATAATTTGATAGATTACCTATGTACGCAATGGTAGTTTTTTCTTTTTTAATCTTCTCTATATTAGTAAATACAGATGCTTCAGGAGTATTCATGATGATAAATGGACCATATTTTTGTGATAATTTTTTATTTTTAGGAATCTGGCCAGGTGTTACAATAATATGAGTGTCAACACATCTCAAGAGAATATCTTGTATCACTCTTATAATTTTTGCAATTATATAACCACCAGATCCTCGATTAATAAAGTAAGTATCGAAAGAATCGTGTTCATCAAAAACTAAGCGCATCCCTAAGATCATCTTAAGAATACAACCAAGAATCAATGTATCAAAATCATGACAATGTACTATATTTATTTTTTTATTTACAGCATTTTTTATTATTTCTATATAAAATCGAATCATAGGTATTAACTGCCTTAAACCATTGCCATATTTTGAACTAATAAAGAATCTTCTAATCCGATACCCATTTAAATTAGATTCCGGCTCATTTCGATGTTTTCTTTCTCTATCCCAGCACCAAATATCAACCTCATATCCCATTTTTACAAGTGAATATGCTTCCTTATGTACACGAATATCAGGATCAAATCCATTAGTAAGAAGCATTAAAATATTCATCACTTATTCTCCGATCAATTAGTTTTATGAGAATTCATTGCAATAATAACTTTTCTTATTCCCTCATCACTCAGAGCTAAATACATTAAAAGGCTTAAAATTTCTTGTGGATGCAAAACCCTCATGCTGCTTTTTCTAGCTCTCCAACGGAGAACTGATCTGATCCACTTTATTTTTGCTGAAAATGTGGTTCAGTTTTTAGGTCTCACTATATCTTGCTTATTATTAGGCTCTTGCACAATTATCTCTTGAATGCATTGACTGCACGAATCACTTGTTCGACCTGCTCATCGCTGAGGACTGGATACATGGGAAGACTCAACACTTCCCGGTGTATTTTCTCGGTTATCGGATAGCTTCTTTCATTCCATTCCTTGTACGCAGCTTGCTTATGAGGAGCTATCGGATAGTGAATAAGCGTCTGAATACCATTTCTCTCGAGATGCTGAACAAGCTCATCCCTGTACGGTGAGCGAATTACAAAAAGATGCACTACATGCGAAGGATCGCTTATACCCTGAGGAAGATCAACGAAGGGATTCCTAATCTCATTGCAATACCGCTGGGCTATTTCTCTCCTTCTCTGGTTATCCGCATCAAGGCGCTTGAGCTTCACCGAAAGCACCGCGGCCTGCAGTTCATCAAGGCGTGAATTCACTCCTTTATATTTGAAAACATATTTCTTTTCTGAACCATAGTTAGCAAGCTGACGTACAGCCTCAGCTAATTGGTCATCATTGGTTGTCACAGCTCCTGCATCGCCAAGGGCTCCCAAGTTTTTCCCCGGATAAAAACTAAAACCACTTGCGTTACCCAAAGCGCCCGCACGCTTTCCGTTTCGCATCGCTCCATGAGACTGAGCTGAATCCTCAATCACGAGTAGATTATATTTCTCGGCAATCGCCTGTATCCTATCCATATCGCACAGCTGGCCATAGAGATGCACCGGCATTATGGCTCTTGTCTTATGGGTTATTGCTTTTTCAATTAAGTCTGGATCAATCAGGTAGGTATCCAGGCGGGGCTCAACTGGTACCGGTACCAAGTTGTTCGCACTTACTGCCAGAATGCTTGCAATATAGGTATTTGCAGGCACAATGACTTCATCACCATCGTGCAAGAATCCCAATTCCTTATACGCCCTCATTATGAGAATCAGTGCATCGAGCCCATTCGCTACTCCAATGCAATGTTTTACACCGCAGTATTCTGCATAGGCTGACTCGAAAGCTTTGACCTCATTGCCCAACAGATACCAACCCGATTTTACAACTCGAAGTATTGCATTGGTCAAATCAGGCTCAAATGATTTGGTAACATCTTCCAATGAATTGAATGGAACCATTTTAGTCCTGTCCTTGCTTTTGAAGATACGCAAGAAATTCAGAATAATCCCGAATATAGTCTGCTTCTTTGTAAAAGTCGCTTGCCAACACAAGAAGCACTGCGCCAGGAGTGAAATCTTTCATCGCGCGCCACATATTGGGCCCGACATAGAGGCCAATATTGGGCTTATCAAGCAAGACTTCTGTACGTTCTTTGCCATCATCCAATACTATGGTGCACGAGCCACTCACGCAGATTAAAACTTGCTCTAGAGTTTTATGCGCATGGTGACCGCGGACAACGCCTTCTTTGGTATCGAAGATGTAATAGACTCTCTTGATTTCGAAAGGGATGTCTTTATTGGCTTCGAGAGCAATGAGGGAGCCGCGGGAGTCGCCTTTAATTGGAAAATTAATTGTCTTAATTTTCAATTAATTTCTCCTTTTTATTTTCATTTATATCTTTATGGCTGAATTATATATTATTATTATTCAATAAATAACATAGTTCCTAGAAAAAAATGCTAAATTCATTCAGATTATACTATTTGAATCTAGCATTACAATTTTATCAGGTGCCTCGTTGCTTATATTACAAAATGATATAATATAATCATGATTATATTCCGTATGAATTCGAATAAGTTCATTGTCTAATATTTCAAATACATTAAATTTTTCAACAGGTATCTTTATACCACATCCAAGAAACTTTAAATAAGCTTCTTTTTTTGTCCAAACCTCAGTGAATCGCTGATTTGCCTTCTCGGAGGATGCAAAGATATAATCTTTCTCTTGTTGAGAAAAAAAATAGCTTGCAACTCTAAGATCCATTTTTCTAATTCTTTCTATATCAACACCAACAGGATTATCCGAAACTGTACAAGCAATAGCTCCTTTTGTATGTGATATATTAAAGTAAACATTTGGATAATTCACAAGATATGGCTTTCCATATTGATTTTTAGTAATAACAAGCTCATTCCCATTTATATTAAGAAATTTCCCTAAAGCATATCGTGCAAATTTATCAGAAATTTCTTTTGCATTTTGCATTTTCAGTAAATACAGAATAAGCAAATAATTTTCACCCTTTTTAAAAGAAAATATAATATTTAAGAAGAAAGCAATTCATACCAATATTATTTCATAAAGTCCACAATATCTTTTACAATTTTAAATTCCTTCATTTCTTCTGCAGACACTTTCTTGCCAAATGTCTCATCCATAAGCGCAATAAATGAGAGCTTGGCAAGAGAATTCCATTCTTCCACATCCGCAAGATTTGTTTCTTCTCGCAAAGTACCACTTGCAAGCTCCATCATTTCTTCAAGCATTGCAATCTTTTCCTGATTTGTCATACAATTAACCTCCCAAATAATGTATTAAGATAAATAGCCACCATCGACTATTAAGCCTGTGCCAGTAACAAACTTCGACGCATCGCTCAGCAAAAAGGCTGCAACATTTGCTACATCGACAGGATCACCAAGACCCAAATATTGGTTAGCTAAAACATTTTTCTGAAAATCATTCTCACCCGCAACTTTAATATATTTATCAACCATTTCGGTTTTGATAAAACCTGGAACAATACTGTTTACTCTAATATTTCTCGCAGCCAATTCTTTCGCCATTGCTCTTATTGCGCTATCGAGAGCACCCTTGGAAGCACAATAGGCTACTGTTGATTTATCCCCTTTATAGCTTCTTATTGAAGAAATTGCTATGAAAGAAGAAGGCTCAGCATGATTATTCTTCTTGGCTATTACCCGGCACAATTCAATGAAAGCATAAAAATTGATCAACATCATGTTGTGGATAAAGTCATATTTTGTCATTTGCAAAGGGCGCATATCACCAATACCAGCGCAATGTACTAAGCCATTCAATTTACCATGCTGACTTACTACTCTCTCTATTAGTCCTTCGATTTGATCTATTATATTTAAGTCAAAGGCATATATGCCGTGATTGTCACCTTCCATCAGCGATAGCGTAGCTTGTAGTTTCTCTTCATTTCGAGATACTAGAATTACTTTTGCTCCAAGCTTACTTAAATATATCGATGTCTCTTTGCCTATACCTGAAGAAGCGCCTGTTACAAGCACAATTTTCCCTGAAAGATCCAAAGGATTGATCATTCTAAAAGCTCCTTGCAATAAAAAGAAAAAATAGTAAAGAACGCTCTACCATGTCAAAATTGTGCTCCCCCAAGATAGACCTACACCAAATCCAATGATTAGGACCTTATCCCCTTTCTTTAACCGACCTTTCTCTTCTGCCCGCTTCAGAGCAATCGGAATCGTTGCAGAAACAGTATTGCCAATATCTTCTATGTCCATATAGAATTTATCTTCCGAAATTTTCATTTTTTTTCTTAAATAATCAAGCATAAATTTGTTTGCCTGATGAAAAACAAATAGGTCAATATCTGCCAAATCGAGATTGTGCTTATTCAGTATATTTTTAATACTCTGCGGAACCACCCTTATAGTAAAATTGAATACTTCTGGACCATTCATGTACAGATTATTTTGGGTTCGAACTGAACCATTGTCTTCAATTTCTTTAGAAGTTTCTTCTGAAACAGCTAATCTGGAAGCTCCAGCTGGTACAATTAAATAATCTTTTCCACTGCCATCTGTACCCAAATCAAACTCCCCAATTTCATGTCCGCCTTCACATATCAATGTTGCTGAAGCTGCATCTCCAAATATTGTCCGGTTGCTCTTGTCCATTGGATGAATATATTTTGAATAAGTCTCAGCTGTAAGCAATAATATTTTCTTTGCAATGCCAGTTTTCACAAGACTCTTAGCCATGGCAAGACCATAAATATATGCTGAACAGCCAAGATTGAAGTCTAGTGCTCCCGATGATTGAGGAATTCCAAGCTTGTCTTGCAAAATACAAGCAGTAGTCGGCAAAAAATAATCAGGGCTCTGTGTCGCAAGAAGAATAAAATCTATCTCATCAGGAGATGTAATTCCCGACGAAAAAAGCTTTCGAGCGGCTTTCTCTGCCAAATCGGAGGCACATTCATTTTCAGAAACTATATGCCTTCTAGCTATACCTGTTTTTAACAATATCTTATCTGCGGTCCAATCAGGATATATCTTTGCTAATTCTTCATTCATCAATATTTTTTCTGGCAATGAATATTCAATTGCATGAACGCCAATATTCATTATAAACCTCCAATATTCTCTGATAGAATCTATCTTTCTTTGCTGCTTTTACATTATAAAATTACCAAGCGAAATAAAGTCTTGAATAATTTTTATATATTTATCAAATGAAGGTCTAGTCAAAACAAAGTAATAATTTAGATCATCTTCTGCTATCAGATCTGCTCCTCTTTTTTTATGAAAACGTATTACACTCTTATTTGCTTTCCTAACATCAAAATAATTGCCTTCCAAGTCTAAATAATGATATGCATAATTTTCAGCAGCCAAAAGAGATTCTACGCTTATTCTTGGATCAGAATTTTCCATGATTATCCAGCTGCCTATCGTGAATCTCTTATTTGTATAATCAATATTATATAATCGGATAGTACCAACGGATGATCCAACCTTGTCAAGAACTAAAAAATAATACTCGAGGCCCTTTACCTCGCGTCCTTTATACTGCAAAATCCATTCTTCTTGTAAATTGATATCATTTTCAGTAGGAGAAAGATACTTATTCAATCTAGAATTAAGCCTAAATTCAAGAATTTTGTGTGCGTCGGAAATTTCGACAAGCCGCATATCACAATTTGTCCCTATATATTTCATTTCTAAAATCTCTTTCTGCTAAAATATTTTATTGAAAATGCTATTTCCCGATTAGTTCATAAAAAGAATTGCATTATGGAAAAACGAATAGCATATTTACGATTTCCAGCTTTTTAGAAATTCCTAGATCCAAACAAAAATTATCAAAATCCAATAACAATAAATTGCTTATTGAATGAGTTCGCGCAAATACCTACCATAATCTGTTTTTCCAAGTTCCTTTGCAAGCGCAAGCACCTGCTCACGGCCTATCCAACCCTCATGGTAGGCAATCTCTTCAAGGCAGGCAATCATGAAGCCCTGGCGCTTTTGGATGGTGGCGATGAACTCGGAAGCATCCAGCAGGCTGTCATGGGTACCGGTGTCGAGCCAGGCGAAGCCACGACCTAATGGTTTTACCGCCAATTTTCCTTCTTCGAGATAGCGGCGATTGAGATCAGTGATTTCGAGCTCTCCCCGCGCAGATGGCTTGAGCTCCTTGGCATACCGGCATACATTGCGGTCATAGAAATAAAGGCCGGTTACCGCCCAATTTGACTTAGGCTTTGCTGGCTTTTCTTCGATAGACAGAGCTTTAAAATTGGCATCAACCTCAACAACACCAAAGCGCTCGGGGTCCTTTACAGAATAGCCAAAGACAATGGAACCATCTTCAAGCTGTGCGGCCTTCTTAAGCATGGGACTGAAACCGGTACCGAAGAAAATGTTGTCGCCAAGAATCAGACAGGATGTATCGCCGGCTATAAACGATTCGCCAATGATAAAGGCTTGTGCGAGGCCGTCCGGGCTGGGCTGGATCGCATACTCAAGACGAATGCCCCACTGCGAGCCATCACCAAGAAGCTCTCTGAAGCGAGGCGTGTCCTGGGGAGTTGAAATTATGAGCATTTCCTTGATGCCTGCCAGCATGAGCACCGAAAGTGGATAGTAGATCATTGGCTTGTCATAGATGGGCAGAAGCTGTTTTGAAATGACTTTGGTGGCAGGATAGAGACGTGTTCCGGAGCCGCCGGCGAGGATTATTCCCTTCATAGAATCTCCAACTGGTGTTGTACGCTATTTGTCAACATAGATGTCGCTCAATTATGAAAAATTAGCATTAAGAACAACCTTTGTCACATGTACCCAATCTTTGAGATGGCTTCGTATTTCCGGTCTGAACAATCGAGCATAGAACAAGGTCATATTTCTGTGGTGCAACAGCTCTTTGTCTGTTCCCGTGTGCCGTTGTTCTGGTGTCACATAACCAATTGCTGAATGCCGATGCTTGGTAGTATACCAATGCACAAAATCTGCAAACCAGAGCTGCGCATCACCAAGCGAGGCAAAATATCCGGGATAACTGGGCACGTATTTTGCGGTTTTAAACAAAGCATTACTGTAGGTATCATTCTCTGCCAGCATAGTGTGCCATTGCTTATACTATCGTCTCTGGTCTTCGGCAAGCCATGTATTGATACGTAATTTATATGAATCCAGGTTAGTATTTTTTAAGGTTTTTCCAGACCATCTAAGCTTAAATATATTTATGAAATAATTACTTTTCTTAAACATTCATAATTTTTTATCATATTATATTTCTCATACCATATTTGTCTGACTTCTTTTCGTAAGAAATATTTATCTTTAAGCCAATTACAATAATAAAAGTATATTTTATCTTCGATTGCTTTTCTATTATTTTGATTTATAATTAGTTCTGGATGAATAATTTCAGACAAACCTGTAATATTTAAGGCTATAGAAGGTATTCCAAATGATTGTGCTTCCATTATAGAGACCGGAATGCCTTCTGAAATGCTAAGATTAATAAATAAATCATTTGGTTCTAAATAATAATGTTTAATAATAGTTTCTTTACTGACATAACCAAATAAAAAGCATTTATCTTCTTTTTTATATTTTTTAACAATTTCTTTTACACTTTTCATATTAGGACCATCTCCAAAATGATACCATTCTAATGGTATATTCAATTGACATATAATATCTGCGATTAATTCAACTCTCTTAATCTCTATAATATTTGAACAAGAAACGATTCTAAATATATAATCGTAACTAGGTTTTCCAATGCCATAATTATTATTAGTACCTAACCTTATGCATATTGATTGATAATTATATTTTTGTTGAATATATCGTTTCCCAAAATCTGATATTGTTATTGACACAATATTTGAATTAAATATTTCTTTTCTTAAAGGTATAGAACCATTATTAATTTCTTCATATAAATCACTACCATGAAATTTACATAGTATTTTAGCATTTTTGTTCATCTCTCTAATTAAAGGAATATAATATGATGCTCCAACGCCCCAATAGAAATAGTAAATATCATATTTATTATCTTTAATTTTCAAATTACTCAAACCGTATATTGCTCTTAATATCTCTAATATTTGCCATTTTTTATTTTTTTCTTTTAAAAATATTATCTTAATAATAGCCTTTAGATATTTTACAGTATAATTGCTATATTTTATTATATTTATAATATTTAATTCATTCAACAAAGGTTTCTCAATTATAATATTTTCATTATTAATTCTAGATTTTTTACAATGCCCATAGTAATATGGTTGTATTGTTATTTTAAAATCATCTTTCAATAATTTTAATTCATCTTCAAAAAATTGTTCACCCCTTCCATACGGATAAGAAGATGTAAATATAATCATATTATTTTTAATCATCTTTTTCCCTTTTATTCTTTTGTGAAATAAAAACATTTAATGCAATAATTATCCAAAAATATTTTCTATTGGTAATTGATAAAAAAAAACCAATTATTAGATATGCAATAAATGAACTGAATATAACAATTTTAATATTGCTATATTTTATTGTAAATGCTTCTCTTATTAAATATAAATAAAATAAAGCATATATTATAAACCCAATTATTCCACCTTCTACCAAACTCGACAAAAAGATATTATGAGCATCCCTTCCAGCATATATGGCATTAAATACACCTTTAATGTTTACTTCCTGAAAATATTTTGTAAAAGCTACTGGGAAACTAAAGAAACCACTACCCCAAAAATAATTATATTTAAATATTCTAATTCCATACTGCCATATTTGTGTTCTCCCCGAACCACCGGATTCAAGTGCATTCGTTGTTCTATTTTCAATAATGCTAAAAACTAATTGCAATATATCTCTATTATAATTTAATACAAAGAATAAAATGCTTAAAAATATAATAAAAAAGAACACAATATATAAAAATGCTTTTAGTTTATTTTCTATATTATTTATATAAGAGACAATAAAGAAAAAAACTATAAATAGAGAAGCAACCCAAGCGCTTCTTGTCTGGCTAAATATTATTGAAGTAAATAATATTAATAAGCTTACTAATAAAGCGACTTTATTTCGAGTCCCCTTATTAATTATCTTATATATAAGATAGCTAATAGAAGGCATTAGCGCTGCGGCGAAATGAGCTTCTTCACCAGGATTACCAAACGGGCTGATTCTTTCATTGGAAAAAAGCAATGCTTGAGGATTTTGAAATATTTTATATATAGCTATTATTGAAACAATTATCGAAGAAACAGTATATATCTTAAGGCAATTCTCAAATATTTCTTCACTATTATTTAATAAATACGATGATACAATAATAACCATAATAAATTGCTGCAAAATCATTTTTAAATATTCTAAAGAATAATTAAAGTTTATACTTATGATAGTATTCAATAAAATATAGAATATTGCACTTAATGATAATATTAAAAATACCTTACTTAAATATTTACTTTCCAAATATATCTTATGTTTATTGAAAAAATTAAATAAAAAAGATATTAAAAAAGCTATAAAAATAATCTTAGAAATAGAAGAGGAAACTGAATCAACAAATAGAGCACTCTCAAATTGAATTGAAAATATATAGATATATAGCATATATCTAGTTTTCTTTATGATAAAATATGAGAAAAACATCACTATGAAAATATAGAAAATATATTTTGCCATTTTGGTATTATAAAATATGTTCTGATGAATTCTTATTATATGATGAATAATATTTCATTATATTTATAATTAATTCTGCAATATTATTATAGTTATATTGAGAAATAACATCTATATTACTGCGTGTTTTAATTTCATGATTTTCCAATTTATAATAATAATGCATTAATAAAACATCTTTCATTAATAGATAAGATTTATTATCATTTTCTTCGTACACAAAACCCGTATTACATCTTTTTATCAAATCTTTAATTTCAGAATTCTCACAATCACCGGACACAAATGCAAATATATATTTTTTCAATAGCAATAATTCAAATAACTTTCCTGTTAATATTCCTTTTTGTCTTTTCGTATTCCATGAAGCAACAATAGAAATATCGGAATTTTTTGTTATATTCAAAGATTCATCTCGTGTTACAAACCCATAATTTTTCAATATTCTAGATATATTATATTTTTCAGCCTGATTTAATAGAATATCGAAATCATTACCAGCATAATTTAATTCAATATTATCTAAATCGATATTTCCGTTCTGATATAATTCCGCTATCATCTTAAACAGCGGAGAAAGATCTCTTTGTCCACGATACAAAGAACCACAATAAGAAAGTATAAGCTTATTTTTATATTCATTTTTAGTATCTGCTTTATTATTCAATTTTAAATAATCTAAATCTTCTTGATCATACCCATTCGTAATCACATATATGTCATTATATTTTTTAAATTTGTGCTTTTTACAAATATTTAAATAAAATTCCTTTAACCCATTCGATATGCAAAATGTAATATCAGATTTACGAAGCAAATTTATCATGTAATAATAATGAATAAATCTTATGATACCAAATATAGTATCCGGTATCATAGTATCTCGCTGATCATTTATTAAGATAATAGAAGGCTTTGTTTTCTTTGCAAACAAGCCCGCTAGTGAACTGCCTAAAGGTCCGTAAGAGGCAATGACAGCATCACATTCTTTTGTACAACTTTTTATGATGTTTTTTGTTTTTCTGAACCATACAATTGAATTATATATATCGAGATACGCTGAAGTTTGATTTCGCATCAAGCCTTTTATAAAATCTTTTAATAAAATGTATAATTTTCTTTTCAAAGATTTCCCATTATTTTGCTCTTGAGCAATATTTGATGCCAAATTATTTAAGTTTGAATCATTTACCCTATGAATTTTATGTATTTCTATAATATCTCTTTCAAGTATAGGATCAATGTTATGAAAAGGTCCACAAATTACCTCAACATCATGCCCTGCGCGTTGCAAATATTTCACTATTTTTGTAGTTCTTACCGCAGCGATTGTATTACTTGGACCAAAATGATAGCTTATAAACAGTATTTTCATAAATTATAAAAATTTGCTAAATTAGAGCTTAAAAACTTTACCATTTTCAATACTTACCTTCTTCACCGCATTCCTCATATCCACCACTAGCTGGGCTTTTTCTAATATATGCTCTACATCGAAGCAGGAATGATTGGTGGTAAAGACTACGCAATCAGCCAAGGCTAGTATTTCATCAGTAAGCTCAACTCCTTGCCAGTGATGCCCATGTTCATCGGCAACCTCTGGGATATAGGGATCGTGATACAGAACCTTCGCTCCTTTATGGGCAACAAGACTCATCACCTCGAGCGCAGGGCTTTCCCTAGCATCATCAATATCAGGCTTGTAGGCAACCCCAAGGAATAGAATCGTCGAGCCATTCATGGGCTTCTTATGCCTATTGAGCGCAAAGGCGATCTTGTTCATCATCCGGTAGGGCTGAAGATTGTTGATCTTGCCAGCTGCATCGATCATCGTCAGGTCGAAATTAAGGCCTTTAGCAACATATTCAAGGTAAAAAGGATCAAGCGGAATACAATGCCCACCAATACCAGGACCAGGATAGAAGGCCTGGAAACCATAGGGCTTGCTTTTTGCCGCCTCGATCACTTCCCAAATATTGATATGCATTTTCCCTGCTAGGAGCGCGAGCTCATTGATAAGCGAAATGTTAACAAGACGGTAGGTGTTCTCAAGAATCTTTACCATCTCGGCTGCGCGAGGCGAGCTCACCGGATACAGCTTTTGAATTGCCTTACCATAAAGCGCCAAGGCAATCTTCTGCGCTTCCTCGCCCAAGCCACCCACTACCTTTGGCGTATTATCGGTCTTGTAGGTCTTGTTGCCTGGATCCACCCGCTCGGGACTGAAACAGAGCCAGAAATCCTCTCCTTCCTTCATCCCCGACTCGCGTTCGATAATTGGCTTCATAAAATCCTCGGTCGTCGTAGGATAGGTCGTACTCTCAAGGCTGATAAAAGTACCCTTCTTCATATTCTTGCCAATATCGATACATGCACCTTCAATATAGCTCATGTCGGGCTTTTTAAACTTGTCCAATGGCGTCGGTACACAGATAATAATGGCTTCACACTCGGAAATCCGTGAAAAATCTGTAGTCGCCGAGAGCACCTTTTCCTGAATCAGATGAGCAAGCTCCGCATCATCGACATCACCTATATAGTTGCTCCCCTCATTGACCGCCTGCGCCTTCTTCTCACTCTTTTCAAATCCCAAAACCTTTATCCCTTTGCGGGCAAAGCTCACCGCCAGTGGAAGGCCTACATAGCCTAGACCGATAATCCCAACATTTACTGCATTTTCTTTTATTCTATGCATAATTGCTTCGAATTCTGACATATTTTTTCTCCAAGAAATAATAAAATAATTATTTTAAGAAAGCTCATGCAAATTGGAAATTTGAAGCTCTGCCATTTTCTGAATTAAACGAATCTCATCCGTTTTAGACATACGTTTATGTACTTCAGAATTTACATCATCAATATATTGATTTTCTATCAATGCTTGATCAAGATATTCAATTGAATCAACAAGCATTTTTATTTCAAGTTCATATAATCGATATCCCAAACTTTGAATGTTATCGAAAGGAAGAATATCAATTGTTTTTTGCATGATCAGAATCCCAGCATCAGGCTTTTCCGAAATAAGGTGAACTGTTACACCAATTGGTTGATTTTTTAATAAAGACCACTTGAGAGCATCCAATCCACGAATATTCGGTAAAATCCCTGGATGTGCATTAATTATTTTGCAATTTTTAACAAGATTTTCTGGTATGATTCCGGCACCGCAAATTAGAAATATGCTATCAGCAAATTCTTTATAGTTAATGTCATTCAAAGAATGGAACTCTTTATATTTGTATCCCATTGCCTTTGCTAGTTCAAACAGTTTAATATCGTAAAAACTTGAAGGTCGATGTTCGACTAAAGGCTTAAAATGTTTAGTATAATGAAAATCTACAGCTATCAACAATACATTCTCATACCCCTTCGCCTTTAATAAGCAAACCGTGTCATAAGTCTTTCTATGAGGTTGTGTATATGTCAAAATTACTATCCTTTTATTTTTGCATTGCATAAAAATCCCCTTGAAATAATGTTAATTAGAATTCTCTACTTTTTATAGAATGCTGTAATCGCATCGCAGACATAGTCGACTTCATCATCCCGAAGCTCAGGATACATGGGCAGGGCCAGAATTTCCTTGCACACACGCTCGGCAACCGGAAAATCCCCTTCCTTATACCCCAGGTAAGCAAAACATTTCTGCAGGTGCAAAGGGCGCGGGTAGTAGATCGATGTCCCGATTCCCTTTTCCTTGAGATACGCAGCAAGCTCATCGCGCTTCGGTACAAGGATATTGTAGACATAGTAAACACCCTTATTGCCTTCCACCACCTTCGGAATCCTCACCTCAGAAAGCCGAGAAAGGCGCTCGGTATAGTGTGCTGCATGGCGCGCTCTTGCTGCGATCGACTCCCGTGTGGTCTTGAGCTTGAGCCGCAAAATCGCCGCCTGCACGGTATCGAGCCTTGAATTGTAGCCAATGTAATCATGGACATACTTCACCGAGCTTCCATGCACACGATAGCTCTTTATTTTCTTGTAGAGATCTTCATCATCGGTCGCCATGAGACCCGCATCGCCATAGGCACCTAAAGTCTTTGTCGGGAAGAACGAGTAAATCCCAATATCGCCGATTGTGCCTGCCTTCTTCCAGCTGCCATCAACAAAACTCTCCATGCCCCAGGCTTCCGCAGCATCCTCGAGCACCTTGAGCTCATAGGCGCGGGCTAAATCCATCACCTTCTGCATGGGAGTCGGCTGTAAAAAAAGGTGCACCGGAATAATGCCGACTGTCTTTGCCGTGCGCCTGCGCTCAGCATCTTCAAGGTCCATGTTGAGCGTCTCTTCATCCATATCGACAAGGACCGGCTTTCCCCCAATGCGGGCAACGCAGGACGTGGAAGCAAAGAAGGTAAAAGTGGGTGTCAGCACCTCTGCCCCATCGCGAAAGCCAAGGATATCGGCACCGATCACAAGCGCATCACTACCAGAGGCAACACCCACTGCATAGCGGGCACCCAGGAATTCAGCAGATTCTTTCTCGAAGGCAGCAACATTCTCTCCGAGAATGAAATCGCCTCGATCCATGACCCCAGAAACTGCGGCGTCAAATTCAGCCTTGCGCGCCTGATACTCGCGGGTGGATGTGTAAAAGGGTACATTCATACGTTAACCTCTCATTTTTGCCAAGACAAAAATGCTTTCGCTATATGGGCTGCGGTATTGCCATCTCCATACAATAGCGCGCTGTCTCCATATTTCGGCATTGCGGCCAGAGCTTCGAGAATCGCTTTTTCGTCAGCGCCAACCAGCGTATTCCAGCCATGCTCGACAAGCTCGCGCCATTCAGTTGCATCGCGCAGGGTAATACAGGGCTTTTGGAAGAAATATGCTTCTTTCTGCACTCCGCCGGAGTCAGTCACCACAAAAGAACACCTATCCTCGAGCGCAAGCATTTCGAAATACCCGACCGGCTCAATCGCATGAATATGGGATTTAAGCTCAATCCCATACTGCGCAAGTATTTTCCTTGTCCTTGGATGCACGGGAAACACAAACTCAATGCCATCAAAGCGATTGAGCGCACTCACAATGGCTTTCATGCGTGCTGGATCGTCAGTATTCTCAGCCCGGTGCAAGGTGAGCAAGGCAAATGTCTCAGGCAGTCCGCGAAGCCGGGATTCGCTCTGCGCCAAAGCCTTGGGCCGATAATACAGCGAAGCCTCATACATGATATCACCGCACTGAATGACAGCCTTGCTGTCCGCAGAAGGATGAGCAAGCCCATGGTCGACAATGCCTTCCTTGGCAAGATTTTCTACAGCGGTATCTGTAGGACAGAAAAGCCACGTCGCAAGATGATCGGTAAGCCTGCGATTCTGCTCTTCAGGCATGACCATCATGTACGACCTCAAGCCCGCCTCCACATGCGCAACCAGCACATGGAGCTTTGCAGCGGCGAGCGCTCCCGCCAAGGTTGAATTCGTGTCCCCATAGACCAGGACGAGATCAGGCTTGCGATCGAGAATCAGTGTTTCAATGCCCGCAAGCATGGCACCTGTAACGGCGCCATGAGAACCCGATCCGATACCAAGGTTGACATCAGGCTTGGGGATTTCCATTTCCCTGAAGAATATATCGGACATGTTCTCATCATAGTGCTGGCCCGTGTGAACGATGGTCTCGTGAATTCTATCTGCATAAGATTGGCTTCGTACCTGGCGGCTGAACACTGCAGCTTTCACAAACTGCGGCCGGGCGCCGACGATGGTCATGATTTCAAGCATCAAAGGTACCTTTCATCTCGAGCGTTGAAAAATCGACAGGAAGCTCGACAGGCTGACCAGTCTTCTGGCTCTTGTAGATCGCAAGAATAATCTCGAGCGCCTTTTTGCCTTTCTCGCCTGAAACAAGAGGCTCTCTGCCCTGCTCAATGGCATCGAGGAAATCGGCATAGAGCGCGGAATGGCCAAAGCCGTAAACTGTAGGCGGGTCTTTTTCATCAGGATTGAGGACTTTGTCCTCAGTATCACCAATCTCGGATGCATCGGCAAAGTGCCAGGTCTCTATCTTGTTAACCGCAAGGCCACCGATCACCACACTGCCTCGCTCGCCAAAGAGGCTCAAGGTTTCATTCAGATTGGTCGGGTATATATCTGCCGAACCTTCGATAATCCCCACCGCGCCGCTTGCGAATTCCACGATTGCCGCGCCGAAGTCTTCAGCTTCGATGGGGCGCATAAAGCGCCGTGTTACCGCCTGCACCCGCACCGCATCTTCGCCCATCATCCACTGCAGAAGGTCAATGCCATGCGTACCCTGGTTCATGAGCGTGCCACCATCGAGCTCCCAGGTACCGCGCCAAGGTGCCTGCGCGTAGTAACCCTCATTGCGGTTCCAACGCACCTGAATCGAACCGTGGAGGAGCCTGCCAAAGCGGCCTGCTTCGAGCGCCTTGCGTGCCTTCTGCACAGGAGCATTGAAGCGGTTTTGAAAGCAGACTGCAAGCTTTTTGCCAGTACGACATGAAGCCGCGATCATGGCATCTGCATCCCGCGTCGAGAGCGCCATGGGCTTTTCGCAGATCACATGAGCCCCTGCTTCCAGGCAATCGATTGCGATGCGCGGGTGGTAGCCTGATTCTGTTGCAATCGCACAGATGTCAGGTTTTTCATGGTCAAGCATTTGCTTGTAGTCGGCATATACGACTACTTGAGCATCTGGGAAGGCTTTCTGGTATTCGGATTTGCGCTGTTCAGCGCGTTCAAGTATTGGATCGCAAACTGCAACCAGCGAGAGTCTGTCTGCATTTTTAATGGCAGCTTCGATATGCTTGAAGCTGATGCGGCCGCAACCTATAATCGAAAATTTATTTTTGCTCAAAAGCAACTCCTCTATTATACATTATTCTGAATTATCTGCTCTGATTTCTAATTTTTTAATAATCTTTGCTGGGTTTCCAGCGATAACGCAATTCCCATCGGGAAAAGATTTAGTTACCACCGAACCAGCACCTACAATTGTATGATTACCAAGAACTACGCCAGGAAGAATTACAGAATTCATGCCTATCCAACATTTTTCACCTAGAACAACATCTTTTCCAGGCAAATGCTTTTCCAAATCATTAGGATCGTGATTGGCCGTTATTATACCAACATTAGGAGCTATATAAGTACCTTTCCCAATAATTATGTTACCATCAAAATTTTGATAATAATTTCCAAATCCTTGAAAATTATTTAAATCATCTGGATGAAATGAAATATTATTAGGATTGCTTATTGTAATAAATGGACTAACAGGCCAAGGAATATTCTTATTAAACCCTAATATTTTTTGTCTAAATATAGCCCTAAAACACCAAATATATCCTGCTAAGGAATTCTCAAAATATTTACCATTCAAATATTTCTTTTCAAAAAAAAGCGATAAAAATAATTTTGCAAAAGGAGATATAAAATTGAATAGAATCCTTTTTATTCTTTTATTCATTATGTTTTCCCTTGAAATATTAATAAGTGTTCATTAAAAGATTAAAATACCTTTAAGCGACTTGAATTATTTATTAAATATATCATTCAATTTGTCATTTCTTTTTGCTAATACCAAAGAACCTTCCAATACAAGTGCATATACTGCAAAACCTGTTATAGAAAACAATATCAATCCTAAAACACTATTATTATATAATGAACCAATATATAAAGATAGAAACCTTGTTACCAAGTTAAAAATCGTAATTAAAAGTAGGATGTTTTGTTTCTGCAATATTATGTATATTGAGGATATTGGGCTTGAAACAAACCATATAATTGTCCATGGTGCAAGGATCTGAGCATAAAACCCTGCTGTCTCCCATTTGCTTCCAAAAAAAAATAAAAATAAGTGCTTACCAAAAAATATAATAATAATTGCAAAAGGTACAGTAAATACAAAAAGCTTCTTAACAATAGCAATAGTATATGCAGTCAAATTACCGCTATATCTCTTTTCACTTGCTGTCTTCAAAAAAACTTGACCTATTGATACACCAATAATACTTGCCGGTATTTGAATCACTCTTAGCCCTATAGAGTACTGCCCTGCCGCAAAACTCCCATAATAGGAATTCATCAAGATCGGCACTATCATCCATGATAAATTATTAATCAAAGCACCCCAGATATCATATAAAAGAGAATTCTTATATTTTCCTATTAATTCTATCTTTCTATATTGCTGTTCTCTCTTTACCTTCATGTCCGGAACAAGCACCGAGACAAGCACCGCGATGTTGACGATATTCCCTACAAGAGAGGAGAAAAGCCGCGCGCCCAAGGCGCGATTGCCTGCAAAGCCCAATCCGATCGACACAAGGTTGACCGCCAGGACCGGAAGCACCTTGTTGTACGAAAGCACTGTGAATTGCCGCCTGCGGGTGAGCCAGTAATTTGCCGCCTGGATAATGCCTGTAAGCAGCAGTGTAATAGGCGCATAGTACCAATAGCGCGCAAGCGCAGGTGCATTGAAGCGCGTGTAAATCTGCGTTCCCCAAAAGCCAAAGACGATCAGCGAAATACCTGCAATAATGGCCGCAAACAGCCAGGAAAGCTTGAGGAGCGCAAAGCCTTCATCGTCATCCTTGGGCAGGACGATTGCAAGCTCATACCGGAGACATATAATGATACCTACAATGCCTGTAATCGAGGTAAATACCGAAAGCTCTCCGAACACCTCGGGACTAAAAAGCCGTGTCTGAATGGGCGAAAACAGAAAGTTGAGCGCCTGGGCCAGGGTTGTCCCCCCCACCAGCGCTAAAACTGACTTTTTGTCACCTGATAGTGATTTTATGCGGGTTTTTATTGTTTCAAACACTCGGTTTTCCTAAGCAATGGCAAGAATGACAAAATATACATGTAAAGAGAATTTTTAAAATTGGATTTAAAGGGCTTACTTACCCCGCACCTCTTCCTTTCCGCGCCTGGGGGCTGTGGGGCGGAGCGGGAGGGGGACGGCATGGCGCCGGGGGCAGGGCCGCGGCCGAAACACGCTGGCGCTGGGGAACCCGGTTTCTGAATGTTCATTTTGTGAACATTGGCTACTCTATATCAGGTATCGGCAGGATGCAAGAGGGGCTGGAGAATTTTTTTGCTCGGCGAGGCTGAGAAAACCCTAAAAATCCATGGCCGCTGTGCAGGAAGCCAGACAGCCGCGGCTATGAGGGAAGATGAGACAGTCCGAAGCCTCTACGGCACAACACACCCCTTCCCGGGGAAAATCAGTTACCCTTCACCACAGCATGCGGCGGCGTGTCAAAGGGACTTTCAGGTGCCCCGCTCGAGACAGCGGCACAATGGACATAGCGCTGGAGGGTTGCCAGGCTCTGGTGTCCCATCAGGTCCTTGACCGTCATGAGATTTTCTCCCCGTTCCACCAAGTGTGTCGCGTAGCTGTGCCGGAGCGTGTGCATGGTGACGCAATCCGGAAGCTTGGCGCGCTTGCGGGCGATTTCCATGGCCCTTTGCAATTCCCTGACAGGGATGTGGCCATTTTCATCACCGGGAAAGACATAGACACTCGTTTGCTGGTCCAGCCAGCCTTCAAGCATGGCGCAAACCCGCCGGGAAAGCGGCAGAATCCGGTCTTTCCTGCCCTTTCCCTGGCGTACCAGCATCGTCATCCGCTGGCGGTTAATGTCATGAATCCGGAGCTTTGCGACCTCAGAGACCCTCAAGCCCGCCGAATAGGCAAGCGCAAAGGCAAGCCTATCCCGGGGATTTTTCGCCCCGCGTATGAGACTTTCAACCTGCCCGGGGCTTAAGACTCTCGGCAGCACCTGGTCGGCGCGGGGACGGGCCGTGATCGGAAACGGGAGCGCAAGGATGTTCGCCCAGAGATAGCTGAACGCACTGATAGCCTGGTTGATGCAGGAGGCAGACCTCCCCTGGCGTTCAAGGTCCGCAAGAAAGGCTTCCAGCTGTACCGTACCGAGCTCCGCCGGCTCCATGGTCGGATACCGCTGGAAAAGCCGCTGGCAGAAACCAAGATACCGCCGCCTGGTCGCTGGCGAATATTTCCGCGCCCTGAGCGAGTTTTCCAGTCTCAGGATAATCAACCAGGCTCTCGTGTCCATACTCAGGCTCCTCCTTGCGCTCACCGCAGTTACCCTGCTGCTTTTTGCGGAGTTTTTATCCGCCGCTCCTGGCGCTCCTTTTCCCGAATGATCCGCTTCAACCTCGCTTTCATAGCATCCAAACCTGGATCGGAAGCCTTTGGAAGCGCAGATGACCCCGGCCGCGCCTCCCGCGCCTTGCTTTCCGCGCGCGTTTTCTTTGCTTCGCTTTTGTCCTCTTCGCTCTTATTTTTTTTATTTTTATTTTCTTTTCTTTTTTTCTCTTTTCTTTTCTTTTCTTTTCTTTGTGCGGAATTTTCCGGAAGACTTCCCGAATTTTCCGGAAAATTTCCGGAGTCCACTTTTTCCGAATTTCTATCTGCCGGCAGGTCAAGCAGTGACACGCCATGCTCAATACTCATGCCCTTCCGTTTTGACTGCTGACAGATTTTCAACCACTGTTTCTGAATCTCCGCCGAACTCAGAATTTTCTTCGTAAGAAACAGATTCCGGTCAAAAATTCCGCGCTCGAGACAGAATTCGATAATCTTTCCTACCGTCGCTTCATCGATATTGTTTTCACGGCAGAAAAGACAGCAGGTTTCATCATGATCACGCACTTGTCTACACCTCCTCCTATTATATATACGCGCGCAGATGGGGCTTCTGATTCAAAAATTCCGAGAGAACTGAAAAAATTTTTTCGATTTTTTCCATAGATAGCATAGGGTGTATAGCGTTACAAAATAAGGTTTTAGCATCGATGTCAGTATTTCGGGGAGCGGTACCGTACAACCCTAAAAGCCCATGGCAGTTTTGAAGGAAGCCAGGTAGTCGCGGCTGACCGGGAGGATGAGACGGTCCGACGTCTCCACGGCAAAACGGCCCCGTTCCGGAGAAAATATCCGCTTGATATGGTTTTTATTGACCAGCACGGCGCGGTGGATGCGCAAAAAGACTGCCGGGTCCAGACGCTCTTCCAGCTTTTTAAGCGGCGTTTCTATCCGGTATTTCAGCCCCCGGGAATAGACGAAGACCAGACCATCCTCCACCCGGACACAGGAAATATCGAACACACTGATAACCAGATATTCGAACTCATTCTTGATCGTGAGCCGCGACGCGTAACTCTGGCGGGAGCGGAAAAATTCGACCAGGGCGGCCAGATCTTTTTCAGGCACCGCAACACCGGCTGGTGCTTCAACACCGGCCGATGCCGGTGTTGCGGCCGAAACCCGCTTGAGCTTACGAATTCGATCTAAAGCCTCCGCAAGCCGCTGCGGCATCACCGGCTTGAGAATATAGTCAACCGCGTGAAGCTCGAAGGCCTTGATGGCATAGCGGTCATAGGCCGTCACAAAGACAACCGCACAGGAGGCAGGCAGGCGCGCCGCCGTCTCGATACCATTCATACCCGGCATTTCGACATCGAGCAGAACCACATCAGGATTCAACTGGGTTGCAAGCTCAAGCGCCGTACGCCCATTGTCCGCCTCACCCGCCACCGCCGTATCAGGCATTTCCCGCAGGTAGGAAGCCAGCACCAGCCGGGCCGGCTTTTCATCATCCACAATCAACACCGACAGCATGGCAATCCCTCACTCCTCAACCCTGAGCATCAGCTTTGCGACAACCCCGCTCGGCTTGTTCCGAAGCAGTACAAGACTCCCCGCCCCGAGCGCCGCAAGCCTGCTTCGGATATTTTTGATACCCGTCCCCTCCTGCGAACGTAAATCCTCCGGATCCCCCTGAAACACACCATAGTCCGCGACTTCCAGAACCAGAAAATCCCCTTCCCGGCGGGCGGCAAGATGTACATAGGCAACACCATCCGCATTCTTCCCATACTTGACCGCATTCTCCACCAACGGCTGTACCAACATCGGTGGCACCTGCAGACTATACAACTCGTCCGGCACATCGATGGAAAACACCAGCGCATCACCAAAACGGAGCTTTTCAATCTCCAGATAGGTGCGGATATATTCAATCTCCTTGGGCAGGAACATCGCCTGCTCTTCGGAGGCATCCAGGGTGTAGCGAAAGAGGGAGGAAAGCTTGCCGATGGTCTCCGCGGCGGCGGCGGGGTCGAGCCTGAGGAGGCTCACAATCGTGTTCAGCGTGTTGAAGAAAAAATGCGGATTGATCTGCATCCTGAGCGATTTTTGCTCGGCCAGCGCCAGCTTCCGCCGCAGATCGAGATTCTCCGCCTGCAGTGCATCGAGCGCAGACCGGGATGACCTGCCGAAACCACCTGCACGCATACCGCCTCCTCGCAGATCCTTCAGCCCTGCGGCGAACGCACGGCTGCGCCGGAGCAGGCGCCCGATGACCGAACCGCCCGCGCGGACATTTCCCCGACGTTCCGCCTCCGGTTCCGGCTGTACCGCCGTAAAAGCCGAAAGAAAGACACTTGGCTGGACGGCGCCAGTTTCAGCGACATGCGCCTGCGGGGCCTCAAACAAGGGATGCGCGACCCCCAGCCCAGCCTGACGGCGGTCAGCCCGCTGGAGCGCCCGGCTCGCCAGCGCCAGCGTCGCCTCCACCACCCCAAGGAGCAACAGGGACATCGCAAGCGCCCGGGACACCAACCCCTCCTCCATATAATAGGCAATATACATCGACATTGTCTGCCAGCCCGGCGGATAAATCACCAGACTCGCCGCCAGCTCCGTCACACAGGAAAAAAGCCCCACCACCGCGGCAACCCCCAAGACCGGACGAATCTGCGGGAGCGTCACGCTCAAGAAAGCCTGCAGCGAAGGAGCACCCAGACTGCGGGCCGAATCCTCCAGCGGCACGTTGGAAGGGTTTATCGCCGACTGCAGGACGATAATCACATAGGGAAGGCCACGCAAGGTCAAAGCCAGCACCAGAATGACCACCAAGAGGGGCGTCGCGTTCGTTGTCTGATTGATAGCGTAGAAACTCTGCAAAAGACCAAACCCGAGCAGAACCCCCGGCAGGACGGCAGGCGCCAGCATGACACTCATCGCAAGCCCCTTGTGCCGCACGCTCTTGAAGGTGTGCGCGATGAGAATGCCGCCTGCGATCATGGGCGGGACCGAAAAGAGCGCCAAAAGGAAGGTAGTCCACACCGGCCGGAAATCGTGAATGGGAAAAGCCCGCGCGCCCTGCGCCGCAGGATGCAGAAGACTTTGCAGACCTGTTGCAAGCAGCAGGTTGATGAACGGCAGGAGCAGCACCAGTGTCAGCAGGCTCATCAGCACCGAGCCAACCCTGCGAACCTGCGCGCTCAGAAAGGCGCCCGCCGCGATACCCGAACTCTGGGCGGGCCGCGCCAGCCTCGCCTGCTTGAGCTGAACCAGGAGCACGAGGATGGCTGAAAAAATCAGAACCGTCCACAGCGCAAAGACCATCGGAATACGCTTGTCTCCCCAATTCGATATGAAATTGGTATAGATTTCTGAAGCGAAGACCTTGTAGCCGCCCCCGACAATCAGGGGAGCACCCAGGTCCCCGAGCGTATAGATGAGGACCATCAGGCTGGCGGTTAGCACGTGCGGCTTGATGGAGGGCAGGAGGACCGTTGCGAAGACCTTACCATGGCGGGCGCCCAGAGAACACGCGGTTTCTTCCAGCTCGCGGGGGATGAGGAGAAAGCCGCTCCGCGCGATGAGCATGGTATAGGGAATGCTGTGCACGAGAAGCGCCAGTACGAGACCAGTCAGGCCGTAGGCGGACGGCAGGCGGATATTCAGCGCCAGCAGTGCTTTGTAAAGCCAGCCTGAGCGCTCAAAGAGGTTTCTGATGACAATGGCTGAGACCAGGGAGGGCGAAGCAAGGGGGATGGTTGCAAGCAGGGTGAAGACCAGGGCCTGCCGGGCGGGAATCCGGGCCAGGAAATAGCCTGCCGGGATACCCACCGCGAGGGAGACCGCGATGACCGCGGCGCACATGAGCATGGTCTGGGCGGTCACCCGGAGGATGTAGGCGGCAAAGCCTGAAGGCAGGGCGAAAAGGCTTGCAACCGTCGTCTGCTGACTGAAAAAGATGCTGATGACCGGCAGGAGCGAAAGGGCGGCGACCAGTGCAATCAGCACAAGGCCGGCCCGGCTGGGCTGGCCTGCAGGGCCGCCCCGCCTGCGCGAAAGGCGGAATGCCCGCGGATGATCGCTGTGCTTTGCTCCCATGCCCGTCAGTATAGCATGCCGGCGCGCCCTACTCGATGCCTTTTATATCAAGGCCCAGGTAGATATTGCCGGGCTTTATCGCGTATTCGACGTCCTGGCCACGGATGAGCGGCGTTTCCTCATGCTCGGCGTCCAAGTGGTAGTGCTCAAACTCGAGGTCGATGCCGGCGGCGAGGTGGATTTCGCCCTTGGTGTAATTGCCGAGGTATTCGACATAGGTGAGGCGTGCTTCGCCATAGTTGGCGACGCCATGATTGGCGGCCGTGTGCTTGGCGGCAGTGCCCTCCCCGCTTTCAGCGCCCTTGGCCCGAACTTGAATCAGGTGCGGCCTTATGGAAATCCAGACATCCTGGTTGACGGTGATAGCGTCCAGCCTGGCGGCATCATGCGCGGGGCGGCGGACTTCGAACTCAGCGCCCTTGGTCTGGACGCGCAGGGACTGGCTCTGCACGTCGACCACCTTGCCGTACAGAATATTGCTTTTGCCGATAAAGTCCGCGACGAAGTCATTCTGCGGGCGGGCATAGATTTCCGCAGGCGTACCTGCCTGCATGAGCTTACCGCTGCGCATGACAAAAATTCGATCGGCGATGGAAAGGGCTTCTTCCTGGTCGTGGGTGACAAACACCGCGGTAATGCCGAGCGCCTGCTGGATTTTGCGGATTTCCTTCCGGATGCGCAGGCGGAGGGCGGCATCGAGGTTGGAGAGCGGCTCGTCCAAGAGCAGGACTTCAGGCTTGGTGATGAGGGCGCGGGCGAGCGCGACTCGTTGCTGCTGGCCGCCTGAGAGCTGGGAAGGCATGCGTTTTTCGTACCCGACCAGGCCGACAAGACCGAGGTATTCCATGACACTGCGGTTGATTTCAGCCTTGTCCAGCTTTTTGATTTTGAGACCGTAGGCGATGTTGTCGAAGACTGTCATCGTGGGGAAAATAGCATAGTCCTGGAAGACAATGCCGATTTTCCGCTGTTGGGGCGGCAGGTCGTTGACCACCTGGCCGTTGACGCGGATGGTGCCGCTGGTCGGGGTTTCAAAACCTGCCAACATGCGCAGGAGGGTGGTTTTGCCGCAGCCGGAAGGCCCGAGCAGGGCTGTCATTTCGCCTTTTTTTATTTCGAGATTGAGGTTGTCCACGGCGGTTGCCGTGCCGAATTTCTTGACCAGGTTCTGCACCAGGATATCAGCCATATTTTTTATTCTCCTTGCTTGTGAGGTAGTTGGAAACGACGGTGCCGATGCCGACCAGGATTATCATGATAACCGCCATGGCGGAAGCCTGGGAAATAAAGCCCTCGGACACGTAATAGGCGACATAGAGCGACATGTTGCGCCAGCCGGGCGGATAGATAATCAGCGAGGAAGCCAATTCGGTTACTACTTTTATCATTCCTATCACGATGGCGGAATAGACCGAAATGCGGATCTGGGGGAATATCACCGTCATGAAGGCTTTCAGTTCACGGGCGCCGAGGCTGACGGCCGCTTCTTCCTGCCCGATGTCGATTTTCGCGAAGCCTGCTTCAATCGGCTTGAGGACGACCGGCAGGCGGCGGATGGCGATGGCGGCGATCATGAGGATGACCGAGCCGGACAACGAGAGGCCGAAGAGTTTGACGGTTGCATAGCCCTGGAGGATGCTGACGCCGACGACAACGCCCGGGAGGATAAAGGGCAGGAGGGTTATGTAGCTGAGCCAGCGCATGCCGGGGCGGGTTTTGTACATTTGGCCGAAAATGATGCCGAGCAGGACGATGATGGGGGTGACAGTGCCGAGGAGGATGAGGGTTTTCAGCATGGCGCCGGTTTCGCCCGCCACTTTCTGATAGTTGGCGAGGGTGAAGGCCGCAGGCAGCCAGCTGTTGTTCCAGCGGACCGCAAAGGACTGGATGATGATGGCCACATAGGGCAAGAGCAACAGGATGCTGATGATTGCGATAAACAAGGTTCCGAACAGCCGGGCTTTTTTATTGCTGTACTCCATGATGCCGATGCGGAATTTGGTTTTGACATTGGTCAGCTGCATCAGCTTGTTGACGCCGATCATCAAGATGATGGAAAGCAGGATGAGCCAGGCGGAAAATATGAGGGGGATCCGTTCATCACCCAGGTAGGAGATGAAGTTGGAGTAGATTTCCATGGAAATGACTTTGTAGTTGCCGCCGATGATGAGCGGGCCGCCGATGTCGCCGATGGAGGTGAGGAATACCATAATGCCGGCCATCAAAATGTGGGGATAGAGCGAGGGGATGACGATGGTGAATATGGTTTTAGCGATGCTCGCGCCCATGGACTGGGCGGCTTCTTCGATGTGGCGGGGGACGGTTTTTAGCCCGGCAATCAGCACGAGGAGCGAATAGGGGATGGTGTGCAGGGTTTGCGTGATGACGAGGCCGAGCAGGCCGTATATCTGGGGAAACTGGATTCCCAGGAGTTTGAGGGCTTTGGTGAGGACGCCGGTTCGACCTAAGAGAATGATGACTGAAAAACTCGATATGAAGGCCGGCGTGATGAGGGGGACGGTCAAGAGTCCGAGCCAGATGTTGGCGGAGCGGACTTTGAATTTGGTTATCAGGATGGCGAGCGGCAGGGCGATGGCCAGGCTGAAGCAGGTGGTGAGCAGGGCAAGGTAGAAGGTGTTCCAGGTCACGGTGAGCATGTAGCCGAAAAAGTGTTCAGGCAGGGGTTTGCTGGCCGCGTTCAAGACTGCCAGCGCCGAGCTGACGAGGAGGTTGACGATCGGATAGATGAGAAACAAGGTGACAAAGGCAATGGCGATGCCATAGATGAGGGCGACATCTGGCGAGGTTTTGCCAGTGAGTCTGCGAGGCCTCGCGGATGCGCGGGGCAGGGTCTGGGTCATGGAGCGGCTCCTGAAGGAGGCCGGCCCCCTGATTCGATTTGCACCACGGGGGCACGGCACTGGGATGACTGGCTTATTTCAGCCTGATATATTCGCCGAATTTTGCCTGAATGTCCGCGCGGGCTTTTTCTTCGAGGCTCGGGTCGGGCAACAGGAGGGTTTTAATCTGCGCGCTTGCGTTTTCCAGGGAGGCGGGGTTGCTGGCAGGCAGAAGGCCCTTTTTCACCGGTATGTAGAGGTATTCAGCGCCGAAGAGCTGCATCTGGTCGCTCAGGATGAAGTCGATGAATTTTTTGGCCAGGTTGGGGTGCTTGGCTCCCGCGACGATGCCCATGGCGTTGTCGGAGATCATGGCGCCGTCTTCCGGGAAGATGAAGTTGACCGGGTTGCCGTTCTTGCGGGAAACCAGGGCTGGGCGCGACAGGCCGATGGTGAAGGCAAATTCGCCTTTTTCCACCAGGGTGTAGATGCTCGAGCTGGAGTTGGAGTAATAGGGGATGTTTTTGTTAATGGCGTCCCAGATGTCCCAGACTTTATCGCCGTACATTTGGTAGGTTGCCATGATGTTGGTGACGGCGGTGGAGCTTTTCAGGGGGTTGGCTGACATGACGAGCCCTTTGTAGGCTGGGTTGGCCAGGTCTTTGAAGTTTTTGGGCAGGGGCAGTTTCTTTTCCTTGACCAGGTCTTCGTTCACCATGATGCCGGTAAACATCATGTTGAAGACATGGTAGTAGTTGTCTTTGTCGCTCAAGGCGAGCTGTTTCCCGCCGATGTCCAGGGTGGGTTTGAAGCCGGGCGCGGTTGGGGCGTAGGGCTGGAGCAGGCCTTGTTTTTTGGCGTAGAGGTAGTTGGAGGAATCGCCGGAGTGCATGATGTCGGCTTGGGGGTTGCCTTTTTCGGCTTCCAGCTTTTTGATCATGGCTTCGGTCCCGCCTGGATTGATGATGTACACTTTGACGCCGGGGTTGAGTTTTTCAAACTCGGCTTTCATTTTGTCGGCGTATTCGGCGAATATGGTCGAATACACGACGAGTTCTTTTTCCTGTGCCTGCAGGATGCCGCGGCTGAGGGTTGGTGCGAACAGCGCGGCGGCGACGAGCAGAACTGCCAGTTTTCTGAGCATGCCTTTCATAGTTAATGCCTCCTTGTTAGGTTTTTTTGCCACGATGCAGTATGGCAGATTTTTGGGGAAAATTTTAAAAAATCGTGCGAGGGGTAAAGGCGGGGGGCTGAGGGGCGGTTTTTGGGGGGTGAGAGGCTGGGCTTATTTCACCCCAGCAGTTGGGCCGCGTGCAGGGCTGTGACGGCGGGGGCGAGGGGCTGGGCGGCGGGGTCGTTGGAGAGGACAAAAGCATGGAGGAGCGGCTTGTCAAGGAGGTCGCTCACGGTGCGGAGGTGGCGGGAGTCGGATCTGGAGGCTCTTTCGGTTATCTTGATTTCGAAGGCGAGATAGCCTTGGGGGAGCTCGACGAGAAGATCCACTTCCCTGCCATCGAGGGTCCGGAGGTACCAGAAACGGGCGTCGGAACGCATGGTTTTGGCTTGCTTATACAGCTCCGCGACGATGAGGCTTTCAAATTCGGGACCGCTCGGGCTGCCGCGTTTCTGGACAACTGCCTGGAGCACCCCATAATCGAGAACATGCATTTTGGGAGCTTTGACAAGGCGTTTGGCTTCGTTTTTTGTCCAGGATGGGAGAACCAGGGCTTGATAGCTCAATTCGAGATATTGCAGGTAGCGCTGGACCGTTTTTGAAGTGACACCGATGCTGTGCCCGACTGCTGAATAATTCAGGATGGATGCTGTCTGAAGCGCTACATATCGTTGAAGCTTGACAAAGGGCTCCAAATCTCTGAAGGCGGCGAGGTCGCGGACATCCCGCTCAAGATAGGTCCGAACATAGTTTGCAAGCCATTCGAACCTGTCCTCATCGTTGAGATCGGGGTTGGTGAGCGCGGGATAGCCGCCAAAACGGACATAGTGGGTCCAGGCTCTCATCTTTTTCGCATGGCCGGGGTCGAGCCGGAAATCGGGAGGCAGGGCTTGGAGCTGGGCGTCGATGTTGTCAGGCTGTGCCAGCATTGCCTGGAAGGGAGAGTCCGCGACCGGGTCATCCCAGCTTTCCGTTTCGAGCTCGGGGAGGGTCAGCGGATAGAGATCGAAGATGGTACAGCGCCCCGCCAGGGTCTCTTTGACTTTTTCGAGCAGGAGTAATTGGCTTGAGCCTGAAAGCACATAGCGCGGCGTTTGCCACTGGTCATAGACCGACTTGATGCTTTCAATGAGCTGCGGCTCTTTTTGGACTTCGTCCAGAATGGCCTTCGGGTAGAGATCCTTCCACTGCGATGCGGTCAGGCGCGCATAGGTGGTGCGCAGGATGGGATCTTCAATCGAGAGAAACTGGTAGTCAGGGAAAAGGCGGCGAGCCAGGGTTGTCTTGCCGGTCTGCCGGGCGCCGGTGAGAACGATGATTCGGCTGCCGGGCTTGTCGCGGCGCTCGGAAAGTGTCTGGGCGATTCTGCGGTTTTTCATAGTTTATAGTATACAGCAGGTGAGGCTGGCTGTCCAGATTTTGGCGTAATATTTGGAATGATAGTCCAGATAATGGCGTAAAATTTGGAATTTGATACATCTCGCAGCCTGAATGCGCGGTTACTATGGCTGTGAGGGGAATGCAGCCATGTCCGCGATAGTTTCAGAGCTCTTGCATTGCAGCAAAAAAACCTTGACAATACCAAATATATTTGGTATTTTTAATCATGCCATTGAGCGGTGAAGAAATGCTTCGGCTGTATGAAAGGAAGAAGGAGGCTCAAAATGACCTATCATTTTACAGTTCATGCAGACGATACTGGCTTTTGGGCAGAGTGCTGTGAATTAGCCGGGTGTGTCGCGCAGGCTGATACGTTTCCTGAACTGGAGAAGGCGTGCGAAGAATCGCTCAATCTCTATTTAGAGGAACCCAGTGATTCCAAAGTAGTGTTCCCTTTACCTGACACTTCGCTTGATGCTCGCTCTGATGTGCTTTCCGTGCCAGTTGAACCGGAAATCGCCTTAGCGGTGCTTTTGCGGCATTATCGATCGCAATCCAAGCTGACGCAAAAACAAGTATCGGAACTCCTTGGGATGAAGAATGTGTATAGTTACCAGCGGCTCGAAAAGAAATCCAATCCGACGATTCATCTCATGAAAAAAATGCGGCGGGTGTTTCCGGAGATAAAATTCGATATGATTTTTTAGTGTCCTTTGTTCAACGTAGCATGAAAACAAAACAACGTCCAATTTTCCCTCGGGATGGTGGGCACGCGGGGCAGAAATTCTATGTTTTGGGAGAGGGCGTAATTTTTAGAATAAAAGTCCAGATTTTGGCGTAAAATTTGGAATTATGATCGCTATTATGAGTTTTGCTTGTTTCTGAACCTTCTGACATACTGATCGAGGATGTCATTGTCTTTTGGCGGCTTTTTAACGAGTTGATCAGGCGGCGGCAGAAAGTCGATGATTCTTTCGCCCGCAGTAATGGCTTTCCCTAAATCGCCAGGTGCGTCAGTATAGATTGTTTTCTTGCTCATAGCGTTTTTTTACCATATTTTCAATTTAGCGTCAAAGAAATTATTAGAAGTATTTCTCATTTCATTTGACACATCCAATCTTGCATCGTATATTTTATTGGTGGGATATCCCACCAAAGGAGATTACTCTATGTCCGCTGAAAAAGAATATGATGCTCGTATCGATAAGAAGAAGCGGGTGACGATACGCGGTGCCCGGTATAGTAATTATCATGTCCGAGAATATGAAAATGGTATTGTCATCCTTGAGCCGAGGGAATTGGTTCCGCCTTATGAAATTTCGAAGAACACGCTTGAGATGATGGATTCTGCAATGGTCAATTTTAAGCATGGCACGGTTTCGGCACCTGTGGATCTTTCTGATTTCTCGGAAAAATAGGGCGTCTACCGATGTTTTTGCTACCATCAACGCTGCAATTTTGTCTGCTATGTCGACATTTTATCGACATAGAGGACAAAAACCATTTGGGATTGACTATTCTTCTTGTGAAAATCCGATACTTGTAGCTACCGCCCGCTCAACCCCAGGAATAGTACTATTGACGGGGATGTTTTCTACATTAATAGTGCCATTTAGTAGTATTGCCATAGCCGAAGAACCGCCACCATCAAGTGTTATTGCATCATGAGCACTAAAATAGCGCATCCAAAGGGCAACTTCCTCTTCGGTTGCCCCAACGCTTTCACTCGTTCTTCCATCTATCACAACAAGAATGACTGTATTCCCGTCCTTTGAAACACCTATGGCGGTTCTCGGATGCCGCTCGGTGGCTGCAGTTCGTCCTGGTCTATCGATATAAACTTCTCCATCTTTTAAGGCAAAGAAAAATCCACCAACAGCATTGGCAAATGAATTCCCTTGATATGTCCATGGGACAGTACTGGTATCGATTTCGCTCTGGTAAACAAGTTTTGCTGTTTTCAGTCCATCGATGTTCAACAATACGGCAGCATAATGCTCATCAGGCGGAGACACCACTATGCCATCTGCGACACATATACCTTTAATTGTGCGCAATTCTCCTTCAATTGCGCTTGAGGGTGCGAAAGGATTGGCGTTTACTGCGACAAAACAATTGTTCTCTTTCGCGAATGTCGATACTTTTTTTGAAAGTGTTATTCCTTCCCCTGCTTCGCTCGGTGCTGGGGGGTATACCACTACATTTACATTCTGAGCTTGCAGGTCGACCTTTACTGCATGAATGTTCAAAGGTGGATAATCAAGATGAATTCTGCATATCTGGGCTGAAGCGTTTATGTCTTGCCATTGAGGCTCCGAATCAGGCGGATACGCAGTGACATTTTTATATGGCTGAAATAGTGTGCAGCCCCCAAGAAAAAAAACGACCACCAGTATAGCCAGCCTCGAATATCCAGACAGAATCCAGGCATGTTTACATTCAGTCTGCATAGCACCTCCAATATCGCATCATTTAGTATAGTGCTTCTCTTACCATGGGTAAAGTTTGGATTGTTTTTCATTAGCTTGTTGCTCTGCGTTACTGCCCAATATTTGGTGTAAAATTTGGAATTATGGGCACCATTATGAGTTTTTCTTGTTTCTGAACCTTTTGACATACTGATCGAGGATGTCATTGTCTTTTGGCGGCTTTTTAACGAGTTGATCAGGCGGCGGCAGAAAGTCGATGATTCTTTCGCCCGCAGTAATGGCTTCCCCTATTTTCACTCGGCACCTGTGGATCTTTCTGATTTCTCGGAAAAATAGAACACGAATTGATGTTTTTGCTACCATCAACGCTCCAATTTTGTCTGCTATGTCGATGGTTTATCGACATAGAGGACAAAAATCGGGGGCGATAAAATTTAAAAATTTCATACGGAATTTCCGAAGAGACAGCGTGCGCGGAGAAGTCTTCTCGGGGTTGATGTCTGGGTCACCCTCCTTTTCTTAGCGGCGAGCAAGTTTTTTATTGATAGCTTGGATGTTGCACTTTTCAGGGTTCCAGTTACCTGCCCATTCGAGGAACTCGAGCTGTTCCGTGGTGCGCTTGGTGCGAGGGGTTGTGAAACTACGCTGAAGCTCGCGATAGCCGTAGATACCGCCGCAGTCTTCCGGAGGTCCGGCGCGTTGGCATTCGATGCAGTAGCAGGGGACTTGCCAGGATTCAGCTTCTGAAAGGCTTTCCCGCGCGGTGATTTTTATTCTGTGCTCCCAGTTGTCGCCGAAATCGTAGGTGTACTGGATTGTCTCGTTGACCGTTGGCGACAGTTCATCGAGGCTGACGAGGTTATCCGGTATGATGACGGTGTCGTTGTCATCTGATGCTTCACCAAAGCGGGTATGATCGAACATGAATTCATGCAAATGCATATCTTGCCAGCCAAAGGCGTCTTGAATACAGAGGTGCAGGTCGGCGAGGGTTCGGTTGCCAGGGATAAGCAATTTGCGGTAAATGGGTGGTTTTATACCTTTGAGGGTGACTTCGATCTCGTAGGAATTGATGGGGGGATCATAGCCCTGGAGCTCCAGGTTTTTCTGGTTTGGCGTCCTGCCATTGCGTGGGACTGTCCGTTCGCGCAGTCTCGGGAAAATGGAGACTTCCAATTTATCGAGGAGCTCATAGTACTGAATGAAGATCTCCCGATGGGATTCAAGATAGTAATGGGCGCGTATATCATTAAAGGTATCGCTATTGTTCATTGCATGAATGGTATTGAGGAGTGTCTGGAATTTTTGCATGGTTTGCAGCATCGTGCTGGTTTTTATGGGAAAATCCAGATCGATTGAATCCTGGATCAGGCGCATCCAGAAAAGGAGGCGTTCATAAATAAGGACGAATGCTGTACGCGCTGCATTGATTTCGGTGTTTTGTAAAATCGAGGTATCGAGGGTGCGTCCAATTTCGTTTGCGATGCTTTTAACAAGCGAACGAAGTTCTTTGATTTCGGTTTTCGGTATGTTGAGGATTCGCACTCCTACAAGCGTTCGGTTGACTGCCCGCTTGATGAGTTCCTCGAACAAAGTTTCACCGCCAGCGAGCAGGCTGTTCTCTTGGGTAAAAAATAAAAATTTACTGGCCTCCGCAAGCAAGAAGGCTTTGATATCTTGCTCATCGATACCAAGCTTGAGCTTATCTGCCAGCGTTGCCAAGCGTTCGCGCAGTTGTGCGCTCTCTCCTAAAGAAGGGTGGCGTTTTTCAATAAGCGTCGTTAGCGTATCAGCCATGGGATTTTCTCCTTTGTATCAGCTGGCAGTGTCTGAGGTTACGACACGGACTGCTTTCGGGATGAGGCTGTGGTGCTGGAGGGCGTACTCCAGCGAGACGTATGAGTTCTCCATGAGTTGGAGGTAGTCGATTTCAGGAATATCGAATGTGATATCACGCATAACACCTCCGATTTTGTCTGCTATATCGACAGTTTATCGACATAGAGGACAAAAACAAGGGGTACGCATGATTTTGCCCTGCCATCTGCCGCACTGCCCGCCCGCCTAGCGGCGGCGCTTGCGGAGGGCGAGGGATTCGATTTCGCGTTCGAGCGATTTGGCGGCGCGGCGGAGGGATGCGAGGGTGTCGAAGAATTCTTCGGGGACGTCGTCCTGGCTGCCTTTTTCCGGTGCGTTCATGAGGAACATGAGCTCGTTGAGGGAGGCGATGAGGCCGGCAAGTTCTCGGAATTGCTCGAGGGGGAGGTCTTCGGGGGCGCGGAGGCGGGCGTCGAGGCGGCGCAGCCAGGCGATGTAGTCGGCGTAGAGGTCTATAGCGGCGGTGCGCATGTCGCCGAAGGGGTCGGAAGCGGGGTCGTAGGTTTTGAGCACTTCGATGCAATATTCCTCCAGAAGCTCGCCGAGGACGTTGGGGAGTTCGGCGGCGTCCGCGAACATGATCCACTGCGGGCATTCGGCGAAAAAGCGGTTCCAGAGGTCCTGGAGGGTTTTACCGCAGTATGCCATGTCGAGCATCATGGATTTGACTTCTTCGGCGTCATAGGAGAATTCGAAGTCTTCCAGAAAGCGGTCGAGGCGCTTTTTTATGCTGGTTGCGCGCTTTTTATTCGAAGCGCCGGGTTTGGTGAATTCGGCCGGGGCGTGCCGCGGTTTTCTGGCGCCGGTGCCGGGGGCGTCGAGGTCGGTCAGTACGATCGAGTCGGGGTCTGCGCCTTTTTTCCAGATGAGGTGCTCATTGCTGTATAGGATGAGTTGGGCGGCTCGTCCGGCGCTGAGGTAGTCGGAAAGGGCGGCGGGCGGGTCAGCATAGAGGCTTGGTCCGCCCAGCTGATAGACGAGGGGCAGGAGGCTGTGGTTGCTGCGGGGGAATTTAAGCTGGGCAAAGGCTTGGGCAAAGGCTGTGTCGAGGGTCTGGTACCAGGGTTCAGGGTCGCGCTGTGTAAGCTGGTCCGGCGCCAGGGCTTCCGCGCTGAAGATTCCTTTTTGATAATTTATTGTGGTAATTCGAATTGCGGTGCCGGGCACGATGGGGTTGGGGAAAAGGGGTTCGAGGTCGAACACGGTGAGGCGCAGGAGGCGGTTGGGGTCAGCGGTGATGTCCGATCCGGTGCCGGGTATGTTGCCGGAGCACATGGCTTGAAGGGTGTCGAAGAGGGTTCTTGGGTCTAGAAGGAGGAAGAAGCGCTGTGCTTCGCGGGCGGGGAGAATGATGTTTTTTCTGGGGAGCGGCACGGCGGGGGCGGGAGCTTTGGGCGCGTAGTCGGCGGCGCTTGCATTCGGTATGTCGGAATTCAAAGCGGGCTGGAGGGGCTTTGCAGAGCGCAATTCCAGGCTGGGTATGGATATTTGGGGTGCATGGAAGGGCTCGAAGCGATGCCCGGCGATGAGGATTTTCTGTGAACATTCGAGGGGGTCAAGCCGAACGAGAAACACAGCGCCGTCGGGGACATGGGCGGCTGACGGGCGGCGCGGAGTTTTTGGTGCTGTGCTCATTGCCCCACCCTAGCGCGGGGAAAGGAGGTTGTAAAGATGAGCGACACCTACCGGAAGAGTTTTTCTATGAGGGCGCGGCGGGCGTCACGGTAGGCGCGGTAGCGGGCTTGGAGGTCGGGCTGGGGCGACCAGGTTGTCTGCTTCCATGCGGCGGAGGCGGCCGAGAAGGCGGCGGCGTGGCTGGGGTAGAGGCCGAGGGAGACAGCGGCGCTGATGAAGGCGCCGAGGGCGGTTGCTTCGCTTTCGCTGGCGCAGGTGACGGGTCTGCCGAAGAGGTTGGCTTGGATGCGGTTATATTCGGGCAGGCGGGTGAGGCCGCCGGCGGCGATGACGGTGTGCTTGGGGCCTGAGAGGCTTTCTATGAGACTCAAGTTTTCAGCCATGTCGGCGACGATGCCTTCCAGGATGGCGCGGGCCATGTCGCCGCGGGTTGTGGACAGGGTGAGGCCGTAAAAGGTGCCTTTGGCGTCAGGGTTCCAGGCGGGGGCGCCTGAGCCTTTGAAATAGGGCAGGAACACAAGACCGCCTGAGCCGGGGGCAGCGGCGCTGGCTTCGGCGTTGATGCGGTCGTAGCGGTCGGCGCAGGCGTCGGCACCTGTGCCGGCGTCTGGGGCAGGTTCTGTCTGATAAAACTGCTCAGTAAACCAGCGGTAGATGACGCCGGCGGTGAGGCCTGCGGCTTCCAGCACATACATGCCGGGGACGGCTGAGACATTGCAGAAGAGGCGCATCTGGGGGTCGTGGATGGGGCGGTCGGCGTAGCCGATGACATAGGAGCCGGTGCCGGTGTTGGCGACAACGCCGTCCAGGGAGAGCAGGCCCATGCCCAGGGCGGCGCATTGCTGGTCGCCGCCGGCGGAGATGACGGGGATGCCCGCGGTGAGGCCGGTTTGGGCTGCCAGGCCTTGTGAAAGGCCGCCGACGGCCTGGCCGGGGTTGACGAGGTCGCAGAGGCGGTTTTTTTCGATCCCGAAGAGTTCTATAAGCTCATCATCCCAGTCCATGGTGTCGAGGTTGAAGAGGTTGGTGCGGCTTGCCAGGGAGCGGTCGGTAACAAAGCGGCCGGTCAGGAGATGGATGAGGTAGTCCTGGATTCCGATGAGTTTGTGGCTCCGCTGATAGACATCAGGTTGTTCTTCTTTCAGCCATTTCATTTTTATAGCTGAAAAGACCGGCGAGATGGGAAGACCGGTGCGGGCATAGACCAGGTGTTTGTGTTCGACCATGTCCGTACAGCGGGAGGCGGTGCGGATATCCTGCCACATGATGGCGGGAAAGAGCGGCTCGCCGTCCCGAGATACTGCGATGACGGATGAACGCTGGGAGGTCAGGGAGATAGCGGCGATTTCCCGCGCGGCTTTCTGTGCCAAAGCCGAACTGGTTGTGAGAATATGGGTGAGGGCCCGGCGCCAGGCGAGGGGGTCCTGCTCTACCCTGCCGTCCGGATAGTACACAGGCGGGTTATCCACCTGCACCATGCCGATCGTGGTTCCTTTCATGTCAAAGAGCACCCCGCGGATGCTGGTGGTGCCGGTGTCGATCGCAAGTATGGCGCTGTCTTTCATTCGTTCATCCTTTGCTCATTATATGAACGAAAAGTTCGTTTTGTAAACTATTTACTTCCATGAAAATCGGGTATATGATTACTTGACGGTTCAAATGAACTGGATTGTCGAAAAGAGGGTCGTATGGCATCGAATGCGAGCGTATTGAGGCGACAGGCGCAGATTGTCGAGATTGTAAACAAGCGGGGCATTATCAGTGTCGAAGAGCTGAGCGAGGCGCTCGAGGTGGCGGCTATTACTATCCGGCGGGATCTGGACAAGCTGGTCGCGGCAGGTTCAGTGCTGAGGCGGCACGGGAGCGCGGTTTCGCTGACGTACCAGAACGGGCTGTCGCCGGAGAAAAAGCTGGTTGAAAAAGATGTTTTATATATGGAAGAAAAAATGCGGATCGCGCAGAAGGCTTGTTCGCTGATTGGCGATGACGAGATTCTGTTCATGAATTCCGGTTCGACGACGCTGTGTTTTTTGCGGGCGCTCAAGGACAAGCGGGTGAAGATCATTACCAACAATGCCGCGGCGATTACTGAAAAGTACAGTCCGTTGATTGAGCTGCTGGTGCTGGGGGGCGAATACCGCGAGCAATCACAGTCGCTGGTGGGCGAATTCGCCCTGGATTCGATCCGGAAAATCTACTCGGATCATACAATTCTCGGGACGAACGGCATCAGCCTGGAAAAGGGGCTCACCACGAGCGTTTTCCAGGAGTGCAGTATCAACGAGGCCATGATCGAGCACACGCACGGCAAGGTTATCGTGCTGGCTGATTCGTCAAAAATGGGAAAGATCGCGAACTTTGTGTCTTCGCCGCTTTCCAAGATCGATACCATCATTACGGACAAAAATTGCCCCGAAGCGTTCAAATCGAGCCTGGAAGCGCTCGGTATCGAGGTTGTTCTGACATAAAATGTTCGATTATATGAACATTTTATGTTCAAAATGTTAAAAATTCATTCAAAAATAAAAAATAATGCTTGCCAACTGAACAAACAGGGTTTAGAATATGATTGAATTAGATCGGATGGAGCGAATTGTGTTCTTTTCGCCCAGCCGAATCAAACGTTCAGGAGGCTATCAGATGAAGAAAGCAAGTATCCTTGCGGCGATTCTCGGCATTCTCCTTGTCGCGTCTTTGGGCGCGCAGGCGGCTGAGACCTTTAAGATCGCGTACATTCCGACCAGTGTCGGCCAGCCGAACACCAACGCCTGGCTGGAAGGCATGATGCGCGTGTTCAGAAAGTATCCGAATTTCAAGGTGCAGTCCTTTGACCCGCAGTTGAAGGCGGAGCTTCAGGTTTCCTACATGGATGACGCGATCAATCAGAAGTTCAACGCGATTGTCCTGCAGGCTGTCGACGCTGCGGCACTTTCCGCTTCGGTCAAGGCAGCGGAAGCCAAGGGCATCATCGTCATCACGGTCAACCTCGCCACCATCCAGCCCCACACCGCCAGCGTCCAGATGGCTGATATTTCAGCCGGCTACGCTGTCGGCAAGGAAATGGGAAAACAGCTGGGCGGAAAGGGCAATGTCGCCATTATCCAGTCTCCTCCGGGAGCCCTTCTCGGCGTCAACCGAGAAAAGGGATTCCGCCAGGCTATCGCGGAGCTCTATCCGAACATCAAGATTGTCGGAGCCCAGAGCGCCGAAGGCTGGAAGAAAGAAATCGCCATCACGATCATGAATTCCTTCCTCCAGTCCAACAAGCAGCTGGATGGTGTGTTCGCGGTCAACGACAACATGGCTGAAGGCGCGATGATCGCGGCCGAAGCCGCCGGAAGGCTCAAAGAAATCAAGATTTGGGGCGCCAACGGCCAGAAATCCACGCTCGAGCTGATCGAGCAGGGCAAGATTGCCGGCACCGCCTACAACAACTGCTTTGAGCAGGGTTCTCTTATCGCCACCATGCTCTACGACCGCCTGACCAAGCGCCTCGGTCCATCCAAAGCTGGTCAGACTGAGATCATCCAGATCCCGCCCTTTGCCGCTACGTTCGAAACGGTCAAGCAAATCCCGCCAGAGGATCGCTGGTAAGATTCAAAAGTCCAGATTGGTGGCAGATGCAGGATGCCTGCTTCTGCCACTTTTTTCATCCGGAGGTTCCCTGTGTCTAGTCACGCTGTCAGACGTCTGATTCTGATCGGCCTCATGGTTGCCATAGCCGGGCTCATCACCAGCATCAACCCGGTGTTTCTGACCATGGGCAATCTGCAGAAGCTTTTTCAGGAAGCGGCGCAGGTTGGCATTATCGCGGTCGGGTTTACCCTGGTCATGATTACCGCGGGTATCGATATGTCCATCGGAGGCATTGTCGCGATAACCGCCATGGTGAGCATCAATATTTTGTCCTATACGAAGATTCCCGTTCCGGTCTTTGTGCCCCTGCTTTTGCTGGTGGGCGCCTTTGTGGGATTTATCAACGGGTATCTGATCACGAAGTTCAAACTGCCGGAATTTATCGTCACCCTCGCGGTGCGAAGTGTTCTCAGCGGCCTTGCTTTGGTTATCGCGGTCAAGGATTCGCTGGGTTTTGTTCAAAATGTGTATATCCAAAACGACCAATATCTGTGGTTTGGAACGCAGACTTTCGGTTCGATTTACCGGACAACAATCGCCTTTGTGATTCTGGGGGTTGCGACACAGCTGTTTATCAAGAACACACGGGCTGGCACGAATATTTACGCGGCGGGTGCGAATCCTGTCGCGGCCAAGCTTTCGGGCGTCAATACGGAGCGCACGGTTCTGGGGGTATATGTCTTTTCGGGGATTTGTGCGTCCATGGCGGCGATTTTTATCTCCAGCCGCATGATGACGGCCATGCCGGAGCTGGGTATCGGTTCCGAGATGGATGTCATCGCTTCGGTGGTTATCGGCGGGACGCCGTTTACCGGCGGCGTCGGCGATATCTGGGGCACGATGCTCGGCTCGCTGTTCCTGGCGCTGATCAAGAACGGCATTCTGAAAACGGGGATTTCGCCCTGGTACCAGCCGATTGCCATCGGCGGCATTATTGTCGTCACGGTTATCGTGGATGTCTGGCAGAAGAAGGCGCATGAGAAGCTGACCGCAAGAGCCAAGCTCCGAAAACTGGACGCGGAAGCCAGAAAGTCCGCGGCGTAAAAGGAGGAAATCATGATAACACAAACAAATGCGAATGATGTCCTTCTTGTGTGCAGGCAGATTGTCAAGTCCTACAACGGACCGCTGGTCTTGGACAAGGTGGATTTTTCCGTCAAGCGCGGGGAAGTTCACGCGCTGGTCGGAGAAAACGGCGCGGGCAAATCGACAATTATCAAGGTTATTACCGGGGCGACCAACCGCAACTCGGGCGACATGATGTTTGACGGACAGGTGATTCCGCTGAACCACAGCAGGAATAAAGCCCAGGATCTGGGCATCGGGGTTATTTTCCAGGAGTTGAGCCTGATTCCCGGCATGACGGTGGCGCAGAACATTTTCCTGACCAAGGAGCCGTTCTTTCCCGGCACGCGGTTTATCAATCACCGGCTTATGAACCGAAATGCCCAGGAGCTGATCGACCGGTACCAGTTTCCGCTCAAGGCGACGGATGTCATCGACAAGCTCAGCATTGCCCAGCGGCAGCTGGTGGAGATTCTGAAGGCAATGTCCATGAACGCCAAGCTGATGATCATGGACGAGCCGACCAGCTCCCTGACCAAAACCGAAGTGGCGATGCTGTTCGAGATTATCCGCAAGCTGAAATCGGACGGCATCAGCGTTCTGTACATTTCGCATCGAATGGAAGAAATCTACGCGCTCGCGGACCGGGTGACGGTGCTCAGGGACGGCAAGCTGGTGGCGGTGCTGGACAAGGAGCAGATCAGTCCGGCGGAAATCATTCGTCTGATGATCGGCCACAAACTGGAAGAAAACGCCCTGGCGCACAAGCTGGAGCCGAAGGACGGCGAGGTTGTCCTTGAAGTGAAGGATCTGACGTCGGTCGGCAAGTTTGAGAAGGTTTCCTTCAAATTGCACAAAGGCGAAATTCTCGGGCTGGGCGGACTGGTCGGTTCCGGGCGAACCGAGGTGGTGCGCGCGATTTACGGTATCGATCCGATTGACGAGGGCAGTATCACATACCTGGGCAAGCCGTATAAACCGAGTGTTTTGCGGTCGATCAAGTCGGGCATCGGGTTTATTCCCGAGGAGCGGCGGCTTCAGGGTATTCTGGCGACGCTTTCCATTACGCACAATGTTGGAATCACCAACCTGGACCGCCTGGCGCCCAAATTCGTCTTGAATCTGAAAAAGGAAGGCGAATTTTCCCGCGAGGGTATCAAGCTGGTGAATGTCAAACCGCCGGTGCCTGAGCAGTTGGTGGGCAATCTGTCCGGCGGCAATCAGCAGAAGGTTGTTCTGGCCAAATGGCTGATCCGGAATCTGAAGCTGGTCATCATTGACGAGCCGACGGTCGGCATCGACATTGGCGCCAAGGATGAAATCTACACGCATATCAAGAATCTGGCGAGCCAGGGGGTGTCTATTCTGCTGGTGTCCTCGGATTTGCCGGAGCTGACCCGGCTTTCGGATCGAATCATCGTGCTGCGCAAGGGCAAAGTGTTTACCGAGTTCAAGGATTGTGTGGTCACGAGCGAAAAAATCCTGCGTGCCGCGTCCGGTATTCTTGAGGAGGCCTGACATGAAAAAACTGAAAATTACCAACGAAATCAGGCTGGGGATGGTTCTGGTCGGGCTGATGGCGGTGCTGTCTATCATTTCGCCCCGGTTTTTGAGCCTTTCCAATCTGTCGAATGTCATCTGGTCCATCTGCATTATCGGCATTCTGGCTTCGGGGGCCATTTATCCGCGGATTACGGGCGGCATTGACCTGTCGCTCGGCTCTATGGCGGCGCTGACGGGCATTATCGTGGATATGTTCATGAACAAAATGGGCATTCACTGGATTCCGGCGATTCTGCTGACCATGGTGATCGGCGGGCTTATTGGGCTTTTTAATGGTTTTATCGTCGCGAAGATCAAGGTTCCGGCCTTTGTCGTGACGATGGCGGCCAAGACGTACTTGTACGGGGTGGCGCTGGTGGTTTCCGAGGGGGCCATGCTGGCGATCATGAAGCCGGCGCCGTTTATTTCCATTGGCAGCGACAAGCTGCTGGGGCTTCCGATTCCGATTTACCTTATGCTGACGCTGGTGGTTATCAGCCAGTTTGTGCTGAAGCGCACGAGTTTCGGCAGGCAGGTTATGGCAGTTGGGTCGAATGAAGTCGCGGCCAAGCTTTCAGGTGTGGATCCGGATCGGGTCCGGCTTGTTGCCTACACGATTTCCGGCATCACGTCCGCAATTGGGGGTGTGGTGCTGGCTTCGCTGACCCGGCAGACCTTCGCCGCGGCGGCATCGGGCATCGAGCTGGATGTCATGACGGCGCTGGTTATCGGCGGGACGAGCGCGGTGGGCGGCAGGGGTTCGGTTGTCGGCGCCCTGCTGGGTGCAATCATGGTCGCGTTCATCGTCAATGGGCTGAATTTGCTGAACATTCCGGCGCCTTTTCATCCGATTGTCACCGGCACGGTCATCATTCTGGCATTGCTGTTGAATGAGGGATATCTGGTACCGAAAAAACTGGCCGGCGGCATGAAAAATCAGAAACAGGCTGCGGCGTAAGCATTACTGAGGAGGAATACATGGCAAAAATTGATGGCATAACCCGGGAATCCTGGATTCTCGCGACCTTCCCCGAGTGGGGGACCTGGCTGAATGAGGAAATTGAGCGAGAGGTTGTCAAGCCGGGCACGTTCGCGATGTGGTGGCTGGGCTGTACCGGCATCTGGCTGAAGAGCGAAGGCGGAGCGAATATTTCGGTGGATTTCTGGGTCGGCACGGGCAAAAAGTCGATGAAGAACCCGAACATGACCCCGGGTCACCAGATGCAGCGGATGGCGGGTGTTCAGAAGCTTCAGCCGAATCTCCGCAATTCGGTGTTCGTGCTGGATCCTTTCGCAATCAGGGAAATCGACGCAGTGATGGCGACGCACGACCATAATGACCATATCGACGCGAATGTGGCGGCGGCAGTGATGAAAAACTGCCCGCCGACGGTGCCGTTCATTGGGCCTGAGGCTTGTGTAAAGCTGTGGACGAGCTGGGGCGTGCCGGCTGAGCGCTGTATCACGGTCAAGCCGGGCGACAGGCTTACCATCAAGGATGTGGAGATTGTGGTGCTCGAGTCGTTCGACAGGACGGCGCAGATTACAGCGTCGCCGGAAGTCACCTTCAAGGGCAAGATGCCGGTGGATATGGACAGGATGGCGGTCAATTATCTGTTCAAGACGCCGGGCGGCAGTCTCTATCATTCGGGCGACTCGCATTATTCAAACTATTATGCAAAGCATGGGAGCGACCACCAGATTGATGTGGCGCTGGGGTCTTTTGGCGAAAATCCGCGCGGCATTACGGACAAGATGACAAGCGTGGATATTCTGAGAATGGCGGAATGCTTGAATGTCAAAGTGGTAATTCCTTTCCACCACGATATTTGGACCAATTTCCAAGCAGATCCGCACGAGATTGTGGCGCTTTGGGAGATGCGGCGGCACCGCTTGCAGTACGGTTTTAAGCCGTTTGTCTGGCAGGTGGGCGGCAAGTTTGTGTATCCGGATGACAAGGACAAGCTGGAATATCACTATCCGAGGGGCTTTGAGGATGCTTTTGTGTCCGAGCCGGATCTGCCCTTCCCGTCGTTCCTGTAAAGGGGCAGCGCCTAGAAAAGGCGGCGCCTAGAAAAGGCGGCGCCAGGAATGGCTGGGAAATTTGAGAAGCGCTAAATCAGAGATAAGGAGAATATGATGAGTTTACCAATGCTCCAGCTCGCGCTGGATAATAAGACGCTGAAGGATGCCTTGAGTTCGACGCGGATTCTGGCGAGTGAAGTAGATGTGATTGAGGCCGGGACGATTCTCTGCTGTTCGGAGGGTATGCAGGCGGTGCGCTGTCTCAAGAGTCTGTATCCAGACAAGATTGTGCTGGCGGACATCAAGGCGGCGGACGCCGGTTCGATTCTCGCGAATATGGTGTATGACAATGGGGCTGACTGGATGACGGTTATCTGCTGTGCGCCGATTGCAACGGTTGAGACGGCGTTGAAGGAGGCCCGAAGGCGGACGGAGCAGGATGGGGTTCCGCGGGATGTGCAGGTTGAGTTGACTGGTTCCTGGACCTGGGAGGAGGCGGAGGCTTGGAGGCAGGCTGGTGTCTCACAGGTTGTATATCACCGGGGTCGGGATGCGCAGGCGGCTGGCCAGGGCTGGGGGAAAGAGGATCTGGACAAGATCGCGCGGCTGGCGGGGATGGGTTTTGAGCTTTCTATCACGGGCGGGCTGGTTGTGGAGGATTTGCCGTTGTTCAAGGATTTTCCAATCAAGGTATTTATCGCGGGGCGCTCGATCCGTGACGCGGCGGACCCGGTTGCGGCGGCGCGGGAGTTCAAGGCAGCGTTTAAAAAATACTGGGGTTGAGCCGGGTATCCCAGAGGAGTTGTCATGGTTTCTGCTATGCCCAGAATTGGTATTTATGAAAAGGCGATGCCGCGGTTCGATTCCTGGAAGGATGCCTTGTTGACGGCGAAGGCCGCTGGCTACGATTACGTAGAAATGAGCATTGACGAGAGCGATGCGCGGCTTGCGCGGCTGGACTGGTCCATGCAGCAGCGGCTCGATTTTCACGCGGCGACGCTGGAAACGGGGGTACCGGTGCCTTCGATTTGCCTTTCCGGGCATCGGAAGTTTCCCCTGGGGAGCGAGCAGGCGGCAGTTCGCGAGCGGGGCAGAGCCATGATGGAGAAGGCCATCCAGCTGGCGGCGGATATTGGTGTCCGGACGATCCAGCTGGCTGGCTATGATGTGTATTACGAGCCGTCAACGCAGGCGACGCGGGAGCGTTTTGCGGAGGCGATGGAATGGGCCTGCGGGCTTGCTTCCAAGGCGCAGGTGATGCTGGCGATGGAGATTATGGATTATCCTTTGATGAATTCGATCTCACGTTGGAAGCCTTACGCCGAGTTGTGCAAATCGCCGTGGTTTTGTGTGTATCCGGATGTTGGGAATCTTTCGGCGTGGTGGAATGATGTGCCGGCTGAGTTGAGCGGGAACATCGACAAGATTGTGGCGATTCATTTGAAGGATACGCTGGCGGTGGGGCCGGATTTTCCGGGGAAGTTCAGGGATGTGCCATTTGGTTCGGGTTGTGTCGACTTTTCGTTAGTGTTCCGAACCTTGTATATGGCTGGGTATAAGGGTTCATTCCTTATCGAAATGTGGACTGAGAAGGCGCAGAATCCGATTGCGGAGATTGTGAAGGCCCGGGAGTGGATGCTCCAGAAAATGGCGGAGGGAGGGCTTATTGACCATGCTTGAAGCTTTGAAACAAGAGGTGCTTGCGGCGAATCTCGAGTTGTTTACCATGAAATTGGCGCTTTTTACCTGGGGGAACGCGAGCGCGATTGACAGGGAGCAGGGTTTGGTTGTCATTAAGCCAAGCGGGGTGCCGTACGAATCGATGAAGGCTGAAGATATGGTGGTGGTCGATTTGCATGGTTCGATTGTCGAGGGCTCATTGCGGCCGTCATCGGATTTGCCGACGCATTTGGAGCTGTACAAGGCTTTTCCGTCAGCTATGGGGGTTGTGCATACCCATTCGACGCACGCGACGGCCTGGGCTCAGGCGGGGCTGGATTTGCAGGCTGAGGGCACAACACACGCGGATCACTTTTTCGGGGCTGTTCCGTGCACACGGTTGATGACTGAGGCCGAGATTGCCGGGAATTATGAGCTCGAAACGGGGCAGGTCATTGTCGAAACATTCAGGGTCCGAAATATCGACGCGAGTCAGGTTCCTGCGGTGCTGGTACGGTCGCATGGGCCGTTTACCTGGGGCTCATCGGCAGAGGACGCGGTGCACAACGCGGCGGTTCTTGAAGAGGTTGCGAAAATGAATCTTCTGGCGAGGACTGCCATGCTTGGTTCGCAGGCTGTTCCGCCGATGCAGAAGGTTTTGCTGGAGCGGCATTTCCTGCGTAAACACGGAAAAAATGCATATTACGGACAGCGATAGTCCTTAGTGTATCGAACCCTGTATATTTCTTTTTGAAATTTGAAGCAAACCCTTAAGTCCAGCGCGTATAGGAAGTAGCAAGGAGGACTACTTCCCTATGGACAGCTTCACCTTCTGCCCCAACCCTAAGTGCGAGCATCATCAGAAGGCGATTACCCCCAACTGGTATGTCGCCCTCGGCACCTACTTCACCAAATGCTTCGGCAGAATCCAGCGCTACCGCTGCAAATCCTGCCGCCGCATCTTCTCCTCCCAAACCTTCAGCCTCGATTATTACGCCAAGCGCATTATCGACTACGAGAAACTCGAAGGATTACTTTCCTCCAGCATGAGCCAGCGTGCCCTCTCCCGCCACTTCAACCTCTCCTGCAATACAGTCCAGAACCGTATCGACCGGCTGGCTCGTCAGGCACTTGCCCTGCACACCCGCCTTCGCACGACCTTGCCGCCCACCGAAGCCGTCTGTATCGATGGCTTTGTCAGCTTCGATACCTCCCAGTACTTTCCCAACAACATCACCATGGCGGTAACCAAGGACAGCCAGTTCATTCACAGCATGACCCATGCCACCCTCCGCCGAAGCGGCAGAATGACCAATGCGCAGAAAG
>Ga0302250_1000126_pt1 | contig 110455 bp, 117 predicted proteins | sample AAG_RA_Asp_MG_FD_193536 | JGI IMG/M metagenome (GOLD analysis project Ga0302250, IMG submission 193536) | Enriched activated sludge microbial communities from anaerobic digester in WTTP, New Holstein, Wisconsin, United States - AAG_RA_Asp | ecosystem: Engineered > Bioreactor > Anaerobic >... | reverse complement strand
TCAGAGTGATCAAACGTCGCCACTGGATCCCGTCTCTGATTGTTTCCTGGGGGATATAAACAGCATAACCTTTAACAAAAAGGCAGGGCCTCTATTTCCCTATTGACTACTGACAGCCATATCAGCTATCGCTGCCCAATCATACGTTTTTTCCGCCATGACACATAACTCCTTTCTGTAACATGCGTGGTTAGCTACAAACGCCAGAGACCCTTGCTGCTGATACAAAAGCAGTTTGCGTCGTATGGCCAGATTTTTATCACGTTGTTTTAAAAAACGTCAATCCATTTTTAACAGCACAACCAACTCATTTTTTATTTGTGTTATTACAAACAGTTAAAGAAGGCCATGTCGTCAAAACAATGCATATTTACAATATCTATATATTAGCCTAAAACGCCTCCCACGGCATGTAAAGCAACCGCCACAGGCGGCACAATTCAACTGAATTCGATCAAAACAATGAATATTTTCCAGCCCGCTGTGTGTACTATCATCAAACAGTTTTTCTCTTGTTATCATCAAGGCTTCGCGTCTATAGTACACCCCCTGCCCGGCCACAACCACACCACCGGCAGCTCCAGCGGCGGCAGGCACCCTCGAAACAGAACCCAAAGACAATTAGTGGAGTAACTACTTTAGATGCTGCCTTCCATGCCCGGCAGCAACACGGAGACGACCATGCCAGACCTGATCACACTCACCATTGGCGGCCTGCTGGACGACATTGCCAAACGCTTTCCTACTAACGACGCCTTGGTCTACCCTGACCGCGGTATGCGCTACTCCTATGCGGAGTTTAACCAAGTCTGTCGCCAGGTGGCCAAGGGGATGCTCAAGCTGGGAATCAAAAAAGGAGACCATGTCTCGATCTGGGCCCACAACGTGCCGGAGTGGGTGATCCTGATGTTTGCCAGCGCCAAGATCGGCGCGGTGCTGGTGACGGTCAACACCGCCTACAAATCGGCCGAGCTGGAGTATGTACTCAACCAGTCCGACTCTACCACCCTGTTCATGGTCAAATCGTGGAAAGACACCGACTACGTGGCCACCCTGAACGAGGTGGTGCCGGAGCTGGCCAGCGCCGAGTTCGGCAGGCTGAACTGCAGCAAGCTGCCGTTTCTGAAAAACGTGGTCTTCATCGGTGAAGGCACACCGGCCGGCATGCTCAACTTCGAGCGGATCGCCGAGCTGGGCAGTCAGGTGAGCGATGCCGAACTGGCCGCCGCGGAGGCGACCATTGACTGCAACGACACCATCAACATGCAGTACACCTCCGGCACCACCGGCTTCCCCAAAGGGGTCATGCTGACCAGTCTCAACCTGGTCAATAACGGTTTCCAGATCGGCGAATGCATGAAATTCACCGACCAGGACCGACTCTGCATCCCGGTGCCGTTCTTCCATTGCTTCGGCTCCGTGCTGGCGGTGATGGCCTCGGTGACCCACGGCACCGCCATGGTGCCGGTGGAGATGTTCGACCCCTTAAAGGTGCTGCAGACCATCGAGGCTGAGAAGTGTACCGCCGTACATGGCGTACCGACCATGTTCATCGCTGAATTGGAGCACCCGGATTTCAAGAAATTCGATCTGTCCACTCTGCGCACCGGCATCATGGCCGGTTCGGTCTGCCCGATTGAGGTGATGAAGCGGGTGGTCAAGGATATGCACATGACCGACATCACCATCGTCTTTGGCCAGACCGAGTCCTCCCCCGGCATTACCCAGAGCCGCACCGACGACCCGATTGAGCTGCGGGTGGCCACCGTGGGCCGTGCCCTGCCCGGGGCCGAGGTCAAGATCATCGACATCGAAACCGGCGAGACTCTGCCGCCGGGCAAGCAGGGTGAACTCTGCGCCCGGGGCTACATGGTGATGAAAGGCTACTACAAGATGCCGGAGGAGACTGCCAAGGTAATCGACAAGGATGGCTGGCTGCACACCGGGGACCTGGCGATCATGGACGAGAACGGCTACTGCAAGATCACCGGCCGGATCAAGCAGATGATCATCCGTGGCGGTGAGAACATCTATCCCAAGGAGATTGAGGAGTATCTCTACACCCACCCCAAAATCTCCGATGTGCAGATCTACGGCGTGCCGGACAAGAAGTACGGTGAGCAGGTCATGGCGGCCATCATCCTCAAAAAGGGGATGGAGATGACTGAAGAAGAGGTTAAGGCGTTTTGCCGCGATAAGATCGCCAATTACAAGATTCCCAAGTATGTCAAGTTTGTGGACGGCTACCCGATGACCGCCAGCGGCAAGATTCAGAAGTTCAAGCTGCGTGAGATGGCGATCAAGGAACTACACCTGGAGGAAGAAGCAGCCTCGGCCTAGAAAGGGCGGTATGCCACCCAGCTACCCGATCATAGCCATCGCCTACAGCGAGGAGACCCGGCAGGCCTTTGTGGCGGCACTCGAAAAGGCGGGGGTGGCAGCCGTGGCGGCAGCCAGCTTTTATGACGCCGAAACCCTGGTGTTAAGCGGCAGCTACAGCGGTCTGCTGGTGGACCTGCCCTCGATCGTCAAGGCCAAGGGAGATGAAAAGATGGTGGCCTGCTCGCTGACCAACTTCTTCCCCACCCTGCGGGTGCGGGCCGTGGGCTCGGTATTGGTGCCGATGACCATGCCGGGAGCCGCTCGCCAGGATAACAGCCTGAACGACTTTCTGACCAAATCCTGCAGCGCTTTTAAGCCCCGGCGGCTCCGGCAGCACCGCCGCCGGGAGATCATCATGGCCGCTCAGCTCCACGGGCCGGAATCCTGCGAACGGACCTTCACCCTCAACCTCTCCTGGGGCGGTGTCTTTCTCCTGCAGAGCTTTCCGGAACGGTTTACCATCGGCGATCCGCTCGACATCTACCTGCCGGAGGCTGAACTGCTGGTGCCGACCAGCATCCGCTGGCTACGCCCCTGGGGTGATCGCCGGTTTTCTGGTCTCGGGCTCCAGTTCTCCCGTATCGATGACCAACTGCATGAAGCCTTAACCATCCTGCTCAAATCGGACCGGGACAATGACCGTGACCGGTTGGTGGCCTGAATACTTTTACAAATTGATCACCAGCTGCAGAGCTCCACACGACGTACCGGCTCCGGTGATGGCTTGGCAAATAAGTATCCCTGGGCCAGGTCAGCGCCCTGCTGCGTGACGTAAGCAAGCTCTTCGCTAGTCTCCACACCTTCTGCCAGCACCTTGATCTTGTTTGCCTTGGCTATCCCAGTTAATGCACCGAAAATAGACTGCTTGACCGGGTCGTTATCTATCCCGCGGATAATCCCCATATCCACCTTGATTAAATCGGCCCCCAGTGCAGCCAGGGTGGTCAGGTTGGCGTGGCCACTGCCGATGTCGTCCAAAGCAGTGCGGAACATCTTGCTACGGTAATAGTCCAGAATTGTGCGCAGGTGTGTCAGGTCTGAGACCTGATGCGTCTCCACCACCTCAAACACCACCCGCTTGGGGTCATATTCAAGTTGCCGGGCCCACTTCATGGTACTCTGCAAACAGGTCTCCGGCACATAAATGGCCGTGGGTACGAAATTGATGAAGATATCAGCACTGACCTTCTTGGCTGCTGCCGTCTTGAGGGCGTTTTCCCGACAGAGGCGATCCAGGTAAAAGAGCAGGTCGTTTTCTTCGGCCAGCTTGAATAGCAGATGGGGAGGCATCAACGCACCATCGGCCTTTACTCCGCGGGAAAGGCACTCGTAGGCGACAATCTCATGGGTGGGCAGAGAGACGATCGGCTGGAACCAGGTGGTAAGAGAGTTGCTTTCGAAGATATCCAGAAACTCTCGATTATTCAGCAGAAAAAGCCATTTTTTGAGACTTTTAGTGCGGGAAAAGGCGGAGAAGTCAAGTTTTTGCCCCTGTTCTAGAAACAGCAGACTGATCCCTTCGCTCTCCACCTCAGCCAGATTGCTACGTCTGCCCAGACAGGCCACCAATTGCTGGAAGCTGTCAATCGTCACCCGAATCACGTCATCCTCTAGGCGGGCTGTGTAGCCCTCTTCCTCAAGAAGAGCTAGTAACTTGGCCTGCAGAGGTTCAACGCTGCAATTAAAAAATGCCTCGCCTTCAGCCTGACTAATGGTCGGCAGGACAGCACATTTCTTACAGTCCATAGCATTCCTCCTGTTTTATTGCAGCTGTAGTTTACGGTTTTTTCCACCAGATCAGCTTGACCGCCGCCAGCCCCAGACAGCCCAACGACAGCCAGCCTGCCAACGGGTGCGGCATGTCGCGCAGGTAAAAGGCCGCCGCAACCAGCAGCCCGATCCAGGTCAGATGCCGCAGCCACTGGTGCAGCGGGCGCAACAGGGCCCGGCGATCATCCTCTGCCAGATGGACCACCAGATCCCCCTGCTGTAGCGTATCCACCAGATGACGGGCCTTGACCAGGGTCAACGGCAACTGGGCCAGCTCGTGGGTAACCACCCCCCACAGGCTGTCCCGCTCGCCCAGGGCGCGGGTCAGGTTGGCCCGCAACACCGGCAGTACATCTTTGACGCCGTTATAATTTTCAATATAGCTGGTACCAAGCCCCTCAATGATCGAACTGGCCCGCATCACGTAAATGATCTCCTGGGGCAGCTTGAAGGGATAGTCCTTCAGCGTATCCATCACGCCGAAGGCCAGCTCTTGCATACTGGTGGCGCTCAACTGGTCATTTGAGAAGATGCGGAACATCTCCTCAGCCAGGCCGGTCAGTTCATCCTGGGGGGCACTGTCGGTAATGATGCCCAGCTTGCGGGTGGCCTGCACCAGCAGCTCGAAGTCACGTTCGTAGGCTGCCTTGACCGTGTTGATCATGGCCAGCCGGGTGGCGTTGGGGATCCGGCTGACCATGCCGAAATCGAGCAACACCAAGGACCCATCCGGCGCAACCAGCAGGTTGCCGGGGTGCGGATCGGCATGGAAAAAGCCCTTTACCAACATCTGTTCTGTGTAGAACAGCACCAGCCGTTCCATCAGGACCGGAAACGAGATTTCCAGACGGGCCAGCTGTTCCTGATCGTCAAAACGGACCCCTTCCTCAAAGCTCATCACCAGGGCATCGCGGCTGCTGAACTCCCCGTAGGGAACCGGCATTCTGACGCCGCTGTCGGGATAGGCCTGGCGGAACCGCTCCAGGTTAGACAACTCGGCCTGCATATCGACTTCCTGCACAATAGTCCGCCGGAAGGCCTGCAGCACCGCCTCGATGGAGTTGCGGGTATACTCGGAAAAAAGCGGATGCAGGATTGCCAGAAACCAGCCCAGCAGACGGATATCCTCTCGCACCACCCGCTCGATACCGTTACGGCGTAACTTGACCGCCACCTGTCGGCCGTCCTGCAGTACCGCACGATGCACTTGACCGATTGAAGCGCAGGCCAAGGGCTGTTGTTCAAAACTGCTGAAACAGGCGCCATCGCCAAACGCCCTGCCAAAGACTCGACTGAAATCGCCGGCCGTCATGGCGGGCAGCTGGTCATGCAGGCGACGCAGCGGCTCCAGATAGCTGCTGTCGAAAAAATCGGAGCGGGTGGCCAACACCTGTGCCAGCTTGATAAAACTGGCCCCCAACTGTTCGATGGCCGTCACCAGCTGGTTAGGCTTGAGCGGTTCTATGCCGAGCCAGCTGGCCCGTTTTCTGATCAGCAGAAAGACCGTCAGCAACACACGTAACACCCGGTAAACCCGCACCGGGCGGTACTGACGCATGAGTACGCAGAGTAACCGCACCAGTTTAGGGCTGTCCCTGGCGTTGTCTGGTCAGCTCCTCCCGCAGGGCAGCCAGGTCGGCCTTGCCTGCCAGACCCAACTCATCGATGGCCTCTTTAAGCAGTTGCTTGACCTCATCTTTCAACCTGCCGCGCTCCTCACTGCCCTTGGCCACGGCCTGATCGAAAAATTCGCGGGCCTTGCGCTCATTTTCTTCCTTAAGCCCCTTGGCCGACTCCCCCGCCTGCTCCAGCTTCTCCTTGGCCATCAAGGCACTGCCCAAACCGAAATAAAACAGTTGCTCCAGCTTGTCTTTCATGACTCATACTCCTTTCTGTGCAGTTCACTGGCCGACAACTCGGCCAGCACCGCTTCATGGGCGGCCACCGAGGCATCCAGCCCGGCGTTGCCGATAGCTCCCCGTCCGGTCCAGTCGTTGCCCTGCCTGACATACAGGTATTTCAGGGTCTGCCGTATATGCCGCTCTGCCTTATCCGGCTCCATACGGGCCATCTCAAGCAATGATGCGTACACCGACATATAGGTATCATCATAGCGCTCATTGATATAGTTCGTCATTGACATACCGATAAGCTCCGGGTTTGATATAGACAGCATGATTATTTAATGCTAATTTTACTTAAAATTTTATTTTTGTCTAGGACAATATGCAGCCCTTACACTCCATCACCGATGTTGAACGGGAAACCGGCATAGGGCGTGACACCCTACGCGTATGGGAACGACGCTACGGCTTCCCGACCCCGCACCGCAACCAGCGCGGCGAGCGGGAGTACGGCCACGACCAGGTGGAACGGCTGCGACTGATCAAACAGCTGCTGGACAGTGGCCAGCGCCCCGGCAAACTGCTGCTCCTCAACCTGCCGCGCCTGCAACAACTGGCGCAGCAGTCATACCCCCAACAGTCATTAGACGTTGATACCGAGCTGCTGGTGAACCTGCTGGGCACCACTGACAGCTGCGCAGTGCGGCACAGACTGGAACAACTGCTGCACCAGCATGGGCTGCGTCTTTTCTTGACTGAGGTGGTGGCGCCACTGAATCATGCCGTCGGTGAAGCCTGGTTTCACGGCAGGCTGGGTGTACTGGAAGAGCATCGCTACGTTGAAGAACTACGCTCACTGTTGACCGTTGCCATGCAAGCACTGCCCGCACCACGAAGTGGCCTGCGGGCAGTGCTGACGACCCTGCCCGGCGAGCAGCACGGTGTCGGCCTGCTCATGGCGGCCTGTATGCTGGCATTGGAGGGGGTAGAAGTGCTGCAACTGGGCGTACAGACGCCACTGGAAGAGATCATCCGGGGCGCAGTTGAGAACCGCTGCCGGCTGGTGGGCATCTCCTGCAGCAGCTACCCGCAACGGCGCACTACCACCTCCCAGCTGGTCCGGCTGCGGACATTGCTGCCCAAGGAAATCGACCTGTGGGCCGGCGGCAGCGGGGTAACGGGGCTACCGGCACTGCCCGGCGGCATCAGGCTGTTCAGCGACTTGCAGCAGATACCGGCTGCAGTGGCCATCCTCCACGGCCGGACAACGGCAGAGAAGCCAAATACCAGTGCCATCAACTGACAGCTTCGGACATAGGTCAGCGCACGACCTGAGACTTGCAATATACAAAAAAACGTCTACACTCAGCCCTTATGCAGCACGACAATGTACGGGGAGGGCCGCCGATGGCTTTGTGGGACAAGCTGGTAAGCGAACTGATCGATATCATCCAATGGCTGGACGACAGCAACGACACCCTGCTGTACCGCTTCCCCCGCTATAACAATGAAATTAAGTACAATGCCAAGCTGATAGTGCGCGAAGGCCAGATGGCAGTTTTCATCAACGAGGGCCAGATTGCCGATGTATTTGGTCCCGGCACCTACACACTGACCACCCGCAACCTTCCGGTGCTGGCCACACTCAAAGGCTGGAAGTACGGCTTTGAATCCCCTTTCAAGGCCGAAGTCTATTTCTGCTCAACCCGCCAGTTCACCAACCTGAAATGGGGTACCCCCGGCCCCTGTACCATGCGTGATCCGGAATTCGGCGCAGTGCGGGTCACCGCCTTCGGTATCTATGCCCTGAAGATCAAGGATCCGTCGCTCTTTATGCGGGAGATCGCCGGGACCGACGGCAACTTCAGCACCGAGGAGATTCAGGAGAACCTGAAGGGCAAGATCGGTACGCGGATCAAAGAGGTAATGCCGGAGTTGCAGATTCCGGTGATCGATCTGGAAAGCAAAGTCGTAACACTGGGCGAGATGCTGAAGGAACGGATCGCCCCGGCCTTTGGGGACTTTGGTATCGACCTGACCGAGGTACAGGTGCAGGATGTGGGCCTGCCGGAGGAGGTGGAGCGAGCCATTGACAAGGCTGGTGCCATGCGGGCCATCGGCAATATGCAGACCTTTACCCAGTATGAGACCGCCAGTGCCATCAAGGATGCCGCCAACAACCCGGGCGGACTGGCCGCAGCCGGTGCCGGCGTGGGGATCGGCCTCAGCATGGGCGGTCAGATGGCCAGCGCCATGGGTGGCATGTTGGGCGGTCAGCCCCAACCGCAGCAGGCACCAGCCGGCCCGACACCGCCGCCACTGCCTACCCCGCTACAACTGTTTGTAGCTTTAAACGGCCAGCAAGCCGGTCCCTTTGATCTGCTGACCCTGCAGCAGATGGCCCAGTCGGGCCAATTGACCCGTGAAACCCTGGTCTGGAAACAGGGCATGGCCGCCTGGTCTGCTGCCGGCAGCCTTGCTGAACTGGCTCCGTTGTTCGCCAGCGCGCCACCGCCGTTGACAACAACCTGATCGTCCAGGGCAATAACACCGCATTGCCCACAGGTTGATGGTTACGGTCTGTTCAGGAGGTAGGTGGCGAAGTCTTCGCCGATGCGGCTGTCGCTTATCCGGCAACCAAGGGCGGTGTAACGCTGGACAATATCGAACTTGTCCTGCAGCGGTATGCCGGACAGCAGCAGATGCCCGCCGTGGCGGGTCATGGCCACCAACTGGTCGGCCAATGGCAACAGGATATCGATATAGATGTTGGCCAGCACCAGATCAAAACTAAGGTCCGCCACCGCCGAAAGCTCTCCGCACACCGACTGCACCCGGTCCTCAAGGCCATTTAACGCGGCATTTTCAGCGCAAGAGCGGGCAGCCGACTGATCCAGATCCACCGCTGCCACCGTAGCTGCCCCCAAGCGGCCGGCAGCAATGGCCAGGATGCCGGTGCCGCTGCCCAGATCCAGCACCCGACTGCCCGGTAAACCAGGTATGCGCGGCAACAACTCAAGGCAGGAGGCGGTGGTTTCATGGTCACCGGAACCGAAGGCCCCCTGCCGCCCCAGCAGGATCGGGATGCCACTGGTTTGCGGGGCTGGATCACCGGCTGGAAGAATGGTAAACAGACCGATACTGAACGGTTTAAAGATACGCCCTGACATGGACCGGCACCCTAGCCGGTTCCGGCTGCGAGGTCAAGCGTCTGATCTCCTGCCGGCAGTCAGACCACAGAAATCTTCACTGAAAGGACCACTGCCCGCCATGCGTCTGACCCCCGCCGTTGAACTGGAATACCGCTGCAAAGGCCTGCAGGAACTGATGGCCGCAAATGGCCTTGATGCTGCGATCATCACCCAGAACGCCGACCTGTTCTATTTTACCGGTACCGTACAGAACGGCTGCCTCTATCTGCCGACCCAGGGCCAGCCGCTCTATCTGGTGCGCCGTGATGCGGCCCGGGCGAGGATGGAATCAGGACTGAAAGAGGTGCTGGCCTTCAGCTCCCCCAAAGACATCCCCGGCCTGGTGGCCGGCTTTGGCTACCCTGAGCCGCAACGGATCGGCATGGAGTTCGACGTGCTGCCGGTGGGACTGTTTGAACGCTACCGCAAGGTCTGGCCGACGGCCGACTTTTCCGATGTCACACCGCTGATCCGTCAGGTGCGGATGATCAAAAGCCACTACGAGATTCACCTGATGCAAGACGCCGCCGACCAGGTCGACAAGGTCTACCAGCGGGCCAAAGAGGTGATCCGGGCCGGCATGACCGATCTGGAGCTGGCAGCCGAGCTGGAGTATGTCGCCCGCAAGCATGGCCACCTGGGCCTGATCCGGATGCGGGTCTACAATGGCGAGATGGTTTTTGGCCACACCTTTTCCGGCTGCGACAGTGCGGTACCGGCCTACACCGACACCCCCTTCGGCGGCCTGGGCCCCTCCCCCTGCTTTGGCCAGGGGGCCAGCTACAAGCCGATCGCTCCCAACGAGCCGATCATCATCGACTTTGCCGGCAACATGGATGGCTACCTGGTGGACCAAACCCGGATTTTTGCTATCGGCGGCCTGTCGGATCGTCTGCGTAAAGGCTTCGATGACATGCTTAAGGTGCAGGATCTGATGAAACAGCTGGCAATTGAAGGTATCGCCTGGGGAGAGCTCTACGACCGCTGTCACGCCCTGGCCATGGAGCTGGGCTACGCCGACAGCTTTATGGGCGCCAAGGGCTCCCAGGTCTCCTTCATCGGCCATGGCCTGGGAGTGGAAATCGACGAATACCCGTTCATTGCACGGGGGTTCATGGAACAAACCCTGCAGATCGGTATGGCCTGGGCCTTTGAGCCAAAAGTAGTCTTTCCCGGAGAGGGAGCGGTGGGCATAGAGAACACCTTCTACCTCAGCAACGAAGGGCTCAAACAGCTTACCCGTTCCGATGACGCTCTGATCATTTTATAATCATGTTTGAGTGTTAAAAAAATCTGTTGTAATTGGCTCGCGGCGGTGCTATAAGAGGGCACATTTTGTATACAGTATTTCAAAACCGTTCGTGCAAACCCAGTGCAGATGACGCAAAATGCACTATCATCCTGAAAGGAGAAGAAACATGGCTCTGAAGGAAACACTCAAGCAGAAGATTGAAGAGCACCGTCCCCGCACCACCCGTCTGGTGAAAGAGTTCGGTAAGGTCAAGATCGACGAGGTAACCATCGATCAGTGTATCGGCGGCGCCCGTGACATCCGCTGCCTGGTAACCGACATTTCCTACCTTGACCCCCAGGAAGGTATCCGCTTCCGCGGCAAAACCATCCCCGAGACCTTTGAGGCACTGCCCAAGGCTCCTAACTCAAAGTATCCGACTGTTGAATCCTTCTGGTACTTCCTGCTGACCGGTGAAGTGCCGACCGATGCCCAGGTGGCTGAAGTTGCTGCCGAGTGGAAGACCCGCCAGCAAGTACCGCAGTATGTTTTCGACGCCATTCGCGCCCTGCCCCGCGACAGCCATCCGATGGTCATGCTGTCCGTTGCTCTGCTGACACTGCAGAAGGACTCAAAGTTTGCCGGTTTCTACAACTCCGGCAAGTTTAACAAGATGACCGCATGGGAGTACGTGTACGAAGATGCCAGCGATATCGTGGCTCGTATCCCGATCATCGCTGCCTTCATTTACAACCTGAAGTATCGTAACGACAAGCAGATTGCCATCGACCCAAGCCTGGACATGGGCGCCAACTTCGCCCACATGATCGGCCAGAAGGAAGAGTACAAGGACGTTGCCCGTATGTACTTCATCCTGCACTCCGACCACGAATCCGGCAACGTGTCGGCCCACACCACGCACCTGGTGCATTCCGCCCTGTCTGACCCCTACTACGCTTACTCTGCCGGCCTGAACGGTCTGGCAGGCCCGCTGCATGGCTTGGCCAACCAGGAAGTTCTCTCCTGGACAATGAACTTCCAGGAAAAATACTGCAAAGGCGTTGAGCCCACCAAGGAACTGATCAAAAATGCTCTTTGGGATACCCTGAACTCCGGCCAGGTCATCCCCGGCTACGGCCACGCCGTTCTGCGCAAGACCGACCCACGCTATATGGCACAACGTGATTTCTGTCTCGCCACCCCTGGTCTGAAGGACGACGCACTTTTCAAGGTTGTTTCCATGATTTTTGAAGTAGCCCCTGGCGTACTGACCGAGCACGGCAAGACCAAGAACCCCTGGCCGAACGTCGACGCACAGTCCGGCGTCATTCAGTACTACTTTGGCCTCCGTGAGTACGACTTCTACACCGTGCTGTTCGGTGTAGGCCGTGCACTGGGTTGCATGGCGAACATCACCTGGGACCGCGGTCTGGGTTACGCCATCGAGCGTCCCAAGTCGGTTACCACTGCTATGCTGGAGAAGTGGGCTGAGGCTGGCGGCCGCAACTAAGCAGCGCCTGCTTCACCAGAAACACCTGGGGGGATGCGATTTCGCATCCCCCCTTTTCGTTTTCCAGTCACAAAAAGTGCACAAAATAAAGGGAACAGCCGGATAACGGCTGCCCCCGATTGGGTTGCACACTTATTAATCACCCGCCCAACATCAGTTGTGCTCCGCAGGGTTCAGCCCGTATTGCAGCAACTTGCGCTGCAGCTGGGTCCGTTCCAGGTCGATGTCTCTGGCGGTTGCATCAATATCCCAACGGTGCAGCACAAGTTGCTCCTGCAGAAATTGGCGCTCAAACCGCTCCTTGGCGCTGCGGAACGTGGCAAGGTTATCTGAACCGCCTTGCTCAGTGGCTGCTTGATCAATGTTGATCAGCAGAGGAATATCATCCGCAGAGATAACTGCTTGACTGGTCATGATCAGTGCCCGCTCGACGATATTTTTCAGTTCCCTGGCGTTACCGGGCCAGCCATACTCACTGAAAAGGGTCAAGGCCTGTTGATCGAATTTTCGGGCTGTGCCCCCTTCCCGACGGTGGAACTGAGCAACAAAATGCCGGACCAGATGTTGAATATCATCACGACGCTCTCGCAGCGGCGGTACTGTCAGCGCCACCACGTTCAGCAACTGAAACAGATCGTTGTTAAACAGGCCACGCTCAACAAGTTCGACCAGCGGGGCAGATGTGGCAGCAATCACCCTTGCATTGACGCGAACCGTGCGATTGCCGCCAGGCCGCTCAAAGTGGTGTTCCCGTAGGGTATGCAGCAGGATGCCCTGCAGCTTGTGGGGCAACTCGTGCACCTCATCCAAAAAGATGGTGCCGCCATCGGCAAGATCAAGCTTGCCATTCCGTTGGTTGCTCCCGTCGTCGCCGGCCCCTCTTTCGTAGCCAAACAGCTCCACCTCCAGCAACTCACCGGGAATGGCTGAACAGTTGACCACGATGAACGGCTTGGCACTGCGTGGACTGTGGTGGTGGATGGAACGGGCCACCACTTCCTTACCAACGCCAGATTCGCCACAGATCAGTACCGGGGTTGCGGTTGGCGCAACTCGCTGCACCTGTTCACGCAGCTGCTGAACAGCAGCCGACGAGCCGACCAGTTCATGATCCTGATGAGACGAAAGACGCAGGGCCTCATTTTCGCGGCGCAACTCGCGGTAGCTGAGAGCATTGCCGATAGTGATCAAGACCTTATCGAGCGAAAACGGCTTTTCCACAAAGTCGTAGGCCCCCAGTTTAGTGGCCTTGACTGCGGTCTCGATGGTGCCGTGGCCGGACATCATAACCACGGTCACGTCAGGCATCAGGGACCTAAGTTGTTCCAGGGTCTGCAGACCGTCAAGACCGGGCATCCAGATATCAAGCAGGACCAGGTCCGGCACCTCTTCACCGGCCAACTCGATGGCGGTACTGCCGTTGTCAGCCGTCAGCACCTGATAGCCTTCGTCTTCCAGGATACCGGCCAAAGAACGCCGGATATCTTCTTGGTCATCCACAATCAAGATCAGATCAGACATGGGTTACGCTCCTCAGTCAGGCCGTCTGGGTGGCCGGCAGTTCGATCACAAAGCAGGCCCCTTGGGGACGATTATCACGTACCCGAATAAAGCCATTGTGGTCACTGATGATGCTGGCGACAATGGCCAGCCCCAGTCCAGTACCGTGTTTTTTGGTGGAGATATAGGGCTCAAAGATACGGGCCTTCATTTCAGCCGGTATTCCGGGGCCGCTATCGGCGATGCTGCAGGATGCCATACGCAACTCGGCGTCATAGCGGGTCGTGATGGTCACACTGCCCTTGCCGTCCATGGCCGACACGGCGTTTTCAAGCAGATTGATCAACACTCTTTTGATCTGATCACGGTCCAGCTTGATCGGAGGCAACTGTTCATCAGGGACAAAGGAAAAGCTGACCTGACGATGAGCCTCCTGATAGAGCGTCAAGGTCTCGCGCACCAGGCTGTTCAAATCATTGGAGGTCGGCTGTACTGCCGGCATGCGGGCAAAATTCGAAAACTCGTTGACCAACACCTTGAGTTCATCCACCGACTTACTGATCATGGCGGTGCATTCATCAAAAACCAGCCCCTCCGGGTCGTCACTAAAGCGCTCCAGGAAACGCTTGCGCAAGCGCTGTGCTGATAGCTGGATCGGTGTCAACGGGTTCTTGATCTCATGGGCAATCCGTCGGGCCACCTCGCGCCAGGCCGCCATCCGTTGCCCTTTCATCATCTGGGTCAGATCGTCCAGCACCAGCACCGATCCAAGAAACTCACCCTGCTCATCCCGCAGCATGGTCAGGTTCATTTGCAGCACCCGGCGTTCACCCCGCATCTCCAAACCGATCTGACGGGTCATGGAGTCTTGACGGGTTAAGGCCATATCGCGCAATGATTCCATGACAATATCCAGATGTGCATCCCGCAGCACATCCCTGAAGTTTTTGCCCAGCACCGCCGAGGTATCGATATGCAGCAGCCGTTCGGCAGATTTGTTGATCGTGGTCACCGCGCCGACCTGATCAACCGAGATGACGCCAGCGGCCACGTTACGCAACACAATTTCCATGTAGCGTCGGCGGGATTCTATTTCATGGTTGATGCGGGTCAGTTCCTCATTGGAACTGTTCAGTGCCCGTTGCTTGGCCCGCAGGTCGGCCGCCATCCGGTTGAACGAGCGCACCAGCATACCGATCTCATCATCCCCCTCGGCGTCGATCCGAACATCCAGATCCCCCTCGGCCACCGCACGGGTCCCATCCACCAACTCCTGGATCGGTTTGGTCATACTGTTTGCCAGATAGATGCCGATCCAGAAGGACAGAAAGACAATGACCGAGGCGATCAGAAACAGAGTCAGCAGATAACCGCCAGTGATCGGGCTTTTCAGCAGTTTCAGGCGCCTGAATTCCTGATAGGAGGAAGAAATTTCCTGCATCTTGCTGACCAGCGAATGGGGAACATAGTAGTTAACCACCACTACCCCCACCACATCTCGATCGTTGTAGGTTGAGTAGATCGGCACTATGCCGCGAATCAGATCGGCCTTGCCGGCCGAGTTGACCTTGGTCAGCTCGTTTCCAGCAAGGGCCTGTTTAATATCCTCAGAATTGGGACTCGTGTTTTCAGCGCGGGGCACCTCTGGGTTGGAGGCGCGTACCAACTCCTCTCGCTGCGACGAAAAGACCTCAACGATCCCCAGGTTATATTCTTTCTGCTTTTCACGCACAAACGACTTCAGGCGCGGCAAACTGTCATCGTTCAGCAGGCGTTCCCGCTGAATCACCTCGCTCAGACGCCGTGCAAACAGCAGCGCATTGCTTGCAGAAGTTTTATAATATGTCTGTGCCACCTCTAATGATTCGTTGAGTGATGTCTCCACCTGCACGTTGAACCAGTTCTGTACGCTATTGGTGATGAAGCTGGCCGAGGCAAAAAACAACAACATGGTGGGGACCAGCGAGAGACCGACAAAGGAGATTACCAACTTGGTGCGCAACCGTTTTGCCAGGGGATTGGAACGGTTTTCAACCAGAAGTTTTACCACATTGCGGCTGATCAGGTAGACCAGCAGCACTACCAGCAGGATGATGACGTTGATCATCCCGAAGATGACCACGTTACTTGAAAGCGGCGCGTTTGAGCTCAGTTGTGTCAGGCGAATTTCAACGCCGGTCAGCAGCACGATCAGCAAGATCGCCAAGACGATGATTGACGCTTCCCGAGCCCGTTTTTTTCGTTCTTGACCACTCAACTGCATGCTCTTTGTCACCCCACAGCAAACTGCTGATTTGCTGGCCACATTACCACATCAGGATTGCCTTGCAAACCGTAAAGCGGCTGATATACTGTCTTTACGACGATCAAGCAGCCAGCAAGGACCCCTTGATGAAGATCCGTGACACAACTCTGGAGCAACTCGGAAAAAACAGCACCCCTACTCCTGCCGCGCGCAAGGCCGGCAGTGGACTGCTATCGCTCTTTTCCTCCGAGCTCTCGTCAGTACAGGCCGAAAATGTTGCCTATGATCGGGATATCAGTGAACTGCGCACCGAGATTGAAGCCGCTGGACAGATGCTTGAGCGTGAGCCGACCGTGCCCAACTTCAAACGTTTTCGCGAGCTGCTGAGTCGGCTGGCAAAACGAGTTTCAAACGAGGCCTACCGACTCGAAAAGATTGGCGGAACCCCTTTAAACCCACGCTACTACGAGATTATCACCGTCATTGATAAAGAGGCTGACAAGCTCTACCAGTTAATCATTAGCGAACAAAAGGACCGAATGGCCATCACCGCCTCAGTGATCGGCATCAAGGGCCTGGTGGTCGATCTGGTAACCTGAGTCAAGCAGCACACCCTGTACTTACCTTACCCATGAACCACAAAAAAGAGCCCGTCAGCAGCAGCTGACGGGCTCTTTACAATAGACGCAAATGATGTTAGGCAGCTTTATTGGCCTTGGGGGCCAGATCTTCCTCAACCAGCTCGATCACCGACAGCGGCGCTGCGTCACCCAGACGTTGACCCAGCTTGATGATCCGGGTGTAACCACCCTGGCGGTCCTTATAACGGGGGGCGATGGTGCTGAACAACTTGGTCACCACCGACTTCTCACGAATATAGGCTGCCGCCTGACGCATGGCATGCAGATCGCCGCGCTTACCGAGGGTGATCATCTTTTCGGCAACCGAACGGATCTCCTTAGCCTTGGCATCAGTGGTCACCACACGCTCGTGATTGAGCAACGAGGTTACCATATTCCTGAACATTGCAATCCGGTGGCTGGTAGTACGACCAAGCCTTCTGCCTGCTTTATTGTGACGCATCGGTTCTTCCTTTCTGCTGTTGGTACGTACTGTAGGTCACAGACCTATTCTTCATCCTTCTGCTCACCGCGCAAGCGGTTAATCACTTCGGGGTCCGGGAAACTGTCCAGACGCATACCGAAGGTCAGGCCCATCTCGGTCAGGATATCTTTAATTTCGTTTAATGATTTACGGCCAAAGTTCTGGGTTTTGAGCATCTCCGCTTCGGTCTTGGAGACCAGTTCTCCGATCAGTTTTATGCCGGCATTCTTGAGGCAGTTAGCGGAACGGACCGACAACTCAAGTTCGTCGACGGTGCGGTACAGATTCTCGTTAACCTTGGACTCGTCGTCAGCGGACTCTTCAAGATGTTGCGGCTCAGACTCTTCATCAAAGTTGATGAAGATAGTCAGCTGCTCCTTAATAATCTTAGCGCCGAACGCAACCGCATCTTCAGGCTTCACGCTACCGTCGGTCCAGATCTCCATGGTCAGCTTATCGTAATCGGTCATCTGACCGACTCGGGCATTGGAAACTACGAAGTTGACCTTGATGATCGGCGAGAAGATGGCATCGATCGGAATCGTGCCCACCGGGGCCTTCTCATCGCGGTTACGATCAGCGGAAACGTAGCCCTTGCCCATCTTTACCGTCATCTCCACCTCAAACACGGCATCTTTACCGCAGGTGGCGATGTGGTGATCGGGATTCATGATCTCCACGTTATGTGGCACCATGATATCGGCAGCTTTGATGACGCCGTCACCTTTGTGAATGATCCGGATGGTAGCCTGATCAGCGCCGTGCAGGCGCAGGCGAACACCTTTCAGATTCAGAATGATATCGGTTACGTCCTCGGTAACGCCGGGGACGGAAGAGAATTCATGTTGTACGCCCTTGATACGAACGGCAGTGATGGCAGCGCCCTGCAACGATGAAAGCAGTACGCGACGCAGGGAGTTGCCCAGCGTGGTGCCGAAGCCGCGTTCAAAAGGTTCTGCGTAAAACTTGCCGTAGGTGGCAGTAAGGGTATCTTTCTCAACCTGGAGTTGTTTCGGTTTGATCAGATCACGCCAGTTTTTATACATTTATGTCCTCCCCTCGAGGGGTCATACCATGATTTTTTCGCGATCTTTTGTACGCCAGCAGACGATACCGCGACTTACTTGGAGTACAGTTCGACAATCAGCTGCTCTTGGATCGGCGTCACGATATCTTCGCGTACCGGCAGCGATTTGACGGCACCTTTAAAGGCATCACGATCCAGTTCCAGCCACTGGGGTACACCGCGACGAACAACGGCATCAAGGGCATCGCTGATGGCTGCAACGGTACGGCTCTTCTCGCGCAGTTCAACCAGATCGCCGGCCTTGACCTGCATGGAGGGGATGGTAGCCTTGCGACCGTTCAGGGTGAAATGTCCGTGGCGAACCAGCTGCCGGGACTCAGCACGGGACGAAGCAAAACCGAGACGGTAGACAACGTTATCGAGACGACGCTCCAACAGCGACAGCAGGTTGGCGCCGGTGACACCCTTCATCCGGTCGGCACGACCGAAGTAGCTGCGGAACTGCTTCTCAAGCAGACCATACAGACGCTTAACTTTTTGCTTCTCACGCAATTGAACGCCGTAGTCGGAAGTCTTCGAACGGCCTTGGCCATGCTGACCCGGGGGGTAATTGCGGCGCTTCAGAGCGCATTTGTCGGTGTAGCAGCGGTCCCCTTTCAGGAACAGCTCCATGTTTTCTCTTCTGCACAAACGGCAGGATGGTCCAGTATACCTAGCCAAGGCAACCTCCTCTTACAGTATCAGGCAAAGGGTAGCGTATGAATTAAACTCTTCTGCGCTTGGGGGGACGGCAGCCGTTATGGGGAATCGGCGTGACGTCGCGAATAAAGCTGATCGAAAATCCGGTAGCCTGCAGCGCACGCAGGGCAGATTCACGGCCGGAGCCGGGCCCTTTGACAAACACTTCCAGGTTGCGCATACCATGCTCTTGGGCCTTGCGCGCACAATCCTCAGCTGCCACCTGGGCGGCAAACGGAGTGCTCTTACGGGAGCCTTTAAAGCCTTTGGCGCCGGCAGTGGACCAAGCCACCACGTTGCCGACAGGGTCGGTAATGGTGATGATGGTATTGTTAAACGTTGCCTGAATATGGGCGACGCCATTGGTAATGTTCTTTTTTTCTTTTTTCTTCCTGACTACCTTCTTGGGAGCAGCCATGCTTCCTCCAGATTTACATTCAGTGGTTAATTACTTCTTCTTGCCGGCAACCGTACGGGCCGGACCTTTACGGGTACGGGCATTGGTCTTGGTACGCTGACCATTGCACGGCAACCCTTTACGGTGACGCAGACCGCGATAGCAGCCAAGGTCCATCAAGCGCTTGATATTCATTGAGACTTCTCGCCGAAGGTCACCTTCCACCTTGGCGGTCTTGTCGATTTCGTCCCGCAACTTACCGATTTCTGCCTCGGTGAGCTTGTCGGTACGTGTGCTGCCATCTACCTTGGTAGAGGCAAGGATATGTTGCGCGGTGGTCCGCCCGATCCCGTAAATGTAGGTCAGGGCGATCTCTATACGCTTGTTCTTTGGTAGGTCAACACCTGCAATACGTGCCACTGCTCGTCCTCCCCTTGGTTAACCTTGACGTTGAGAATGCTTAGGAGTATCGCAGATGACCCGCACCACTCCCTTACGCTTGATAATCTTGCACTTATCGCAGATTTTCTTGACAGACGCCCGAACTTTCATGTGCATTCACCTTTCAACCACGCCTAGGAACAGCGTGTCAGTATTTCCGGTCCATGTTCCGTCACTGCGACGGTGTGTTCAAAATGTGCCGACAGCGAACCATCTGCCGTCACTGCTGTCCAGCCATCCTGCAAAACCTTGACGGCATAGGAGCCACTATTAACCATCGGCTCAATGGCCAAAACCATGCCAGGCTTCAATGAGATGCCGCGGCCGGCCACACCATAGTTGGGAACCTGTGGGTCTTCGTGGAGCTGCTTACCGATACCGTGGCCAACGAAATCCCGCACTACCGAGTAGCCGCGGGCTTCTACGTGCCGCTGCACGGCACTGGATATATCGTACAGCCTGCCGCCAGCAACCGCCTGGTCGATACCACAATACAACGATTCTTCTGTGGCAACCATCAGTGCTCTTGCTGTTTCGCTTATGGTGCCAACCGGCAAGGTTATTGCTGAGTCACCATAAAATTCGTCGTACAGGACACCAAAATCGATACTCAGTATATCGCCTTGCTTGAGCGGAGTGGCGTTCGGCATACCGTGAATCACCCGATCGTTAGGCGAACAACAGAGTGCATACGGATAACCTGCATACCCCTTAAAGGCCGGTACGGCCTTATGTTTTTTTGTCTCGCGAATGGCTAACTCTTCAAGCTCAAGCGTAGTCACACCCGGCTTGACCGAATCACGTAACAGACCAAGAATTTCCGCAACGATCCTACAGGGAACCCGCATTCTTTCGATCTCGCGCGGGGATTTGAGGACAATCACGCTACCCTGCCAGTGCTGCCGTTATGCGCTGCTGTACCTCGGCAATCGGCCCCATACCAGGGATAGTTCTCAGCAACTGCTGGGAACGATAGTACTCTTTCAACGGTGCCGTCTGCTGCTCATACACGACAAGACGATTACGCACCGTCTGCTCGCGATCGTCATCGCGCTGAACCAGCTTGGTACCACAGCTATCACAGATATCAGCCTGTTTGGGAGCATCATAGATAACGTGATACCCCTTGCCACAATCAGGGCAGGATCGACGACCAGAGAGACGCTTGACGATCTCTTCGTTATCGACCTCAAGTGAAACCACATGCTCTATCGAACGACCGCAACGCTGAAGAATCACAGCCAACGCATCGGCCTGCTGAATCGTGCGCGGAAAACCGTCCAAAACAAAACCAGCGCGACAATCATCCAGAGTCAGGCGCTCTTCGACGATACCAAGTACGATTTCATCTGAAACCAGTCCACCCTGCTGCATGATTTCCTGAGCTTTCAGACCCAGCGGGGTCCGTTGCTTCACAGCTGCTCGCAGCATGTCGCCAGTAGAAATCTGGGGGATCTTGTACGATTCCACCAAGAACTGTGCCTGGGTACCTTTACCGGCACCTGGCGGCCCGAAGAGTATCAGGTTCATAGACATATACCTTAACGACGCCCGCGAATCCGAACACCCTTCAGGAACCCTTCATAGTTCCTGGTGATCAGATGGGACTCTATCTGGGAGACCGTGTCCATACCGACACCTACAGCAATCAAGAGCGAAGTGCCGCCAAAGTAAAACGGCAGATTCATCTTAAAGCCATCAATAAGTATCGTCGGAAACACACAGACCAGCGAAATATAGATCGAGCCGGCAAAGGTAAGCTTGGTCAAGACACTGTCCATGTACTCAGACGTCTCTTTACCGGGACGGATACCGGGGATATAGCCGCCGTGCCTCTTGATATTTTCAGCCACGTCCGCCGGGTTAAAGGTGACAGCCGTGTAGAAATAGCAGAAGAAGACGATGAAGGCAACATAAAAAATGTTGTACATCCAATGCCCCGGCGACAACATCTTGGCGACTTGCTGTACAGCCGGCACATTGATAAAGTTGGCCACCGTTGCCGGAAACATGATAATCGACGAAGCAAAGATCGGTGGTATCACACCGGCCATGTTCACCTTGAGCGGGAGGTGTGAGGTCTGGGGGCTGAAGGTCTTCAGGCCGGTAACACGTTTGGCATAATGGATCGGCAGACGACGCTGACCGCGCTCTACAAAAACTATTGCCGCAACAACTGCCGCCATTAAGGCACCAACAAACAGTACGGTGAACAGAGACAAGTTACCGCTATTGATCAGCTTGCCGGTATTGCCCAATGCTGCCGGTATTCGTGCCACGATGCCGGCAAAGATGATCATCGAGATACCGTTACCGACACCGCGCTCGGTCATCTGCTCGCCCAGCCACATGATGAAGGCAGTGCCTGCAGTCAGCGTAATGATGGTCATCAAACGAAACGACCAGCCCGGGCTGGGGACCACCAGTTCACCGGCGGGGCCACGCATACTTTCGAGACCGATGGCAATACCTGCACCCTGCACCATACTCAGTACGACGGTGCCGTAACGAGTGTACTGGGTAATTTTTTTGCGGCCAGTCTCACCCTCTTTGGAGAGCTTCTCAATGGCCGGCACAACCACCGTCAGTAGCTGGAAGATAATCGAGGACGAAATGTAGGGCATGATACCCAGGGCGAAGACAGACATCCGCTCCAGTGCGCCACCTGAAAACATATCAAACAGACCGAGCAGGGTACCCTGGGCCGCCTTGAAAAAGTGGGACAGCGCAACCGAATCAATCCCCGGAGTCGGGATATGACATCCCACCCGGTAGATAGCCAGCATCCCGAGAGTAAAGAGCACACGCTTCTTTAACTCCGGGATGCGGAAGATGTTCTGAAAAGCCTCTAGCATGCGCCGAGTTCCTCAACGCTGCCACCGGCAGCCTTGATCTTCTCGATGGCAGCCTTGCTGAACTTGTCAGCCTTGATGGTCAGCGCCTTGGCGATATCACCGTTTGCCAGCACCTTGACCGGCAGACAGGATTTCTTCAGCAGGCCCTTGGCATCCATAGCGTCACGATCAACGCAAGCACCGGCCTCAAAGACATCCAGCTGGCTCAGGTTGATCAGAACGTATTCAGCGCGGGTCAACGGACGGAAGCCACGCTTGGGCAACCGACGCTGGAGAGGCATCTGGCCGCCTTCGAAACCGGGCTTTACGCTGCCGCCGGAACGGGCTTTCTGGCCTTTGTGTCCTTTGGTGGCGGTCTTACCGTGACCGGAGCCGATGCCGCGACCGATACGTTTTCTATCTTTTGTGGACCCCAGAGCGGGCCGCAGAGTGTTCAGTTCCATGGGGGTCTCCGTCATTTACTTAACCTTCAGCATGTGGCTAATCTTCGCGACCATACCCCGAACCTCGGGGGTATCCTGCAGAGTAACCGTCTGATGCAGTTTGCGCAGACCGAGGCCACGCACGACTGCACACTGTTTTTCGGGAGCACTGATAGTGCTTTTTACCAGGGTAATTTCCAGCATGTTGCTCATGGCATCTGTTCCTTGTTCAGGGATTCAGCGGGGCGGCTATTCAGCAATACCGCGCCGCGCAGTGAGCTCTTCAGGGGTCTTCAGCAGACGCAGGCCTTCAAAGGCCGCCTTGACCACGTTATGGGGGTTGTTTGACCCCAGACACTTGGACAGGATATTGTTGACACCTGCCGCTTCAAAAATGGCACGGGCAGCACCACCGGCGATGACGCCAGTACCGGGTGAAGCAGGTTTCATCAGGATACGACCAGCGCCAAAACGACCGATGATTTCATACGGAATCGTCTGTCCTTGGTTGACCGGCACCTTGATCATATTTTTCTTGGCCTGCTCAACACCCTTGCGGATAGCTTCAGGCACTTCATTCGCCTTGCCCAAACCGTATCCGACATGACCATTGGCATCGCCCACCACTACCAGCGCCGAAAAGCTGAAACGACGGCCACCTTTAACAACTTTGGCAACGCGGCTGATGTGGACGACCCGATCAGTCAGGTTTAATTCGTTCGGATTAATCCTGCTCACTACCGACCTCCCTGAATGAGTAAAAACTTAGAATTGCAGACCGGCTTCACGCGCTGCGTCGGCGAGAGCCTGAATGCGACCATGATACAGGAAACCGTTACGATCGAAGACCACGGAACGGATATCCTTTGCCAGGGCAGCCTTGGCAATCGCCGTACCCACCGCTGCAGCAGAACCTTTGTTACCGGTATGGGTGCCGGCGACGGCAACACCATCTGTCAAGGTCGAGGCGGCTGCCAGAGTTACCCCTTTGGTATCGTCAACCAGCTGTGCATAGATATGGTTGGCACTCTTGAATACGTTCAGGCGCGGGCGCTCTGCATTGCCCCTGATCTTCTTACGGACCCTGACCTGACGCTTGAGACGCGTAACGGTTTTTTGTGCTGTCTTTCCCACGGTATGCTCCTTACCTTACAGGTGGCTATTTCTTGCCAGTCTTGCCGGCCTTGCGCAGGATCGTCTCGGTGGCGTACTTGATGCCCTTGCCTTTGTACGGCTCGGGACCACGGAAAGAACGGATCTTGGCAGCGGTATGACCCACCAGCTCCTTGTCAATCCCCTTGACCGAGAGCTTGGTCATCTTGTCAACATCAACCGAGATTCCCTCAGGCAGTGCATAGACCACCGGATGGGAGTATCCCAGGCTCAGGTGCAGTTCCGTGCCCTTGAGTTCGGCACGGTAACCGACACCGTTGATTTCAAGGTCAGTCTGATACCCGTTGGTCACACCGATCACCATATTGTTGACCAGGGTGCGGGTCAGACCGTGGGCTGCACGAGATGTGATGGAGTCATCGGGTCGCTCAACAGCGACCTGATTCTCCTTGATGACAACGGAGACGGCAGGCATGATCTGACGGCTCAACTGGCCTTTCGGGCCTTTGACGGTAATGACCGAGTCAGCTAGGGTGACCGTCACTCCTTTAGGTACTTCAATCGGCAATTTCCCGATGCGTGACATTGCTGTGGCTCCTTTACAGAACGGTTGCGTCGATTACCAAACGGTGCAGAGCAGCTCGCCGCCGATACCGGCCTGGCGTGCAGCAGCATCGGTCATGATCCCCTGCGACGTGGAGAGGATTGCGATCCCGAGACCGTTTTTAACGGTCGGGATTGACTCGGCGTTCACATAGGAACGGCTGCCCGGCTTGCTGGCCCGGGTGATTTCGTTAATCACCGGTTCTTTTTCGTCGATGAACTTCAGGTAAACCCTGAGCACACCCTGACGATTATCGGCGATAACCTTGTAGTTTTTAATATAGCCTTCCTGCTTCAACACCTGGGCGATGTTCACCTTGACGTTGGAGGAAGGGATATCGACCTTTTGCAGCTTGACCATGTTCGCATTGCGAATCCGGGTCAGCATGTCGGCGATGGGATCAGTCATTGACATCGAGACGCACTCCTTCTTGACTCAGCCTTACCAGCTGGACTTGATAACGCCGGGGATCTGACCGGCAGATGCATATTTGCGCAGACAGATACGGCACATCTGGAACTTCCGGTAGTATGCCTTGGGCCGTCCACAGACCGGACAGCGATTATGCTGGCGGACCTGGAACTTCGGCGTGCGCTGCGATTTGTTGATCATCGAGACCTTTGCCACGAAATCCTCCCGTTGGTTCTCGTTCTTCTATTAGTTCCTGAAGGGCATCCCGAAATGCTTCAGGAGCGCCTTGCCTTCTTCGTCGGTCTTGGCCGAGGTCACGATGGTGACGTTCATGCCCTTGATCTTGTCAATCTGGTCGTAGTTGATCTCGGGGAAGATCAGCTGTTCCTTGATGCCCAGGGTATAGTTACCCTGACCGTCAAAGGCCTTGCCGGAAACCCCTTTGAAGTCACGTACCCGAGCCAGTGCAACGTTCATCAGTCGATCGAGAAACTCGTACATCCGGTCACGACGCAGGGTCACCATGCAGCCGATCGGCATGCCTTCACGCAGCTTGAAGCTGGCGATGGATTTCTTGGCCTTGGTGATGACCGCCTTCTGTCCGGTGATGGCAGACAGCTCAGCAGCGGCGGAGTCGAGGATCTTGACGTTCTGGATCGCCTCGCCCAGACCCATATTAACAACAATCTTCTCGATGCGCGGCACTTCCATCAAGTTCTTGTAGTTAAACTCGGTCTGCAGCTTCGGGACGATCTCTTTTTGGTATGTTTCTTTCAGTCTGGCCATTGGTCTGGTTCCTCCGATTATTTCTCCAGAGAGATGCCGCACTTCACGCAGGTACGCTGCTTGTCGCCATTTTCCAGCACCGTAATCTTGGTGCGGACCGGCTTGGCACACTTGGAGCAGTACAGTTGGACATTGGAGATGTGAATGGCTGCCTCTTTCTCAACAATGCCACCAGGCTCGTTGCCGCGAGCACGTACATGGCGCTTGACCATGTTGAGCCCCTCGACAATCACCCCGTTCTTCTTGGGCAGAACCTTCTGTACCGTACCGGTTTTGGTCTTCTCTTTACCGGCAATGACCATTACCGTATCGCCCTTGGCTACATGGAACTTTTGAGCTTGCATCTGTATCTCCAGTTAACGTTTAAAGTACTTCAGGAGCGAGGGAAATAATCTTCATATACTTCTTGGCCCGCAACTCCCGTGCGACCGGACCGAAGATACGGGTACCGACCGGCTCCTTGGCGTTGTTGATCACGACGCCGGAATTATCATCGAAGCGGATGTAAGAACCATCGGGACGCCCGAGTTCCTTGGCGGTACGTACCACGACCGCCTTAACGACATCACCCTTCTTGACTTTCGAATTGGGCAGTGCCTCACGGACCGAACAAACGACGATATCACCGACCCCTGCGTATTTGCGCTTTGAGCCACCGAGGACCTTGATGCAGAAGAGCTTCTTTGCACCGGAGTTGTCGGCAACATCTAATATGGTTTGCATCTGAATCATGCTCGTATCCTCTCTGGGGGCTGCTAGGCAGCGCTTTCAAGAATCTGGCGCAACGTCCAGCGCTTGTCCTTGCTTAAAGGACGGCACTCTTCAATCTGTACCTTGTCGCCGGCCTTGCAGCTGTTCTGTTCGTCGTGCACCTTATACTTCACGCTCCGCTTGATGTACTTATTGTAGAGCGGATGTTTCACCAGGCGGTCAACCTTCACGACCACGGTCTTTTCCATCTTGTCGCTGACGACAACACCGGTCTGTGTCCGTCTGTTCGCTTGCTCACCCATGACCGTACTAACCCCTGCTTTCTGTAAGAATGGTATTGATCCGGGCGATGTCGCGGCGGATCTGGCCAAGCTTGGCAGTATTCTCAAGGCGGCCCGTGTTCATCTGAAACTTCAGGTTGAACAGCTCCTGAGTCAGTTCAGCGCGCTTTTTCTGCAGCTCAGCACCATTTAATTTACGGATATCATTAGGCTTCATTCTGAGCCTCCCGAATGATGAACTTGGTGGAGAGGGGCAGTTTATGGGCAGCCAGACGGAACGCCTCACGTGCGATCTCTTCAGTAACCCCTTCCATCTCATACAGGACCATGCCCGGCTTAACCACGCAGACCCACGAATCAGGTGAACCTTTACCTTTACCCATCCGGGTCTCGGCTGGCTTTGCGGTCAGCGGCTTGTCCGGGAACATCCGGATCCAGATCTTACCGCCCCGCTTGATGTAACGGGTCATGGCAATACGGGCAGCCTCGATCTGACGGGAATCGATCCAGCCACACTCAGTGGCCTGCAGGGCATACTCGCCAAAGGCGATGGTTACCTTGCGGCAGGCGGCGCCAGTCATACGCCCCTTCATCTGTTTTCTATGCTTAACCCTTTTCGGCATTAACATGTGACATGCACCTCAAGCTTATTGTCCGGGAAGTACTTCGCCCTTGAAGATCAGAACCTTGACCCCGATGATGCCGTAGGTCGTCTTGGCTTCGGCGAAACCATAATCGATATCAGCCCGCAGGGTGTGGAGTGGAACGCGGCCTTCGCGGTACCACTCGGTGCGGGACATTTCAGCACCACCAAGACGGCCCGAACAGGTAATCCGAATACCCTTGGCGCCGAACTTGAGGGTAGAGGTCACGCTTTTCTTCATGGCGCGGCGGAAAGCGATCCGCCGCTCCAATTGCAGAGCAACGTTTTCAGCCACCAACTGCGCGTCAAGCTCAGGCTTACGAACCTCATTGATGTTGATGAAAACCTCTTTGGTGGTGATGGCAGCCAGGTCCTTCTTAAGCTGTTCCACCTCAACACCCTTTTTGCCGATAATCAACCCTGGACGAGCGGCATGGATGTTGATCTTGGTCTTGTTGGCAGCTCGCTCGATCTCAATCTTCGAGATACCTGCGCTGTACAGACGCTTCTTCAAAAACTGGCGAATCTTGAGGTCCTCGTGGAGGTTCTTGGCATAATCTGCCTCAGCGTACCATTTCGAGTCCCAGGTCTTGATGACGCCGAGTCTGAAACCTATCGGATTTACTTTCTGTCCCAAGACTACACCTCCGCCTTATCGCGTTTTCGTATCAGACAGCACCACGGAAATGTGGCTGGTCGGCTTGCGGATCTTACTGGCACGGCCCATGGCGCGGGGTACAAAGCGCTTCAGAACGGCACCGCCATCCACATAAATTGTTTTGACAAACAGCTTGTCCACATCGCTGACGCCCTTTTGCTCGGCATTGGCCACCGCAGACTTGAGCAGCTTCTGGATGATCTGGGCCGACGAATTAGGGAGAAAGCCGAGGGTATTCAGGGCATCCTGAATCCCCTTGCCGCGTACCAGGTCGGCTACCAGCCGGGCCTTACGCGGTGACAGGCGTGCTAAGGTCAATTTGGCACTGGATTCCATTCCATCACTCCTTTATTACTTCTTAACCTTGCTTTTCTTATCGGCCGCGTGGCCGTGAAAGGTCCGGGTGGGGGAAAATTCACCCAGCTTGTGACCAACCATGTTTTCCGTAACAAACACCGGCATGAATTTTTTGCCGTTATGTACGGCGAAGTTCAGCCCGATGAAGTCAGGGGTGATGGTGGAACGACGAGACCAGGTCTTGATGATTTTCTTGGAGTTGGGGCCTTCGGCCACCACCTTCTTCATCAGATGCTCATCGACAAAAGGACCTTTTTTAATTGAACGTGCCATAGGGTACGAGCCTCTTTAATGTTATTTCGTACGTTTTTTCACAATGAAGCGGTCTGACGTCTTGTTGGTACGGGTCTTGTAGCCCTTGGTCGGGATACCCCACGGGGTAACCGGATGACGACCACCGGACGTACGACCCTCACCACCACCATGGGGGTGATCGACCGGGTTCATGGCCACACCACGAACCTTAGGACGCTTGCCCAACCAACGTGCACGACCGGCTTTACCCAGATTGACGTTTTCGTGGTCGATGTTGCCAACCTGACCGATGGTGGCGTAGCAATCCTGCAGGATCAAACGCACTTCACCGGAAGGCAGCTTCACCTGGGAGTACTTGCCCTCTTTGGACATCAGTTGGGCGAAGGTACCAGCACTGCGGGCCAGTTGAGCACCCTTGCCGATCTTCAGCTCGATATTATGGATGATGGTACCCAGCGGTATCGAACGCAGCGGCAGGGAGTTACCCGGCTTGATATCGGCCTCAGGGCCGCTCAGCACCGTATCGCCGACCTTCAGGTCAAGCGGTGCCAGGATGTAGCGCTTCTCGCCATCGATGTAATGCAGCAGAGCAATACGTGCGCTGCGGTACGGGTCATACTCGATGGTGGCAACCTTGGCAGGAATACCGCGCTTATCACGACGGAAGTCGATGATGCGGTACTTCTGCTTGTGTCCGCCGCCCTGATGACGGGAGGTAACGCGACCGAAGCTGTTACGGCCACCGGTCTTCTTCAGTTTTACCAGCAGGGACTTCTCCGGCGTTGTGGAGGTAATCTCCTCAAACGTCGAACAGGTCTGATGTCTGCGCCCCGCGGATGTGGGCTTATAGCTCTTTATTGCCATGCCTGAACCCCAATTCAGTAATGAGTTAGTCCGTTACACTTCGAAAAAGTCGACGGTCTGGCCTTCTTGCAGCGTGATATAGGCCTTCTTCCAGTTCTGCCGCTTGCCGTAGGTACGGCCGAAGCGCTTGACCTTGCCGGCAACGTTTACGGTGCGCACACCGGTAACATTTACCTTGAACAGGGTCTCAACCGCCTGCTTGATCTCAATCTTGTTGGCATCGCGATCAACCACCAGGGTGATGGCGTTGACTGCGGCACCCATGGAAGTCTTCTCGGTCACGTGGGGCCGTTTAATGATCGAATAGATTTTCATTGCTGCAGTGCTCCTTCCACGAGACGAACAGCGGACTCGGTGAGGACGAGATGCTTATACTTGAGCATATCGAAGATATTGAGACCGTCAGCCTTGAGCAGCTTTACGTACGGTACGTTGCGCGAAGAAAGCTGCAGGTTGGCCGAGGGCTCGTCGGTGATGATCAGTGAGCGCTCCAGGTCAAACTTCTTCATGAAGCCGGAGAAATCCTTAGTGGAAATCCGCTCGAAATCCAGCTTGTCCAGCACGGTGATCCGGTTGCTCTGCAGCTGCATGGAGAGCATGGAGCGCAGGGCGGCCTTACGTGCCTTTTTGTTGATGCTCAGGGCATAGGTCTTCGGCTGAGGACCGAACACGGTACCACCGCCAGGATACTGGGGGGCACGTGAACAACCTTGACGTGCATTACCGGTACCTTTTTGCTTGAACGGCTTTCTGCCGCCGCCGGAAACCTCGCCACGGGTCTTGGTCTTAACGGTGCCCGCGCGACGATTAGCCAGCTGGATCTTGAGGGCCTGGTGAATCAGAGGCTCTTTGACCTCGGCAGCGAAGATCTGCTCATTCAGCTGCACTTCACCGACCTGCTCACGGTTCATGTTATAGAGTGCTATGGTAGGCATACGTCACTACTCCGGTCTGATTACTTGATTGCTTTAACGCTGTTTTTGATCACAACGACGTTGTTGGTGCCGCCGGGGATCGCCCCTTTGATCAACAACAGGTTCTGGTCGGCATCGACACGCACCACCTGCAGGCGCTGAATGGTTACCCGCTCATTACCTAACTGACCGGGCATCTTCTTGTTTTTGAAGACCCGCGACGGCGTTGCCGAGCAGCCAATGGAACCCGGGGCACGGTGAAAGCGGGAACCGTGGGAAGCACGGCCACCCTTGAAGTTGTGGCGTTTGATGACACCCTGGAAACCTTTGCCAATGCTGGTGCCGGTCACGTCAATCAGGTCGCCGGCTTCAAACTGAGCAACGGTTAATGCATCGCCGATGTTCAACTCTGCCGCCTGCTCCATCTTCAGCTCACGCAGGTGGCGGAACACGCCCTGGCCAGCCTTGACACAGTGACCACGCTCAGCGGCGTTTGCCTTAGCAGCAACAACGGTATCGAAGCCTACCTGCACGGCGCTGTAGCCATCAGTGGGCTCAGATTTTTTTTGCAGGACGACACAGGGACCGGCCTGGACTACCGTAACCGGTACGCGGGTGCCATCTTCGAGGAAGATCTGGGTCATACCCAGTTTTTTTCCAATAATCCCTTTGTTCATGACAGACAATCCTATCTGGATGTTTTCGGTTACAGCTTGATCTCAACGTCGACGCCGGCAGACAGGTCAAGCTTCATCAGGGCGTCTACGGTCTGCTGAGTCGGATCAAGGATATCGATCAGCCGCTTGTGGGTCCGGATCTCGAACTGGTCGCGGGACTTCTTGTCAACGTGGGGTCCACGCAGCACGCAGTACTTGTTGATTACGGTCGGCAGCGGAATCGGGCCGGCAACCCGGGCACCGGTACGCTTGGCAGTATCAACGATCTCAGTCACGGATACGTCAAGCAACTTGTGGTCATAAGCCTTAAGGCGGATTCTGATCTTCTGGCTCTGCATCGGTTCCTCGCTTGATCCTTACTCGATAATTGCGCTAACGACGCCAGCGCCTACGGTACGGCCACCCTCGCGAATCGCGAAACGAAGACCTTCGTCCATGGCGATCGGGGTGATCAGGTTGACGGTCATGGCGACGTTGTCACCAGGCATGACCATTTCGGTGCCGGCAGGCAGCTCGGCTACACCGGTCACGTCGGTGGTACGGAAGTAGAACTGCGGACGATAGCCGTTGAAGAACGGGGTGTGACGACCGCCTTCTTCCTTGGTCAGGATGTAGGCCTCGGCCTTGAATTTGGTGTGCGGGGTGATGCTGCCCGGCTTGGCAAGCACCTGGCCACGCTCAACGTCTTCACGCTTGACACCACGCAGCAGGGCACCGATGTTGTCGCCGGCCTGACCTTGGTCAAGCAGCTTGCGGAACATCTCAACGCCGGTGACGGTGGTCTTGGCGGTAGCCTTGATACCGACGATCTCGACTTCTTCACCAACCTTGACGATGCCGCGCTCGACACGACCGGTGGCGACGGTACCACGACCGGAGATGGAGAAGACGTCTTCGACCGGCATCAGGAACGGCTTATCAATGGCACGCTCAGGATCGGGGAAGTAGGAGTCAACGGCGTCCATCAGCTTGAGGACGGATTCTTCACCCAGTTCGTCTTTGTCGCCGTTCAGCGCCTTGAGAGCGGAGCCTTTGATGATTGGAATGTCGTCGCCGGGGAAGTCGTAGCTGGAGAGCAGTTCACGGATCTCAAGCTCGACCAGTTCCAGCAGTTCAGCGTCATCTACCATGTCGGCCTTGTTCAGGAATACGACGATGTAGGGAACGCCAACCTGACGGGCAAGCAGGATGTGCTCACGGGTCTGGGGCATGGGGCCGTCAGCGGCTGACACAACCAGAATCGCGCCGTCCATCTGGGCTGCACCGGTGATCATGTTCTTGACGTAGTCGGCGTGGCCCGGACAGTCAACGTGGGCATAGTGACGCTTGTCGGTCTCATATTCAACGTGCGAGGTGGCGATGGTGATACCACGCTCACGCTCTTCAGGGGCGTTGTCGATCTGGTCATACCCTTTGAATTCGGCACCACCACGCTGGGAAAGAATCTTAGTGATCGCTGCGGTCAGCGTAGTCTTACCGTGGTCAACGTGACCGATCGTTCCAATATTTACGTGCGGCTTCGTACGCTCAAATTTCGCCTTGGCCATGGCCTCGCTCCTCCTCGTTTCTCAGACGCTTAATTGTTAGCCTTTAACTTTAGCTACGATCTCTTCTGACACCGACTTAGGAACCGGCTCATAGTGATCGAAGGTCATCGTATAGTTTGCGCGCCCCTGGGTAGCGGAACGCAGGTCGGTGGCATAACCGAACATGTTGGCCAGTGGCACCATGGCACTGACCACCTGGGCGCCGGCACGGGAATCCATCCCCATGATCCGACCGCGGCGGGAGTTCAGATCGCCAATCACATCGCCCATGTACTCTTCTGGAACCACCACCTCGACCGACATGATCGGCTCAAGCAGAATCGGCGCAGCCTTCTGACAGCCTTCCTTGAAGCCCATGGAACCGGCGATCTTAAAGGCCATCTCCGAGGAGTCAACCTCGTGATACGAACCGTCGATCAGAGTAACCTTGACATCAACCACCGGGAACCCAGCCATCACACCATTATCGAGGGCTTCCTGAATACCCTTGTCAACGGCAGGAATATATTCACGGGGGACAACGCCGCCCTTGATGGCATCAACAAACTCATAGCCCTTGCCCGGCTCTTGCGGCTCAAGCTCCAGCCAGACGTGACCATACTGACCGCGACCGCCGGATTGGCGCACGAACTTGCCTTCAACCTTGACCTTCTTGCTGATGGTCTCGCGGTAGGCAACCTGGGGCTTGCCCACGTTGGCCTCAACCTTGAACTCACGCATCAGACGGTCAACGATGATCTCCAGGTGCAACTCGCCCATGCCGGCAATGATGGTCTGAGCGGTCTCTTCGTTGGTGAAGGTGCGGAAAGACGGGTCTTCGCTGGCCAGCTTCTGCAGCGACATACCCAGCTTCTCCTGGTCTGCCTTGGTTTTAGGCTCGATGGCGATGGAGATAACCGGCTCAGGGAACTCGATCGACTCGAGAATAACCGCCTTACCCTCATCACACAACGTATCACCAGTCGTCGTATACTTGAGGCCAACCGCAGCGGCGATATCGCCAGCGTAGACTTCCTTGATCTCTTCACGCTTGTTGGCGTGCATCTTCAGCAGGCGGCCGATCCGCTCCTTCTTACCCTTGGTGGCGTTATAGACATAGGAGCCGGACTGAAGCACACCAGAATAGACACGAATGAAGGTCAGCTGACCAACAAAGGGGTCGGTCATGATCTTGAAGCCCAGGGCAGAGAACGGCTCACTGTCGTCGGCCTTACGCTCAACCTCTTCACCGCTTTCATCCACACCCTTGATAGCGGGGATATCAAGCGGAGACGGCATATAATCAACCACAGCATTCAACAGGTTCTGTACACCCTTATTCTTGAATGAAGAACCGCACACAACCGGTATAATAGCGATATTGATAGTGCTGGTACGGATGGCGGCCTTGATCTCGGCCTCAGTCAGCGCCTCGCCGGCCAGATACTTCTCCATCAAAGCGTCATCGTGACTGGATATCTCTTCGATCAGCTTGTCGCGCCACTCCTGAGCTTCATCCAGCAAGTCACCAGCCAATTCTTCCTCACGGTAGGAGGCACCCAATGTATCCTCATCCCAGATGATGGCCTTCATGGTAACCAGATCAACGACACCCTTAAAGTGCTCCTCTTTGCCAACCGGAATCTGAATCGGAACCGGGTTAGCCTTGAGGCGGTCCTTGATCATCTGGACGCCACGGAAAAAATCGGCGCCAACGCGATCCATCTTGTTGATAAAGGCGATACGCGGAACACAATACTTATCGGCTTGACGCCACACGGTCTCGGATTGGGGCTCGACGCCACCGACCGAACAGAACACCGCTACAGCACCATCCAGCACACGCAGCGAACGCTCTACCTCGATGGTGAAGTCCACGTGGCCCGGAGTATCAATGATGTTGATACGGTGATCATTCCACGAACAGGTAGTGGCAGCAGAGGTGATGGTAATGCCACGCTCCTGCTCCTGCTCCATCCAGTCCATGGTAGCGGTACCTTCATGCACTTCACCGATTTTATGAGAAACACCGGTGTAGTACAGAATACGCTCTGTGGTAGTGGTCTTACCGGCATCGATATGGGCCATAATGCCGATATTACGATATTTATCAAGCGGTGACAGACGAGACACGAACTAATCCTCCAGCGTAATGACGCTTACCAGCGGTAGTGGGCAAAGGCGCGGTTGGCCTCGGCCATCTTGTGGGTGTCTTCCCGCTTCTTCACGGCAGCACCACGATTATTGAAGGCATCCAGAATCTCGCCAGCCATCTTTTCAGTCATGGTCTTCTCTGAACGGGCAACTGAATACTTGATCAGCCAGCGCATGGCCAGCGACACACGTCGATCGGCACGCACCTCAACCGGAACCTGATAGGTGGAACCACCCACCCGGCGCGACTTCACCTCAAGAGTAGGCTTGATGTTATCAAGACACTTCTTGAGCGCCTTGACCGCCTCTTCGCCCGTCTTGTCGGCAACAATATCAAGGGCACGATACAGAATAGACTCGGCCACACTCTTCTTACCACCGACCATCAAGATGTTGATCAGTTTGGCAACGGTCTTGTCATTATATTTGGGATCCGGCAGGATGACCCGCTTGGGGACTTCACGTCTCCTCGGCATAAGCTACCTCTCTCGCTTGACTGAATATCTTTATAGTTACTTGGGCCGCTTGGCGCCGTACTTGGAACGAGCCTGCTTACGGTCCTTAACACCCACCGAATCCAGGGTTCCCCGCACGATATGATAACGAACACCCGGCAAGTCCTTTACCCGGCCGCCACGAATCAGCACCACCGAGTGCTCCTGCAGGTTGTGACCAACACCAGGGATATAAGAACTCACCTCGATACCATTGGTCAGGCGCACACGAGCCACCTTACGCAACGCGGAGTTCGGCTTCTTAGGGGTCGTGGTGTACACCCTGGTACAGACCCCGCGCTTCTGGGGGCAACTTTTCAAGGCAGGGGAGTCCGACTTTGACTTCTTCTTCTCTCTCCCCAGGCGGATCAGCTGATTGATCGTTGGCATACCAGTACCTATCTCCCGACTTAAAAAATCCTCGGCGCCAAAAGACGCGAATTGCGAACCTAACAAAGCCCGACAAGACTTGTCAACACATTTTTAACAGACAACAATAATTTGCACAGCAGCGCAACTAAAGGCGCCTGCTGCCAAACCCCTTATACTGCCTATGTCCTACTACGGGTCGACCTGATGACGTCGCTTCCTGGTGGGGGATGGAATAGGTGTAGGGCCGGAATCAATACCGACAGCTCCATCCACAGACTTCTTACTGCTTTGAGTGCACGCGGCACATTACGTCATCGGTCTTGCAAAGAGACGCTGAAGATAGATGTTAGCCTGCAGCTTGTCAACAACTTTTTCGCAGGCGAGCATTTTTCTGTGGGAGGGGGTACGCCCCTCCCACAGAAAATCAGATGCATGGCTAGAGATTACGCAGCTTCTTGCTCATCATGTTGCTCATCATCACGCTGCTGCGGTTCATCTACAACCCCTTCAGACTGAAGTTCAGGCTCATCAAGTTGCAGCCGCAGATGACGATACCGTGCCAGACCGGTGCCGGCTGGAATCAGACGGCCCATAATCACGTTTTCCTTAAGTCCGCGCAGGAAGTCAATCTTACCCTCAATGGCGGCCTGGGTCAGCACCTTGGTGGTCTCTTGGAAGGAGGCCGCCGAGATGAACGACTCCGTTGAGAGCGAGGCCTTGGTGATACCCAGCAGCAGAGGCTCTGCAATAGCTGGCCGCTTGTCTGCGGCAAAGGCCTTCTCGTTCTCTTCTTCAAAGACCCAGCGCTCAACCTGGTCGTCGATCAGCAGGTTGGTGTCGCCAACCTCCTTGATCCGAACACGGCGCAGCATCTGGCGCACAATAACCTCAATATGCTTGTCGTTAATCTTCACGCCCTGCAGACGGTAGACTTCCTGCACCTCGTCCACCAGATACTTGGCCAGCTCCTTGACGCCCAACACCCGCAGGATGTCATGGGGGTTGGAGGAGCCATCCATCAGCGGTTCGCCGGCCTTGACGTAATCTCCCTCGTGAACGCTGATGTGCTTGCCCTTCGGAATCAGGTACTCTTTCGGCTCGCCCATTTCCGGGGTCACGATTACCTTACGTTTGCCTTTGGAGTCCTTACCAAAGTTGACGCGGCCGTCGATCTCGGTGATCACGGCAAAATCCTTCGGCTTGCGAGCCTCAAACAGCTCGGCAACCCGTGGCAGACCGCCGGTGATATCCTTGGTCTTGGTGGTTTCGCGCGGGATCTTGGCGATAACGTCACCGGCGCTGACCATGGTGTCTTCCATTACGTTGATCAGGGCCCCCACCGGCAGGAAGTAACGGCCGATGGTTCCACCACCTTCGGCGCCATCTTTGATGGCGATACGGGGACGCTTGTCGGAATCCTTGGTCTCGACGACCTCTTTGCGGGAAAGGCCGGTAACTTCGTCCAGCTTTTCCTCCATGGTCACGCCTTCGAGGATGTCGCCGAACTTCACGCGACCGGCAACCTCGGTCAGGATCGGCATGGTGTAGGGGTCCCATTCGGCCAGTACATCACCGGCCTTGACCGCCCCCTCAGGCGCGATCTTCAGCTTGGCGCCGTAGACCACACCGTAGCGTTCACGCTCACGACCGGTTTCGTCCACCACGGCGATCTCGCCGTTACGGTTCATGACAATATGGAACCCTTCGGCGTTGACAACGGTATTCAGGTTAATGAACTTCAGCTTACCTTCATAGCGAGCCTCCAACGAGGTCTGCTCAGCAGCCCGGGAAGCAGTACCACCGATGTGGAAGGTACGCATGGTCAGCTGGGTGCCCGGCTCACCGATCGACTGGGCCGCGATAACACCAACCGCCTCGCCCATATTGACGATATGACCACGGGCCAGGTCACGACCGTAACACTTAGCGCAGATACCGCGACGGCTCTGGCAGGTCAACACGGAACGGATCTTGATCTTCTCCAGGCCGGCATCCTCGATCTTCTTAACCAGGGTTTCATCGATATCCTGGTTGGCTTCCACCAGCACATCACCGGTCACCGGATCAAGGATATCATCCAGGGCCACCCGGCCGAGGATCCGGTCGCCGATCTGCTCGATCACCTCGCCGCCTTCGGTCAGCGAAGAGACAATCAGTCCGTCCAGCGTACCGCAATCGTCCTCAGTGATGATCGCATCCTGGGCCACATCCACCAGACGACGGGTCAGATAACCGGAGTTGGCGGTCTTGAGCGCGGTATCGGCCAGACCTTTCCGGGCACCGTGGGTCGAGATGAAGTACTGCAACACGGTCAGACCTTCGCGGAAGTTGGCGGTGATCGGCGTCTCGATAATCTCGCCTGACGGCTTGGCCATCAGGCCCCGCATACCGGCCAGCTGACGAATCTGCTGGGCGGAGCCCCGGGCACCGGAGTCAGCCATCATGTGGATGGCGTTGAAGGAGGGGATTTCCTGCTCCTTGCCATCACGATCCACCACAATCTCCTTGGAGAGGTTACCCAGCATCTCCTTGGCGATCTCTTCTGTTGCCTTGGCCCAGATGTCGATCACCTTGTTGTAACGCTCACCGTCGGTGATCAGACCTTCGGTATACTGATTCTGGATCTCCTGCACCTCTTCGTTGGCCCTCTCGATGATGGCCGGTTTCCCTTCCGGGATGACCATGTCGTCGATGCAGATCGAGATACCGGCCAGGTTGGCGTAGCGGAAACCGGTTTCCTTCAGGCGGTCAGCCAGGATGACGGTCTCCTTGTTGCCTGCCAGACGATAACAGACGTCGATCAGGTTGGAGAGCTCCTTCTTGTTCATCACCTTGTTTATGGTGCTGAACGGCACCTGCGACGGCAGCACCTCGCGCAGGATCACGCGGCCGACCGTGGTTTCGGTCAGCAAGGTCGGACAGTCGGCATCGGCGGGTATATCCTTGACACGCACCTTGATCCGGGCCTGCATATCGACTTCACCGTGGTCAAAGGCGATACGGACCTCCTCCGGGGAGGCGAAGACGTGGCCTTCTCCCTTAGCGCCGATCCGGTCGCGGGTCATATAGTAGGTACCCAACACCATATCCTGGGACGGCACAATAATCGGCTTGCCGTGGGCAGGAGACAGGATGTTGTTGGTGGACATCATAAGTACGCGGGTTTCAACCTGGCTCTCAACCGACAGCGGCAGGTGAACAGCCATCTGGTCACCGTCGAAGTCGGCGTTGAAGGCGGTACAAACCAGCGGGTGGAGCTGAATCGCCTTGCCCTCGATCAACACCGGTTCAAAGGCCTGAATACCAAGACGGTGCAGGGTCGGTGCGCGGTTCAGCATCACCGGGTGTTCCTTGATCACCTCTTCCAGCACGTCCCACACCTCGGGACGTTCCTTCTCCACCATCTTCTTGGCGCTCTTGATAGTGGTAACGTAGCCGCGCTCCTCAAGCTTGTTGTAGATGAACGGCTTGAACAGTTCCAGGGCCATCTTTTTGGGCAGGCCGCACTGGTGCAGGCGCAGCTCAGGACCGACAACGATAACCGAACGGCCGGAATAGTCGACCCGCTTACCGAGCAGGTTCTGACGGAAACGGCCCGACTTGCCTTTGAGCATGTCGGACAGCGATTTGAGCGGCCGCTTGTTGGGGCCGGCAATGGCGCGACCGCGACGACCGTTATCGAACAGGGCGTCCACCGCCTCCTGTAGCATCCGCTTCTCGTTACGGATAATCACCTCAGGGGCCTGCAGTTCGCACAGCCGCTTCAAACGGTTGTTACGGTTGATCACCCGACGGTAGAGGTCGTTCAGATCAGAGGTGGCGAAACGACCGCCATCCAACGGCACCAGTGGGCGCAGTTCCGGCGGCAGCACCGGAATACACTCAAGGATCATCCACTCCGGGCGGTTGCCGGACTGTTTGAAGGCCTCCACCACCTTGAGACGCTTGGCAACCTTCTTGCGTTTGGCCTCGCTGGTGGACTCGGTCATCTCCTGACGCAGCTGCACCGCTAGTTCGTCCAGCTCCAACGCCCGCAGACATTCACGAATCGCCTCGGCACCCATACCGCCTTCAAAGGCGTCAATGCCGTACTCTTCTTTTGCCTTAAGGAACTTGTCTTCCGACATGACCTCGCAGAACTTGAGCGGGGTCAGGCCGGGAGAGGTAACCACAAAGGCCTCGAAGTACAGCACCCGCTCCAGGTCTTTCAGCGAGATATCCAGCAGGTTACCGATCCGGGACGGTAAGGACTTGAGGAACCAGATGTGAGCGACGGGGGTGGCCAGATCGATATGACCGAGCCGCTCACGGCGAACCTTGGAAGGAATCACCTCAACGCCGCACTTTTCGCAGACGATGCCGCGGTGCTTCATCCGTTTATATTTACCGCAGTTGCACTCATAATCCTTGGTGGGACCAAAGATCTTGGCGCAGAACAGACCGTCACGCTCCGGCTTGAAGGTCCGGTAGTTAATAGTCTCCGGCTTCTTTACCTCGCCATAGGAACGCTCGCGGATCTTCTCCGGTGAGGAGATGGAGATCCGGATTGCGGAAAAATGCAGGGGATCTTTCGGTTTATCGAAGAAGCTGCCAGTGAAATAATCTTCCACGGTCTTTCCTCCAGTAGAATCGTCTCGTATATCAAAGGGGCTACAAACCTAGCCCGGTACAGTGGGGCTGATCCCCTACTCTTCGCCCTCAAGCAGCTCCACATCCAGACAGAGTGACTGGAGTTCCTTGATCAGGACGTTGAAGGATTCGGGCAGGCCCGGCTCCAGGGTATGCTTGCCCTTGACGATCGCCTCGTACATCCGGGTACGGCCAGAGACGTCGTCCGACTTGACCGTCAGGAATTCCTGCAGCGCGTAAGAAGCGCCGTAGGCCTCCATGGCCCAGACCTCCATCTCACCCAGACGCTGACCACCGAACTGTGCCTTACCACCCAGCGGCTGCTGGGTAACCAGGGAGTACGGACCGATGGAACGGGCGTGGATCTTATCATCGACCAGGTGGTGCAGCTTGAGCATGTACATCACGCCTACGGTGACATTGTGCTTGAACCGCTCGCCGGTGCGCCCGTCGTACAGAGTTACCTGACCATTGGTGGCAAAGCCGGCCGTGGTCAACAGTTCCTTGATTTTCTCCTCACCAGCACCTTCGAAGACCGGCGAGGCCATCGGCACACCGCGGGACAGACGACGGGCAACCAGCAACAGCTGATCACGATCCATCTTATCCAGCAGCGCATTAAACTCCTTGCTATCGTAAGCACTCCGGATCAGCTTTTTCAGGTTATCCTCGGAGGTCTGTTCATCAAGCATCTGCTGAATCTTCCAGCCGATCCCCTTGGCAGCCCAACCCAGGTGGGTCTCCAGAATCTGGCCCACGTTCATACGAGAAGGAACACCCAGCGGATTCAACACGATCTCCACCGGACGGCCGTCCTCCATGTAGGGCATATCCTCTTCCGGCAGGATTCGGGAGACGACACCCTTGTTACCGTGACGGCCGGCCATCTTGTCACCCACCATCAGCTTACGCTTGATGGCGACATAGACCTTGACCATCTTGATCACGCCCGGCGGCAGATCGTCGCCACGACGCAACTTCTGGATCTTGTCGTCGAAGACGGCCCGGATCAACTCCACCTGCTCGGCCAGCTTCTTGAGCACCTCAGCCACCTTCTCCTCGCCTTCGGCAACGGAGATGGTAGCCCAGCGATCCATCGGCAGTGAGTCAAGCAGTTCCTCAGTGATCTTCTTGCCCTTGGCAAGCACCGTCACCCCTTTGCTGTCCTCCACCTTGGCTTCGGCAAGTTTACCCACCAGCAGGCGTTTGATCTTGCCCTTGGCGGATTCGCGAATAATGCGAATCTCGTCCTGCTCATCTTTGCGAAGCTTTTCCTCTTCAGCCTTCTCGATCAACTCGGTACGGGCGTCCTTGTCGTTACCTTTGCGGGAGAAGACCTTGGCGCCGATCACGGTGCCTTCCACGCCAGGAGGCACGGTAAGCGAGGTGTCACGCACATCGCCGGCCTTTTCGCCAAAGATGGCCCGCAGCAGCTTCTCTTCAGGTGAAAGTTGGGTCTCACCTTTAGGGGTGATCTTGCCCACCAGAATATCGCCCGGCTTGACCTCGGCACCGATCCGGATAATACCGGACTCGTCCAGGTCCTTCAGCGCCTCATCGCCCAGGTTAGGGATGTCGGCGGTGATCTCTTCCTTGCCCAGCTTGGTATCGCGGGAGACACACTCAAACTCTTCGATGTGGATCGAGGTGTAGCGGTCGTCCTTAACCATCCGCTCCGAAACCAGGATCGAGTCCTCGAAGTTGTAACCGCCCCACGGCATGAAGGCCACCACGATATTCTGGCCCAGGGCCAGTTCACCCATATCAGTGGAGGGACCGTCGGCGATTACGTCGCCGCGCTTGACCTTGTCGCCCACCTTGACCACCGGTTTCTGGTTGATACAGGTGTTCTGGTTTGAACGGGAGAACTTGACCAGGTTATAGATATCCACCCCGGTACCGGTCTCGTCATGTTCCTCTTCATCGATCTTGACTACGATCCGGCCAGCATCGACGGCATCAACCACACCATTATGACGGGCAATCACCGATACACCGGAGTCGCGAGCCACGATCCGCTCCATGCCGGTACCGACCAACGGCGAATCAGCGCGCAACAGGGGCACTGCCTGACGTTGCATGTTGGAACCCATCAAGGCCCGGTTGGCGTCGTCGTTCTCCAGAAACGGAATCAAGGCAGCCGCCACTGAAACGAGCTGCATCGGCGCCACGTCCATCAGCTCAATCTCGTCACGCTGCACCAGCACAAATTCGCCGCTCTTCCGTGCAGAAACGTAATCGTTGATCAGCCGGCCATCCTTATCCACCTCGGCGTTGGCCTGGGCAATGGCGTGGCCTTCCTCTTCCAGAGCGGAGAAGAACTTGACCTCGTTAGTCACCACCCCTTCGCGCACCACGCGGTAGGGGGTTTCCACAAAGCCATGTTCATTGATGCGGGCGTAGGTGGAAAGCGAGGCAATCAGGCCGATGTTGGGGCCTTCAGGTGTCTCAATCGGGCAGACACGACCGTAGTGGGTTGGGTGCACGTCCCGGACCTCAAAACCAGCCCGCTCGCGGGTCAGACCACCTGGTCCCAAGGCTGACAGACGACGCTTGTGGGTCACCTCGGAGAGGGGATTGGTCTGATCCATGAACTGGGATAGCTGGGACGAACCGAAGAACTCCTTTACCACCGCCGAAACCGGCTTGGAGTTAATCAGGTCATGGGGCATCAGGTTCTCGACCTCTTGCAGCGACATGCGCTCCTTGATGGCCCGCTCCATCCGTACCAAACCGATCCGGTACTGGTTCTCCAGCAGCTCGCCCACGGCGCGAACACGACGATTACCCAGGTGATCAATGTCGTCGATGGTACCGTGGCCGTTTTTAAGCTCAATCAGGTAACGCACGATCTCGAGGATGTCGTTACGATTGCAGCGCTGGACTTCGCCTTCAAAGGCATCTTCCAGCAGCAGACGATTGCGTCGCAGCACTTCAATGCGGCGACGGTTCTCGTCAAAAACACCCTGGTCAAGCTGATCGATCAGGCGCTGGGTTGCAGCGGTAAGCTCAACACCAGCACAGAGTTCACGTTGGAAAAACTCAGGGTCAGCAACAGCGGTGTTCAGCTCATCGCAGAGCTGTTCCTTGAGGCGCTCCGGCACCGGCTGCTGAAGATCGAGCTTTTTGAGGGCCTTTATCAGATCAGACGACAACCGCCCTTGCAGCACAGCTTCAAGCGCACCCTTGCCTTTCAGGAGCCGCTCCACAACGGTTTCGGCTTGCAGCAGGTCGGTCGGCGCAAACATGGTCGGCGCGTTCAGCACCATACAATCGGTCCAGGCCTTAAGACCCAGCTTGTAGTTCAGCTTAAGCCGCCCCACCGCTGAGAGGTCATAACGCTCAGGATTGAAAAACAGGTTGTCGAACAGGGCCAGTGAGCTCTTGAGTGTCGGCGGATCGCCGGGACGAAGGCGACGATAGATCTCAATCAGCGCCTCGTCGGTGCTGTTGACCTTATCGGCCAGCAACGTATCACGGAAGGACGAGGTAACATTCAGACCGTCAATGTACAGCAGCCTGAAGCTTTCTACACCTTTGACCCGCAATTCGTCGTACTTGTCGGCAGTCAGCTCCTGGTTGCATTCCAGCAGGATCTCGCCGGTGGTAGGGTCAACAATATCGGCGGAGGCATAGCGACCGACAATCTGCTCAAAGGTGGTGGGTACCGTAGTGATACCGTGTTCCTGCAGCTTCTTGATTGAGGCCTTGGTGAATTTGCGATTAGCCTTGACGACTACCTCGCCCTTTTCATCAACCACATCTACCGGAGCTTTTTGCAGGGTCAGCAGTTCAGGATCGATGTTCTTGCGCAGATCACCGCCGCTAATGAAGACTTCTTCACTACGGTAGTAATAGTTCAGTAACTGCTCGGCTGAGTAGCCCAAAGCCTTCAGCAGCACTGTGGCCGGCATCTTACGACGACGGTCAATCCTCACAAAAAGGATATCTTTATGGTCGAACTCAAAATCGAGCCAGGAGCCGCGGTACGGGATCACGCGGGCAGAATAGAGTACCTTGCCGCTGGAGTGGGTCTTGCCCTTGTCATGGTCGAAAAAGACGCCCGGTGAGCGGTGCAGCTGGCTGACGATGACCCGTTCGGTGCCGTTGATGATAAAGGTACCGTTCTCAGTCATCAGAGGAATCTCGCCGAAGTAGACCTCCTGCTCCTTGATATCCTTGATGCCGCGCACACCGGACTCTTTACCCGAATCCCAGATCACCAGACGCACCTTGACCTTCATCGGAGCGGCAAAGGTCATACCGCGCTGGTGGCACTCCTCAACATCATACTTGGGTTTGCTGAGGGTATAGGAGACATACTCAAGCGAAGCGGTCTCACTGAAATCCTTGATCGGAAAAACGCTCTTGAAGACCGCCTCAAGGCCGATCGCGGCACGATCTTCAGGAGCAACCTCAGCTTGAAGGAAACGCCGGTAGGAATGTTTCTGGATATCAATAAGGTTGGGAATATCGATGATATTCTTGATCTTGGCAAAATTTTTGCGCAGCAGATGGTTATTGGCAATCGAGTAGGCCATACCTTCTCCTTCGGCGAGTATAAAAAGAACGACCAGTCACCGTAAACCAGCTAATATTACTGGATTATTCGGCGCACAGCCCTAAATGAGCACCATCGAAAACAGGACAAGCCAAGGCCGCGCTGAGGCGACCTTGGCTTCCCGCAGGTATCGGACTGCGCTACTATTTGATTTCTACTTCTGCGCCAGCTTCAACCAGTTGCTTCTGGGCCTCTTCGGCCTCAGCCTTGGATACACCGGACTTGACCGGGTTAGGAGCGCCGTCAACCAGGTCCTTGGCCTCTTTCAGCCCCAGACTGGTCAGTGCACGCACAACCTTGATCACGTTGATCTTGTTGGCGCCACCGCTCTTCAGGATAACGTCGAACTCGGTCTTTTCCTCAGCAGCTTCTGCAGCAGCAACCGGAGCAGCAGCAACGGCTACCGGGGCAGCAGCGGAAACGCCGAACTTCTCTTCCAGTTCCTTCACCAGCTCAGCCAGTTCCAGAACGGTCATCTTCTCAATAAATGCAACTACATCAGCTTTGGTAATCTCAGCCATGATATCCTCCGAATCGAATTGTTCTTGATTTATCTCGTTTAGGTACCGCAAACCTTCAAGGTAAGTGTACGATCAGTTGCCTGCTTTTTGCGCCCGGATGGCGTCCAGCGCCCGCACCAGTGAACCGGGCAGTGCTGCCAGCACGCCAACGAAGTTGGTGGCAGGCGCCTGCATGGAGCCCAGCATCTTGGCGATGAGAACCTCCCGCGAGGGCAGATCGGCCAAGGCTTGAATCTGGGCTACGTCAAGCAGTTTACCCGACAGTACACCAGCCTTGAGCACAAAGGCGCCTTGCGGATCCTTGGCGAACTTGAACAGCACCTTGGCAGCGCCGACCGGATCATCATAGGAAATAGCCACTGCTGTAGGCCCGGCCAGGTAAGGGGCCAGACAGGTCTTGTCAGTGTCCTGGGCTGCCAGGTCGAACAGGGTATTCTTGAACACCTTGTATTCAACCGAGGCAGCACGGAGCTCATTACGCAGGGTGGTAGCCTTCCCCACCGACATGCCGCGAAAGTCTGCCAAAAAAACCGCCTTGGCCTGCTTCAGCTTGTCATGCATCTGCGCGACTTGTTGTTGCTTATTTTCCTTGTTCAAGCGTCGTCCTCCTTTCTTTTGGTATCTGGGGATATTCCCCGGCCAAAGCCAGGAAGCGCCGGATTAGTTCCGTGCGAAACCCAAGTCTCGGCAGGCGATAGATACATCTTTATGCCTGAGTGGCACCTGCTGTCTGTGACTTTGGCAAAACAGTTATATTAAAACTGCGACGTAACGTCGCTGATGTCCAGATTGATACCAGGACCCATCGTAGACGACAGGGAAATCTTCTTGATGTAGGTACCCTTGGCAGCGGACGGCTTGGCCTTGACCAGGGCCTCAACGATGGCCAGAATGTTTCCCTGCAGCTTGTCGGCGTCGAAAGACACTTTGCCAACCGGAGCATGAACGATACCGGCCTTCTCAACCCGAAACTCCACTTTACCGGCCTTGGACTCTTTAACCGCCTTGCCTACTTCGAAAGTGACGGTACCTACCTTCGGGTTTGGCATCAGACCACGGGGGCCGAGCAGCTTACCGATCTTGCCGACAACACCCATCATATCCGGGGTCGCGATGGCAGTATCGAAGTCGAACCAGCCTTCCTGAATCTTAGCCACCAGATCATCACCGCCGACATAATCAGCGCCGGCTTCCTGGGCCTCCTTCTCCTTCTCGCCCTTGGCAAAGACCAGCACGCGAACATTTTTGCCCAGACCATTCGGCAACACGACGGCACCACGCACCATCTGATCGGCATGACGAGGGTCGACACCCAGCTTGACGGCAACGTCAACAGTTTCGTCGAATTTGGCATAGGCCGCATCCTTGACGACATCAACCGCAGCCTTGAGAGGATACACCTTGGTACGGTCAATTTGCTGCATGGCAGCACTATGCTTTTTGGCACTCTTTGACATGGTTCACTTTCTCCTGCTGAACTCTGAATCTGCTATAGCGTGAAACTACTCGACAATATCAACACCCATGGAACGAGCGGTGCCTTCGACGGTCCGCATGGCAGCCTCAACAGAGGCCGCGTTCAGATCGGGCATCTTCTTCTTGGCAATTTCCTCAACCTGGGACTTGCTCAGCTTGCCAACCTTGTTCTTATTGGGAACGCTGGAACCCTTGTCGAGATTGATCGCCTTCTTGATCAGCACCGGAACCGGCGGGGTCTTTGTGATAAACGAGAAGGAACGGTCGGCATAGACCGTGATGACCACCGGAGTGATGGTACCTTCATCTGCCTGGGTCTTGGCGTTAAAAGCCTTGCAGAATTCCATAATATTAACGCCGTGCTGACCAAGAGCCGGACCGATCGGTGGCGAGGGATTAGCCTTGCCTGCCGGAATTTGCAGCTTTATGTAGCCGGTGATCTTCTTCGCCATGATAACACTCCTTTAGACAATCACCGTCCCGTGGGGACGGCATGAATCAACACTTCTCTACTTGCATGAACTCCAGCTCTACCGGGGTTGCACGACCGAAAATAGTTACCGTGACACGTAACTTACCCTTGTCAGGCTTCACATCCTCAACCACACCAGTAAAGTTCAGGAACGGACCATCAACGACACGCACGGTCTCACCCACCTCGAACTCAATCTTGGGACGAGGCTTTTCTGCTCCCTCTTCCATACGACGGGAGATCTTGTTGATCTCCTCGTCCGCAATCGGAAAGGGCGTATTACCACCAACAAAACCGGTCACCTTAGAAGTCTCCTTCACAATGTGCCAGGTTTCGTCGTTCAATTCCATCTTCACCAGAATATAACCTGGGAAAAATTTGCGCGAGGAGGTCTTCTTCTCGCCCTTCTTCAGCTCAACAACCGTTTCCGAAGGGATCAGAATCTCACCGAAATACTCTTCAACGCCCTCATTTTTAATGCGCTCAAGCAGATTCAGGCGGACTTTATTTTCATATCCGGAGTAGGTATGCACCCCGTACCACTTCTGGCTCATACGTAACATCCCGTCAACCCAGTATCAGGCGCATCAGCTTGGCGAGCACCACGTCACACAGACCAAGATAGAACGATATAAGGAATATAATCACGATCACGACACCAGTCGTGGCCATGGTCTCCTTACGGGTCGGCCAAGTCACCTTGCCGAGTTCTATCCTGACTGATTCTAGAAACGTCTTGACGTTTTGCACAACATTCTCCTGACGGCCTACACTGCTTTAAACCTGTGTTGATCACCACGAAGATCACCTACACAGGGAAGAAAAGTGGCAGGCCAGGAGGGATTCGAACCCCCAACATCCGGTTTTGGAGACCGGCGCTCTAGCCGTTAGAGCTACTGGCCTGCAAACAGTTATCAACCCGCCTACTTAGTTTCTTTGTGGGGGGTGTGCTTGCGGCAGAAACGGCAGTACTTGCTGAACTCAAGCTTTTCGGGCTTGGTCTTTTTATTCTTCGTTGTGGTGTAGTTGCGCTGCTTGCACTCGGTGCAGGCGAGGGTCACTATGTCTCTCATCGCTCTTCCTTTTTAAGACAGACAGGCACCGTCACTTTAAAACAGCGACGGTGCCTGCAGGGACTTTGAAGTCTTACTCGATAATTGCGCTAACGACGCCGGCACCGACGGTACGGCCACCTTCACGGATCGCGAAACGAAGGCCTTCGTCCATGGCGATCGGGGTGATCAGGTTGACGGTCATGGCAACGTTGTCACCAGGCATGACCATTTCGGTGCCGGCAGGCAGCTCGGCTACGCCGGTCACGTCGGTGGTGCGGAAGTAGAACTGAGGACGGTAGCCGTTAAAGAACGGGGTGTGACGACCGCCTTCTTCTTTGGTCAGGATGTAGGCCTCAGCCTTGAATTTGGTGTGCGGGGTGATGCTGCCCGGCTTGGCAAGCACCTGGCCACGCTCAACGTCTTCACGCTTGACACCACGCAGCAGGGCACCGATGTTGTCGCCGGCCTGACCTTGGTCAAGCAGCTTGCGGAACATCTCAACGCCGGTGACGGTGGTCTTGGCGGTAGCCTTGATACCGACGATCTCGACTTCTTCACCAACCTTGACGATGCCGCGCTCGACACGACCGGTGGCGACGGTACCACGACCGGAGATGGAGAAGACGTCTTCGACCGGCATCAGGAACGGCTTATCAATGGCACGCTCAGGATCGGGGAAGTAGGAGTCAACGGCGTCCATCAGCTTGAGGACGGATTCTTCACCCAGTTCGTCTTTGTCGCCGTTCAGCGCCTTGAGAGCGGAGCCTTTGATGATTGGAATGTCGTCGCCGGGGAAGTCGTAGCTGGAGAGCAGTTCACGGATCTCAAGCTCGACCAGTTCCAGCAGTTCAGCGTCATCTACCATGTCGGCCTTGTTCAGGAATACGACGATGTAGGGAACGCCAACCTGACGGGCAAGCAGGATGTGCTCACGGGTCTGGGGCATGGGGCCGTCAGCGGCTGACACAACCAGAATCGCGCCGTCCATCTGGGCTGCACCGGTGATCATGTTCTTGACGTAGTCGGCGTGGCCCGGACAGTCAACGTGGGCATAGTGACGCTTGTCGGTCTCATATTCAACGTGCGAGGTGGCGATGGTGATACCACGCTCACGCTCTTCAGGGGCGTTGTCGATCTGGTCATACCCTTTGAATTCGGCACCACCACGCTGGGAAAGAATCTTAGTGATCGCTGCGGTCAGCGTAGTCTTACCGTGGTCAACGTGACCGATCGTTCCAATATTTACGTGCGGCTTCGTACGCTCAAATTTCGCCTTGGCCATGGCCTCGGACCTCCTTCTCGGGGGTGTGTTAGGTTTTTATGTACAGACTACCTGGTTAATGCAGACGGGTGCAGATTTCATGGAGCCCACATCCGGACTCGAACCGGAGACCTCTTCCTTACCAAGGAAGTGCTCTACCTCCTGAGCTATGTGGGCACATTAAAACCTAGAATTTTGGAGCGGGAAACGGGACTCGAACCCGCGACCCTCAGCTTGGAAGGCTGACGCTCTAGCCAACTGAGCTACTCCCGCACCGAAACCTATGAAGTACTTCTTGTGAACAGCTTCTGCACTCTCCTGACCAGTCCCGACGACCCAAAGGGTCTCCTGGATCAAAAAGAACAGAGGCTGTCCGATGACTGTATGGTGGAGGGAGGAGGATTCGAACCTCCGAAGTCGTCCGACGACAGATTTACAGTCTGTTCCCTTTGGCCACTCGGGAATCCCTCCAAGGCAGAAAAACGTCACATGCTAGCTGGAGCTGGCGATGGGACTCGAACCCGCAACCTGCTGATTACAAGTCAGCTGCTCTACCAATTGAGCTACGCCAGCAAATCTTGGCCAAGCGTGGAATTTGATTGTCTACTGCATCACGGGAAAGATGTCAAGCAATTTTTATCAAACAAAAACACAAACGGCGCCCAGCCCAGCGGGGCGCCATACAAACATCTACACAATTCTGTTTCCCAAATATATCAGATAAGCTGTGCCTTAACCACAGGCGCCAACGCAGCACGCACCTTGCGCAAAGCGTTTTCCTCAATCTGACGCACTCGCTCGCGGGAGATGCCAAAGTGATCTGCTATTTCCTGGAGTGTCAGCGGCTCATCAGCCGTTATACGATGGCTGACCACAAACTGTTCCTTTTCACCCAGGCCTGCGACAACTGCCGCCACCTGCTGACGCAACTGTGCCTGTTCCTGGTATTCGGCCAATCGCTCTTCCTGGTTCGGCTGCTGATCGGCCAGCCCATCCAACATCGTTAGCCCTTCACCCGCACATAATTCTGCGTCAAGCGACACCTCTCCCTGCAGACGCACCTCCATTTCATCCACCTCGCCCTCGCCAACGGCAAGGGACTGGGCTATGGTCGGCACCCCTTCATCACTATCCGACATGTTGAGAATAGCGTTGCGGGCCTGCTTCAGCTTGAAGAACAGCTTGCGCTGGGCCTGAGTAGTACCGATCTTAAGCAGACTCCAGGTGGACACAATGTAGTTCTGGATGTAGGCCCGAATCCACCACACCGCATAGGATATCAGTCGCACTCCCCGGTGGGGATTAAACTTCTTGACGGCCATCATCAGGCCGATATTTCCCTCCTGGATCAGGTCAAGCATACGCATGCCATAATTGCGATATTCGTTGGCCACCTTGACCACAAAACGCAGATTCGACGTAATCAGCGCCTGAGCAGCATCAAGATCCTGGTGATCATACAGGCGCAACGCCAAGTGATGCTCATCCTGCTCAGTCAACACCGGAAACTTTCTAATCTCCGCCAGATATATCGACAAATTGTCACTGACTACCGGAAGCGCTGCATGCATGGCATTAGCTCCTCTTTGTTAGCACTCTACAGACTAGACTGCTAAAATATAGCAACAACCGATAATCATTGCAAGGGGATATAACGAAAACGCGACCGATAGATTTGAGACAACACAAAGGGCGCCACACGGGCGCCCTTTGAAGGGATTTCAAGAACGTCTACTCGACTATTTGCGCAACACCTTGATGACAGCCGAAAAATCCTCTTCACCAAAACCGGCTTCAACGCCCTGTTCATACACCCGGGAAACAGCTTCAGCAGCAGGCAGATGGAGTCCTACCAGACGGGCGGCATTCATGACCAGATGCATTTGATCGTTCACATATTTGAGCGCCAGGGAGCGGGTAAAATCGCCGCGACACATTGATCGCCCCTTGAGATGGAACAGGGGCGATGCCACGCCACGGGTGTCCAGCACCTCCAGAATCTTGTCGGCATTGAACCCCATTTTCTCGCCAAAGACTAACCCTTCGGCCAGTACCTGCACCAGCGCAGCCTGCACCAGATTGACAATAAACTTCATCTTGGTGGCATCACCAATCTGGCCAACTCGAATGGTGTTAAGACCAAAGCACGAAAACGGCTCGCGGCAGCGACCGATCACCGCCGGGTCGCCACCAACGATGATGGTCAAAAGTCCGTTTGCAGCATGTTCCCTGCTACCCCAGACCGGCGCATCAAGGAAAAGACAGCGTTTTTTGGATGCCTCTTCAGCCATGCGAAGCGTGGTTTCTAGGGAGGGGCTTCCCATATCGGCAACAATGGTGCCCGCCTCAAGCCCAGTTAAGATGCCGCTCTCACCGAAAAAGATCGGCCCCAGCATATCGGTCTCGGTCATGATAATGATCACCAGATCCTTGCCTCGGGACGCCTCTGCTGCCGTAGCAGCGGCAGTGGCCCCCATGGCAACCAACTCTGCCACCTTATCGGCATTGGGATCATAAACGGTCAACTCGTAATCGCCCTTGGTGAGATTTGCCGCCATGTGCTGGCCAACCGTTCCCAGGCCGATAAAACCTATCTTGCGCAGCATAGCTCGTTTCCTCCAGTCATTAAAATAAAATACTGTTATCCATTTAAGACTACAGCTACTATTACACGGAATAAAGCACCCTGGCAACTAGGTTTTTCAAGTCAGTTTGCCGATAAAACAACGTCCACAAACTAACGGGTTCGTCCCACACCGATTCGTTCACACCAGTCAGACACCACACAGCGCGAGCAGAACGGCGAAACCGGCACGCAGCAATTCTGCCCATAACAAACCAGCAGGTCATTGATCTCGATCCAATACTCCTGTGGCAGACAAGCACGAAGCGCCGCCTCGGTCTGATCTGGCGACCTGGTGGCCACATACCCCCACCGATTCATGATGCGGTGGACATGAATATCGACACAGATGCCTGGTTTGCCATACCCCAGCGTCACCACCAGGTTGGCGGTCTTTCGGCCTACCCCCTTCAGGGTTAACAGCTGGTCGATCTGGTCTGGCACACGACCACCAAAGCGCTCCACCAAGGCGCCAGACATCTCCCTGATCTGCCGGGCCTTGGTACGATAGAATCCAGCAGGATAGATCAGGGTGGCGATCTCTTCTACAGACAGGGCCAGCATGGCCTGCGGCGTGCTGGCTCTCTGGAACAGGCGAGTCGAGGCTTCGGCGGTGACTGCATCCTTGGTGCGCAACGAGATTACACAAGACACCAATACGGTAAACGGGCTACGTAATCGCTCCGCAATAACGGTTACCGAAGGTGTGGCCCACTGACGGCACTCAGAGCGTAATATTTCTATAAAACGGTGGATAGCGTCGTGCTGCATGGTCAACAGTGTAGCCCAACAGGCGGTGCCCCGCAAGCTGGGTGCTTGCAATTTCTCAGCTGTCACGCCATGATTAATGCAAAGGATGTTATCTATGGGCTTTATTGATCTACACCTGCACTCAACCTGTTCTGATGGCCTGCTTACGCCAGAAGAGCTGGTTGCTGCCGCCTGTCAAGCCAAGCTGACCACCATCGCCCTCTGCGATCATGATACCGTCAGCGGGGTAGCGGCGCTCCAACAAAGTGCTGCCACAACAGGCATCAGCATCATCACGGGCGTCGAGCTTTCCGTCGCCTTTCGCGACCACGAAGACATCCATCTACTGGGCTATGGCATTGATATTAGTAATGCCGAACTGCTTAACAACCTGCATGCATTTGCCGTGCGAAGAGCCAACCGTAACCGCGAGATTATCGCCGTCATCAATACCAGGCTCAGCCAAGAGGGCAAGACCCCGCTGGAGGTGGCCGAGGTGGAAGCCCTGGCCGACGGCGTGATCGGTCGGCCCCATATCGGCCGGGCGCTGTTGGCCCGGGGGTATGTCCGCGATATGCAGCATGCCTTTGACCAGTACCTGGTGCCGTGCAACGTTCCCAAATTCTATTGGCCAATGGACGAAGCATTAAGCGCCATCCGTCGCGCAGGCGGTGTGGCGGTGCTGGCCCACCCCACCACCATCAGCCAAGATCTGCTGCTACTGAACGACCTGATAACCGAATTGCAGATGTTGGGCTTGGACGGTATCGAGATTTACAATAGCCTTGCCAGCGAGGCCGACATGCTCTTTCTGCAGGGACTGGCGCGTCGACTCGATCTTCTGGTGACCGCCGGCTCAGACTTCCACGGTACATCAGCAGAAGACCAGATAGGAAAAGGGCGGGGGGGCATCCGTTTTTCCGACGCCCTGCTCCCGCCCCTCATGTCTCTTGCCGCCAAGCGTGCAAAGGCCCGGCAGTCTGCCTAGGTCAACATTTATCTTTGTAGGCCTTGTAGTTTACCACATGGAGATTTTCCTCAATCCGCCCTACCCCTTCCACGCTAGAGGCAACTCGCAAGGCGGCCAGCCGCTCCTGCTCCGAACCGATGTAGCCGGACAGTATCACAACACCGTCATCCACCTCGATCTGGAAGGGGCGATACTCCAACTCCTCGGAACGTAGCAGGGCAGTTTCAATCCGCTTTACCAGGATGGCATTTTTTATAATCGCTTCTGCCCACTGTTCTGCCTCTTTCAGCTGTGGGTCCTTGACAGCCGCCACAACGATATCAACAATGGCTGCCTGTGAAAGGCGCGAGGTATTGAAGATCAGGTCATAGCCGAGCGGGTCATTCCAATCACGATCAAAATAGAAATGAATGAATCCACCCCGCTGATGGTCGCTTCGACGTATCAGTTCCTGCGCCAGATCAGGATCAATCCATTCACGTTCCGCAAAGCGTTCAACCCGCTCCTCAAAATCAGCCACAAAACGTAACCGCAACAGGTTGCCGCAGCCTTCCAGCAGATCCTGGGCGCCACGGCCATACAGTATGACGTTGCCCTTTTTGGCGAAATCAAGCAGCATCAACTCAATGCTGTTCAGGAAGGCTGCCCGTTCACGATCTTCAACCGTATTGTAAGAGGGCGGTTTTTCATCAACCATCTGCATCATTTCCACATCAAGCCCGTACTGTTTGGCGCAACTGGCCAAGCGCGGTCCGTCCACCAATGTGTACTTCAGCTTTTTGGCCAGCTCCTGGGCTATAAAATAAGCGCCAGTGCCCATTTCACGTGAAATTGTGATAATCGCCATCTAAAGAAGCACCTCCGGATAATCTGCTCACTTCAAGCTGGTGCACGCTACCACGTTCCGCTTGTCTGCACAAGTCAGCAATGCTAGGGTTCTGCAACTGCCACTGCAAGGAGAGGCCAGATGCCGGACAGCATCGATTTTATACTGCGCTTTCTGTTGTTCGCCCTGCTGCACTCACTACTGGCCTTCCCGCGGGTCAAGGAGAGGCTGCGACGCCTGCCCTGGTATCGACTGGCCTACAACCTGCTCTCGCTGCTCCTGCTCGGCTGGATGATGATGGCCTGGCAGTCGACGAGCGTACTGTACCTGATTCCCGGTATCGGCAACCTGTTGATGCAGGCACTGCAGCTCCTGTCATTACTGGCCATGATGTTCTGCCTGCGCCAAACCGGACTAAGCAACTTTTTTGGACTGCAGCGCCAAGAGAGCAGCGAGGGAGAGCTGTGTACCGACGGATGCTATGCCCTGGTTCGTCATCCCCTCTACCTGCTGAGCATCCTGTTTTTTCTGCTGAACCCGGTTATGACAACCCGCTGGCTGACGCTCACCATCCTGGGCACCGCCTATATGCTGCTTGGCGCCAAGCTGGAAGAGCGACGCCTGCTGCTCAAGCACGGTGAACGCTATGCCCGCTACCAGCGTGTCGTTCCATTCTTACTGCCACACATCCGTCGAAATCCCACAACCATCAGCGCAAACTGATGTTGCGAACACCCTCTACACCTGACAACAGATCCAGCAGACGGCACGAGGCGCTGCGTGTTGCGATCCTCAGCTGAAATTCAAAACGGATCGTGGCCGTATCCAGCTGGCGCTCCAGCGCTGTCTTTATCAAGTTGGCACCACAATCTTTCACGATCTGCTCAATGCGCTCAAACTGCCCAGGCAGGTCATTACTGACCACGGTTACCTGCAGGTAGGTGTCCTTGTTCAGCATACCCTCGACCTGTTTCAGCACCAACAGGCTGATCATGGCGATTGCCGTTACCACCAGCGAGATGGCAAACATACCTGCTCCGCAGGCAACGCCGATCGCCGCAGCCACCCACAGGCAGGCGGCGGTGGTCAGGCCTCGAACAGAACCTTTTTCCCTGATGATCGCGCCGGCGCCGAGAAAACCGATACCGGTCACAACCTGGGCCGCCACACGACCGGGATCGACCCCCACCGGCGCTGAACCGCTCAAGTTGCCGTAGGTCTTGTAAAAGCTTATCGAAACAGCCACGAACAAGGCCGCCCCCAGGGAGACCAGCAAGTGCGTTCGAAAGCCGGCTGGCCGGCCATGCAGCTCCCGCTCAAGACCGATCAGACCTCCCAGCAATGAAGCCAACAACAACCTGATGACGGTATCAAGTTCAAACGCCGGGGGTGCCATGGACAACCTCCTCCAGATCGAGCGTGACGTGCAACGTAAAATGCCGACATTGCCCGTTCACCTGCACGGTCAGCGGCAGCTGAACGACACTGGATTGACCAATCTGAACAGCTGGCAACTCCAGTGAAACTGGCTGGACAGTGACCGGTTCATGCGCAATCGCTGTCTCTGACTCCTCCGCTATGGGCGGACAGATCTCCTCTGAAGGATCTTTGGGGGCCTCATGGGTCATACGCAGCTGCTGCACAACCGCTTGCGACAAGCTGGCCAAGGCCTGCACCACGCCCTCTCCCGTCTGAGTCGAACTCCGCACTGCGGGGAACTGTCCCAGATCATCACCCCAACCGGCTGCAGCTTGCTGCTCTAGTTGCTCGGCCTTGTTTGCAATCAGGATACACGGAAGCTGGCGCAGATCACGACCATGACCGGCCAGTACCGCCCGCAGCGTCCGCACTGCCTGTTGTGTTGCCGCATCCTGCTCCTTACCCGCCTCAGCCACCAAGGCCAGACCATCCACCCCTTTAAGCACCATCTTCCAGGTGCCTGGATTGGTGACCTGACCGGACAGGGTATAGAGATGAAATCGCACCTGATAGCCGTCCAGAATGGCATGCTCAAAGGGAAGATAATCAAAAAACAGCAGGGTATCCCCTGCGGCCGGCATCGATTTAAGCGGTCCACAGAGGTTGGGCTTAATCCGCTGATGAATGTAGCGAAACAGGCTGCCTTTGCCTGCAGAGGCGGGGCCGTAATACACAATCTTGGCGTTGATTTCACGCTTGGCGTGGTTGATGACTGCCATGGGGAAAGGGACTCCGCTCGGAGGATAGACTACTTCTTCTTATTCAACAGCATCCGCTTGGCCTGGGTGACGATCACCGAGGAGACATTACGACTCTTGGCGTACCCGGCCAGATCCTTTTCGTTCATCGTGCCCAGGTAGCGCAAGGCGTTGGCCAATGGTGTTTTAGGGTTCTCGATCAGCGCCTTGCGGATCGGATAGTTCTTAACCCACTCCTTGTTGGCGCAGATCAGGCGCATAACCTCATCATTGGGCGAGCCGGACTTGATGATGGTCAACACCTCTGATTCAGTGATACGAGGATTCTTGATAACAGCGCTGCTGACCAGCTTGTTGGCATCTTTTACCAGTATCTTACGCCACTCCTTGTCACCAGTCAGCCCCATCTTGATCTTCTCGCTGATCCCCAACGTCTGGGCGAGGGCATACTTGCTGAGGTACTCCTCGCCCTCCTGCTCGTCCAGATGTGGCTTTTCACCCTCATCATCGGCTACGGCAGGCTCATCATCAGGCGGCAAACCAGACAGCGACTGGTCTGGCACGTCTTCCGTTTCATCCTCTTCACCTGGTTCCTGGGCAGACGTCTCGGACGCAAGCAGTTCCCTAGTTGCATGTGCCAACTCCGGAAACGCCAGCAGCCTTTCGCGGACCGGCGGGCTGCTACCGTGGGCCAACGCAAGGTCATGCAGCAACGCCGGATGAAAGCTCCCCTGGTCCAACGCTTCGCAGACCACGGTCTGATCAAGGGCTTGCCAGCTGACGGACGTCCGTTCACGAACCTGTGGATCAGTATCCTTGCTCAGACAAAACAGCAGCATGACCTGCTCACGGGGCGAAAGGCCCGTTTGCCCCTCCGCCCCGCGCAGACGCACATCCAGCGGAGTACCTGGCCTGATAAAGGCCGCTACTGCCGCTGGAATGGTTATCTTGACCGCTTCAGACATGGTGTGAAACGCTACTCCAAAACCGGCGTACCGATACCTGCCTGCTTCAGCTTCTTCAGGGTCGATTCTGCAAACGCACGGTCGGTATAGGTGCCTGCGGTCAGCTTGCGTGAAGGCACCCCCACCTGACTCTTCTGGATGCTGACCTTGATACCGGCGGCGGCCAGACGCTGTTGCTCGGCCTGGGCGCTTGCCAGCTGGGCATAGGAACCGGCAAAGACTTCATGTTTGCCAGACCGCTGGAGGGCAAATCCGTCGCCAGCGGTACGCTTCAGCAGTTCGACCGCCTGCAGCGCCATGTCGCGGTCGGCGTAGTCGGCGTACTTCAGTCGATGCATGGTGGTCATGTGGCGCTGCCCGCTGGTCATGACCGGCGTCAACCCGGCCGCTTTTACCCGTGCCATGTCAGCAGCCAGCTTCTCTTCCAGCACATAATTGCCCACCACCACGGTCCAGGGGCCACCTCTCTTGGCTGAAAGCACTGGTTTTGGGGCCGGCTTGGGTGCTGGCGCCTTTTTAACGGTCGCCGTGGGCACGGCAGCCACTTTGGGTGCTGCCGGTTTTGTATCGGCAACAGGCTTTTTGGCCGCAGGCTTGACTGCAGGGGCCACTGGTTTAGCCACAGAGGCTGCAGGCTTGACCGCTGCCGGCTTGCTTGCCGGTTGCGGGGCTACCGCTACCGCTGCAGCTGATGGCTTGGCTGCATCTGCAGCAGGCAGAGCCGGAGCTGCAGCAGGCACAGCTGATGTCGCAGGGGCGACATTAGCCTGCACAGCAGACGACATCTGCGCCTGCACACCGTCACGAGCAGGTAGTGGCTGTTTGACCACCTGCGGCACCGGCGGCGGAGCGACTGGTTGTTCCTGCGGCCTGATCAGTCCGGTAAAAAAGTACAGGTAGCCGAAGCCGCCCAGCAACAGCAGCAACAGCACCAGCAGCAAGGTCTGACGCCCCTTGTCCTGGCCCTGGTGAGCTGCATCACCCTTTGATCCCGCATCAAACTTGAAATCCATACCTTACCTCCACGTTAATAAGCAGTTACATGCATCACTCTTTTTTTGCTGCAGCCGCTTCAGCGATTACCTTCTGCGCCAGATGGGTGGGTACCTCTTCGTAGTGTGAAAATTCAGTGCTGAACAGACCGCGGTCACTGGTCATCGACTTGAGGTCATTGGAGTAAGCCAGCACTTCAGACATCGGCACCACCGCCTTGATCATCTGGGAGTTTGCCTTGGGCTCCACCCCCACCACCTTACCACGGCGCGAGTTCAGGTCGCCGATCACGTCGCCCATATTCTCGTCCGGCACGGTAACGGACAGGTTGACGATCGGCTCTAGCAGTACCGGTTTGCACTGTTCCATGGCCTTTTTGAAGGCCATGGAACCAGCCACCTTGAAGGCCATTTCCGACGAATCCACCGTATGGAATGAACCATCATACAGTGCAACCCTGAAATCCACCACCGGATAACCGGCCAAGAATCCGTCGGCTGCAGCTTCCTGTATGCCCTTGTCCACCGCCGGGATGTATTGACGTGGGATCACCCCACCAACAATCTTGTCATCAAAGACATAGCCTTCACCGCGACCGGTGGGCGAGAGTTCAATCCAGCAGTCACCATACTGGCCCTTGCCACCGGACTGCTTCTTGTATTTCCCCTGCACCTTGGCAGTGCCGCGAATGGTCTCAAAGTACGGTACCTTGGGGGTCTTCAGCAGCACCTCCACATTGAACTTGCGCTTCATCTTTTCCACGATCACGTCCAGGTGTACCTGACCCAGGCCTGAGATGATGAACTCCTTGGTCTGGGGATCGCGGTGAGACTCCAGGGTCGGCTCCTCTTCGATCATCCGGTGCAGCGCATTGTGAATCTTGTCCTCGTCGGCCTTGGTCTTGGGTTCAATGGCGTAGGAAATCACCGGCAGCAGCTGCTTGGCCGGTTCATACACGATCGGATTAGTGGGATCGCACAGGGTATCGCCGGTGACGGTCTCCTTCAGCTTGGCAACCGCCACGATATCGCCGGCAAAGGCCTGCTTGACCGGCTTCTGTTTCTTGCCTTCCAGTTCGTAGATCTGACCGATCCGCTCCTCAACCCCCTTGGTGGCGTTGTAGATGGTGGAATCGGAGTTGAGGGTACCGGAATAGATTCGGAAGATGGTGATCTTGCCGGTGTAGGGATCGGAGGTGGTCTTGAAGACCAGTGCCGAGAACGGTTCCTTCTCGTCCGGTCCCCGCTCGATCAGCTCATTGTTTTTGGGGTTGGTGCCCACCGCCTTGGTACGGTCAAGCGGCGATGGCAGGAAGTCGCAGACCGCCCGCAGTAGCTGCTTGACGCCCACATTCAGGGTAGCAGAACCGCACAGCACCGGGGTGAAGGTATTGCGCATGGTACCGACCCGCAGACCGTCCAGGATCTCCTCTTCGGTCAGCTCGCCGGCCTCCAGATATTTCTCGGTCAGGGCATCGTAGGCCTCGGCCACGATCTCAACCATATGCTCCCGCAACCGTTGGGCCTCTTCCAGGTAGTCAGCCGGGATGGCAATCTCCTCGCACGCCCCGGAACCATCCTTGGCATATTTGCAGGCCTTCATCCGAATCAGGTCCACCACCCCTTCAAAGGCCTCTTCAGCACCGATCGGCATCTGGATCGCAACACCGCGTGCCTTCAGGCTTTTCTCCATATCGTCGATGGCCCGCAGGAAATTGGCCCGCTCTTTGTCCATCTTGTTGACAAAGGCGATACGGGGGATCTCGAACTCATTGGCCCACTCCCAGACCTCCTCGGTCTGGACCTTGACGCCGGAGATGGCGGAAAGGATCACCACTGCGCAGTCCAAGGCCCGCATACAGGCACGGGTATCACCGATGAAATCGCCATAACCGGGGGTATCCACAAAATGGATCGAATGCCCGTCCCACTCACAGTGATCAAAGGCCGACGAGATCGAGATCTTACGCTTGATCTCTTCTGGCTCATAATCCATGGCGGTGGTACCGTCGTCCACCCGGCCCAGGCGATCGATCATGCCGGTGTTGAACAGGATCGCCTCGGCCAGCGAGGTCTTGCCGGCCCCACCGTGTGCCACAACTCCCAGGTTACGGATCTTCTCGGTTGGATACGTCCCCATGCGCTGCCTCCTTATCCTCGTTAGTAGGTGTATGGACAACTGCCAGGATTTACCGGTTACGTTCGTACAGGATCCTCAAGCCCTCCAGGGTCAAAAATTCATCAACTGCTTCAATACTTTTCGATTCGACGGCGATCAGCGACGCTAGTCCTCCGGTGGCGATCACCTTGGGTTGGTCACGGCTTTCTGCCTTGATCCGTTCCACAATGCCATCCACCAACCCCACGTAGCCGTAAAAGATACCGGCCTGCATCGAATTAACGGTGTTCTTGGCAATGGCCTGGGGTGGACGACAGATATCCACCCGGGGCAGCTTGCTGGCCCGCTGGAACAGTGCCTCCAGGGAAATCGCCAGGCCAGGGGCGATGGCACCGCCGCAGTACTCGCCATGAGCATTGACGTAGTCAAAGGTCGTGGCCGTGCCGAAATCAACGATGATCAGGGCACAACGGTACTGCTCATAACCGGCCACGGCATTAACGATCCGATCGGCCCCCACCTCGCGGGGGTTATCGTACTGGATCTGCATGCCGGTCTTGATACCGGGCCCGACCACATACGGCGTGAGGGAAAAGAAGTCGCGGCAGAGGGTTTCCAGAACACCGGTCAGGGGTGGCACCACCGAAGAGATGATGATGGCCTTGATCTGGCTGAAGCTGATGCCAGCCAGGGAAAACAGGTCGTGAAACAGGATACCGTACTCATCGGAGGTGCGGGCCTTGTCAGTGGAGACGCGCCAGTGCCTGAGCAGCTGTTGGCCGTCATAAATACCCAGTACGATATTACTGTTGCCGACATCAATAACCAGGAGCAATCGCGTTTCTCCTTCCCTGCATTACACCACGCTCACATCGCCACTCATGATCCGCTCCAAACCGCCATCCGGCAGACGAAGCAACAGTGCGCCATCATGATCAATACCGGCAAAGGGACCCTGCAGCGTCTGGTTGCCGACCGTTACCGCCACCTGCCGGCCAAAGGCGTTGCAACGCCGGGCCCACTCGTCGCGCACCGGACCGAACCCCGAGGCACAAAAGCGCGCATACTCCTGATCCAGGTTCGACAACAACCGCGCCGCAAACGTCACACGTGATACCGGACGCCCGGACGCCACAGCCAGCGACGTGGCAGGGGTTCGCAAATCATCAGGGAACTGGTCGGCAGTCATGTTCAGGTTGACGCCAATCCCCAGGATAACAAAAGCGACCCGGTCGGTCTCAGCGCTCATCTCATTCAGCAGACCCGCCACCTTGCGGTTATCCAGCAAAAGATCGTTGGGCCACTTGATGGCGGGTTGCATACTGGTCAGTTCTTCAATGGTGCGCGCCACGGCAACGGCCGAAAGGAAGGTCAGCTGCGGCGCCTCATAGGGAGGAAGTTCTGGTCGCAACACCACCGACAGATACAGGTTGACCCCGCCCGGCGAGACCCACTGGCGCCCCAGACGGCCCTTGCCGGCGGTTTGCCGTTCAGCCAGCACCGTCGTCCCTTCGACAGCACCGGCTTCAGCCAGACGAAACGCCTCGAGGTTGGTGGAGCCAACCTCGTCCAGACAGACAAGCCGCTGTCCGATCAGACAGGTGGATACCAGCCCGGCTGCCAACTGATCTGCACTCAGCAGCTCGGGCCGGGTCACCAGGCGGTAGCCCTGGGAGGGCAGCGCCTCTATACCGTAGCCGGCGTCCCTCAAGACGGCAATCCGTTTCCAGACCGCCGTCCGTGAAACCCCCAGAGTGCGGGAGAGTTGCTCTCCGGAAACGAAGCCAGCGGCCTGTTCCAAAAGACGCAGTAGATCGCTTTGTGCAAGCCGAGACGCCATAAACCCCGCTAATCCAGCAGCATCGAGATATCCGCTGCCTTGGGAGAGTGCGTCAGGGCACCCACTGAAATGATATCCACACCGGTTTCGGCAATGGCCCGCACCGTTTCGAGATTGACACCACCGGAGGCCTCCACCAGTGCCCTGCCATTGATCATCGCCACACAGTCACGCATGGTGGTGCAATCCATGTTGTCCAGCATGATGATATCGGCACCGGCGGCAAGCGCTTCCTGTACCTGCGCTACCGACTCGGTCTCTATCTCGATCTTGAGCGTATGGGGAATGTAGGATCGTGCGCGACTGACCGCCGCACTGATACCGCCAGCTGCCGCGATATGATTTTCCTTGATCAGAATCCCGTCGTACAGGCCGGTGCGGTGATTGATGCCGCCCCCCACCCGGACGGCATATTTTTCCAGCATGCGTAGACCGGGGGTGGTCTTGCGCGTGTCCACAATGCGGGCACGGGTGCCGGACACCGCAGCGACGTAGTTTGAGGTCAGCGTGGCGATACCGCACATCCGTTGCAGCAGATTGAGCGCCACCCGCTCAGCCTGCAGCAGCGAAGCGGCATCACCGCTGATGCGGGCGATAACAGCGCCCGCTTGCAGCCGCGCACCGTCTAGCGCTAAGGCCTCAAAGCCGACAGCAGGGTCAAGCAGGGTAAAAACCCGCTCCGCAACCTGCAGTCCTGCAAGCATAAACGGTTCCTTGGCAATCAACCGGGCAGTGGCAGGCCGCTGATCGGGCACACAGGCCTGGGTGGTCAGGTCGCCGGTATGGATATCTTCCTTGAGGGCGTGGCGGATCAGGTCATCAAGGTCAAGGGTAAGCATCAAAAAGCGCCTTCCTTCTAGGAGAGTGGCACCTCTATACCACAGCTGTACCCCCCTCGCAACCGATTCAATCCTCTCTTTCAGGCTGACGCAAGGGTGTATACCAATTGTATACAATTATCAATTGACAACCGAGGCCTTCACCCTTACACTACCCCGATTCAAAAGCCATATCATCCAGTTTTAAGGGGGATTTCGATGAACGGCCGGATTATTACCTTCGTTGTTGCAGCCCTGGTCATGCTGACGACCGCCACTGTGCAGGCTAAAGATGTCAAGTACAGCTTTGGCAATGCACCGTCTGTCACCTTCAGCCACGACAGCCACCTGGCCAAAAACAGGGATTGCAAGACCTGCCACAGCGCCATCTTTGACCTGTCCAAACACCGCAGCTACACCATGGCCGAGATGGAGAAGGGTAAATCCTGCGGTGCCTGCCACAACGGCAAGAAGGCCTTCAGCGTCGCAACAGAGAAAGACTGTCTGCGTTGCCACCGTGCCGTTCCCAGCGCCAGCGTCTACAAGATCTCGGCCGGAGACGCTACCTTCAGCCACGACTCCCACGTCAACGCCAAGGGCTTTGGCTGCAAGAGTTGTCACAATGCTGGCCCCCAACGCCGCGGCGTCACCATGGCGGCCATGGAAAAGGGCAAATCCTGCGGTTCCTGCCATAACGGCAAAATGGCCTTTACCGTGGCCGCCAACTGTGGCTCCTGCCACCGCGGATTGCAGACCAAAACCCTCAAATACAAATCAAAACCGGTTAACGATGCCGTGTTCAGCCACGACTTCCACAGCCAGGTATACAAGTGCAACGACTGCCACACCCAAAAATTTGATTACCGTCAGGGTTCCCGCAAAGCCACCATGGCCGAGATGGAAAAGGGCAAATCCTGCGGCAGCTGTCACGACGGCAAGACCGCCTTCGCCGCCAGCGGTGATTGTAATAAGTGCCACGTCGGTTATAAACCGGCCAACCTAACCTTTAAAAACAGCCGCGGCACGCTGGTAGGCTACTTCAGTCACGATTTCCATACCGCTGCCTTCCAGTGCAAGGACTGCCACACCAAGCTCTACCCCTACGGCGGTGGCAAGCGGACCACCATGGCCGAAATGGAGAAGGGCAAATCCTGCGGCGCCTGCCACGATGGCAAAACCGCCTTTGCCACCACCAGCAGCTGCGCCAAGTGCCACAAGAAACCATAACGCAATAACGTTCGCACCAGCACACAAAAGGCGTCACCCGGATCGGGTGACGCCTTTTGCTTTTTGCACAACTCAGTGTCGTACCGCTATGCTGTCTAGTGCAGCTTGCGGCGGTCCATCACATAGCTGCTGGCGCTGTTCTTTTTAGCAAGCTTCTTCAGTTCTGCTGCTACTTCAGCCACCCGTGCCGCATGGGTCAGGTCGGCGCAATCCATCGGCACAACCGCTATCGATATTGCCAGCAGTGGAATATGTTCTTCCTCGCCTTTACGGTTGAGGGCCAGGTAGTAGCCCTGCTGCTTGATCTGCTCATCGAACAGGGTCTGCACAATCCGGTCAAAGTGATCAATCACGGTCTTACAGACCTGCTCGGCCCGCTCACGCGGCACGATGAACACAAAGTCGTCTCCGCCCACATGGCCGCAAAAACCACCACCAGTCTCGCGAACGGTGTTGGACATGATGCGCGCCAACATCCTGATCACCTCGTCCCCATGGGAAAAGCCGTAGACGTCGTTATAGGGCTTGAAGTGATTGATATCCACATAACAGACCGTCAAGGGCCACCCCATCGATTCTTCTATGGCGCGCTGAATGGAGGTATTACCCGGCAAGCGGGTCAGGGGATTGTTGTCAAAGATGCGCTTGAGCCGTGTCAGCGAGAGGGTAATCCTGCTAAACAACTCGCTGAAATTGATGGGCAAACACAGAAAGTCGTCCAGCGGAAAGTCGTCCCACGACTCCTGCTCAGAACTGAGTGGAAAGATACCGATGATCGGGATCGGACTAAAAAAACTGTCGCTGCGCAGGGTCAGCAGCAGATCACGACAGCCGGTGCAGGGAGAAGAGAAATCAACGATGATCAGATCGGGTGGGTCAGAATAAAAGACGCCCAAGGCCGCCGAGGTCTTGTCGACCACCGTCACCTGGTAGCCTTTACTCTGCAGGCGCAGTTGCAGCAGCGCAACCGCTGACTGGTCGCTTGATATCAGTGCAATTCTAGGCTTCGGTGGCATCGGCGATCTGCATCTCCAGACTGAAGTTCTTGACCTCGATCAGCTTGTCTTCCAACTCTTCAACAATATCCTCAACCAGCTTCTCATCCAGCTTGAGTACCTCCCAGGCCAGGGGATCGATCATCGGCACATACGGGTCGCCACTGTCTCCAAAGGCACTGGCCTTGATCAGTACATCGGCGAAGTGTACCACCGCCGTCTTGACGCGATGCGAATCCGACTTGATCAGATTGTGATGATACGAGATCGGCTCCGACAGTTTGTCCGGCAGGTACCAGCTTTTGGCAAGCCAGCCACCAACTTCGGCGTGGTCGGTATCCAGAATCTGACGTTCCGCCTCCAGAATATACAGCTCATCGGTTTCGATGACACGGCGGATATCGAGCATCTCGTCGGTACATTTAAGGCCGATGATCACCTTGCCGATATCGTGCAACAGGCCGGCGGTGGCGATTTCTTCGACCTCGGGTATACCCAGCTTTTTGGCGGTGATGTTGGCGGCAGTGGCCACCCCCAGCGAGTGTTCCCACAGCCCGATGCTATTCTTCTCCATAATCTCAAAGATTGAAGATGACAGGGCCAGGGATTTAACCACATTGACCCCCAGCAGGATCATGGCGTTGCTGATGGTGGAAACACGGTAGAAACCGTAGGAGGGGGAGTTGGCCAGCCGCAGGATGCGGGCCGACAGCACCTGATCTGACGCAACGATGCGCGCCATCTCCTGCACTGAGGCCTTGTCGTTTTCAGACAGTGCATTCAGCTTGGTAATGACACCGGGCAGCGTCGGCAGCGTCTTGGTGTCCATGATGATCCGCTTGAGGTCACTCCGCCGTTCGTCCACCGTCTTCTCCCATCATGGTTGTGATATGCTTGCGGTACACGTCCAGCAACACCTGATTATACCGGTTGGCGCCTGTCTTTGAGAAACGTCGCTCCAGATCGGCCAACTGCTCTTCCAACGAACGCTCGCCCTCCTGTTGCACCGGGTGCCCTTCCACATAGATCGACTGTACGCCCAGGTGGGCCAGGCGACCGATCAGGCTATCAGTCAGCGTCGTGCCCTTGCCACAAATCGGGATGCCGGCCGGGCTGTCGTTCCTGAATACGTCCCGGGCCAGCACCATTTCGGCTTCCGCCAGGTTAAGTGGTATTTTTTGCATGCCTACTCCCGTATCTGCATAGAAAACCTAGCGTCGTATATAGAAACAAAGCGCCACTAATGTCAAATCGCAATTCCAGCCACTATCTGCCGCCGTAGGGATCGCTCCAAACGGCATCAACCGGCGGCAGCTCCAGCGGTCGCCGGTCCTTCACCCGGAAAACCTCAATGCCGGCCTTGGTCTCAAGCGGACAGACATGCTCGCAGATGCCGCAACCGTTGCAGCGTTCTTCCACCACCCAAGGCATCCGCACCGTCTTTAGGGTACCATCGTCTTGGCGAACCGCAACCGGCCGGGAGCGAATCGCCTTATCAGCTATCGGGCAATGTTCTTCGCAGACGATGCAATCAATCCCCCTTGCAAAGGGCAGACAATGGTTCCGGTCAAAGACCGCCTTGCCGATTACCTCACGTTTTTTCTGCTCCACAGGCAGATTGGGTATGGCCCCGGTGGGGCAGACCTGGCCACAGAGGGTGCAGTTGTATTCACAGTAGCCCAGGCGCGGGATCAGCTGCGGTGTGTAGACCGCCGCCAGCCCACCCTCCAGCACGGCTGGATAGAGGGCGTTCTTCAGGCAGACCTTCATGCACTCGCCGCAACGAACACAGGCCGCCATGAATTCCGTTTCGTCGTGCACTCCGGGCGGACGCAAGAAACGGGTCTGCAGATCGCTCCGCTTGAAACGGGCCACCGCCGGCAGCGTAACCCCGATGGCAAGTCCGCCCAAGAGCAGCCGGCGCTGGGGCCACTGCACCTCTTGCTGTGTCGCTGGTGAGGACAGCACAAAACGGGTGCGCTGGTGAGGACAAAACTCAAGGCAATCCATGCAGAGTACGCACTCTGCCTTGTGCAGCTGGGCATCCTGAAAGGCGGTCGGACAGTGGGCCTGGCAGTTGCGACAATCACTGCAAAGGCGGTCTGGAACCCGCATAAACGGTGCAACCCGGGCCAGTACTCCCAACAAGGTCCCCAGTGGACAGAGGTTACGACACCAGTTGCGGGTCTCGAACCGCTCCAGCCAGATGATCAGCAGCAACAGCCCGGCAGAAAGAGCGGACAGGGGGTAAAAGGCATCACGGAACGGCAGCAGGTAGTCCCGCAGCAGACTGTAGGCCGGGGCCAACAGATCACGCTGCTCCCCCAGCAGACCGTACAACTCGACCCAGCCCTGCCGGAACGCAAAGCCGAACAGCGGATAGAAGAAAAAACCTAAGGCCCGTACCAGCAGAGCAATCGGGTCAAACAAGCCAGCCAGGTTGAGATTGAACAACGAACTGATCAATAACGGCAGCAGCAGCCAGTACTTGAGCCGTCCCTGCAACCAGCGTAGCGGCCCTGTCTTGGCCATCCTGGTCGTAACCAGATCCAGCAGCGTCCCCAGCGGGCAGATCCAGCCACAGAAAAAACGGCCCAACAGCAGCGTTGCCACCACCGTCAGCAGTGCTGGCAACAGCAACCAGGTCCACTGTTTGACAGCCAGCAGGTGACTGGCCAGCACCAGCGGATCGGCCCTGAAAAAGCTGTTGACCGCAGCGTTGATCGTATCACTGCCACGGTAGTCGGTCTGCACAAACAGCACCAGAAACAACGCCAAAAACAGGTACTGGCTGATGCGGGACGGTCGCAGCCGCTTCATGGCGCTCCTCCTCCCCGATACCGCGCCACCAGGCGGCGCTCAACGGCAAACCGCACTAACAACGGAATGGTCACGGCTGAAAAGATCAGACCGCAGCCCAGCCACTCGTGCAGCGTGAGCCGTTCGCCCAGCACAAGAAAGCCGGCCGCCAGACTCCAGACCGGGTCGAGGGTGTAGATCAGACCGGCCTGGGTAGGGGTAACATACCGTTGGTACCTGTTCTGCAGGGTAAAGCAGAAGATGGTCGGAAAAATGGCGCAATAGACAACCGCGCCGATCCCCTGCAATGACACGCTGAAGGCCTGGGTCGGCAAAAGCATCGTAGCGGTGCCGGCCCACAAGGAGACCACCCCGAACTGCACCAGCGAGACTAGATACACATCTTCGTCTTTGAGCACCTTGGAAACACTCAGGATATGGACGGCGATCAGCAAGGCGCACAGGGTCGAGAACAGATCTCCCCGGTTGAATCCCGCACCGCCGCCGCTGGCCAGCAGGGCGATCCCCAGACAGGCCAGAATGATACCCAGCAGATTGATCTTGCCGATCCGGTCACGCCAGACAATGCGTGAAATCAGCGGAATAAACAGCACAAACAGATTATTGATCACGCCAGCCCGGGAGATACTGGTACCCTGAATGCCGAACACAAAGGTCAGGTTGGTGATTCCCAGCGCCGTACCGACGATCAGACCACGTTTAAGGGTCACCAGATCGAGCCGGTGCAGGCGGGGCAGGCAGGCCAGGGCCAACAGCGCGGTGGCCAGTGAAAAGCGGAACAGCACGAAGTACGGCGGGGGTATCTCGCGCAGACCGATCTTGGTAAACAGGAAACTGCCACCCCAGAAAAAGGTGGTCAGTACCAGCATAAGCAGCACCCGTCGCTGGGACGGGCGTATCTCATCGGTCACGGCGTTCATGCCTCACCATCATTGAAAACGGGTACCGCAGGAGCACATCATGTCGGGCAGGACCACAGTACCATCGCGCCAGCATGGCTAGCCGATCCGGTACTGCTTGCGCACCGGCTGCAGTACCTCCCACTGACAACTCATACCGGCCGGAAAGACCACCAGATCACCGACGCCGATCTCCACCGGCGCTCCGCCATCCGCAGGCGTCACCACCGCCTGCCCCTCCAGCAGGTAGCAGACCTCTCGCTGGTCGTACTGCCAGGGAAACTGCGCAACCTCGCAACTCCAGACTGCCCAATCCTTCACCCCCAGCTTTTCCAGCCGTTCATCTGTCGGCTGTTGTTCAACCATGATCGGCAACATCACGCCTCCTTCTCCTGTTTCCAGTGTACTGCCAGCCAGACCGTCTCCTGCTCCGGCGCGGTCCAAACCACGCGATGACGACAATGGGCCGGCAGATGCAACCAGTCACCCGGCTCCAGACGACGGGCAGCGCCCTCGTCAGCCAATTGTAATTCTGCGCCACCGGTCAGCAGGAGCACCCACTCATCGCGTTCCTGATCGTACCACACCCCTTCAGGCGTAACCTGCCCCCGGGAGACGATTCGTTCAATCTGCATACTGCCCGGCTGCTCCAACAACACCTGAAAAACTTCAGCCTGTTGCGCATCGGGTAGATTTGCCAGCAGATTGCCGCTTCTGATGTCGCAACGCACGGTAACCTCGAGTGATTTTTCTGGCAGCAGGCACCCCTGCAGCATCAAGACGGTTGTAATCTGCGAAATCTACAGTACAATAGGGCCCATTGTAAGCAGTCAAGGAGTTGATCAGATGACCAGAAACGATCGCGCAATCGTGAGTTGCCTTGAGGACCTTGAAACAACTCGCTTTGAACAACTTATGGCAGATGAGCGTTTCAAAGACAACCCCTTGCTGCCCGAGTTGAGCCAGCTGCACGAGTTGTACCGCACACTGGCCCAACGCGCCGAGCGGCTGGCCAAGGAAAAGAGCCGCCTTGAAACGCAGCTGGGCAACATGAACCGTTCACTGGACCTGGCCACCCGGATCGATGCCATGACCGGCCTGGCCAACCGGCGAGCCATTATGGAAAAGATCGACCAGGAGTTCAGCCGGGCCCAGCGTCATCAACGGTCAACCTCCATCGTCCTGGCCGACCTGGACAACTTCAAGCAGGTAAACGATCGCTACGGCTACAATACCGGCGACGATCTGCTGGTTGAGGTGGCCCGGGTACTGCGCAGCTGCGTCCGCAGTGAAGACATCTGTGCCCGCTGGGGCGGCGAGGAGTTTCTGCTGCTGCTGCCGGAAACACCGCTGGAGGGTGCATTGTCGGTGGCCAACAAGATTCGCGAATCGATTGCCATGACCGTCTTTTCAGCCAATCGACACGGCATAAAACTGACTGCCAGCCTGGGAGTTTGCGAATATCAGGCCGACCAGAACATATTCGAGTCGATCAAACGCGCCGACCAGGCCTTGTATCAGGCCAAGCAGGCCGGTAAAAATCGTGCAATGGCAGCCCCGTAGCACATCACTCTAGGGCAGTGCACCAGCCTCATTAAGCAGCCCAACCAACGCTTCAGCCATCTGCTGGTAACCGGCAGCATTGGGATGGATCGCATCCGATTTGAGCGAGCGATCCGCCAGGACACGAGCCACAACCTTGCCTTCATAGGGGATGCCGGCCTCCCCGGCAATGTCGCCATACCACGTCGGCACCTCCAGCCCCCACCCCAGCCGCGGTACGCCGATCAGCACCACCCCAATCCCCCGTTCACGCAGCAACCCCACCATGGCACGCAGGTTCTGTTCGGCCTTTGCAGGGTCAAGCCGCCGCAGAAAATCGTTACCACCAAGGCACAGCAGCACCAGTGACGGCTGCTCTTGGTCCAGCAGCAGCGGCAGCCGCTCCAGGCCGGCCGCCGTCACCTCACCCGGCACCCCCCCATTGACCACCCGATGGCCAATCAGCCGACTCAGCACCGCCGGGTAGCTGGAGTCCTGCGTAGTCCCGGTCCCGGCGGTCAGACTGTCGCCAAAGGCCAGGATCACCGCATCGGGAGCGAGCGGCGTCAGCTGCGGTGACGAGGTGCAGCCTGCGACAAACAGCAGCAAGCCCAGGGCAATGAGAATCAGCGGCCGGATCAGAACGAGCTTCCCCTTCACGAACGTCCTCCCTCACGTGGCAGCCAGACCGACACTGAACAGCCTTTGCACAAAAACTCAGCCCAGCCCTGTTGATTGGTAATCACCGGCTCGCGGATATGACCGGTCAGATCATGATAGACCGTTGACGGCTGCCCTACCTCCATCCATTTACGGCCATCATCACCGTTGCTGATCAGCACCGCCATCCCGCCAGGATGGTCGTCGTCTCCCAGCCTTGTCCAGCCGATGGTGGCCGGGTGGTCGAAGTAGTCGTGCTGTGTTCCATAGGCATGACTGCGCCGTGCCGACAGAAATCGATCCAACAGAAAGCGATGTGACGGTAACACGATCTGGTGCAACTTGCCGTCTCTGCCCTGGTCCTGATACTCGGCACCGTAGTAATCTGCATAGAACAGACAAGGATACCCCTCCTGGCGTAACAGTATCAGGGCGTAGGCCAGGGGTTTGAACCAGGGCTCCACCACCGACTCCAGCGCCTGCAGCGGCTGAGAATCGTGGTTCTCCACAAAGGTGACGGCATGGGTGGGACGGGCCTGCATCACACTGCCATCCAGAATACGGCGCAGGTCGAACTCCCGTCCGGCCCGGCTGGCGCGATGAAAGTTGTAGTGCAGCGGCACATCGAAGACCGCCATTCGGCCACCTACGTCATCGATGTACCACAGCAGGGTAGACAGACTGTTGACCCAGTACTCACCTACCACAAACAGATCCCGACCGGCATGCTGCTCCAGCCGGTCCAGCCATTCAGGGAAAAACCAGGCCGCTATATGTTTGATGGCATCCAGCCGGAAACCGTCCACACCGGTCGTATCAAGATACCAGCGCCCCCAGCGGGCCAGTTCCTCACGCACCTCCGGGTGCTGACAGTCCAGATCACAGCCCATCAGATAGGCAAAATTGCCGAACTCCAGTGAAACCTCGTCGTCAAAACATTTACCCTCCAGCAGATAGACCGTATCCCGTTCTTCAGGCTGCAGCTGATCGTAGTCAACGGCGTCGAAATGCTGCCAGTGCCACTGAAAAGGAGAGTGGCGCCCCTGTCGACCGGGAAAACTGAAACCGGTGTAGGCCTGAATCTCGCGCGGCGCTGCTTTGGGATGAATACGGTCTCCCCGCGCATAGGGAGTTGCACGGCAGACTTCAACCTGATCGCCCCCCATGCGGTGATTCAGGACGGCATCGGCATAGACCTGCAAACCTGCCTGCCGCAGCCGCTGCAGCGCCTGCAGGTACTCGGCCCCGGTACCGTATTTGGTCCGCACCGAGCCCTTTTGATCAAACTCTCCTAAATCATACAAATCGTAGACTCCATAACCGACATCGCCACCACCACCGATCCCCTTATAGGCCGGCGGCAACCACAGCGCCGTGAACCCGGCCCGGACCAGCTCATCAGCACGCTCTGCCACCTCGCGCCACAGTGAGCCATCTGCCGGGAGGTACCAGTGGAAATACTGCATCATCACGCCGTTCAGCTCTGACATCGGTTCGTCTCCCGCTAGCGCCAAATCCTGCTTCAGGCCTTGATTACCTGTACCCGACGGAGATCCATCTCTCCCAGTCCCCGACGTGCAGCAGCCACCGTGATCGGAATATCAGCCGGTCGCATGCCGAACAGGGTGGTGGCGTAGGCATCGGCAGCCACAATATCCCGCGAAGCGATTACGGTATTGAGCACCCGTACATCCGCCAGGCTACCCCCCTGGGGGCCGTGGGCGGTCAGGATGCGGGTGGCATCGATCACGATCAGGCGGCTCTTCAGTACGTGGTTTACATCGGCCAGGGCAAGCTCCAGATTACGATGGGTGTAGCCACGGTTGCCTCCCATCACACCCATGATGTTCTTCAAGCCCAATGTAAGCCGGGAGAGTCCGTGATGCTTGGCAATCGGCACGTTGATGAAGACATTGGCGTTCAGGGCCTCACCGTACAGTTCCCATTCTTTCAGAAACTGTCCGTTCAGCTTCACCATTTTGAAGCGCTCCGGCTCGATCTGCCTGACCTCAACCCCTTTCATTCCCTTCAGCGCCAGCTGGATACCGCTGTTGATGTAGCAACGGCGAGGATCATTGCAGGTATGGTCGAACACCTTGACCCGCTTGGCCCCTGCAGTCAGACACTCTTCCGCCAGCGCCCGAACCACCAGTGGATGGGTGTTGGCGGCGAATTCAGGGGCCCGGTCCCAGCCCATGTTGGGCTTCAGCACCACCACGTCGCCCCGCTTGACAAAGGCGCCCATCCCTCCCAAGGCAGCGACTGCCCGCCGTGTGATGGCAGCATAGTCACCACCCTCAGCCACCGCCACCGTCGAGCCGCTTCTGGCAAGGGCCTGTCGGCCCAGTAGCGAGCCGGCCACCAGGCTGGCGGCTGTGCCCTTCAGAAATGTTCGTCGATCCATGGCCACCTCCCAAGCTCTGACATAGTAAGAAGTGTACGGCAGACCGAAACTTTTGCAAGCCGCGCAAAGGCCCCGCAACTGACGTCACGGGGCCTTGATTGAAACAGTAGAGAAGAATGGGAAACGCTAACTACTTCAACACAAAAGCCACCCGCGCATCGGCCATGAAGCCATTGACCTGATTGGCGGCAAAGATCTGCAGAGCGGTCTCGTCGGACACCTGCAGGTCTGAGGCGCTGACAATACCTGAGGCCGTCACCACCAACGGATTTTTGACTCCGCGCTTGCCAAGGGCAGCCCGCGCCTTGTCGACACTGTTGGTGTACTCGCCGCAGCCCTGCTCCACCAACACCTTCTGGCTGATCTTGGCCGGATCGTAGAGCACCTCACCCTTGGGATTAAAGATCCGGTTGATCAGGGCCGGCCGGAAGGCGTAAGCGGTGGCATCAATAATCAGGCCGTCATAAGGCTGCGCCGGAGGAGCAGCAGGCACCACCGCCTCAGCCGGCAGCACATAACTGGGCTTGTCAAGCTCCTGCGCAATCTTGGGTTCTGTCAGAATCTTTTCATACATCACGCTGGCAAAGCTCTTGGGCCCGGTCATCCCCACCTTGAGGATCACCAGTGCCGTCTCTTCCGCCGGGTTCCACTCCTGCACCACCACTTGCGAACCACGCACAAAACCGGCCACTACCGTCTTGATCTCGTCGGAGCCCAGTTCGGAATCCAGCACCGAGGTTTCACTGACCACGGCCACGCCGTGCAGCAGCTCGGCCAGGGCGCGCTGAGCCTTGACCTTGGCGGCGGTAATGGCGGTCAGACGTTTCTGGGCACCGCTGGTCCCTTTCTTGCCGACCCCCTCACCCATCACCAGGATGGTATCCTGTTTGAAGGCCTGTTCCGTCGTCACCGTAATGGTCTGCTTGGTCTCAATCAGATACTTACGGGCAACCTTGTACTTCAGATCCACCTCTTCGGCCTGAGCCAGACCCGCCATACCCACCAGCGCCAGCCCCATCAGCAACAGTCGCATCTTCATACCTGCCTCCTCACGCTACGGTAGTCGTTACTCAAATTAGTAGATATTGATCTTTTGTTGCAGCATCCGGATCGCCAGGATCGCCTCGGCGCCATCCACCGGCTCGGCAACACGGAATTCACCGGAAAGATCGCCCTCCATAATGCCACGGCTGGTCATGTTCAGCACGGCGTTGTAATAGGGCGAGGTGGCCTTCACATCCGCGAAGGGCGAACGATCCTGTCCGAAAAAGGCGGTGGCCAGTTTTTCATTACCGGTCAGCTTGATCAGCACATCCTCAAGAATAAAGGCCATTTCACCACGGGTGACATTATCATCAGGTTTGAACAGGTAGGCCTTGGTGGTCTGGTCAAATTTGGGCTCAAGGCCACGCACCTTCCACTTCATGGTGATTAGCACCTCGTCACGGAAGGGATGCGTCAAGACATCAGCCGGCGTGAATTCGGCCTTCATTGCCGCCACTTGCGACTTGGCCGGTATGCGGCCGGCAAACAGCTGCTCCACCTTGAGTTCATCCACCAGCAGAGCGGTCAGATCGCCACGGGAGACACTGTCTTTAACGGCAATCTTACGCCCCACATCACCCACCGTGATTCCCCCCAGGGCCCGTAAAATCTTGGAGGTCTTTTTCCAGGCCTGATCAGCCGGGGCATTCCATTTGCCCATCTTGCGACTATCGAGGGTTTCACGGAATTTATCCTCGGCCTTACGGAAGGAATACGCCTCAAGATAGGCCAGTCCCATAAAATAGGAGGCTGCCTCCTTGCCCTGGTAATAGTTCAACAGCTTTTCGTCCACCGGCACCTTGAGCGCCTTGCCATACAACTCTTCGGCAGACTCCAACCACCCCTGGCCCTTCAACGCAGTTGCCACCCGCAGACTGGCCAGCAAAAACTCAAATCGGTCGTTGTCGTTGTCGATCTGGTCATCGGCCCGTTCAAGATACTCACGGGCCTGTCGGGCCTCGACGTCACGATAACGAGGGTCACTGAGCGCCTTGGCACGCTGGGCAGCCACCATCGCCTTACCGCCGTAGGCTGCCGAAAATTCGTCATCGCAGTACACAGCGCGATCGAACTTCTCCATGGCCAGCTCAAGCTTACCAGCCTCCAGCGCCTCCATACCCCGCAGATAGTGGTGGGCTGGGTTATCCTCCGGTGCTGTACAGCGGGCCGCTTTTTGGGAACAACCGGCTGCAGCCACCAGCAGCACAGCCAACATAAACAACCAAGCGCGTTTCATAGGACACTCCTTTGAACACCCGGAAATCATGTCCGGACATAACCGGACGCAGCAACAAGGTACTGCTACCCCACCACCATCTACGATATCACCATTCAGCAGAATGTAAACATGCCTGCCTGATCATACGTCTACAACCAGCAGCGCAGCCCCCAGCAGACCAGCGTCATCTCCCAGTGCAGCCTGCCGAACAACCACCCCGGACAAGATTTGAGCGAAAGTACGCTGACGCAACTCATGCTCCAGCGGCAGCCGAAACAGGTCGTAACTGGCAGAGACGCCGCCGCCAATCACGATGCCATCCAGATTAAGCACATTCAGCAGACCAGCCACAGCGATGCCCAGATACCGGCCGAGCTGGCAAAAGAGCTGCTGAGCGTCATGATCGCCGTCCCGCGCCAACTGCGCCAATTCTGTCGCATCGAGTCCACCGCTCAGGCGGCGCAGTGCCGTGGCCGACACGTACTGCTCCAGGCAGCCCCGGTTGCCGCAGGGACAAGGAAAACCCTCCGGCTCGACGGTCACGTGACCGAATTCTGCCGCAAAGCCGTTGCTGCCCTCCCACAACCGGCGGTTCAATATCAGGCCGCTTCCCAAACCGGTGCCGATAGTAGTGACCAGCATCGAATCAAGCCCTTGCCCCGCGCCATAACGGGCTTCACCCAGGGCGATCAGATTGGCATCGTTGGCGCAACGCACCGGAAGCTTCAGCTGGCTCTCCAACTGCTTGCGCAGCCCCAACCCATCCAGCGCCGGCATGTTGACCGACGAATGAACCACACCATGGCGATCGATCAGTCCCGGCACCCCGACCCCCACGCCTCCAACCGGCAGGCCAAGGGAATCAGCCGTTGCCAGTAAACTACGCACCCCCTGCTGCAGGCGATCCAAAAACGGTTCGCGTCCTTCATGGATCATACTGAGCATTCGAAAGCGCTGCAACACTTCCCCGCCTGAGCTTACCAATGCCCCCCGCAGGTTAGTGCCGCCAATATCAACGCCAATAAAACTGTGCAGCGTCTTTGCCACCAAGCATCTCCTCATAATCAGCATTTCGTGTGCAATTGTAATCCAGTATCTGCAGAGCTGCAACCATCAGAGGCCGAAAAGAGCCTATTTTTTTAGCAACGATTGATTGCGCTTGACAGGGTCGATGTGATCGGCATAGTGTTCTTTAGTTTTATTAAATAAACCATCAATTTTCTTGGTTAAATCAACAAGTTTTTTAACTTCACTAAATTTCGGAGGCACACTACCAGATGGCAAAGACCAAAAGCGCACTTGATTACCATTCCATGGGCCGTAAGGGAAAAATTGAGGTTGTTTCTACCAAGCCCTGCCTGACCGCAGAAGATTTGTCCCTGGCTTACTCGCCCGGCGTAGCCGATCCCTGCCTGGAAATCGAAAAAAACCCCGATGACGTCTACAAGTATACTGCCAAGGGCAACCTGGTGGCGGTGATTTCCAACGGCACCGCCGTACTGGGCCTGGGTAACCTGGGCGCCCTGGCCAGCAAGCCGGTCATGGAAGGCAAGGGGATTCTGTTCAAGCGTTTTGCCGATATCGATGTCTTCGACATTGAGCTGGACACTGAAAACCCGGATGAGATCATCAAGGCCTGCCAGCTGCTGGAACCGACCTTTGGCGGCATCAACCTGGAAGACATCAAGGCGCCGGAATGTTTCTACATCGAGGAAGAGCTGAAAAAGACCATGCAGATTCCGGTCTTTCATGACGACCAGCACGGTACCGCCATCATCTCATCGGCCGCCCTGATCAATGCACTGGAGCTGGTGGGCAAGAAGATCGAAGATATCCGAATCGTGGTCAACGGCGCCGGCGCATCGGCCAACTCCTGCGCCAAGCTGGCGATTGCATTAGGGGTCAAGCCCAACAACATGATCATGTGCGACACCAAAGGGGTCATTTACAAAGGGCGCACCGAGGGCATGAACCCCTACAAGGCCCTGTTTGCCGTCGATACCCCCTTCCGCACCCTGGAAGAGGCCGCCAAGGGGGCCGACGTGCTGTTCGGCCTCTCTGCCAAGGGGGCCTTCACCCCTGACATGGTGCGCAGCATGGCTCCCAACCCGATCATCTTCGCCATGGCCAATCCCGATCCGGAGATCACCCCGGATGAGGCGCTGGCCGCCCGGGGCGACGTGATCATCGCCACCGGCCGCTCCGACTATCCCAACCAGGTCAATAACGTGCTGGGCTTTCCCTTTATCTTCCGTGGCGCCCTCGATGTGCGGGCAAAATGCATCAACGAAGAGATGAAGCTGGCAGCGGTGCATGCCCTGGCAAAACTGGCCCGTGAAGAGGTGCCCGACTCGGTCAGCAAGGCCTACGGCAATGTCAAATTCTCCTTCGGCCGGGATTACATTATCCCCAAACCGTTCGACCCCCGGGTACTGCTGCATGTGGCGCCGGCCATTGCCCAGGCTGCCATGGATACCGGTGTCGCCCGTCAACCGATCGCGGACATGGCCAAATATATCGAGCACCTCGAATCGACCCAGGGCAAGTCGAAAGAGATCATGCGGATGATCATCAACAAGGCCAAAAGCGACCCGAAACGGATCGTGTTCCCTGAAGGGGACAACGAGAAGATTCTGCGCGCAGCACAGCTGCTGGTTGACGAAGGGATCGCCTTCCCGATCCTGATCGGCAACAGCATCAAAATTCGCAATAAAATCGACGAGCTGGGACTCAGTCTGGATGAGATCCAGATCGTCGACACCGAGAACTCCAAATATACCGAACCCTATGCTCAAGAACTGTACCGTCTGCGGCAACGCAAGGGGATTACCGAGAGTGAGGCGCGCCGCATCATGCGGCGCAAGTCCCGTAACCATTTTGGCGCCATGATGGTACGCATGGGAGACGCCGATGCCATGCTGTCAGGCATTGACGCCCACTACCCCGACACCATCAGACCGGCGCTGGAAGTTGTCGGCAAACGAGAAAACCTTGCCTCGGTGCATGGCATGTATATGATGGTCTTCAAAAAAGGGATCTATTTCCTGGCCGACACCACCGTCGAGATCGAACCCTCTCCGGAAGAACTGGCAGAGACCGCCATACTGGCATCTGAAAACGTTAAGGTATTCGGTGTTGAACCGCGGGTGGCCATGCTCTCCTTCTCCAACTTCGGTTCGGTGCAGCACCCCCATTCCGAAAAGGTACGCCGTGCCGTACAGATTGTAAAGGAACGGGCCCCCAATCTGATTGTGGATGGTGAGATGCAGGCCGATACCGCTGTGGTACAGGAACTGCTCGACCACTACTCGTTTTCAAAGCTGAACTCACCGGCTAACATACTGATCTTCCCGGACCTTGATGCCGGCAATATCGCCTACAAGCTGCTGGCCCGTCTGGGCGGCGCCGAAGCGATCGGCCCGATCCTGATGGGGATGAAAAAACCGGTCCATGTCCTGCAACGCGGTGATGATGTCAATGAAATCGTCAACATGGCGGCCATTGCCGTCGTCGACGCACAGCAAAACCGCTCCTAGCCCCTCCCACCTGCCGGGGACTCGACCCACGTCCCCGGCAGGTCCCTGTTACGCCTCCCCGCACCAGATATTTTTTGACAGTACCGCCACGCTGCTCTATTGTGAAAAAGTTGTGCAGATAGCCCAAACCACCAACCGACACCAAGCAGGAGGCTCTTCCATGTTTCAGCTCCCAAAGGGCAACCCCCTTTTTGAGAATCTGGCTGTCACCAAGCTGAAGCTGACCGATGTAGTCACCAAACTGGCCAACGGAAGTTTTACCGGCTATGCCAGCTTTACCTTCCCCGATGCAACCGGCATCCTGGTCTTTGAAGCAGGCAAGCTGGTCACCACATTCTTCAAAACAACGCTGGGTCAACCACTAAGCGACTTCGAAGCCATGACCGCCCTGGCTGAGCAGATGGCAAACAGTAACGCCGGCACCATGGACGTTTATCGCCTTTCCAAAGACCTCACCATGTGCGTCAACTCCCTGCTGCAGGGAGAAGTACTCTACCGCTCCCAGGAATTGGTCCTGATTGACATCAAGATCCTGCTTGAGCGAATCAAGAACGAACGGATGAATGGTTGCCTGCGTATCTACACCGATGAAAAATCAGCCATGATTTTTTACAAGGAAGGCAACCCGCTGGGGTTCTTCCATGACGGATCGCAGGACATCGACTCCTCTCCGGGCGAGTCCCATCAGCTGGCCCAGGACCCTAAAGCCAAGCTTGACCTGTATACCTCCGTCAGCGCAGACGAGCTGATGGCCCACGACCTGCTGGATGTCATTAATGTTGCCAAGATCTGGGATGCTGCCGTGGCACGCAAGCAGGCGGAGCTGGAGCGCATGAACCGCGAGCTGGCCGAGAAAGACCGGATGCTGTCCCTTGATCTGCTCAACGACCTGGAAAACCAGATCCGCAGCGTATATGTCGAGTATGTCGGCAATGTGGGCCGGGGAATCATCGACAAGGAACTGACTACGGCAGGTGGCAATACCTGCCTGCAGGATCAGGAGCGTTCGGAGCAGTTTGTGGCTGCACTGGAACAGGCGGCTAAACTGCTGATCAACGTCAAGAAGATCGCCGAGATGAAGGAAAAGATCAACGCCCTGCTGGCACAAGCACGGGCCTAGACCGACAGTTACTGTACCAACGGGGGATATAATGGAACTAGCGCTGGAGCAACTGCAAGGGATTCCCACGATCTACCTTATTCAGCTTATTTTCTGGCTCCTGGCCGGTGCGATCAGCTTCATCTTCAGTCTTGGGAACGCGCGGATCTGGACCAGCATTTCGATGGGCTTCTTCCTGATCCTGGTCAGCCAGTTTTACCTGCTGAACAAACTTTTCTACACCCCCACCGTGGCAACCTTTACCTACATCATCGGCACCGTAGCCATCATGCTGATCACCCACGGATTTCTCGAATATTACGTCTTCTGCCGTACCTTCGAGATCACCGGCCGCAAACAGACGGTTTACCTGAGCACCATGCTGCTGCTGCTACTGTCATGGGTCTTTCTGAGCATTAACCCGGAACCAAGCATGTTCACCGTGCGCAATGTCAAGATGGTAGAAAACGCCATCTGGGTCTTCCTGACCCTGATGAACCTGGAGATCATCCGCAAGATATACTTCTCCATCAGGGACTCGGCCATTGCCAAAGTGTTTATCTGCTTTGGCGTAGTTTTTGTGCTGATCTTCCTCTGGAAGGGCTCCGAGCTCTACCTGCAGGTCTTCCAGTGGGACCGTCTGTGGGGTAACATCGCCTTTCAGCTCGATCTGGATGAACTGGAATTCGACCACGCCATCAAACTGGACGATTCGGAAGATTATTGGCAACGGATCAGCTTTGCCCGCCAAGTGTATGATTACGCCGGCATGCTGGCAGCCGTGGCGGTATCCGGAACCTTTGCCTTCCTGTACCGTCTGCTCAAGTAACCACGACCTTCGTTACAACAAAAGGCCCCGCCCACCGCAACCGGTGACGGGGCCTTTTATGGTTTCGCAGCACCAGATACTGGGCCGTTACATCATTTCAGTTCGAAATCAAGCAGCTCATCCTCATCAAAATCAAACCCCTCAGAACCATCACCCGACTGCATGAGACGCGCCTTCACATCCCGAAAGGCAGGGTTGGCAGCCTCTATCTCGCCATACATTCGGGCGGCGTCACTGGCTCGGCCAGCGGCCTCACAGGTTAGCGCCAATTCGTATTTGATGGCACTGGTCTCTTCCAATGAGAGCCCAGGCGCTCCCAAAAGCGACTGCAGCGCACTTTCCGCCCGCAAAAAATCACCCTTATCCCGTAGACAGGCCCCTTGCTGAATCAAGCACTCAACTCGCCGCGCAGGGTCTTCAGCAGCCTGGCGAAATTCGATGAGCGCCTCATCAAATAGGCCCATCTCGCGAAAGGCCATGCCCAAGTCATAGTGTGACTGCGAGTCGCCGCTTTCAAGGCCAGCTCCGTACTTGACCTTGCCCGGCGAGGTATCGACGCTGTCAAAGATATCGCTGACCGTGTCAAACCAGTTTTCAGAACTGACCGTTTGCGCAGGAGAGACGGCCGGAGCTGCTGAATCGTCATCAAGGTCGAGCTCAATCTCAATCTCGTAAAGCGTATTAGCGGCATCCGGCTCCGCAGCATCAGGAACAACAGGTAGCGGCGCGACAGGCGCTTCCTGCGTCTGAAGAGCACTATCCGGCTCCATCTCGAGCGGCAGATCAAACTCGACTTCCGGCTCTGTAGCCGTTACTGCTGCTGGCTGTTCCTGGTGTGGTTGCTGCGTTTTTGAGCCGGATAACGAGGCCAGAGACGATATCTTTGCAGCAAACTGCTCTGCCAAATCGTTTTCACCACAGGCTCGGCAGGCACGGATCAAACCCTTGATCACGCGCACATCGATCGGGAGCAGCTTTTCAAGCTCTTGATACAACTCTTTCAGGCGTAGTGCCGCATTAGCGGCAACGAATGCCTGTTCCGCTGCCTCCAACTGTTGCACCACAGCCTCGGCGTCCTGCTCAAGCAGCAGACAACGGATCAACTGTTCGCGAGGCGCCAGTTCACGGGGGAAAAACTTGATGAAATGCTGACAGGTGGCCTTGAGCTTACCATTGTTACCAACATGCTCATAGGCCAACAAAAGCGATTGCCAGACCCACAACTGCTGCGGATCGGACTTCAACAAGGAGTGCAACATCTGAGCGGCCTGCTCTCCATTGCCTTCAGCGATCTGCTGTTCAAGCACAACGCGGGCCACATCGCCTTTATCAGGAAACAGCTGGCCTACACGGTGCACCAGACGCCGAAATGACGCTTCGTCACGACGTTCCGCCACCAATCCGGCCAATGCGGTGAACACCTGATAGGCATCATCAAGTCGGCCCAGCTGATGCAGTACCTCGGCCAGCTTGAGACGAATATTGACGTTCTGGGGATCGGTCTTCTGCATCGACTGCAGAACCGTGACCGCTTCGGCCATATTTTCGGTACGTTCGTAGTACTCAAAGGCCTTTTTGTACTCAGCCATGGCCTGGGCCACTAAACCATGCTTCTCATTCAGCGAGGCCAGGGTCAGGGTAATTGATATGTCGTCGGGAAACAGTTTTTCGATCTGCTTGTAGACTGCGATCGCCTTCAGGTAAAAACCGTTGGCGGCCAAGGCCTTTCCTACCGCAAGAAACTCGGTGCGTGCATCCTCAAGCCGGTTGGCACGAATGAACAACTCGGCCAGCCGCTGACGGACTCGCTGATCCTGAGGATCAAGCACCAGCGCCTCCTGATATATCTTGATCGCCTTGTCCGTCAGCCCTTTCTGTAAAAGCTTCTGGGCCTCGGCCAGCAATTTTTCTTTTTTGCTCACATACACTCCCGACAAAACGCTGATAGACAAGGGGACTATCGCACCTGTCTACTCAATACACTAAGATGCTAAAATAATTTAATACATGGTTTTTGTCAAGTTTACACACTACGTTTATGCACTATGCAGGGGCCTGGCAAACCCTTTGACATGCCCAGCGAAATACAGTACTCAATAGCCTGCTTCATGGCTTCGCAGCTCAAGTACAACCCAGGAGGACAGCAGCAACCATGGTAATCCTGCCGCGGTCCAACCCGCTCTACGAAAAAATCCCTACTCATACGACAAAACTGCCTGACATGCTGAACAAGATGGCCAGCGGCGGCTTTACCGGCTACCTCAGCTATCTGTCACCGACGGCAGAGGCCTATGCACTCTTTGCGAAGGGCTCTTTGATCAGTATCCTGCTGTTGGATGGGCAACGGCGCAGAACCGGTTTTGATGGAATTGCGGCCCTGTGTGAGCTGGCACTGCGCCCCGAAGGGGAGTTCAACATCTACCGCATGACGACCGATGTCGTGATGTGCACCCACGCACTGCTGCACGGCGACCTGATCCTGCAGCCCCAGGAGGTGCGCACGGTCGAACTCAAGGCGGTGTTGGAGCGGATGAAACTGCAAGCCCTGAACGGTACGGTGCTGTTTACAGCCGCTGAACGCAACGCCCTGATTTTATACAAACAGGGCCAACCGATCGGTTTTTATCATGACGGAGCCCGAGAAGTGGAGACATCAGCCTCCGAATCCCAAAAAGTAGCGGCCTTGCCCGGTGCCACAATCGAGATCCGCAGCAGCCCCCCGGTAACCGATCTGATGCTGCACAACCTGCTGGAGATGGTCAATATCGATCGTCTATGGGACTCCGCCCAGAAACGAACCGCAGCTCAACCACCCCCCGCGGTTGCAGCAAACCCTGAAGATACGACCACGGATCACCAGGCGCAGTTACAGGAAATGGTTGACGACCTGAACGAGATCGCCCTTGCCTACCTGAGCCGTCAGGGGGCCTCCATGCTGGAACGTCTGCTGACAGCGGCGGGAGGTAGCGCACTGCTGCTTGACCCGGTAAAAACTGCGGCCTTTCTCGCCGATGTTGCCAAAGAAGGCCTGACCATTGATCCTGAAGCCAAGGTAGATGAGATGGTTGATCTGATGCAGTCAGAGATTGCCGGTCGCCTTTCTGTCTAGGATCTGCGCGCAATACAGGAGCAATCGATGAACACGCTGTTTGACAGTATCGTGGTGGTGCTGGTGGAGCCACAATCACCCGGCAATATCGGCATGGTCTGCCGCGCCATGAAAAATATGGGGCTGACCCGCCTGCGACTGGTGGCCGGCTGCGACCACCAGCACCCCGATGCCGTTATGTTCGCTGTTTCCGCCCGAGACCTGCTCGACCGCGTCGAATGCTACCCGACCCTGGCAGCGGCCCTGGCCGACACCACCATTTCCGTCGGCACCACCCGCCGTGCCGGCAAATATCGCCAGGAACTGCTGACGCCCCCCCGGGTTGCCACCACGCTGCAGCAGCGCGGCAACGGCATCGCCGCGCTGGTCTTCGGCCGCGAAGACCATGGACTCTCGACCGAGGAGCTGTCGCTGTGCAGCCTTCAGGCCACCATCCCTTCCCATGACGACTGCGGTTCCCTTAACCTGGCCCAGGCCGTGCTTATCTTCTGTTACGAACTGTTCAGTGGTGCCGACCACGGAGCGGCCTGCCAACATCGCGAAACAGCCCCTTCAGGAGAGCGGGAAGCCTTTTTCACCCACCTGGAAGCCACATTGGCGCGCATCGGCTTCCTGAATCCCCAAAACCCGGCCCATATCATGCGCTATCTGCGCAGGATTTTTTTCCGGGCCGGTCTTGACAACCATGAGGTTTCCATCCTGCGCGGCATGCTCTCCCAGATTGATTGGGCAGCCGGAGGCTTTGACGGCCGAAAGAAATCGCCATGAGCGCCACCTGGCTCGGACTGATTGCTGGGCTTTTGACCAGCATCGCCAGCGTGCCGCAGGTGGTCAAGACCTGGCGCAGTCGCCATGCCCGCGATCTCTCCATCTGGCAGCCGCTGCTGCTCTCAGTGGGAGTTGCATTATGGCTGATCTACGGTATGCTGATTGGCGATACCCCTTTGATCGTGGCAAACATCACCCCATTACTCTGCAATCTGGCCCTGACCGCCATGAAGATCCGCTTTCGCAGCAACGATCCCCTGCCGGTTCCAGACAACGGGCAGTGACGGTTGCCGGTCACAACTATACACCTGATCGATGGAGGAGCCTTATGCGCCGCTATATTTCTGCCGTTTTGATGACCGCAATGCTGGGACTACTGTCCGGTTGCGGCTACAACACCATGCAGGCCAACGAAGAGGCGGTGATCGCCGCCTGGGGCAACGTTGAGTCCACCTATCAACGCCGGGCCGATCTGATCCCTAACCTGGTCGAAGTCGTCAAGGGCTACGCCAAACATGAGGCCGACACCCTCAAGGCGGTCACCGAGGCCCGCGCCAAGGTGGGATCAATGCAACTCAGCAAGGATGCCATCAATGACCCTGCAACGCTGACCAGATTTCAACAGAACCAGAGCGAGCTCTCCTCGGCCCTGTCGCGACTGATGGTGGTTGCAGAGCGCTATCCGGATCTGAAGGCCAACCAGAACTTCCTCGATCTGCAGAAACAACTGGAAGGGACCGAGAACCGGATTAATGTGGCCCGAGAACGCTATAACCAGGCGGTGCAAACCTTTAACACCAGCATCCGCACCTTTCCCAACAGCCTGACCAATTCACTGCTGCTGCACCTTACACGCAAGGAACCGTTCAAGGCTGAACCGGGCGCCAACCTAGCCCCCAAGGTGCAGTTTTAATCGCAACCCACTCAAGAGGCGGTCATGCTGGTAACTCATCTCAGAACTCTGCTTACCCTTCTGCTGCTGCTCTGCTCGGTAACCAGCGGCCTGACGATGGAGACACCCCGGCTTTCGGGCAGGATCAACGATTACGCCAACATGCTCTCCGCGCAGTCAGCCACAGCGCTGGAGCAGAAACTGGCCGCCTTTGAACGTGAAACCAGCACCCAGGTGGTGCTCTTGACCGTGTCCTCGCTGCAGGGAGAAACCATTGAGGGCCTGGCCATCAGGGTGGCAGAGGCCTGGCAGATCGGCCGGCAGGACAAGGATAACGGCGTAATCCTGCTGTTGGCCAAGCAGGAGCGCAAGATCAGGATTGAGGTGGGCACCGGTCTGCAGGGAGCCCTGCCGGACATCACCGCAGCCCAGATCATCCGCAAGGTGATCGCCCCCCACCTAAAGGCCGGCAACTACGATGCCGGCATCAATGCCGGTCTGGATGCCATCATTGCGGCCACCAAAGGCGAATTCACGGCAGCAGCCACATCGCGCCCTGCGCAAAAAAAAACCTCTTCCCGTTATGGTATACTGCTGGTGTTGCTGCCGCTGGCTGCTGTGGTGGTCTTTGTGGCAGCCGCATCATCACGCAGATCCGGTGCGGTCGCCGGCGGCATCTCGCTACCCTTGATCGTTGAACTCAGCCTCGGCGCCAGTTATTCCACAATCCTGCTGCTGGGCATACTTGGCGGAATTGCCGGCTTTCTGATCAGTCTTCTGATACGTGCTGGCGGCGGTGGCAGTCGCGGCGGTGGTTGGGGCGGGCCGACCATTTTTTATGGTGGCGGCTGGGGCGGACACTCCTCCGGCAGCGATTCATTTTCCGGCGGCGGCGGTGATTTTGATGGTGGCGGCGCATCCGACGACTGGTAGCTGCAGCCCCGGATTGCTCAAAAATACACCTGGCTGGCACAAGCGGTAGCCCGACAAAACAATGGTCGTCTTCTCGAAACCTGACCCAAGGAGGTTCGAACATGCAACGAATACTGGTACTGGCCGCAGGCCTGCTGCTGATGGCGGTGACCACCGCAACCGCCAACCCGATCACGGTCACCGGCGAGGGTGACAGCAAGGAGCACGCCCTTTCCGCAGCGTTGCGCCAAGCGGTCGAACAAGGTGTCGGCACCCTGATCAAATCGGAAACCACGGTAGTTGATTCAGCCCTGGTGGATGACAAGATCTATTCCCGCAGCAAGGGCTATGTCAAAACCTACAAGATACTCAGAGAACAGAAGACCGACGAAGGGGTGGCGGTCACCGTCTCCGCCCTGGTGGACACCAAGGTCCTCAAGGAGGATATGGCCGATGTACTGAAAATTCTTCAGGCCGGCACGACAGTCAATAACCCGCGCATCCTGGTGGCCTTCAGCACCAAAGATAAAGACCGCATCTTCAGCGACAAGGAGTTCACGGAAGAGGTCTACAACGGCATCGTTGAGTCCCTGACCGATCAACAGTTCCGTGTGGTGGACAAGGCCGCAGCCGAACGGTTCGGCAGGCAGGTCAGCGACACCCACGCCGTCGACGTTGACCTCAACAAGGCGGCAGCCTACGGGCGCAAGTACCACGCCGAGTACACCCTCTACTATAACGTCAGCGGTGTAGTCCGTGAAGGCACCGTGGGCAAGAGCGTGCTGCTGAACATCAAGACCCAGCTGATCGACAATACCCGCGCCCAGGTCATCACCAGCAAGAAGGTTGAGCAGAGCGGCATGGGTCAGACCGTTGACCAGGCCCTTGAAAAGGCGGGCCGCGAAGGGGGCAAGAAGATCGTCAACCCGATGATCGATGTGCTGCAGAAGGAATGGATGGACATGCAGCAAAACGGCGCCTTCTACACCATCGTCATCGATGGTCTGGAGGATCCGGAACTGATCGCCCAGTTCACCGAGATGTTCGAGAAATTCCCCCTGGCCAGCCAGGCCCGCGAGGTCGAATCCGGGGGCGGCATCACCACCTTCGAGGCCCGCTACAAGGGCAAGCGGGACCGCCTGGACCGCGACGTGCTGCGCACCGCCAGGGAGTTGGGCTGGGTCCTTAAAAAAGTCAGAGCCGAAGGCGCACGCAGCACCTGGAAGCTGCTGTAAGCGATCGAAGATGCAACCAAGGAGGTTATGATGAAACGCATAGTGCTGATGTTGTTTGCCCTTGGCCTGGTGCTGACGCCGCTGCTGGCGGCTGCCGAAGTCCGTACCTACACCGAAATGGTTACCGTCACGGTGGAGGATGACGAGTACACCGCCCGTAAAAAGGCCGAACAGCGGGCCCGTGAGCAGGCCCTCGAACACTACCTGCGGGATGTCTATCCGGACCGGGCCGCCACTCTCAACCTGACCGGTGACGAACAGTATATCCGCGACCTGGAGATACTGGAAAGCGCTGTCAGCGGGTTCTTCGGCAAAGAACTACGGGCAAAAATCAGGGTCACGATCAACGAAGAGGCGGTAAGGGGCTATCTGAAACGTCAGGGTGCCGTCACCGGCAGGAATGAGGAGCGACGCATCGTGGTGATGCTGATCCCCGGCAAGATGGACTCCGGCGACGCGCCGTTCGTGCTGGACAACGTGCGGGCCGAGGTGCGGCGCAGTCTGACCGCAGCCGAGTACACGGTGATCGACTCCGACGACGAGGTGGTACAGCAGGCCCTGACCGAAGAGGCCGATTACAACAAGATGGTCAAGCATATTAACAGCATCGCCGACAAACTGGCCGACCGCGGCGAGTGGCTGGTGCTGGGCAAGGTAGATGTGGATGTGAGCCAGGACGGCAGCATGAAGTCCTACCACGCCCTGATGACCGGCAAGACCGTCAGCCTGGCCAGCCGTGACCTGATGTGGGAAGGCAACGTGGACGGTCTGGCACGGGTGCGGGCCACTGAGTCCCCCAAGGCCGCCCTGCGCCTCGCTGCCGTCAATGGCGGCAAGCAGTTTGCCGCGGAAGTAACCACTGCCCTGAACACCAAGACCCTCACCCAGGAGCGACGCGGTGCGCGGTTTGAGGTGGTTATGCCCACAGCGGGCAATTACAAGCTGGAGCGCAAGCTGATCAAAATGTTCAATGAAGAGATCGCCGGGCTTAAAAATGTCAGCCAGAAAGGCCGCGGCAAGGGGGACCTGGTGCTCGACCTGTATTACGTCGGCAAGATCAGCGATCTGGTGGACCTGCTGCTCGACACCTTCGAGCAGGATCCCCAGCTGAAACGCTGGAACCCGCAGATTGAAGGCAACAAGGTTATCTTTCGGCAATAGCATGTCCCCGTACCCCGGTTGAGCTCAGCCGGGGTACGGTCATTTCCAGCAACTAAGGGCAGGAACGGTTCCCATGACCGCACACCGGACAACTCTCACCATAAAAACCATTGTGTTGCTGTGCGGACTGCTGCTGGCACTCCAGCTGAACGGGTGCGCCACAGCCACCTCAGGCCTGGAGTGCGGCGTTGAATCACTGAACCCAACGGTGATGGGGGCAGTCGATTCCTTTGAAAGCGCAGCCCTGGCCATCAAACTCTCCAACCAGGTCTTGCTGGAGATGCCGATCAGCGAACAGGACAGCTGGCCCGACAAACTTTACGGCGCACCATCCGGAGGCGGTATGCTCAAGATGGGCCTGTCATTGCTGGGAGCCTCACAGGGGGTAGCCGTACCGTTCGAGATCGATCCGAAAACCGGACTGCCCCGTCCCACCAGCGCCCTGTACCTGTTTTTAAAGGAACGGGAACAGATGCTCAGCAGAGAAGCCAGTCGTGACGATCTGCTTTTTTTCCGCAGCCAGTCACCGCGAGTCATTGCCCGTGAAATACCGTTCCAGCGTCGACAAGCCTCCACTCCTTTGATTGATGAGCATGTCTACCGCAACCCGCTCATGGCCTTTGGCGTTGTCACTGCCAACCGGGAGGAGATGATCAGGGTTCAGCAGGATCTTGACCTGCTGGCACAAGGCTTTAAGCAGTGTGACGCCTGGGTGCATGCATCGAAAGAAGGCGACATAAAACCGGCCGCCTGCCGCGACCCGGCCCTCACCTCAGCGGACCTTGAGGCGCGCATCAAAAAGGCCTCTTACTCGCCTGACCAGCCCGATCCGGCTGGTGTTCCAGAACAACCTGTTGAGGAGAACCAGCCCGTAATCAAGCCGCCGCGCGACCTGCGCGACGCGCTGAGCGACAGCGACTCGAACCGCTCTGGGCGCAAGCCTGTAATAAGCTCACTCAAGAACCGAAAGGGCGGCTCTGCACCAACCAAGGCCGCTACCAACAACAGACGCACCGGACAGACTACAGCTGCAAGCAAACGCAGCCGGCCTCAGCCAGCTCAAGCGGTAAGCCGGGGTCTGATTTACGTTTCTGAGCAGGACCGCCAGCTGTCAGAAAAAAGCGAAGAACTGGCCACCATGCAACAGAATTACGGCAGGCTGGCCAAAAGGGTCTACGATGCTGCCGTGGCCGGCGCTGACTTCAGCATCGCCGCCCTGGTCAAGATCGGCTGCGCCATCGTCAATGGAGCCCGGGCCTTGCCCAACATTGAAGAGGAATTCAAGGGCGCACGGGGTGCCTACAACCTGGTGCTGGTGACGTCACGGGTCAAGATGATCATCAGTGCCTTTGGCTACTACAAAGACAACCTGGGGCTGCAATACACCGCCTACACCGCCATGTACCAGCAGATCAAAGGCAGCTACCCGGAGCTTAAGGACGAAGACCCCGTCAAGACTGAAAAGACTGCACGAGCCCTACAGCGTATCCAACTGGCAACGGCTGAGTTGCGGTTCCTGGAACCCAAATTTCAGCTGCTGGCTCAGGGTCAACCGGACCAGTTCACCGATGACGATCTGACCCGTCTGCAACGTCTGGCCGCCCTCTACCCGGACCAACAAACGCTGCGTGACGATCTTCTCCTGGCCTGGTCAGGAGTGTATGCCCACTAAACGACAGCAGCTACCCAACACTGCTGCCGCCATTACCGTGCTTGGAGGGACCCATGCAACGTACCCGTTACCTCAAACTAAGCCTGATCGTACTGCTCGCCGCCCTGATTGCCGGTTGCGCAACGGCCCCCGCCGTTGTCTATGTCAAAGAGGCCCAGCAGGTCACCACCCAGGCCCTGGAACCGGTTATGCTGGAATCGGCCGAACTGGAAGCCGACCTCAAGCAGCCCAAGTTCAGAAAATACTTTACAGCTGACCAGGCCGACGACTTCATGCGGGTGATCCAGACCGAGATCGCCAACACCAGGCGTTTCAGCAAGGTGCTGCTTAACGCCTCGGAAGGCGACACCTACATCATCCAGCCCCGCCTGGATCGCATCGAAGAGTTGGTCACCCCGATTGCCGCCGACCCGACCCGCAATCGACTTACCATCAAGGCCCGCACTCGGCTAGACGTACTGCTGGTCAACCAGCGCAACCAGAAGGAATTGGTCAAATCGTTCTATGACGAACGCCGAATCGAAGAGCGAATCTCCAAAAAAATCCCGATCACCGGCGAACTGAAGCAGGATTACGTGCTGCGGGCGGTCAACATCTCGTTCCGTGCCGCATCGGACCAACTAGGCAACGCCTTCAATCCCAGCTATGAGATCGGCACCATCAGTCGGATCAACGGCCGGATCGCCTATGTCCAGATCAACACCTCCAAGCTGCGCAAGATACCCAAGAAGCAGCAAGCGATCGAGGTGATTGACAACGACAACCAGGTACTGGCCAGCCTGGGTGAGGTGCAGATTGAGGATGGTACCGTGTCGGGCAGGTTCTTTGAAAAGGGTGGGGCAACCATCAGGGAAGGACAGCGGGTCAGGGCCAGGATCAACGCCATGCTTCTTGACCAGTAACCCGCGCAAACAACGCACAAACAACCAGGGGGAGGCCGATCAGCCTCCCCTTTTTACTTCATCAGCACCTTCAGGGCCTGTTTCAACAAGGCCTCCACCGAACCGCCGGCTGCGGCGTCCACTTCCGCCAGGGCCTTTTTCACCTGCGGTTCTTTATAGCCAAGATTGAGCAATGCCGAGGTCACGTCGTCCAGCAAACCCGCTGCCGGCACCGTCCGTCCCACCGCCTCGGCCGGGCTGGCGCCGGTATCCAGCTTACCGGCCTTATCCCGCAACTCCACCACCAGTCGTTCGGCAGTCTTTTTACCGATGCCGGGGATGGCCGACAGCTTGTGAAGATCGCCCTGTTGCAGGGCCGCAGCCAGCTGAGGCGGCTGGATATTGGAAAGGATGTCCCGGGCCAGCTTGGGACCGATGCCCGAGACCGAGATCAACAACTGAAAAAAACTCTTTTCCGTGCGGCTACGGAAACCGTAGAGCTGGATGGCATCCTCCCGTACGCTGGTATGGATATGCAGGCTGACCGTCCCCTCTTCCGGCAGTTCGTAATAGGTGGAAAAAGGGATCATCACCCGGTAACCGACGCCATTGACATCAATAATCAGGTGATCGGGGGACTTATGGGCGATCTGCCCGGTCAGTAGTGCAATCATGGGCGGTAATTCCTCCAGGAACCAACCCGCCGGGAGGTTACCACCGCAGGGCCAGTCCGTTGTTGCAGGCTATGGGAATTGATGTGGCAGACCGCCACGGCCAAGGCGTCGGAGGCATCGGCCTGGGCCACCTCGGGGAGCGCCAGCAGGGCCTTGACCATCTTCTGAACCTGGTCCTTGCCTGCCCTGCCCTGTCCCACCACCGCCTGCTTGACCTGCGAGGCGGTATACTCGGCCACCGGCAAGCCGGCATGCACCGCAGCAGCGATGGCAGTCCCCCGTGCCTGACCAAGTTTCAGGGCCCCACGGACATTCTCCGAGACGTAGACATCCTCGATGGCCACCTCGTCAGGACAGTACTCGGCAATTACCCGGCTAAGGCCCTCAAAGATCAGACGCAGGCGATCCGGGAAATCAGTTGCCTTGTCGGTGAAGATGGCGCCGTTATCCACGTGCAACAGACGGCTGCCTTGCTGCTCCACGAAACCGTAGCCGGTGATACGGGAACCGGGGTCGATGCCAAGTACTCTCACCTAAAAACCACATCCCCCACTATTTTTTTGCAAATATTTCTGGTGATAAGCTTCTGCTTCCCAAAAAGCGGCAGCAGGCAGGATCTCGGTCACCACCGAGCGCTGATAGCGACCGGATGCGTCCAGGGCATCCCGCGACTCCTCAGCCAGACGGCGCTGCTCGTCGGAGTGATAAAAGATAGCCGAGCGGTATTGACTGCCGACATCCGGCCCCTGACGATTGAGTTGGGTCGGGTCATGGGCCTGCCAGAAGACCTTCAAGAGCTGCTGATAACTGATCTGCGCAGGATCAAAGACAACCTCCACCGCCTCGGCGTGGCCGGTGCTGCCGCTGCAGACCTGCTGATAGGTAGGCTGCTCCAGATGGCCGCCGGTGTAGCCGACCCTGGTAGCCGTAACACCGGGCAGATCGTAAAATGATTCCTCCACACCCCAGAAACACCCGGCAGCAAAGGTCGCCTTTTCCATAGCATTGCCTCCAACAACAAGGGGCCCCGAAGGCCTCCGGTTACTCACATCATCTTTTCCATTTCATCCGCTGAAATGTCGAAATTGGCATAGACATTCTGGACGTCGTCATTGTCCTCCAGCTTGTCCATCAGCTTGAGCATGCTCTCGGCCTGCTTACCCTCCAAAGGGACCATGGTCTGCGGAATCATAGTGATCTCGGCATTCTGGCACTTGAAACCTTTGGCTTCCAGCGCCTCCCGCACCTCGATGAAGGTGGCGGGATCAGTGGTCACCTCAAACTGCTCGTCGGCCTCGGCCACATCATCGGCCCCGGCCTCAAGGGCCGCTTCAAACAGCTGGTCGAAATCAACTGAGCGGTCATAGACAATCAGCCCCTTTTTGTCGAACATCCAGGCCACGCAGCCGGTCTCGCCCATGTTGCCGTTGGCCTTGGTAAAGATACTGCGCACCTCGGAAACGGTCCGGTTGCGGTTATCGGTCATCACCTCAACTAACACCGCCACCCCGCCAGGGCCGTAGCCTTCGTAGACGATCTCCTCGTAGGTGACCCCCTCCATGCCGCCGGCTCCTTTTTTGATGGCCCGCTCAATATTGTCCTTGGGCATATTCTCGCCCTTGGCCTTGTCAATGGCGGTCCGCAGACGGGGGTTGGCTGCCGGATCACCGCCACCCAGCTTGGCGGCGATGGAAATTTCCTTGATCAGCTTGGTGAAGATCTTGCCGCGCTTGGCGTCGGCAGCCCCTTTTTTATGCTTGATGGTACTCCATTTATTATGGCCCGACATTCCCTGCTCCTTACGATAAAATCTGACTCTGCCCTGCCGGACAGAAGCTGATTTTTTAGCACGCTGCCCCAACGACTGTCCAGAGCTAAAATGCGCGGGCAAGACTGGACAGGCGGGCTGCATCCTGCTAATCTTGCGGCATTACGGCATGCACAAGGAACCCCTATCATGGTACGACAGTCAAAGGTCTGCCTCCTGCTGTTGGGCATCACGCTGCACCTGCTGCTGGGCGGATGTTCGGCGATACCCATCGGCAACACGATCGGCGACCCGCCACCAATCCTGTCTCAGGACGAACTGCTGCGCCCCTACGTCACCCTGGGCAGGATCACCATCGTGAGAGAGGTCTATTTCACCGATTACGCCATGGAACCGAACCTCCAACAGTGGGGGACCCAGGCACTGCAAACAGAGGCAGACAAAATGGATGCCGATGCCGTAATTCTGCCGGAGATCACCAGTCGGGCCATCACCATCGTCATGTTTCCCGCCTTTCCGGCCAGCGAGTACCGTGCCAGTGGCGTGGCGATCAAGTTTAAATAGTATTGACAAAATAGCCGGAGAAAACGTATATAAACAATTCTTCATAACAAACGGCGACGTAGCCAAGTGGTAAGGCAGAGGTCTGCAAAACCTTTATTCAGCGGTTCAAATCCGCTCGTCGCCTCCAAACAGAAACAGCGGGTTAGCAAACATTGCTAACCCGCTTTGTTTTTATCATGGTACCTTTCGTGGTACCTCTAGCAATTATATTGGTTAGTTCACCCAAAAATTCCGGTAGACATGTATACCGGGTTTTGCTCATAACCAGAAACCTAGCTTGACCGTCAGTCGACAACCTGCATGATGTTGCGGTTTTTTTAGACCGAATCCGGTATACAACAGGCACTATTGCAGTGTGGCAATAGTGAAATTAAAACCAACACTCATCTCGGTGCGTTACGCAAATACCACCAAGGAGGGCATCTACAGACATGGACAGATCATTCAAGGCGTTGGTAGTTGAAAAATCGGCAGAAAAACAGTTTACACGGGGCATTATTGAGCGCACTAGCTCGGACCTGCCGCCGGGTGACCTCCTGGTACGGGTACACTACTCCTCCCTGAACTACAAGGATGCCCTGTCGGCAACCGGCCACCCCGGCGTGACACGCCAGTTCCCCCACACGCCCGGCATCGATGCCGCAGGTGAGGTTGTTGCCTGCGATAGTGGGGCCTTTGCTGCCGGCGACCAGGTTGTGATCACCGGCTACGATCTGGGGATGGAGACCGACGGCGGCTGGGGGCAGTACATCAGGATCCCCTGCGAGTGGGCCGTGCCGTTGCCGAAAGGACTCTCCCTGCGGGAGAGCATGGCGCTGGGCACCGCCGGCTTTACCGCGGCACTGTCGGTGCTCAAGCTTGAACAGGCCGGCCTGCAGCCCGCTGACGGTGAAATTCTGGTGACCGGGGCCACCGGCGGGGTCGGCAGCATCGCCGTCGCTATCCTGGCCAAGGCGGGATACTGCGTGGTGGCGGCCACCGGCAAGACGAGCGACGAAGGCTTCTTACGTGAGCTGGGCGCTACGGAGGTCATCCCGCGCGAGCAGGTAACCGCCGGGGCTGAGCGGCCGATGCTGGCTGAACGTTGGGCCGGGGCCGTTGATGTGGTGGGTGGCGAAACGCTGACGGCAGTGCTCAAATCGACCCGCTACGGCGGCACGGTGACCTGCTGCGGCCTGGTGGGATCGGCAGAGCTGACCATGAACGTCTACCCCTTTATCCTGCGGGGTGTCAGCCTGATCGGCATCGACTCGGTCAACTGCCCCCGCAGGCCACGCCTGCAGGTATGGGAGAAGCTGGCAGACATCTGGAAGCCGGAGCAGTTGGAGACGCTGGTAACCGAAGTTGCATTGGAAGAGGTGGAGGGTAAACTCCAGACCATCCTGCAAGGCGGCATCCGGGGCCGGGTGGTGGTGAGGTTACCGTAGCGAACGCCACTGTCGTGCGCGGGCGAGCAGGCTGGTCTCGCCGCAGCCCGTCCGCACACGACAGTGGCTAAACGCTACCCGTGCAGCTTCCTGGTGATGGCGGCCACATGGGCACCCTGGAAGCGCGCTATGGCCAGCTCATTCTCCGACGGCTGCCGCGAACCGTCAGCCGCAGCCAGGGTGGTGGCCCCGTAGGGTGTGCCTCCGGTGATCTCATTCATGGTCACCAACCGTTGTTCGCTATAAGGCACCCCCACCACCACCATGCCATGGTGAAACAGGGTGGTATGGAAGCTGGTGATGGTGGTTTCCTGTCCACCGTGCTGGGTGCCGGTGCCGGCAAAGACGCTACCCACCTTGCCCACCAGCCCCCCTTTGGCCCACAGGCCGCCGGTCTGATCCAGAAAGTTGCGCATCTGGGCCGCCATGTTACCGAAACGGGTCGGGGTACCGAAGATGATCCCGTCGGCCTCGGACAGCTGACTCGGTGACGCCACCGGGATGTGGGAAAAAGCGGCCCGGGCGGCCTTGGCGCCTGACTTCTCCAGCGCCTCGTCCGGCAGCAGCTCAGGCACCTGCAGCAGCTGCACCTCGCACCCCTCCACGCTGCGCGCCCCTTCGGCAATCGCTTCAGCCATCCGGTAAACATGGCCATACATGCTGTAAAAAATCACCTGCAGTTTGGTTGTCATAGTCAACACTCCTCTCCTCTGTTGGGCTGTACAGATCAGCATATCGCGTTCTTGACACCTGTCCAGCTATGCCACTGGCGCTTCAGCCTCGGCACCGATCGCCTTGATGGCTTCAAAGACGACTTGGTCGTACTTGTCCTGACTGATGGCCAGGGCCACGGCCGGTATCCGCAACAGCATCTTGATGAATCCAAAGCGCAGATCGCGGGGCAACACCGCGATATAGGCCACCAGGTGCTGTTCCTGCTGCTCCTCCAAGCCGGACACCGTCTGCAGCGTTGCCTGCAGGTCGTTGATGGTAGCGGCCTGCACGTCATCCCGCTGGGCAGCTGCCTGCTCGGCCACACGGGGCCAATCATCAAGCACCTCGCTGGCCGTCAACGGCCGGCCGGCGCGATCAGCCAGCCAGCGCATAAAAGTGATGGCCGCCTCCTTGCCGACAATGCCGGCATAAACCTCCATGGCCAGATCACCGGGAAAACGGCAGTGCCGCCGCAGGGTGCTGACCATCTCCCAGCCCCGCTCGGTGGGCTCCACCTGCATCTCCATCGGCGCCCCCTGCTTGGCCAGCATGCCGCTGTTACCGGCCAGGAAACCGCGCACCTCGCCATCCAGCTCTCGCCGGGCGGCATAGCGGGCCCAGCACTGATAATCGGTCTCCACGTGCAGCATCACCATCCGGTCGATCAGGGCCCGGTCCAGGGTGGCTACCTGATAGCTGCCATCGGGCGGATTGATGGTGACCACCACTTTATGGCGCGGGTGCAGACGATGGGTATGCAGCGAACGCTGCAGCCCCTCGGCCGGCGGCTCCACAAACTGGAAGATGGCCTGCAGGGTGTCCTCCTGCTGGGCCCGGTTCAGCTCATCGCAATGCACCAGGGTTGGCGGATCGTCATCGGCCGGCCACCAGGAAGGACGCGACCAGTGCATGATATCACCCTCACGGTACGGTATCCCTACCAGATCGCCCACTTCCATCTGTCCCAACCGCAACGACTGGTAGCGCCAGCCGATCTCCCGGCAGACCTGCACGATGCCGGCGGTCTTGCCGACGCCGCGGTGACCGACCACACAGGGGGTCAGATCGGTCTTGGTCAGGATCTCCCGTAACACCGCCTTCATCTGCTCAACATGCATGCTCAACAACTCCTCGCAAGATTGTCGATTAGAATCATAGGTGAAACCGGTGGCGTATTCAAGGGGTAAGCGCGATGCCAACGGTATCCACACACCACCAACGCGGAATTCCTGACACACCAGAAACCCTTGACTTATCAGCGTAATTAGGTGAAATTAGCAAATTCTCAACAGGATCGTTTTACATGTTGCCGCTCCCCAGCGGCATCCGGAAAGGAACCAACGCAACCATGTGCGGCATCGTCGGTTATATCGGCCCTCAACAGGCCACCCCGATCATCTTTGAGGGCCTACGCAAGCTGGAATACCGCGGTTATGATTCGGCCGGCATCGCTACCCTGCAACCGGACGGCATCGCCGTGCGCCGTAGCGAGGGCAAGCTGATCAACCTGGCCAACCTGCTGCAGAAAGAGCCACTGGACGGCACCGTCGGCATCGGCCACACCCGCTGGGCCACCCACGGCCGCCCCTCCGAGACCAATGCCCACCCCCACAAGGCCGGCTCGATCGTGGTGGTGCATAACGGGATCATCGAAAACTACCTCGCCCTGAAAGAACAGCTTAAGGCCGCGGGCCACAGCTTTTCAAGCGAGACCGACACCGAGGTGATCGCCCACCTGGTGGAGGAAAAACATAAGCAGGGCCTGGGCTTTGAAGCAGCGGTCCGTGCTGCCCTCCAGGAACTGCAGGGGGCCTTTGCGGTCTGCGTACTCTGCCTCGATGAACCGGACACCCTGATTGCCGCCAAGGTCGGTTCGCCGATGGTGGTGGGGCTGGCTGACCACGAATTCTTTGTCGCTTCCGACATCCCGGCCATCCTGGCCCATACCCGCGAGATGGTCTTCATGGAGGATGGCGACCTGGCCATCTTCCGCAATGGCACAGCCGCCTTTTCCACCATCGCCGGTGTGCCGCTGGATAAAAAAACGCGCCACATCGACTGGTCACCCCTGATGGCCGAGAAGGGAGGCTTCAAGCACTTCATGCTCAAGGAAATTCACGAGCAGCCCCGGGCGGTGCGCGACACCCTGGCCGGACGCTTCCGGGAAGAGGCCGGCGACGTGCACCTGGAAGACCTGCACTATGACGATGCCACCCTGCGCACCATCACCCGGATGGTGATCGTGGCCTGCGGCACCTCCTGGCACGCCGCCCTGACCGGCAAGTTTCTGATCGAGGAACACTGCCGCATCCCGGTGGAGGTGGATATCGCCTCCGAGTTCCGCTACCGCAAGCCGGTGATTGACCCGTCCACCCTGGTGATGGTGATCTCCCAGTCCGGCGAGACCGCCGACACCCTGGCGGCCCTGCGGGAGGCCAAACAGTTGGGAGCCCTTAACCTGGCCATCTGTAACGTGCTGGACTCCTCCATCGCCCGCGAGGCGGCCGGCGTACTCTACACCCATGCCGGTCCCGAGATCGGCGTGGCCTCCACCAAGGCCTTTGTCACCCAGCTGGCCGCCCTGCACCTGTTCACCATCCGGCTGGGACGGGCCATCGGCAGACTGGACATTGCCCAGGGACGCCAGATGATTGCCGGGCTCAAAAGGCTCCCCGAGCTGCTGGAGCAATGCCTTGAGATCAATGACGAAACAGGAAAAGTCGCTAAACAGTACATGCATGCCCGCGACTTCCTCTACCTGGGCCGCGGCAAAAACTATCCGATCGCCCTGGAAGGGGCGCTGAAGCTGAAGGAGATCTCCTACATCCATGCCGAGGGCTATCCGGCCGGTGAGATGAAGCACGGCCCGATCGCCCTGATCGATGAAGAGATGCCGGTGGTGGTGCTGGTGCCCAAAAACAGCGCCTACGAAAAGACCCTCTCCAACATGGAGGAGGTCATCGCCCGCGGTGGGCGCGTGATCGCCATCTGCACCCAAGGAGACAATGATGTGAAGGCCAAGGCCGAGTCGGTGCTTGAGCTGCCCAGCCTGGGAGAAGACCTGGATCCGATCCTGCTGTCGGTGCCGTTGCAGCTGTTGGCCTACCACGTGGCGGTGCTGAAGGGGACCGATGTGGATCAACCCCGCAACCTGGCTAAAAGCGTGACGGTGGAGTAAGCGGTCATGCGCCCCGGCCGTATGCATTGGACCCACCGCCTCGTCCTGGTGGTTTTTTTCACGACTCTGCTGGTGGGATTCACCGTGCTGCGGACGCCGGACGCGGTCGACGAACCGGCCGCGTCGCTGCTGGACAAGTCCGACGAAGATCTGACCCGGGTTGAATACCTCAGCCTGAAGTCAATCAAATGGCAGGGTCGCTTTATCCGCCCCCAGGACAGCCTGGAATCGCTCTACGGCAAAGACTGGATCTGGGTGGCCCGCTTCAACCGGGTCGACCGGCGCCACGTCTATCCCGGCATGACCATCAAAGAGCCGGCCACCATGGACGATATCCGTGGCTACACACCACTGCCGCAGGAGTATGAACCGGCCAGACGCCACCGTAAATATCTGCTGCTGGATGTAACCGAACAGTGGATCGGCGCCTATGAGCGCGGCAAGCTGAAGTTCTCCATGCCGGCGGCCACCGGCAAGGCCGGTAACGAGACCCCGCTCGGGATCTTCAGAATCGACGCCCGCCACCTGACCCACACCTCCTCGCTGTACAAGGTTCCCGGCGAGGAGGGTGGACAGTATCCGATGGACAACGCCCTGCGTTTTCACTTTGACGACAAGAATGTCGGCTACTGGATTCATGCCCGCGACCTGCCGGGACGGCCAGCCTCCCACGGCTGTGTCGGCCTGTATGACGAGGCGATGCAGCGGCGGGTTTTTTCCGTGCCCAAGCAACCGGTGCTGCTGGATTCGCAAAAGCTGTACGCCTGGGCGGCACCGGACAGCGAGTATGGTGAGGACGACGGTAGCCATCAGGAGATAAGCAACGGTCCACTCTTCGAGGTGCGGGGAGCGTTGCCGCGCCTCCTGCCACCTCAGCGCTAACCGCAGTTGAAGAGAGAGCGTCACCTCGTTTTGCCCTTTACATTCCGTAACCAGAGAGTAGTATTGCACCATTTGCTTTTGGAGATAGACACCCGTGGATAAACTGATTATTAAAGGTGGCAACCGCCTGAAAGGCGCTGTTACCATCAGCGGTTCAAAAAACGCATCGCTGCCGATCTGTATCGCTGCCGTACTGGCGCCAGGCGCCAGCACCATCTCCAATGTCCCGCAACTGCGCGACATCACCACCACCATCAAGCTGCTGGAATCTCTCGGTGCCGGTATCGAGCATAACGGGTCAACCCTGCGGATCGATGCCGCAAACATCACTACCGTCGAGGCCACCTACGACCTGGTCAAGACCATGCGGGCCTCGGTGCTGGTGCTGGGCCCCCTGCTGGCACGTTTTGGCCGGGCACGGGTCTCCCTGCCGGGCGGCTGCGCTATCGGCGCACGCCCCATTGACCAGCACCTGAAAGGGCTGAAAGCCTTAAGTGCCGAGATCCGCCTGGAGCATGGTTATGTTGAAGCCATCTCTAAAAAACAACTCAAGGGCGCCCGGATCAACTTTGACATCTCCACCGTGGGCGGTACCGAGCACCTGATGATGGCAGCGGCGCTGGCCAAGGGCGAAACAGTGCTGGAAAACGCGGCCCGCGAACCGGAGATCGTCGATCTGGCCGACTATCTGAACCGGATGGGGGCCAAGATCGAAGGGGCCGGCACCGATACCATCCGCATTCAGGGGGTAAACGAGCTGAGCCCGGCCGCCTACGAGGTGATGCCTGACCGGATCGAGGCCGGCACCTTCATGATTGCAGCAGCCATCACCGCCGGCGACATCAAGATCCACGGCATGAAGCTGGAACACCTGGATGCCCTCTGCTTCAAACTGCAGGACGCCGGCGTGGAGATCAGCAACAAGGACGGCGTGGTGCGGGTCAAGGGCCCCAAACGCCCCCAGGCGGTCAACATCAGGACCCGCCCTTATCCCGGCTTCCCAACCGACATGCAGGCCCAGTTCATGACCCTGATGTGCGTGGCGGACGGCGCCAGCGTAATCAGCGAAAACATCTTCGAGAACCGCTTCATGCACGTCTCGGAACTGCAGCGTTTCGGCGCCGACATCACGATCGAAGGCAACTCGGCCACCGTCAAAGGGGTCAAAAAACTATCCGGAGCGCCGGTTATGGCCACCGACCTGCGGGCCTCGGCCTCGCTGGTACTGGCCGGTCTGGTGGCGGACAACACCACCGAGATCTCGCGCATCTACCACCTGGATCGCGGTTACGAACATATCGAGACCAAACTTTCGGCCCTGGGCGCCGTGATTGAACGGGTGACCGAATCATGAACAACACCCTGACCATCGCCATCCCCAAAGGGCGCATCCTGGAAGAATCCATCGAACTGTTCGGCAAGATCGGCTTCAACCTGAGCAGCATGCTGGACGACTCGCGCAAGCTGGTGTTCGACTATCCCCAGCAGGGGCTGCGGGCCCTGATCGTGCGGGCCACCGATGTGCCGACCTACGTGGAGTACGGTTGCGCCGACCTGGGGATCGTCGGCAAAGACACCCTGCTGGAGCAGGAGAAGGATCTGTACGAACCGCTGGACCTGAAGTTCGGTTATTGCCGGATGGTGGTGGCCGAGCCGGCCAACCGTGCCGCAAACGCCGATCCGACCCGATGGTCCCATGTGCGGGTGGCCACCAAGTACCCCACCGTGGCGGAACGCCACTTCAGCGCCCAGGGGATCCAGGCCGAGATCATCAAACTGTACGGTTCCATCGAGCTGGGACCACTGGTGGGCCTGGCCGAGCAGATCGTGGACCTGGTCTCCAGCGGCGAGACCCTGCGCCAGAATGGCCTGGTGGAGGTAGAAACCATCGCCGAGATCACCACCCGGCTGGTGGTGAACCGGGCATCGCTCAAGACCAAACACCAACGGATCCGGGGCATCATCGACGGCCTGGAAAAGATACTGTAACGGAGTAGCCACGTGCTGTTTCTCAACATCAACGACACCACCTTTGACGCACAATTCAACACTATCCTGGCCCGCGGCGAAGAAACCTCGGCCGAGGTTCTGGAGACGGTGCGCAGCATCATCAACGCCGTTCGCCAGCAGGGGGATGCTGCCCTGCTGGAGTACACCAACCGCTTCGACCGACTGGGCCTCAGCGATGCCGGCGGCCTGGAAGTCACCCAGGCCGAGCTTGACGCAGCCATGGCCGCAGTGCCGGCCGACGACCTGGCGGCCCTGCAGCTGGCGGTTGAGCGAGTGGCCCGCTTTCACGAAAAGCAAAAACAACAGACCTGGCTCTCCACCGAGGAACCGGACATACTGCTGGGCCAGAAGGTGTCCCCCTTAAACCGGGTCGGCATCTACGTGCCGGGCGGCAAGGCCAGCTATCCCAGCAGTGTGATCATGAACGCCGTGCCGGCCAAGGTGGCCGGTGTGCGTGAAATCATCATGGTCTGCCCCACCCCGGGTGGCGAGATCAACCCGGCTGTGTTGGCGGCAGCCAAGCTGTCCGGCGTCGACCGCATCTTCCGGATCGGCGGGGCCCAGGCCGTGGCAGCCCTGGCCTACGGCACCGCCACGGTCCCCAAGGTGGACAAGATCACCGGACCGGGCAACATCTATGTAGCCACCGCCAAGCAGTTGGTCTTCGGTCAGGTCGGCATCGATATGATCGCCGGCCCCAGCGAGATCCTGGTGATCAACGACGGCAGCGGCAACCCGGCTCACATCGCCGCCGACCTGCTCTCCCAGGCCGAACACGACGAACTGGCCTCCTCGATCCTGATCACCACCGACCGCAGCTTCGGTGAGGCCGTGGCAGCCGAAGTGGAACGGCAACTGGGGCTACTCTCCCGCGAGTCCATAGCCCGGGCTTCCTGGGACAGATTCGGCGCGATCATTATTGCCGATACACTGGCCCAGGCAGCCGCCTTCTCCAACCGAATCGCACCGGAGCATCTGGAACTGGCGGTAGCCGACCCGTTTGGCCTCTTGCCGCAGATCGACAACGCCGGTGCGATCTTCATGGGTCACTGGACCCCCGAGGCGGCCGGTGATTACCTGGCCGGCCCCAACCACACCCTGCCCACCGGCGGAACCGCCCGCTTCTTCTCGCCGCTCTCGGTGGACGATTTTGTCAAAAAGTCCTCGATCATCAGTTTCTCGGAACAGGGCCTGAAACGGCTGGGCAACCGGATTGTGCAGATCGCCGGTCTGGAAGGGCTGGAGGCCCACGCCAAGTCGGTCAGCATCCGCCTGGGGAATGGACAATGATACCGCTGCGGTCAAACATCCGTGATATGGCCGGCTACGTGCCCGGCTACCAACCGCCGGACATCACCTCCTGGATCAAGCTGAATACCAACGAAAACCCCTATCCGCCCTCGCCCAAGGTGCGCGAGGCGATCCTGGCCGAACTGGGTGACGACGGCGCCTCTTTGCGCACCTATCCCAGCGCCTCCAGCGCCGATCTACGACAGGCTGCAGGGGCATTGTACGGTTTCGATCCCGCCTGGATCATCATGGCCAACGGTTCCGATGAGGTGCTCAACAACCTGATCCGCGCCTTTGCCAGTGAAGGGGAGGAGATCGCCTTTGTGCACCCTTCCTACTCCTACTACGCCACCCTGGCCGAGATTCAAGGGGCCCGGGTACGCACCTTCGGCCTGACCGACGACGACCGGATCAGCGACTTCCCGCAACGCTATACCGGCAAGCTGTTGTTCCTGACCTCACCCAACGCGCCGCTGGGGTTCGCCTTCCCGCTGGACTACATCGAGGAGCTGGCCAGCCGCTGTGACGGCATGCTGGTGGTGGATGAGGCCTATGCCGACTTTGCCGAAACAAGCGCCCTCGAACTGGTGCGGCGCTTTGACAACATGGTCATCACCCGCACCCTCTCCAAGAGCTATGCCCTGGCCGGCATGCGACTGGGACTGGCCATTGCCCGGCCCGAGGTGATTGCAGCCCTGGACAAGATTCGCGACCACTACAATCTGGACCGTCTGGCCCAGGCCGCTTGCCTGGCAGCGTTGCAAGATCAGCCCTATTTCCGGATGCGTTGTCGGCAGGTGCGGGAAACCCGTGCTTTTTTTACCCAGGAGTTGCGAAAACTGAATTATCAGGTAATCTCCTCCCAAGGAAATTTTGTCTTTGCCGCGCCGTCGGACCGAAACGGACGGCGTATCTACGACGGCCTGTTTGAACGCAAGATACTGGTACGTCATTTCAGTGATCCCCTCCTCGCTCACGGGTTGCGGATCTCAATCGGTACCCGGCAGGAGATGGAGCAAACCCTGAGCGCCCTCAGGGATATTGGTTAGGGGCCGGTCACAAAGACGCACGGACCGCAAGGAGGAGCAGCATGCAGTTGAGTGAGTTGCACGAAAAGTGCCGCCAATGCAGCTTCAACTACTCGCGGATCGACACCGAGGCATGGGGACGGTTCAGCTCAAAACGGATCATGTGCCCGATCTGCGGTTGGACGGTCTATGAGGAGCACCGCTGGGAAGAGGACGGCTCCACCACCCTGATGAAACGCAACGAGGCCCAAGGCTTCGGCGCCTACCGGCTGATACCGCCCGGCGGTTACACCGGTTACAACGCCTTTCACTCGGAACCGAGCCCTGAGGTCTTAAGCCACATCAAAGAGTTGCTGGTTGACAAAGGCTGGAAAGGGTACCTCTCGCTGTGGGACGTGAAAGAACGCAAGGCCTACCTGGTACAGGGCCATCCGCTACAAAAGTTCGACACCAACGGCAACAACGGCAGCAAATAAGGTACAGGAGCAGATCCCCCATGACACGCAGCGCAGAGATCGCACGCAACACTGCAGAAACCCGTATCAAACTCAGCCTGAACCTGGACGGCAACGGCACAGCAGACATTAAGAGCTCGGTCTCGTTCCTGGACCATATGCTGAACCTGTTCGCCCGCCACGGCCTGTTTGATATGACGGTTGATGCCAACGGTGACATCGACATCGATTTCCACCACACGGTTGAGGATATCGGTATTGTGCTGGGAACGGCAGTTCGGCAAGCCCTGGGCGACAAACAGGGCATCCGGCGCTACGGCTTTGCCCGGGTGCCGATGGACGAAACCCTGGCCGAGGTCACCCTGGACATCTCCGGTCGACCGTATCTGGTCTACCAGGTGGAACTGCCCAAGGTAAAGGTGGGGGATTTCGATACCGAGCTGGCACGGGAGTTCTTTCAGGCCTTTGCCAACAACTGCGGCTGCAACCTCCATATCAGCCTGTTGTACGGCGATAACGTGCACCACATCATCGAGGCCTGCTTCAAGGCCTTTGCCCGTGCGCTGGACGACGCCACCCGCCTGGATCAGCGGGTAAGCGGTGTGCTCTCCACCAAAGGTGTGCTGTAGGTACCGTTCTGCATACAGCTTTACTAAAAAAGGCGTTCCTGATGGGAACGCCTTTTTTGCTCACGGGCAGACCTGGTGTAACCGTCCACCACCGTGCTACTTGAATTGCTTCAGCAACACCACGGCCCGTTTGGCCTCGTCACTTTTGGGGTACTCCTGCACCAGCTTACCGAGCACATAGCGGCTGCTCTTGACATCCTTGAGCGCCTTGAAAGACAGGGCCTGTTTCAGCATGGCTGCCGGCGCCTTTTCCTTCTTGGGGAACAGCTTGATCACTTCCTGAAATTCCAGGATGGCCTGTTCATAATTTTTTTCACTGTAAAAGGTTTCGCCAATCCAGTAACGGGCGTTGGACACCAGTTCATGCTCCGGTTGCTGGTCGATAAAGGCGGTCAACTGAGTTCGGGCAGCGGGCATATCGCCGGCCTTAAACGACTCAAGACCTTTCTGGTACAGGGTTTCCATCCGGGCAGCATCCCCGCTGCCTGCCCCCTGACCCCCTTCCTGCACTTTTTTATTCAACTCATCAACGGCTGCCTGCAGCTTGACAATCCGGTCCTCGATCGCAACAATTCGGCGATCAACATCTTCACGATAACGCGCCAACTGATCAGCCGACTTCTTCGTGCCGACAGCATAGTCATCCACCTTGCCCGCCAACGACTGCATATCAGTGCGCACACCATCCAACGATGCCTGCAGGTCAGCATCTGACCTGCGCAGGGCAGAAAACTCTTCCTTGAGGTCTTTTTCGCCTTCGCGAGCCGTGGTCAGCTCTTTTTCCAATGAATATATGCGGGTCTTGGTCTCGTCCACATCCCGGCGAACCAGATCTACGGCCCCTGTCGAGGCACACCCGGCCAGCATGTTCACCATCAGTACGCCACCTGCCAGCTTAATCAGCTTCATGACTACTCCTCCCATCAGATTCACCTTTGTACCGCTCATCGCACGATATGCTTTTATACTATAGCCGGCCGGACATGACAAGCGTACCCCGCATCCCCACGCCACCCGAACGACTGAAAGGTGAGCACGAAAATCCGCTTTAATGCTTGACAAGTCAACGCCTGTACTTTACAAATACTTGGTTTTTATGGCTAGTTATCCCTACTCAACATCAGCCGCAAAGTGAAACCCACATCACGAAAGAGAGGAACCAGCGCATGCAACTGCAGATGTTCGCACCGATCCTGGGGGTAACAGGATTCATCATCGCCATCCTGATCTACACCAGCATCAAGTCACAACCCGTCGGCAATGAAAAGATGAAAGAGATCGCCGAGGCGATCCACTCCGGCGCCATGGCCTTCCTGAATCGGGAATACCGCGTTCTGGCAATCTTCATTGCTGCCGTCTTTGCGCTGATCTTCGTCGGCATGGGTATCCAGACCGCTCTGGCCTTCCTGGGAGGCGCACTCTGTTCCATGCTCTGCGGCTACATCGGCATGCAGGCCGCTACCCACGCCAACGTCCGTACCACTGAGGCAGCCCGTACCACCGGCCAGGGCGCTGCCCTGATGGTGGCCTTTAACGGCGGCGCTGTAATGGGCCTGTCTGTTGCCTCGGTGGGCCTGATCGGCGTCGGCATCGCCTACCTCTTCTTCGGCAGTGATCCCGTCACCGCCAACTACATCAACGGCTTCGCCATGGGCGCTTCGTCCATCGCCCTGTTCGCAAGGGTCGGCGGCGGCATCTACACCAAAGCTGCCGACGTCGGTTCCGACCTGGTGGGCAAGGTTGAGGCCGGCATCCCTGAGGATGACCCCCGCAACCCCGGCGTCATCGCCGACAACGTGGGTGACTGCGTGGGTGACACCGCCGGTATGGGCGCCGACATCTTCGAATCCTATGTCGGTTCGATCATCGCCACCATCGCCATTGCCGCTACGGCCGGTGCTGCACAGCTGACCATCCTGGGCGGTGAAGAAGTACGCGCCAATGCCATGCTGCTGCCGCTGGTGCTGGCCATGGCCGGCCTGATCTTCTCCCTGATCGGGGTCGGCTCCATGAAGTTCCTCAAAAACATCAACCCGGCCGCAGCCCTGCGCTACACCACCTTTGTGGCTGCCGGCGGCTTCCTGATCGCTTCGTTCTTCATTACCCAAGCCATGCATATCAGTAACGGCGTGTTCTGGGCCATCCTGGCCGGCACCATCGCCGGCATCGCCATCGGCCTGATCACCGAGTACTACACCGCTGCCGGCCCGGTCACCCGGATCGCCGAGGCCAGCAAGACCGGCCCGGCCACCAACATCATACACGGCCTGGCTGTGGGCCTTGAAAGCACGGTTGCGCCGATCATCGTGATCTGCATCGGCATCTTCGTAGCCAACCAGGTGGCCGGCCTGTACGGCATCGGCATCGCAGCCGTGGGTATGCTGGCCACCGTCGGTGTCACCATGACCGTGGACGCCTATGGCCCGATCGCCGACAATGCCGGCGGTATCTCAGAAATGGCCGGCCTGGGGCCCGATGTCCGCAAGATCACCGACGGCCTGGACGCCATCGGCAACACCACAGCTGCCGTGGGCAAAGGCTTCGCCATCGGCTCCGCCGCCCTGACCGCCCTGGCCCTGTTCTCCGCCTATGCCACCGCAGTCGGTCTTGAGTCGATCAACCTGCTCAACCCGATGGTGGTGATCGGCCTCTTGATCGGCGGAGCCCTGCCGTTCTTCATCGGTGCCCTGACCATGACCTCGGTTGGTCGTGCTGCCGGCAAGATGGTGGACGAGATCCGGCGTCAGTTCCGCGAGATCCCCGGCCTGCTGGAAGGCAAACCCGGCGTCAAGCCCGAGCCCGAGAAGTGCGTCGACATCTCGGCCCGTGCCGCCCTGAAAGAGATGATTCTGCCCGGCATGGTGGCGGTCATCGCACCGGTGCTGGTCGGCTTTGTGCTGCACAAGGAGGCCCTGGGCGGCATGCTGGCCGGCGCCACCCTGGCCGGCGTCCTGCTGGCCCTGATGATGTCCAACGGCGGCGGTGCCTGGGACAACGCCAAAAAGTTCATCGAAAAAGGTGAACTGGCCGGCGAGAAAAAAGGCGGCGAGGCCCACAAGGCAGCCGTGGTCGGCGACACCGTGGGCGACCCCTTCAAGGACACCTCCGGTCCGGCCATGAACATCCTGATCAAGCTGATGTCAGTCGTGGCACTGGTAATTGCCCCGCTGATCAAGTAACAGTCTTGCAGCGTAAAACAACGAAACGGCCGTCCGGAAGATTCCGGTCGGCCGTTTCTGTTCAATAAAATCAATCATGGGAGCCTCTTGCAACAGTGTATTCAGCAAACCGAATACAGTTGATTTAACAGCATAAAAGTCGAGCTTCAAGGACAACCATCTGATATTATTAGTTTGCACGACAAACAATAGTCAGGAGACCGTCAATGAAGCTCAAAGAA